>Ga0058701_10000217_pt1 | contig 47518 bp, 32 predicted proteins | sample AgamicOrMae_FD_97039 | JGI IMG/M metagenome (GOLD analysis project Ga0058701, IMG submission 97039) | Agave microbial communities from Guanajuato, Mexico - Or.Ma.e | ecosystem: Host-associated > Plants > Phyllosphere > Phylloplane/Leaf | place: Guanajuato, Mexico | collected 2012-06-04
GATCATATAGAATTAGGAGCGTCTGGGATATTTCCTGTGGTCTAGGGTTTCCATAACCAAATGTCTAGACACAGCAGGAGAGTCGCTCCTACAAGGGAACTTGAATCTCACAATCTCTCTATTATCGAGCAGAAAGATTTCCTGCGATGAGGTTTACTCTCAAATCCCAGAGAGATTGCAGAGTAAAATGCGGAGCTGCCTCAGCAAAAATCCTCATTCCGAGGAGATAATTGGATTGAGTCGTCGAGAATTCAAGTAACGCTTCGCTCCTCTAACAAGTGCCGAGGCTGGGCGATCCTCCTCTCTAGAGAAACACATACTCACTAGTTCTCGACAGAGTCTCACGTCCGAGAATTTCAAGAAACTCTCAATTTGCTACATCAATGCAAATGGGCCCCTCCAGCTCGCCCAGGATCATGATGATGAATAAATTTGATAAATTACCGAGATAAAGTTTTGGCGGGATCTCAAATTGATTTCCTTTTGTGGTGGAACAGGGACACTAGTGCAATAAGGTTGTTGCCTCTTCGGAGGTTGATGATCAACTGGCCTGGGACTGGGATCCGAGCGGGTTTTTATACCCGCTCGGCTCTAGCCCAAGCCAGTGCTTTATTTAAATTTGGATGCACAGGCTGTTGGTCATCAGTCACACTGATTCCTGACTTTATGTCAGGATTAGGTGTGCTGATGACCGTGGCCAAACTCTTGGCCTCATCTGGCCCGAGGCTCAGGCGCCTCTGTTGGCTTGTGGCCCTCATTTGAGACGGTCGGGAAAAGGTGCCACTTTCCTTTTCCCGACCGTATGATTGCATCTATGCCGCAGTGGCGAGCGGCCTCGCCCTGCCGGCCTGGGGCCCTTGATTCGTCTCGGTGTGGCAGGCGATGTCACCTTGCCAGCTGGGGACCCCGATTCGTCCCGGCAAGTGTCATTTGCCATGCCGGGATCACTATGCTTTGATTCGACGCGGGCGTCCGCGTCGAATCGTGCCGGAGCATTCGGGGCCATCCTCATCCTCTAACGACTTTTGCCAGAGGATGGGGTGGCTTCCCCGACACCTTTCTTATTGATCACTTTCTCACCTCGTGTAGGCGCCACTTCAGTTGTTACTTTCTGGATTTGAGGCGATCCGTGAAGGCAAAGAGAGTTTCCTGGGCTTCCCCAGAAATCCTGGGCTTTCAGAGAAAAGTTAACAGTTCTGTTATCCTGTTCTGGAACTTGTGAAAACAGAAAGTTCCCCGCCTCAATTAGCAGATTGTTTTTAGTTGGAGTCCACCTCGGGACTTCTTTAACTGGGCACACCCCACCTAACCGAGTGGCGTGCCTATGTCGCTCATGCAGTCCACAACCAATCCTGGTTTTATAAGTTAGACTGCAGAACCTGTGCTTGAATCAATCGGCGTCAGATACAGAGGGGCTGCTATCCTCATCTGATGCGTTATCCTGCGGAGAGATACAGGAACCGAAGTATTGTGCAACTTCGTGTCTTAGAAAAAGGCTTTCGACACTTAACGCATTAGTAGCTCGCGATAACCATACTCATTACCTCAAACGAACTGCAACCGCTGATATGCCTTGCAAGTGCAGGTGAGCGGACAAATGTCTCGCGGTAGAGACATCTTTTACCTTTTGGCTGGTATATGACAACCAGGAAGCCGCTTCGAACGACCAGTTCGTCGCAAGCATCCGATACGATGCTTGTCACTGGCCTGGTCGGGCTCCTTCGGCCATCTGGAGAACTAGCTATTGCACTAGCATTGATTACACTTGTGTTTATTGCACTTGTAAGCCTGGCACTAAAATTGGGTAGGTTATCCATACACTTGTGTACTTATGTCAGCGCCTTTAATCGCCCCCTCAGCTCGCAACTCTTGTGCATATTGGCAACATTAGGCCGAACGGGCTGGCAAGGTCTTCACCATAGGGAGAGGTGGTAACCCGATCCGAACAACTTTAGATCCTCTGCACCGGTAAGGAACTGTTCGAATCGATGGACCGATAGGCCTGGTGCATACAGGGAGGAACAATACTCCATCTGGGCTGGACACAACCCGCAATGTTGCAAATTGCGGCTGACAGCTCGGGATTGAGACGCATCCTACCGTCTATCCCTGCGTTCGAGTCTGCCAATGTTGTGCAAGCTCACATAGGTTAATTGAGGTCTGCCATCCAGACCTGCATTGCTGCGATTGTTGGAATTTCCCAACCCACACCTACCGTGGGGCTTCCGCTCGAGTAGGTAACCTACCTTGAGCTGATGATGCCTAGGAGCCTAGTCGGGCTGGCAACCCCCCAAGGCACAAATAATACTCCCAGTTTCCTAGCGGACATCATCGACGAGTTGTTTTGGGCGATCCGATTGCGCGGTCTTCAATTTCCCGTGACTCCGAATGGGAAATTGCTGGTAGCTGACTCCAGCTAGCCCTACTCTCGGAGTCAATGCATACCCAATTGCAAACTCGGGACATAGTTTGCAGTTATACTTCGAGTTGCGGCTCGAAAGCTTCAAGGTGAGCGGTGGCGACACCTTTGATCGCTGGTTTCCGCGATCCCGTCATGTCTTGAAGCATGGCCTCGTGGGGTCTACCATCGAGCCCCTTCGATGGCTCATACTAAGCGGCTCGAGGATCGCCAAACCTCCATTCCGCTGAGTAACTTCGTAACGCGCATGGAGTTGCACATCGACCCCGGCCATTGGTGCATCTATGGCCAGGGGCTCAGCTGAGGCCAAGCTGTGGACACAATCCTTGCATGCAGCTAGGCAATGCCCCACTTCCATTCTTTGTGCTATGTCCCCTGTTGGAACATATGGACGAATCATGCGAGTTCTGCATGATGGGCTCGGGGCGGCTCTTCTGTAGATAAAGGTTCCCCTAGGAAACTAGATCTTACGTGAGCCCTGACATATAGATCGGCATTTTGATGCGAAATAAGGTAAGTCATAACTCACCCAAGTGAGCGACGACTTTGCGTATTTGCGGCAAAACGCAAGTTTTTCTCCACGCTCCCTTCCGGATGACGACCTCGATTAGCCCACGTCGGTCACCAGCATGACGTATCGCTGTGCCGACGTGGTTACCAGGGGTAGCCATATGGAGGCTGAGGCCGTAGCAGTACCCGTGGGTACTGCAACCATGACCCCGATAGACGGTTACGCAGAACTACGAAGACGAGAACCTAAGCCCTCGCCTTGCATAGGTCGGGGTTCACCGGACTACCAAGACCAAACAACAACACACTACCATGCACCACCCGTAACACCTCTATCGTCGGAAGAGAGTCATAGTTACTCCCGCCGTTTACTTGCGCCTAACATCATCTCAAATGTATAACATTCAAAGTACTGGGCAGAAATCACAAGCTGTCAACACCACACAAAGAGCAGGCCATCAGCCTGCTCTGTTTTAATTAGACAGTCGGATTCCCGGAGTCCGTGCCAGTTCTGATTCGGTTGTTAGTTGTCGACTCATAACCTTCTATAGCTAGTATCCAACTTCAAAGCAATAATTAAGTCACCGCTCACAGAACAAGATCAAAGCATAAATGACAATGAAAGTCAAGATCCACATGTCACCCGCCGGCAACTCAATCAAGCCAGACAAGATCTTTTTTCCCCAGTAATTTTGCTAACCCCGTTGTCCCTCGGCTGCAGTTTCGCCAGAGAGCGTGTTGTAACATAATATGCTTCATGGACTCGAGGCTATAACAATCGGTCTAGCATGACTCATCGCTGACGTCTGATTGACGTCAGCGAACCAATGTGCATACTCCGCTATCCAAGGACATCAGCGAGTATATAAGGGAGCGCAAAAGACAAACATCGAGTCAGATGTCCAACGCCACAAGATCATAATGAAAGAGTTAAAACATATATTCTGTGTGTACCTAGAATTAGTTAAGGAGCAAATCGTCACTTCGAATAGTAATCACCCATTTACTTTCAACCTTCCCCTCACTACATATTAGGGAGAGGAAGTGGGGATCTCGTGAATCCATTCATGCACGCCACTAGCTAGGTCGCGGGGCAAGTGTCTCCCAGGAGAGAGCCATAGTTGCTTCCGTCATTTACTTGCACTTAACGTCACCTCAAACATATAACATTCAAGGCACTGAATAGAAATTACAAGCTGTTAACACCAGTTCTGGCCATCAGCTTGCTTTGTTTTAATCAGACAATGGGATTCCAGGAGTCCGTGCCAAGTATAATTCGGTTGTTAGTTGTTGACCGGTAACCTTTTACCTCAGAAGCATATCTGAGAAGACAGCCGCAGCCAATTTGGTAATATTATTCGCGCCGTTTAGGAATTATCCAAGACCATGCACCATGTCAACTCAAGAAGCGAAAATGTACGAGTGACAAACTTTATTGTAGTGTTTAGCGTTTATGTACAGAAAAGGTGGTGGAGAGTCTCATTTTAGGGCAAGAAAAGTTTCTACTCCCCATCTCTAACACATAGGTTAGTTGTCTCACTTGGCGATCGGTGGCGCCAGTGCGGCAAAAAAACTCTTCAACCCGCCTGGGTGGAGATGCGCGCAAGAGTCCGCCCGCTCGATACTCTCTCATTCCACATTATAGTTCTGATCCGATTTGGACGTTAGAGTCGATCTAGATGTTATGTGCCCACGGGATGGCTCAGTGCGTGAGCGTGTGTCTGTTTGTTCATCAGAATGAGGGTCTGTCGACAGACAAAGAAGGAGGCAATGCTTGTGGACTTATTGTGTCGCCTCTGGGGACACCTTCTACTGGACAAAAGAATAGTCCACTAACAAATTACTCAATTTTCGTCACAGTTCTCGTAATGAAATTCTTGTTTATTTTCTTTAGATGAGGGATACATTTCAGTTGCCCAAATTTCGGTAAAGTCTCCATTTCATGGCGTGTATTTTGTGTCAATTTTTGTCCCTCCTCCTAAACTCAGCCAACGCTAAATGGTGTGCGTATATACTGGTGGATTTGTTTAATTTTTGATTGAATATTGATGAGATGCGCATTTGCGATCTGTTGATTTGCGGTTTCGAGTTTGGGCTCAGGGCAATGTGCCATTAACTGCCAATGATCCCAGATTTTGAGGCACTCCAGTCTGTGGACGTGGTGAGCCAGGCGCACACAAAGAGGTCTAATTTGTCCACAAATAGTCGCTCGGTGTGTGGGCCGGCTTTTCCGCTCCCGGAGAGGAATGCGCCCCAACACGGTTGCGCTTTTGGGTGGCCCCGAACTCGTGTCGAATGCGTGCAGATTTGCCAAATTGAAAAATGAAATTCAGATTCCAGTGCTTGGGCGCGAGAGGCGGCCAACTGAAACTCTGACTGGAGGAAAGCGTTTGCCGCTCGTTCGAGCGAAACGGATGGAATCGGATGGGGTCCCAATCGGTGGCTCGAAGCGGCGAACAGACTGATTGCATTTGTTGGCCACTTTGGAATTAGATTGGCCCAATATCGTTCGTCGCCACGAGAAACAAACTAGATTAAATTAATTTGTCAGGCGAGAGGAAAGATGAATGGGCGATCGATTCGCGAGCAAAGGGGGGTGGGGGCTGCAATTGGTGTGTGGCCACTCGAATTTCCATATTCAATGGCCGATCGATTGGCAACAATTTGGATGGGCGCTCTTTTTTGGCCCCGTTTGGAGGCACTTTTAGCGAAGGGAATGGAGCTGTCAGGAGGCGGCCGCGAGTCGAGCCTCAAGGGCCCCGCACAACAGACTTTCTGGGCGGCAGATTTTTCCGACGCGACTGCAGAGCGACCAGAGCCCAGCGCGAACGGAGCCTAAGGATGCGTGGCTAGCGGTGAGCAGGCTGCAAATCTGTGCGCTTGGCCGCAGCTTTGGAGTGCAGGCCAGGAGGAAATGGGCAAAACTGAGACAAACAACAAGCTGGCCAATCGTTTAAGAAACTCATCTTAAAATCATTCTGCCCACTTGCGCTCCTGAATGTTTTATCTGCTGGCCATGGTGAGCGCCCACTTGGCTAGCTAAAGTGGCCGGCCAGCGGTTTCCCGAGCAGCTCTTTTTGACTCCAACTTGGGCCGAGCGGGGCGGTTTGATTTGATGGAAAACAGCGAGCAAAAGGGAGGCTTGCTAGTGCCACAATCTCCCCCATCCATTGGGCTCCTTCTCTCTGGCTTCCTCGTTCCTGGTCGGCCAACAACAACAACAACAACTGGCCCCTCAATGTAACACCGCAGCCAAGGGGAAACAATGAGCGTGGTGCGCCCCTCGCGCTGCTAGTGGACGCTGCAAGTGAGCTGGAAGTTTGAAGATTGGCGCCAGCTGCAGACGATTGATATTGCGTAACGTGCTCGTTGAGTGTTCGACTCAGCGAGCACGACGATTGTCAGCCGCGACTCGCGAGTGTTGGGCAAAAATTTGATTTTCACAACCAAACGAGCGAACCAAAGCGGCCAAACACAGGCCAAACTGGACCACCGAGGCTCCTCTGCTTGCCTCGTGGAAATAATAACGGCCCCACATTGGAGCAAAGGATCGGGCGCGCATCTGTCGCGCGGGCAACTTCCGGCACAAGTTGAAAAAAGCGAAAAGAAAAGCCGAACGCGAGCTCGGCTTTTCTCTCTCTTCCTGCAAGTGCAGTGTGCGGCCAGTGCTTGCTGCAGTGAGCGCCTGCCAGCAGTCCTGAGCCGAAGTGCACTGCTGGCGCTCATTGGCGAATGATGGCCAAGTGGGACGACTATTTATTCAATGCAAATTGTTATTGCAATCCGATGCAAAACAACAACAATGAAAAAACAATCCCAATTGGCGCTCTTCGTGGTTTCATTCTGTCCGCCACCGCGGCCAATTTGTGTCGGATTTATTTGTCCAGCTGGCTGGCTGCTGTTTCGGCCTACGCGAGGCCGCCAAGCCGCCACATACACAAACACTGATCATTGCGATTCATTATCAACATCCTCAGACTGCATTCTTGGCTTCCTCCACCGGCGACTGAGCTCGCCCATCCAGCCGACTGCTCTCCTGTGGGGCGCGCCCGTCGAACAATCCCAGTGGCTCTAGACAGACAAAGAGCAGGGCCGCCCCAGTTGCCAGTGGGCCCTAGACTGTGTGTAGGAAGCGCGCCACACGTCAGCCTCAAGGCGGGCCGCACACGAGCACACAAGCACACATAAGCCACCGAGAAGGAGGACCATTAATTAGGGGCAATTATGACGACGCTTGGCCGCCAGGGCTCCATTCAAGTCGATTGTGCGCCCACGAACAGGATCCTTAGCCCTGGCTCCAAATGGGCCGCCCCATCCGGCTTTTGGGCGGCCCGCAATTGATTGGGTGCCGAGAGATCATTAATTGAATGCAATTCATTGTTGTCGGCGGCTCATGGGCGGCGGGGGGCGCACACAATGGCTCGAGATGGTGCGCCAAGAGATGGGGCGTCCATGGCAGGCCGGTGATTGGGTTGCGCGTCTGCCGTTCGACTGGGGCCCATTTCGCCGGCCAAGTGTCAAGATCATACGCCGCTGGGCGATTGTTTGGGGCGCAATTGGGGCCCTGAGGAGAAATATGCATCCAAATCCAAACAAAGCAATCGATCGGCGCGCTCAATTGGACAGAATGCGAGCGCGTGTGGAGGGCCAAAAATGAGCGGCCGCCAGTGGGCGACTGCAGTGGAGGAAGGGCTTGAATTGTGCGGCCAAACATTGCCTCCATTGCTCGACCGGCGGCTCTTTGGGTCCTTCCAGTAGGCGAGCAAAAGAGTGGCCAACTGGCCGAGTTTGGCCGCAACTCTAAGCATTGCTGATGGGCCAAAATGGGGGCCGCCCCAAGCGAGAAGTTGGCCCACAAAGATTGGCGCTTTGAAATTAAATGCTAACTGGCGCGTCCAAAGACAGAAGGTGGTGACAGGCGAGTAATTGTGATTCGGCTCCATCTTGTTAGTTTATGTGGCTCGTTTAATAAATGCGCCACCAAACACACACACACTTGCAAACGCACACCAAACACAGGCGAACAAATCTCCCTTTCTCCACAATTTTTCCATCTCACTCTCTCCCCTTTCACAAATGTCCCCGCAGACATTTGTCCTTAGTTGCCGCTTTGTTGGCGGCAAAATGGCTCCCCATTTCGCACATGGTTGCCCAACGCCAAAGAGTTATAGTTGTGCCAATAATAAAACTATCGAGAGTTCAACACGCACACAGAGAGAGAGAGCAGAGTCTGTCTCCAAATTCAAGCCGCTCGACCAAGAAGAAGGCCGCCAATCATCGGCCATTCAATTTGCGGCCAGCCTGCAAGTGTCACTGGGCCGCTCGATTTGCTCGCCCAATTCAATCCAACTCGAATGATTAATCCACCAACTTGGAAACAACTGGCAAATAAACAAAATGGCGCACGAAAAAGCTGCCCTCAAGTCGTGCCTTTTTTCCTCCTTCTTTGCAAAAAAGACTCCACTCGTCTGGCTGCAATCGCTCGCTCTGGCGGACCTAATTTTCCGATAGCTTAGGTGCGAGACTCTGGGTTTGATTTTTCCCTCGTCTCGGCAGCGAAGTGAGCCTTTTGATTGATTGGGCAGCCCATTTGGCAGAGATGGAAACTGAGAAAAAAGTCGTGATCTCAGCGATTGCACGCCGGCCGCACACGCTCGCCAACAGCCGCTCGATATAGGAGATTTCTTGCTCTCTCTCTCTCTCTCTCGCTTACCCATAGTAGTCTGTCCAATGGTCTCACTGTAAAAAGTGGGCATCTTCCAAGAGTTTTTATTACTCTTTAGATACACTCTTGCGGCTCGAAAATGCAGAGGAGGCGCATGAAATGAATCATTGATTTCATGCAGTCTTCGAGGGAAATCGGGCTCTTGGAGAGAGTTTGGAACATACAAAGAGTGTATATGTTTGTGGTTGGAATTATTTATTTTATACACTCCTGTGCTCTGTTTGTTTGGCCGATTTTGGACTGGAATTTTTCACATTTCTGCCCAAGCTTTCTCTCTTTTCAAGCCGGAGATCCAAAGGAGGACCTGGAGGATGAGCTCTTCATGAGTCGGGCGGCAAATCAATCACTGAGAGTCCATTCTTTTATATTGCCACTCTGCAATATGGAGAAGGGAAGAGAAATAGGAGAAAAATTGGCCCTCCTTTGGCATGACAGTAAATCGAGTGCAAGTCTCTCCAATGTGACACTTGAGTTTGCGCACTTGAGCGCGACAAGAATGCTGCTGCGCAAAATGGCGCTAAACTTTAAGGGACCAACAAATCTTCCATTATGCGCAACTGTTATACGCGCGCTTGCTCACAAACACAAACAAACACTAGATTTAGTGCACACTCTGCTCGTTGCCGCTCACTCTGAGCTGCTCACATTGAAATATCTGTCATTTTGTGCCCATTTTATGGCTTGCAGCCCAACAAATTGGGCCCCATTCTTCTCCTTAGGGCCCCCCCCCCTTTTCCAGCCAAACAGAGAGGGAGAAAAATGAAAACTTGCCACTCGAATGGGCTGCTCAAGTGGGCAGCCCAATGCAAGTTTGCATCCGTTGCACAAGCGAGCCTGCCGAGCTCGCCATCAGCTCACGGGCGACTTGGCCGCCAGCACAACTGGTCAGCATCCATCTGGTCCTAAGCTCTGGAGCGGAAGTGGTGCGTCTATTGGCCTCTTGGTGAATCAGTGGCTAGCATGAGCGAGCGGGCGAGCGAGATTATCGCGCTCCAATTGAATTTGGCTGCCCGAACAGTGAGCTTTGGGGGCGCAAAACTGGTTCAACGAGCAAAAGTATTAATAACAATAATGATAGAGCCACTCTGGTCTTTTTATTGGTCGCAATTATTGGTGCGCACCAGAAGGAAAAGGGCCAATAAAAAGCACCTGTCACAAGCGGCCGCTTTATTTCAAGCCCAGAGGCGCATTCAGGTCCATTTGGCTGGCCTGTTGTCACTCACTTGCCGCTCGCGAGCCACTCAACTTCCGTCCGTCCATCTGGCACACACAGAGAGCAGCGAGAACTAGGATGATAAAGTAGGGCGAGGGAGTTAATAAGTGTGCCACTTGGGCCGAGGGAGAGTGTTTGGGGCGCCCAAAATGGGGGCTCAATGTGAGGAGAAAAATCGGTGCCATTTGGTGGCACTTTATGTGGGCCTTTCCTCGTGCAAAGGAGCAAAAAGTGGCCCAAAAAGAAGAGAGAAACTTGGGCCACTTTGACGCGTTGGACTGACTCTGGTTTGGCGTTGATTTTACACGTGATTGCTCATAAGTGACACTGGCCCTCTGCTTCTGTCGAGGCCTCTTTCTGGCCTCTTTTCTGCGCGCAACAACAAACAACACAGGCGAGCCCCAGACGTCAACAAACAAAAGAAGAGCCACTTGTTAATCTGCTTAATATAACGATCATCTTGACACTCGACCAAAGAGCCTCGCGCGCCAATAATCCGCACCAGCAGCAAGAGTTTGCCTGCTAGATGGGAGCCAATCCAACAAGATTGCCGCCAATAACAATTGAGCTCCGGCGCTAATCTCAATTGGCGGCTCCTCGACTTTGGCTCACTGGACCTTTTTGGACTGCCTGCGAGTGGAAATGGAAGCCAGCAAGCAAAGACGCAAGCTCACTCCTTTTGCCTCTCCATTAAGCTAGAGTCTGTCTGTCTGTCTGTCTGCAGCACACAATTCGATGGGCCTATTTGGATTTGGAGCGAAAAATGGTCCAACAATTAAACTAATTGGAACTGTTGTCTGTCTCGAGCGAGCCAGTTAACTTTTGCTTGCTTCTCTGGTTGGCCAGTTTTGCAAATCGATTGCAGACAAGTGCCGGCGGGCCAACTTGAGACTTGCAGACAGGCTGAACTGGGCGAGGAGTTGCACTTCCTCTCGGTGATCACGTTCCGGCCGGCGTCCAATTGGCCAGTTGGCCTTCTGACCACTAGGCTGCCCTCAGATTGTTAGGAAAAGAGATGAGGGGGAAAAAGAAGGAAGGGAAAGAGAGTCGAGAAGGGGCAAATTCCACACATTTGGAAGGGGAAGGAACTCATCAGCATTAGTGGAGGTCCATGAGAAATGAGCGAACGGCGATGAAATGGGCAGAGGCGATACTTTTATCATTTGTTTGTTTTGTTAGCGCCATTTTTTGTCGATCCTAAGGGGCGGCAGAAGATGGGCGGAAAAAGTTGCTGCCAGAGCGCTTTCAGTGGAGCTTAGGATGAAGATGTTTTCCACTTGCTGCTCGTTGGCCAAAAACACCCTCATGATGAACCGGCTGGCCAAGGCTAATTTGGCATCTCCCTTCCAGAGGTGATCCCCGGCGCAAAGTGGTGGCGGCCACTTGGCGCTCTTCATGCTCATCCTCATCCACTCGGCAAGCGGCGAGTGGAGCCCAAGAGCTGAGGAAAAGCCCTCTGGAAGAATGATGGGCCAGCAGGCAGGCGGACCAGCATTATTTAATGCGGCCAAAAGAAGTCCGCAAGAGCTCGCCTCTGGCCGCAACTTTGTCCAGATTTCCATCCACTTCTGGCCCTCACCTAAGCTACGCCCCCTTTTTCTTTTCCTCTCTCTCTCTCTCTCTCTCTTTCTCGTCAGCATGAGATGCTGGTCCAGAGAGGAGGGCCAATAACAATAATAAAGAATGAGAGAAGAAGAGAATGAGAGAAAGAGAGAGAATCTCTCCATTGGGCTGCTCGTGTTTATTTTATACGCTCCTCTGGCTTGGTCCAATTCTGCACACAAGCAGCCAGCCAAGACAAGCCGGCCGGCCACTCACGCAGCAAACTTTTTTCTTCTTCCTCTGGACGAAGAATAATAATGAGTCTCCTCCTATTTCGTTGCAACATTTAATACTTGTAATTTGATGCCCAAATGTTCAAAGACAACGAAAAGAGAATGAGAAAGAGAGAAGAAACTAACATTGGCGCTGAAAGACAATGTAAAATGGAGAAAGAGAAGAGAAAGAGCAAAAAGAAAACAAAATCTCCCCTCATCTATTCACGAGATCTAACTCCTCCAGATGCCCCACCTTCTCAACTGTTGGCTAAACAGTTGGAGGAGGAGGAAGAGCTCAATCTTGCAGAAGGCAGACAACAAGGCAGAGCCCAAAGCTCATGAGTTTATTGAGCTAACGAGCGAGCGGGCAGCAATAATAATTATCGTCCCAACAACAAGAAGAAGAAGAAGCTGGTTGTTGTTTTTCGATGGTTGTTGTTATTGTTGTTATTTCTGCTCTGATGCTCTGATGCTTTGATGCTGCCCTTGTGTCGTGTGCTCAACAGCTTGTTAACAGCTAATTAGTCAGAGTTTGCGTGCTCAAAATGGCGCGATAACAGTCCAAGGGAGCATCGTGAGCAGATCCTTTAAGTGCACTAAACTTGCTGATCACCAACTACATCAACTAGATTATCTTCTCTCTCTCTCTCTCTTTCTCATGATGATAAATGACCAAGATGGGCGAAGGAGGAGCCCAAAGGAAGAGAAGGCAGCCACCTGTGTTCTCGTAAGCAAGTGGTGTGTGTGAGCGTGCACATTTGTTTGTTTACAGTTTGCTAATTTAATTGAGATCTCCTCTGGCGCGCTGAGCACACTCTCTGCCAGCTCCACTCCACTGCCTCTCTCATGCAATGGAGATTTGGACACTCTTGCGCGCCTGCTTGCTCGCTTGCTCGCTTCTTCCTTGCTGCTTGTGGGCGCTCCAAGAAAACCACTCCGAAGCTAAGGATGATTAAGTTGTCCGCCGGCCGATTGCTGCTTGGCCTCGGGCGAGGGACAAAAACGGTTCAATTTTGCGGCTCGCACCAGCGCGCACATTTGGCATCGATTTCCATCATCAGCCCAATTCAATTAGCTTCACCAAAGGCGCCAAAAGAGCCAACAACAAACTGGCCCAACGATTGCTCACACCAATCATTAGCCAGCTCGCCCAATGAGCCTCACAACCCCTCACTGCTGGCCTCATGTGTTAGCCTGCCCGAAGTGTGCAGACTTTCACTCGCCCCCAACGAGCTCGCCAGTCTTAGATTGGCGCTCAGCTCGCCCTCCTTCTCCTATAATGATTGCTTGCTTCCATCACGAGCAACAACAACAACAATAATAATAATGATAATAATAATAATAACAATAAAAAGCACAAGGAGCCTGCCCCCCTAGTGAGTGGGCGCGAGGCTGCACGAGGCTGGGCGAGGCTGTGCTCGAGAAAGGCACACAGCTCGGTGGAGACAAGCTAGAGAGCTGGCTGGTTATAGGCCAAATTTTGTGTGCCATCGAATTAAATGAGTAACAATTGTCGCGCTTGGAGTGGCGAGCAGTGTGCGTGTGTGCTCGAATCTGCGCTTGATGCATTAAATTGATTCAGTAGAGCGCAAAACGAGCAGAAAAGAGGCAGCAAGTAGTCGTCGTGTCTGTCTGTCTGTCTGTGGGCCACTCGAGCTAGCCTGTGGAAAGTGTGCACCCAATTGGCGTTCCTTTCGTCTCACTTGCTCTCTGCTTTCTCTCTCCATTTGGCCCGCAAACTAGGCCCGCACATTTGGCCGCAAAAATTGGTCCCCCAAGCGAGCAGATTGCAGCGCGCAACTGTATCAACATTCAAACTGCACAAACATGGCTCCTCCATTTGCCACAGTGGCCGCCACACCATTTGGGCTCCAAGCGCCGCCCTTCATGTGCAATGGTCGCCTGTTAGTGTTCGCATGCTGGCGCGCAGGCCACTCTTCTGCGTCGGGCAAACACAAACACACTTAGGGATGCGCCACGCTAAGCGATGCGCAATGAGCTGCCCGAATGCCTTTGCGCATCATCATCGCCAAATAGGCAATCGTGTTCCATTTGGTCGACCCGAAGAGCATGTACGATTGCGCAAATGTGCACTGCGCAGACGTGCCATATTTCTCCTTAGGCTCAGCCCAACTGGCCTCCACTCGCCCCTTCCAATTGGCTCTCGCCAGCCATTCAAACGAGCACATTTGACAACTGGCGCCCTGAGCAGCGACTAGGATGCTTTTGAATGCTCATTTGCCGACCGGAGCTGAGGGCAGCCCAAAAGGGAAAAGGCGCTCGCCGAGGTTGGTTCTCGCCACTTCCAGAGCGCACCTCTAGAAACAGAGTGACAAAACAAACAAAGCAGAGAGACGTTTGTGGGCGACATTGATGAACTAATTGATGTCTCGAGTCTTAATGTGCAAGTTTTCGGCCTGAGAGATAGTTAAGGGTGAGCAGAAAGAGAGAGAGAGAGAGAATGGCGGCCGCCAACCAGCAGCAGCAACTGATCAGCCAGCAACTGGAGCACCAAGAGCTGCTGAAGCTGATCGCGCAACACTTCCATCACGCCGGCCAACAGCAACACTTGCAACTGAGAGTCGGCCACATGCAACACTTGCCCATTGCAGTCCCACAGGCGCACGAGCCGCAAGTCGCAAGTTGCCACCACGACGACCAGCTGCCACCACCGCTAGATGCAAGCAGCAACAGTCTGCGGGCCCAGCTGGCCACTCAGCACCCCTTCCAGCAGCCCCAAATTCCGAACCACCAGCAGCAGCAGCACCTGTTGTCGGCCGGCCAGCAAAGGGCCAATTCGGCCAATTCGTCGCCAGCAAGTAGGGCCGGCCAGCAGCAGGCGAGCCAGAGCGAAGCCGACCAGAAGCAAATGCAGCTCCAGCTGCAACTGCAACTCCAGCTCCAGGCCCACAGCAAGCCCGAGCAGAGCCAGCTCGAACAGCAGGCCACCAGTGCGGCCCAAATGCACGCCCACCAGCAACAGCAACACCACCAGTTAAACCAGTTGAACCAGTTGAACCAGTTGCACGGACACCACTTGGGCAACCTGCTGGCGGGCCACGACCTGCGGCTGATGAACGCGCTCGGCTTTCTCAGCATGCAGCCGTGCGGGCCGGCCAACCCGCAGCTTCCTCCCGAGGGGCCCGGCTCGCTGGTGGGCGGGCCTGAGCGCGCGCGAGCCGACAGTTCGCTGCTGCTGTCGCTGCAGCAGCAGTACCTGATTCAGGCGGCCGCTGCAGCAGCCGCGTCCGCAGCGAGCGCGGCGGGCCCCGCCCACCGGCAGAGCGAGCAGGCGGGCGGCGCGCTGAACCCGTTCGGCGTGTGCCTCTTCGGGCAGTCGCGCAGCGAAGAGCGCCCGCGGGACGACGACGACGAGGAGGAGGGGCAGCAGCAGCCAACCGCGCACCAGGTGGGCGCCCCGCGGGCTGTCACCGGCGCGAAGGGCGCCGGTTTGCGCCCGCGCCGCCACAACCCCCAAATCCCCAAGGGCGAGCAGACGCTCAAGTTCAGCATCAGCACCATCCTGGGCCAGCAGCACCAGCAGCAGCACCAGCAGCGCAACCGAAACGGCCCACTGGAGCCCAAGGAGGCCGCCTCCAGGTCGTCTGGGCGCCGCCGAGCGCCCAGACGGAGGCGAGCGAGCAGCAGCGGCAGCAGCTCGGCGAGCGGAAGTGAGCTGGAGCTTCTCGGAGTGGTCGAGTCGGCCGACGAGCAGGAGGCGCGGCCAGCCAGAGCGCCGAAGGGGCGCCAGGAACAGCAGCCCGACTGCAATCAGGAGGCCCAACTTCGCCTCTCCCGCTCGCCCTCCAGCGCCTCTGTGATCTGCTCGCCGCGCTCCCTCTCCAACCAGAGCCCCGACGAGCGGCAATCCGAAAGTGCAATGCTTACCACATGTAATAGCAACAAGCCAACTCCATTTGCCAACAACCTGGCCTCTCCCCACCAGCAGCAGCAGCAGCAGCACCTGCATGCTGGCGCAAATTTGCTCGCCACGCCCACCTCCAGTTCGTCCTCAAGCAGCTCGCAGCTGAACAGCTACCTGAGCCAGGCGATGGCGCGCTCCCTGGCGGCTGCGGCGGCGGCAGCCTGCGCCTCAGTGGCTGGCCACACCAGCCAGCCGGCGAGCCGGGCCGAGCAAGCGCACCATCAACCCCTCGGCTATGGCTTGCCCGCCAGCGCCACGCCCACCTCGAACGCAGACCCGCGGGCCATGCTCGGGGAAGCGGCGCGCGTCGCGCACGCACCGAATATAGACCCGCAGCAGCAGCCGCAGGCGCAGCCAACGTTCGTCAGTGGGCCGCCCGCTGGCCACGCCCACAACGGTTTGGGCGAGCGGGCGGCTGCGGCGGCGGCAGCGGCGGCGGCCGCCTTCCCGTGGACTGTGGCGGCTCGTGGCAAGCCCCGGCGGGGGATGATGCGCCGGGCCGTCTTCTCGGACAGCCAAAGGGTTGGACTGGAGAAGAGGTTCCAGTTGCAAAAGTATATCAGCAAACCAGACCGCAAGAAGCTGGCCGAGAAGTTGGGGCTGCGCGATTCGCAGGTCAAAATCTGGTTCCAAAACAGACGAATGAAGTGGCGCAACTCTAAGGAGAGAGAGCTCCTCTCGGCCGGTGGCTCACGCGAACAAACCTTGCCCACCAGAAACAATCCCAATCCAGACCTGAGCGACGTCGGCGAGACCATCAAACGATTGCAACAACAACAACAACAACAACAACAACAAGTACAACAACCAGCTGGTCTTAATGCAAATGGTGGCGGCGCCGGCGGTGGCCCAAGTGGCAGCAGCAGCAGCAGTAGCAATAGTAGCAGCTGCAGCACTGATGCAGCCAGCCAGCTAGCCAAAACTTTGAGCGCACCCATAGGGAACGTATTTAATAAATGAACGAACGAGTGACCAATAGTTTCTATTCGCTCTTCTCTACTCTCCTAATCATCATCAACTCGCTTTTCTGAGATCATAATTCGGGTGTGCCTGTGTCTGTGTTTGAGTTTGAGTTGTTCTTCCTGATGTATGGTACTTTTTTCTGTGCTAGCTAAGTAAAACTAAGTGAAAAGTTTCCAACTAAACAGCCGCCTACCCATCAGAGCATTAATAGATTTGGAATAGTCAGTAATTGTCTGATTGCAGGCCCAATGACGCAACCTGGATTGCCTGAGGCGCGAAATTGTTCACAGAATTGCCTAAGGCGCACGTCAATTCCCACCAGATAGGGCAAAGTGTTCGAGGCGTTCACTTCCATTCTCGGCGGAATGTAAACGTGCAAACTGTTCTGGCCCAAATCGTAGGTCAATGGTAGATAAATTGATGGCGAACTACTTGGACTTTGTCGCCGGGTTAACTGTAGCACAAACAGGGTCACATTGCGCAATGGACAAATGCTGGACATGCCAGCGTTCATGAAAGGTGCTCCGGCTGGTATAAGATTGCACAGTGCAATGTTCCATTGGATACTCGGATTGATGTGCTCAGAAAACTATATGTTTCAAGTTTTTCGGGAGAAAAAATTAGAAAGAAAAATTGTTAGTTCTACGCGCCAGCTGTAATTGACACATTCCTTATCGAGCGCTCGCAATCTCTCATTTCGGATGGCCCAATACTCACCAGTTCCATTCGGAAGATTCCAATAAAATCTTTAAGCACACTCTTTGGAAAATTGAACAATATCCTACAGAATCCCAAAAATGGATCTGCCTTGAATGGATAACAGCCAATTCTTGTCTCAAAGTATCTCTCCAATACCTCGATGTCCTCCGCGCGCCACTCCTCCATGATTGTGGGGGCAGCCTTCAGTTGGACCAAACCTCGCGAGGGTTCTAATGAGAAACGATACTGCATGTGCTCGGAGGCATAGGTAATCACAGTGGCATCATGTAAAGATGATGGCGGCCTTGTACTTGACGACCATTGTTGTGTGCTCAATTTCTTGTGAATATTCTTTATCATGAATGACATGCCCAAATGTTGCTCTAGATTTGATACCTGGAATATCTTTTCGAACTCGCTCATTTTCAACAAATAACAACTAGCTTCATGTGATTTATATAAAAGCACCTCAAAGTTATGGATGGCATTCTGGTCTTCTATTAATTTGTTGCGATCGAACCTACTGTAAGCACCGTCTCTAACTATGATTGTTCTATCTAGTTGGATTAATATGTCAATACTATGCCAGTTTCTGTATGATAGTATATAGTGCCTAGATGACATAGGCAATAAGCAGAATGACGCTGCCGGAAACGTTGGTCTACCACTGACTAGTCCTAAGAATGGGTATGTGGGTAATTGTTGTAGTATCATCAACGGTTTCATCGTTATGTCCAGATGGTTCAATAATTTCCTAATTGATCTGTGCTGATTAAATTCATGCTTCAAGTGAGTTGTTACGCAACTATGCGGATTAAAACTGAACGGCTCCCCTCCTGTAACGCTGAATATCAGTTGAAATTTTCTATCAGTTGGTTTCCACATTATACTCACTGAAAAGTTAAATTTCTCCCCATAGAGTATAACTAATTTCTTATAATTGAAACTCTTTATCACAATTGAATTTAAAATGCGCGGATCGGAGCGAATATCACGGGAAAAATCTTTCACCACATCGTATAGGTGTGCCATACATGCCCAATCCAGTTGAGTATCTTCGATAAACTTGGACACCATTGCCTGATTTGACAGGGGTGACTCATATGGTGTGAACACAAGACGCCTAGGACCTTGCTCCTTGCTTGACTGACTAGTTATGGGACAATCTTTGAAGATGTAAGAACAGTGCCAGATCTTGGAGGATTGTGGTTTCTCATGCAGGCATATGGTCATGACAGCGGTATCCTTTCTCAAGGCATTTGTATATCCATTTGACTTGAAAGCTGGCACATGATTGAATGATAGACAGTAAGCGTGGCCCGATGTTTCGGTATGTGAAACCTCGTAGCTGATATTTCTATTACGGAGTTCTTTTTCAAGTGCTAAATGTGCAAACTTCTCTTCGCAAAAGCTCACTAGTTGCGGCAACTCATTTACTAATGAGACAGGCGGCCTTGAGCCGATATTACAGATTCCCAGAGTATCAGATGGATTAAGTTTACCAATCGCGAATCTATTCTTAAGGGATTCTTTCTTTGCAGCTATGACGCTAGTTCCTGTGAAATGGGACATCGTTTTCTCCTGTAGGCTGGAGTCGTACTGGTAGTTCGCACCCATAATGGCTGATACATCCAATTTCAGTATATTCTCGACAACAACAAGATCACTTGAGTCGGTTTCGATGAAATCAAGACCATGATCGCCGCCGCTATTTGGTGCAGGCTCAGTGACTAGCAATGAGTAATTTGTTTCGAGATTGTATGGGTCCGATTCGCTTATGGAGAATTCGGCCATCAAATAATAGTGATTGTACTTGTTGAATTGAAAGAACAGTCGTGGTACCTTGTCATCTAAACGCGCATGATTAGCCTTTGGACATAGAGGTAAACTCTCACTCGCTGTAACAGACAGATAGTCTATTGTCCTTATGCAGCGTTTTTTGGTCAACCATATTTTCAGTTGGTCGAAATAAGTGCCTAACTTGCTCTTATTTGAGTTCAGTGATTCCTGTATGTTGTCCGCTAACGGACAGCTCTTCTCGTATTGCGGAACGTGAGCTAAGTAAGAACCGTTCAAATCTGTTGAAATGATAAGTTCTTCCGATGGAGCACATGGATGAAGACAGCAGACGTGCAGTAGACAAGGTGCCCCTGATATAGTGCACTTTCCATATTGCTTTTCCTGAAGCTCACTTGCTAGTTGACCCAACTTGATAAAAGATCTTTTTTGTATGGTGTCGGTGATTAGCTGCTCTATCGAGACGTTGCCTGGTTTGAATATTGTGTCTCGTTCGTCCAGAACCTGTTCTGTTTCATGATTATTGTTATTAGTGCTGTTATTATTTGTGATAACACTCGATGTATTGCTATTGTTGATTGTGGGTGTTTTCTTAGGGACAACTAGTTCAGGTTGATGTGTCAGTTTTAGGGGCTTGGATGGATCGGTTTGATCTGTCTCAATCCTAAGGGAGTATTTCTCTCCCCAATAGGTTATTGCGAGCTGTTGGCCTGGAATGTGCTCCTTGATTTTGATATAACTTGCGAGTCTTTCACGCATCAATCTATCTATTTGATCGTGCAAGACTTCTATTTGCAGGCTGAGACAAAAATTGTGTAATTTTGCGTACACATCAACTAAAGGGTTCGGACTCTCTTTCATCTTCTCTTGTACGATCCGTTCTATCATCTTTATGTGTGTTGGGTGAACAAGATCCTTACCATCGCCTGTATCAGCATCTTCAACAAGCAAGTCGATTCCTAGAACTACCCATGGAAGATTCAAATTATCACCGAGAACTGTCAGTTTGAGATCAAATTCATTGTCAACATGGAATGTCACTCGACCAAGTTCGATTTCGAGATTCCTCATGGCTGGATGTATGTTTGTTGTGCTCAAACGTTGTTCAATTATGTGATTAAGACGTGCAAAGACAGACTTCTTTTCTTCGATTGTCACAGGATCTGGAGGCACGATTCGATCACGGATACAGGTTGGCATCCGCGAATAAGTCCCCAAGGTCAATACTTCAACAGCGCATGGTAACTGGAAGGAGGGTAATCTGGCCTGTACCAGTGTTGTTCGGGCTATATTGAGCATATTGTCAGCTGTATTGGTGAAAAGTAGGGCCTGTTTATCTAGGAAATTGACAATGTCCATGCATTGTTCTATCTTTGAGGCTGTTCCAGCCCATTTCACCAAGGCCAGTAGCCTTATAAATAGTTGTCTCGTTCTCTCTGTGAAGTTGACAATCTCGACTTTACGTTCGAAATCGCTCTTTTGAGGTAATAGCTCGGCGAGGATGGTTAAATCATGATACGTTTTCTGGATACCCCTGTGGATGATCTCAGTCAGAGGTATCCGCTGAGTCGTCACCGGTGATATCTCGTTCATCTTGATAAATAATTGGACAGCTGTGTAAATTCGTTGGTTCGTAGCCTTCCAGCAACATCCAATAATTCGAGAGATCACTGAATCCTAAATCAGCTGATAAATATTTTAACGCGTGCCACCGAATGTGGGTCCTTCTCAGAAGCAACGCAGGCATGTGGCTTGTCCAAGATTGGTCCGTGAAAGTGCATCGTGCATTCTCCGCTCTGCATGTTGCTGGACCAACTTTGCACGACTTCCCAAGTATGGCGGGAAAATCTCTGCGGGCTCTGTGGAGAAATGGCTAACGTCAAGCTGAGTCGGTGATCGAGTATGATGATCAACCAACATTGATCGAGCTCTCAATCGGCCCGGCCTTGTCTCACCACATGGTGCGATGGCGACTATTTTATCTGGCCTATGTCCTTCCATCTTAACACTCGAAACTAGTATGGAAGTCCAATGGAATGGATTTGTGAGGATTCTTTCGCAAGCAAGCATTGATCCGAGCTGAAGTGTCTACATATAACTCAGGTCCATACGAATCCATCTCGATGTCACTAGAATACTGCCGAGATAACATGACTTGATAGTTTGTTTGGACCTCACGAAATTGAGGTCCGACAAAGAGAGTCTCTCCATAGGGAGAAACTGAACGAACAGGCACATTTTCAACGATCACATGTCCGCATAGTTTGGAGAAGGACCTCTGTGTCTCTGGTCACATAGCACCGACTATTTTAAGTCCGGAACCCTTGGCGTGTCGTTGAATAAACGTTGAGTTTCAGCGGTCATACAGACCGTTACCTTATCTAACCTAAATCGTCTTTATTTTGACCGAACCCTGCATCGAACAGGAAACAGCTTAGCTTGCGCGGATTTTAACAACAAAAAATAAAAGAATTTTGAGGCCTACCAATATCGCGATGAGTATCATAAAAAATCTGACAAAAGTAGATTCGTCCACTTCCCGGGCGCTCATGATAAATGGCTTCACATCATTGCAGCTGGCAATGTCTACCCCAAAGGTATTTGCCCTTGATAATGTCGTAGCGATTCTTTCCAAGAAGTCCCCATTGTCCGAAGTGGATTTGTTGTATCCGGTGAGTCCAGAAGAATTTGAATCTGAGATTCCGCTTTCACTGATCGTCGTTTCCCCATCTGATGCTGTGGGTCCAATGAAAGTGTCCATATAGTACTGTAGGACCGATCTTAATTGGTCGGGGATACCCACAATCTTTGGGGGCGAATCTTTGATCAGTTCCCTATCACAAGGGCACATATTGAATCCATATCGGACCGCAACGATGGACTCGATTCCGAGACGATAGATTGAGCCGAAGCTGAGCCATTGCAGAAGGCGAGGCAACTCGTTAACGCGCGTAGTGAAACCCGACAGCATCACCCACGGCAAGGTGCTTGCCTGGGAGACAAACACAGCCGCCTGGACATTATTCATGAAGTAGGCTCCAAATAATAGACCTTGTGTTTGAGATATCAATGAGCATAGAGTCATCACAGCGGTCACGGCTAACATCCGCCAGCCCATATATGAACTTGGCTGACCAGTGATTGCATAAGCTATTGATATACTGATTATGGGCATGGTCAATTCAATTGGTAAATCAGCTAAGGTTTTTGCCATCACGAATCTTGGCATAGTGTACCAGCCATTGCTTGTTTCTTTCAGCAAAATTTGCATATTCAATGGGAATGATAGTGACGTGACTGCAAGGACGCACATTGAGAATGAATATAATAGGAGAAAAAATAATGATACATTCTCGAATGTCAATATCAGCTCATCATGTTGGGTGGTCAATCTTTGGACATTCTTATCCGAGACCATGTCTTGTATATTGAGTTCGCTCTCCACATGAGGACAAGCGTTGGCGGAACCCGATTTTTGGCTGTAAACAAAATAGAACACGAATGGAATCATGATGTGAAAGGCGATTCTCGTTGTGGTCAACAAGCTATCTCGCCAGGTTGATATCCATAGGCGTTTGATCAATAGATTGGTGTGCAGCCAAAAACTCTGGTTATGATTGTTTCTCTTCCGCAAACGTTCACTGATGAACAGCTGTGTCTTTGGGTCGCCACTTTGATTGATTGCAGTCAAGTTATCCGCCTGCCACCCAACCCTGTCGGCTGGCTTGTATCTTTCATGCTTGCTATGGCTATGCTGATCGGGATCGTTTTGGTCAATTCTGTTAAAGGCTTGCCGAGTAACCATGGATGACGACTCTTCAAGGCATCGGACCTTCGTGAGGCCAACTTGCTGTTCCTTGAGCAGTTGCTTGTGCTTGTGGTGAAAATTGTCTTGCTGGAGCTGAACCAAACGCTCGATTGGCTCCTGACCATAGACTTCGGAGGCGAGATCAATGATGAATGAGGCCGGATTCTGATCCTCTGGAGGCGGTAAAAGTTTGCAGCTCTCGCCAACGGTACTCAATAGGAGTCCCGGTTGCCCTTCGTAAACACATTTGCCCAAGGAACTGATTATGTAGACGTGGTGAAACAAATTGAATATTTTGATTTGCGGCTGGTGTATGGTCATGACAACAGCCAAGGGTGGAATATCGCCGTTGCGTGATAAATCAACTAGCTGTTTCAATACCGAAACAGTCCTGAAGCAAGTCAATGAATCAAGACCGGAAGTGGGCTCGTCTAATATCAAAATATCTGGTTGAGAGAGCAGCTCCTGCGCGATTGAGACGCGCTTGTATTGGCCGCCGGATAATCGACTTGTCTTGAGCTCTAGGCAAGCATGTAAACCCAGCAAACCTGCTACACGATGAACATTCTTCTTGTGTTCAAATCCTTTTCTAGTATTCTTGATTTGTGAAGCAAATAGTAGATTCTCCATCACAGTTAGGTTATCAAACAGGTAGTCTGATTGGTTCCATAATTTTGCGTTGACGGGTTGTGGGAGTTCTGTTAGTTGGTATGAAGAACAGCTTTGAGTTATGGAAGATGGCACACAGGTAATGTCGACGTGAAAGAGGGTGCCCAGGCCATGAGACAAGGGGAATTCGGAATCTATCAAGCGAGCAAAACGACAAGCTAGTAGAGAAAAACAACAGTGTATCTCTGCATGAGACTCAAGGGGACTCACCTTTCTGTGGTATTATACATAGTTTGAGGTGTTTAGATTGTTGAGAAGTGGTCTGAATGATTTGCGAGCAACAACTGCCATTAATGATATCGATTCTTCCTGAAACACCCTTGACGATACTGCTGGTCAAGCATTTGAGAAATGTCGTTTTTCCAGCTCCACTTGGACCGAGGATGGCGCTCAATTGGCCTGATTTAACACAACCATTCAAATTCGAAAATATAACTTGTCTCCTCTTGTTGATTGTCGTCGAAGTATTCTGCGATCCATCCATATCCATATCCATGTCCACCCCAAGCTCACCGTGGTTTGATCCACCATCACGGTTGATCTTTAGGAAACCATCCTCGATATTGATCGTTGGCGGCAGATAGGTGTCACTCTGCGTTTTGGGCTCTTTTTCCCCTTTTGACGAAGCATAGAGTTCACCCAAACGGTTCACTAATCTCGTCAATTTCTTCTCAGGGACCCTGTAGCTCAAGTTCTGCCATATCAACTCGAAGTGATTAGCTCCCTTAGGATCTGCCAGAGCGAACTCTTCAAGATTGTTCTCTTTTGTTGTTTCTTCTCTCAGTTTATTCTCTATTTGTAGATCAACTCTTGTCAACTGGGCCTTCTGGTCAAATTTATTGTTGTTTACACCAAAGAAAGAGGGCCTAAAGTTTTCGCTGCTGATGGAGTCTAGTGTTGTTTGCGACCGACTGAACGCAGAGTCGCTTGCTGAAGATGAACCTAAAGAGAATGGGGAGGCGGATTTCTGCTGGTGAGGAGATTGCCGATTGTGATAATGAAAGCATTTTCTATTATGCCTAAGTGAGGTGGAATGTCTGAATGAATTTTGGGCGCATCTTCGACAATTATTTGAAGATAATCTAGGCGTGGTTGGAGCAGAGGATCTCTCATAGATGGCTTGGTTGGCGCTAAGATCACTTGAAAGCGGTGGAAAATGATGGGAACTTGGTTTCAGACGTGCTGGCGCTGATAATCTTCTATCTAGAAGAAATTGTTCGCCTCTTGACAGCTCCGTATCGTTGTCAGGATTTGCTATTGTAGAATCGACGGCTTCCTGGTGGTTATCTCTAGCTTCTGATCCGTTTACCTGAGGCAACTCTCCACTGGACTCAACCCCAGGAGTCCAGCTGGTCCCCTCCTTCATGTTTGCTGTACCTAATCTATAGGTTTTCTCTGCTCTGCTCACACGGTTGATATGATTCAAGAAACGGAGGCTCCACTTTCGAAGTGACTTGTACGTGACTTGTATTCTATGCTACCGCTCTGACTCTCTGGTATTGGAGGTCCCATCAACTTGTGCTACCTGTTTGCTTGTCTCTGTCTCTGCTCGTCTTTCCGCATCTCAGAAGCATTCCTTTGAAAATTTCTTGTCAAATCTAGTATTTTCCAACAACTAGTCACTCCGGGGACATGCGAACAAGAGATCGACAGGTCCTCTTTTCACAAAATCGGCCTAAAAGTAACTGAGTCGCACTGTCAAATTCTCTGAGTGGCTACTTTCTCCTCCTCTCTCCCTTAGTGCATGCTTATAAGTTTCTACTTCGTATGCTTAGATTTAGAGATGAGAAGGCACTTTCGTTACTGCCCACCAACGACTGACCAACGGTCAGCGAGGAGAACAAGAAAAGACAGCTTGAGCGTAGGAGGAGGGGCAGCAATTTGAGAGCTTTCTTCAACATTACTTTACCTCCTATTGCCCGAGCATGGGTCAATCGGCTGGCATCGATGGCGAGGGTTTATAACGCGCCAGCCGATAATCATAAGTCGGGGAAAGCGAATTAATAGAAGCCGCCTGTTTCTAGGCATCACCCTCAACAGGAGAGTAAGGCGCTGCCAAGCTCGTGAGGAGAAAGAAACAACGAACAGTCTGAGAAGAAAGTGACGGACACTGGTCTTCTTGTTTTCTTAGGCGGCAGCATTTCAACCAGGAAGCTAGAACGTAATCAACATGCCCATGATGATGTTGGCTTGGAGGAGCACTGTTCGTCTCTTCGCAGGTCAATTCATCTAGCTGTTGGCGTCGGCTAAGAGACTAAAGCAAGTTCATTGGCAAATAAAACTTGTTGCAATAGTTGAGCTTGTGTGTACGGATCGCCAAGACAGCGGACATTGCTTAGACTGTGCTAGCTTGCGAGCAGCTAATCGAGCGATCCGTTAATGCTGATTAGTATCCCCATCTTATAATTTCACTGATACTTAGAACCGCCCCTCTTTTAATGACCAGCTTCCAGCCGAGCTCGCAAAGCCAGGGGCCGGGAATTCTTTAATAACAAGCGTCTATCTCCATCTCTCCCCACACAAAAACTTTGTTTTACACTCTTTCGTCCAGATAGCTAGCCAGCAGGCAGACTGAGTCGGCGCCAATTGAAACGGTCGGCCAGACTGCAGCCAAGTCTAACTGTGTGCATTAAACAACTATCTTTATTCTATGCGCACCAATATGCCATCAGTTTGAGTCGTGCCGAGATTGTTGCTGAACTTCTCATCGTACTCACTTGCCTCGATGAACAGTGTCTGTAGAGGCTCGTGACCTTGTGGAAGCAGGATTGCGGAATACGTTCAGAAACGGGTGCTTCAATGCCTGCAGGCAGGTTATCCGATCTGCCGGTTCATAGGTCAACATCAAATCTATCAGATCGAACAAATCTAATTCATCCTTTGTATGACTTGTCATATATTCTCTTAAAGGCCGGCAGTTTCTTCGAACGTAATAACCAGTCGGACTATCTTCATCCCAGACGAGCCATCCATGTCGATTGAAATATTTTGTTTTTGATCTCATCGCCATACGCCATGGTATAGCTCCTAGAATTCTTTCCATCATTGCAATGTGTTCCCTATTATCATGCGTCTGAAACATAGTTATCCCGGTATAAAGCTCAAACAATATACAACCTATACTCCATACATCACATGGTTGCGACCACCCAAGTTCCAGTATAACTTCTATGGAACGATAATGTCTAGTTGAAACAACTTTAGAATGATGCTCATGATCAAACGTCGCAGAGCCAAAATCAATGAGCCTGATGGTTGGGTCTTTGACGACTTTGTATTGTTTCGACTTGCTATTTAGTTTGTTTGATGGATATTCGATATCATACGCATCATTAACAAACAATATGTTTTCTGGTTTCAGATCTGTGTGAGTGATTCCACTTTGGTGTAAAAAGTTAACAGCTAATGTCAATTGATGTCCAATTGAACGAACATGCTCAAACGGATATGGTTGAAAATGATTCATTTTCATGAAATCAAAAACACTTCTACCAAGCATTTCAAACAGTATACATATGTGCCCATGGTAGTCAAACCAATCTAGCATTTGTACGCATAGTTTTCTACCCTCTTCAGATATATTCATTAAATTAATATCACTTGTTGCCGTCATATGTCCATCGTTATATTTGTGGTTCTGATGGGCCACTTGATGATGTTGATGATACTGAGGATTATTATAATGATAATGAGAACGGTTATAATGATGGTGGTTGTGGGCGTAGGGTATAAATTGATTGGATGATAGAGAATTATAACTATTAGAATGGGCCGGGGGCGGCTGCTGGTTGTGATGAGTATGCATTTGATGTGCCGATGTTCCAGTTGTCATAGGAGGGACCCCTAAACTGTAATGTGAAGAAACGTTTGATTTTATGGAGGATGGTTTCTTGATGTGGTTCAAGACGTTTATCTCAAACTTAGCAGCTTCACGATATTTGCCTATGTTCTTTATTATCTTCAAAGCAAGACAATTAGGTGGAGGTCGTTTGGTTGGCGTTACTCGCTGGTGGCTATCACGGGCCTTATTATATTGATCATGATGATTTGCCTCACATGAATCTAGAGGATTGTTATTTACAACACTTGATTTAGTTGTCGTTGTTTGATTTTCTGTCTCTCTAGAGGTGGTTGATTTAGCAGCCATCTGTATTCCGCTAGCGGGAGCTGAGGTGGACCTCGACTTGATAGAGCCCGCTTGGCGTTGTAGATCATTTATTGCCCATTCGTCCGTTACATGGGCAACCTGAGCGAATGTACCCTGACCAACAATCTGCTCTACCCTGAATCTTCTCTTTAATAAGTCGCCAGGTTTAAATATCAGGTGTCCATCTTTATCATCCTCTATACGAGTATCAGTGGAGGAACCTCGCCTTCTGCGTTTCTTATAATCGTGTTCATGGGACAAATAATCGACGGGACCAGCTGCGCCGCCACCCTCATATTCTTGTAGGCTAGTGTAATAGCTTCTCCTCATGTTGGAAACCTGAATAGCATTTGAGAGAGAGAAATGAAAAGTTGTTGCTTTCACTCATGACATTTGATAGGATACTGAGTGGATGAATTTATGTTGTTGCCTATTTGAAGAGAATGGTGGGAATAAGAATGGAAAGGTTGAGAAACGGTTGATTCTCAAAGCTTTGTGCTGGTGATAATGGTAATAATTTGGGGGATTTCACAAGTAATTGCATACAATATTTGATCGGCAACTATGTGACTCTATCATCTCAAGACAAACTATACCATCTAGTGGAGGATGATGGAGAAATGTGGAGCCTTTTCTAGATAATTAACAGCGGTTTGCTATATGATGATGTTACGAATGTTCATTGGTGGATACCGAGAGTGTGTTTTTGGTAGCGGCCTCGCGAATGAACGAGAAAAGGCTAACATCAGCCACAAAGAGAGACAGACAGAGAGAGAGAGAGAGAGAGGGAAATCGAGAGAGAGAGAGAGACGTTGGCTTGCAATTGGAGAGAAAATGTGTGTGTGTCTGGTGCACGCTTGCGGATTGCGACGCGCAATAGCAAATGTGTGTGTGCGCCTGTGTGCGCAACTGTGGCGAACAAAAGCGCGTAAGGGAGACGAGGTGCTGCACGGCAGGCGGCGGCTCACGCACTGGTGTCGCACATCTCGTTTGTGCGTTAGTCTGTCTTTTGTGTGCCTGTGTGCGAAAGTCGTCAGACAACTTTGGACGACGCAAATAAGGCAGTCGCCAGAGCGAAAAACTACAACACACAAGCCCCGTGCAGCGTCCCTAAAGTATCTTGCAGCCTGGGCATAGGGTGCCCTTTGCTTGCCGCCTCGGTCACCGGCTACACGCTCTTTACCTCCATAGGGCAACACACCATTTCCTGCCAGTCGAATGCCTCAATTTTACACACTCTCTGTCACCCCTTTTCAAGCCAGAGGCTTGCCCCGAGACAATCACATGGCTTAATTGAACGGGACGCGAGTTTTCCCATACGATCTAAAAGTTTAGAGCCTCCGGCAAGCTTGATAGACTAAGTGCGGGCTGAAATTGTTTCAAACTGACATCAAGGTGACACAAGTATCAACTTTCTGTGCACCTCAGCAACTCTGTCCCAATCTCAGAGGAGCGCCCTTCAAACGGGCGCATTGGCGACAAATTTGTGCAAAATTGACAAAGGATTCCTAGACTATCAACACTTACCTGTGCCGAGCGTTCGCCATCGATGTCGTCGTAATAATCTGCCTCATCTGAGCTCTCGTCGTCCTCAATGGAGACCACTTGGGACAAGTGTCTCAGTTGTTGTTGTTGCTGTTCCGGCTTGGGAATTGCGTTTTGTGTGTGTTTGTTAGCACTGCTCACGTGCAAATTGGTGGCCGATTTGGGAGTGAGAAATGCACCTCCTCCACCTTTTCCGCTTGACTCAGGGCCGACCACCAACTGAGGCTGACGTTGGTTGTTGTTCTCGTCCCCAATGGTGGCCACCACTTTGCTCCCAGGCCTCCTCAGGATAACTTCACTCTCATTGGCCGGCTCTGGAGCTGCTCTCATTTGGGCCTCCTGCCTCTCGTCTGGATCCGCATCGGATTCACTACACGGCTCGCTGCCACTCGAGCAAGTCTCCTCTTCATCCTCCTCATCTTCTTCCTCCTCTTCATCCTCGTCGAACTTGTCCAGTTCGGCCAGAATGGCTCCAGTTTCAATCAGATTACTTCGTCCCTCCAAATTGTTCCTCTGGCTTCCAAAAGCTTTGCTGTCCAAATAACTGGCTCGCCTCTCGCTCGCCGCAGACTCCTTCTCGTCCGAACTCTGCTCCTCCTCCTGCGAAGCCTCTCCACTCGATTCCTCGACACCCTTGGGGCCGCTGGTCTCGCGCAACAGGTCCCCCCCTCTGACCGTCTTTTTGCCCTCCTCTCGAGCCGGTGTCAGGGTGGAGTTGGGCGACAGTTCGCGCGCCACTCTCCCACCCAGCTTTGAACTGAAGCTAGACACGAGCGACGAGATCTGGCTGACGGGCGAAGTGCCACTTCCGGTGTCGCTGGACAACCCATTGGTGGGCCCTGCGGCGCTGCAGATTCCCGAAGTGGAGCTGGTGGATAGGGCGCTCGTTTGGGAGGAGGCGCTGGACGTTCCGCCGGGCGATGAGGTGGTGGTGCCAAGGTGTTGCTCTTTGTTGATGGTGGGACACTGGTTGGCGGCAAGCAAATTGTCGCTGAAGGAACACAAGAGAGTCTCCTCCCTTTGGGCGCCCTCTTCCTGCTCCTCGTCGTCGTCCGGAACCACGTCCAGAGTGGGGCCCGTTTTGCTCATCACTTGGGCCTGATTTGTCGTCGTGCGGGACGTCTCGCGACTTTGGGACCGATTTGAGGAGCCCAAACGGAGCCGGGCCAGTTGGTCGAGGATGTTTGTATAAGAGTTGCGCAATTTAAGCGAACTCGAACGGAATGGTTTGGCCAGCCCAATGGTTGAGAATCTGGTCGTGCTTGCGGCCTCTTTCTGCTTCTCTTGGGCACTACTCTTCAGGGCAGTGTCTTTGTCAGTCTTGTTTTTGGGCGAGCTTTGTCTGCAATTGGCCGCATTGCTGGAGAACAACTTTTCGCGTCTTGCGGCCAACTGTTGGCTGAATGACGACTTGGCACCGTTGTTGCTCGAGTCCAACATGCGCGTGTACCGCTCGGTGACAGTCCGACGCAATCGGCCGTCGTAAATGCGACTTCCCGGAGTATTGATTGCTCTCTTGGTGCTCGGATAGTCGAACAAAGACCTTCCGCTTATTGTCGAACTCAAGATGGACGACGACGAGCCGCTAGTGTAACTTTTTGGCTCCCGGTTGGCGAGGCTGTGCTCACTTCTGCCGCTGCTTGTCATGTATCGCGAACTGCTGGCCAGCGACGAGGACCAGGGCAATTCGTTTGCTTTCCTATAGGATGTCTGTGTCCTTGAGCTGACGGCACTTGTGGGCGGCACCTTGTCCACCCGGGCGGCCGATAACAATCTCTCGCTCGCTCGCTGGCGGCCATAAGCAGAGGTTGACGAAGATGGCGCAAGGTGGACACTTGTGTGTCCAGCGGAGTTGTCCTTGCCCGATCCGCTGCTTGTTGATGGGACGTAGTTGTTTGAGTATTGATACGACATGTATCTGTTCATCTTGACGCAATCTACTGGCTCGACAAAAACAATCTTGTGCTCTATTTTTCAATTTTGCTTATTGTCCGCTCACTCGTCTCTCTTGCTTCTACTTTCGGATCGAAAATAACAGGCCTGCCTCCTTGGAGTGCGCCTCTCCCGGGCAACAGCAGTTGGACACAACTCTCGATGGAGGAGAAAGGACAACGGATGCTCGCGTCTAGTGCAAGTGCTTCATGAAGCGAGTGGCCAATCCAATGAAATGGTGTCGATATGTAATTCGTGTGCTCTATATGTGCGTGATTGTGTGCTTGGGTGTGCCAATGTGTGCTTGTGTCAGCCTACTTTTGATTGCCCAAACTATGGACTCTCACTTAACTTGCTAGAGAGTTCTAGTTTGTCCAGCTTGCAAACAAACGATCAGCAGTGCAATACACTTCCCATTCAAATCTCAATCATTTGTCGACGGCATCATTCAACCAGTGCCCAACAGGCTAATATTGAGCGCTCTTCCTCTCTTACTCACTCACTTTCTCTCTCAATTTCTTCTTTGTTTACTCTTATCCTACTGGTCTCATTTGCTCCTCTGCGGCTATCAAATAAATGCATAGGACTTGAAAACTTTCCGCTTCCACTTGGATGAAGTTGCTTCTAGTCAATCGAACCAATATGAATCATGCTCGTTTGTTTCCTTTGGATTCCGTTTTATTTATCAAACTGTTTTCTCTCGGTGCCAATTCTTTAGGTGCCATAACTAGCGAAAAATTTTGCTCAAAACCCTAGGCAAACATCACATCTCTCAAACGAGATGCTCATGCTGTTCCCATGTTGATGTGCTCATTTTGCTCACTCCCTTTCGTCTCAAAGAACGGCCCATTCAGGTAGGCTCAGCTTGTTGCTTAAGTGAATCCTCGTTTCGGGTTGAGAGGCAAAGAGAATATTACTAATGCATGAAAGTGAAGGATTCTCCGGCCAAAGACTGGGAGAATCCTGAACAGTTTGTTCCAGGCCAGTTCCCTCTTGTCATGACTCCTTGGACCAAGAGCAGGAGTCAGCACATCGAACACAATACAGTCACTTGACACGAGAAATACAGACACACACAAGAAAGAAGCACAAAGAGACAGACGCAAATACAGACATACACACTTTCACCTCCTACAGAATCGAGCTAAGCGAGGGAGAAACAATCTATCGCATGCAGGAGCCAGTCTTTAGTCCTCAACTAGGACCTTCTCTTGATCTAGTCCCCCAGTCTTCAAGACTCTGAGAGCCAGTAGAAGCATCTCGTTTTCATTAGCTCAAAACAAGGATGAACTCTTAAGAAGCTGCTCTCAAGTGAATCTGTGCGTCGGGGGCGGGCCAGATGCGGTTTTGAGCATAGAGCTTTTGAGCATAGAGTCCTAAAGTCGCTATGTGCCATCCACCAAGGCGCACTCTCTGAACAAACTAGCATGCTGGGGGCGTCAGGAGATTGGCAATTACCACGATAGCTAGCTCGTAATGTTTAGTACAGCGACTTACAAGCACCCTGGGCTGATTCCATCACTCGTTCGTATCCCATATTCAGGCGAGCTGTTCAGATGGAGAGGTCAGTAGGAGCGTCGGTCGAACTCGGTTGGCATATTCCACGCTACTTGAACGATATTTTTCCGAGTCAACGATCTCCTGAGACCCGACCCAGTTCCCCCTCCTTCCTCTTAATTAACTAGGGAAAATCCAAAGTTCCGCAATGGATGGACAGGCCCTTGTCCATGCCTGTCAATTCGTGAGCTACTGGAGAGCGGTCGTGACTCTTTGTCGGAAGAAATATGAGAAACGATACAGTCGAGGAGCATCGGCCGACCTCCCAACTGGCAAGCACAGATCGTCCCGGTCTAAGTTCCATTCTTATGCCAGACCCAATTGATATGTATATCAAGAGCGAGCCGGGTGGATAATACATAGAGACGTGAAACAACGAATGATTATCTATTTTGTTCAAACCCAGGGCTGATTAGGTCGGCCCTCTGGAGCAGTGGCTAGTATCACTAAAACGCTTTTCCATTTAATCATTTTCGTCAATGCTCTCTAGGACATCATCTTCGACGACACCCACTTTTTCGGGCGCGGAATGATCTTCATTCATATCTAAGGGTAAGGTGAATTTGTGAAATCCTTCGATTGTCAATTCTAACTCATGACTTTTATCACTGCAGCTCAAAGCTGGGCAAGAGCCTAAACTGTTGCATCTCTTCAATCTAGATTTATAAAAAAGCTTCTCAAAATCTATCGCAACTTCATGCTTGGTATCTTCGTTAGCGATATTTGTAGTTCTACAATCACTCTTGTCGTCTAAAATCACACAGCAATCATCGTCCTCTGGAACAGGTAATAACGTTTCAACCACTGGGTCGTCCTCTCTTAAGCTCGAAAGCACATCTCTTTCGTCTGTACCTAGAGCTACCAATGCCTCTTGGTATCGTCTGATTCGTGTTGCTGCCAATTCTCGATCGATTCTGAGCTGTATGTTGGATTCTTTCACGGGGCTATCTACCAACTCGATACGGTACTTCGGCTTGCTCTTCTGACGACCCTTGGATTGATCAACCATTGGCTGATGGTGCGTTGCGTTCTGCATTATCAAAGCCACTCCATTGGATGGGGGCCTTGAACTGGATGAGTGATTACTTTCAAGAATCGAGGGCTGGCCAGTGTTCCCAGTCGCATCATTAGAACATTCCGATATAAGTTGTGGAGTTATCACATTATTGCTTTGAGCTGTCGAAGTTGTGGGGTCACTCTCGGTCATGGACAGTAGCAATGCTCTAGCAAAGTCTACTTGTTCGCCTATCCTGCCCTCTTTGACGCATTTAGCTATATATTTATCGAGTAGATCTCTCGGAAACTTCTTGTTACTATTGGACTCCAGATTGATCCTGTCCCATTGCTCAAGCATCAGGCTTGGATTGAGATCGTTTTTGAGGGCACAAGTCTTGTAGTGTGTATGCAAACTATGGAATGTCTTGCAGCAAACTGGGCATATTTTACGCTGCTTTGCTTGAGGAAGTGTTGACTTAACGACCAGTTGACCTGTTTCGGTGGCGACCAACATCGATGGCCCATTCTCACAACACAGTTCGACATGTTCATGACGGGAGACAATATCTAAATCTGACAGATCGTAGTTGCATACAGGACATTTCATAATAGGAGGATATCAAGATAAGAGTGGTGTCAGGATGATGTGAATCTACTTGGGTAGTCGATGCAGGCCAACAAGAGATAACAACTAGACAAATATTAAGGGATTCCAACCGGATATTCTGTAAGTCATTCTGGATCAGCTGCGCGCGATACTTTGCGGTAACAACAAACAGCCCCACGTGACTCGTTCATCAGGTGGATCCAACGATTTGTATCCATCCGTCTCATGATATTCCGGAATCGGTCGGTATGATCTCTACCAGTTTGGGGAAAATCGAAAATGGTTCGAGTCAAGAGAAGATATATCGTAGCGAAGATCGTAGGTCAACGCAAGAAAGACTCATTCCAAGACCAAGAGATTCTGAATGAGGTTTGTAACCAAGTAGCAACGTGTTACGGAGATTTTGGAGTAGGTTGTTTGAAAAGAAACTTCAATATTAAGAGACATGACATCTTAGGCGGATTCGTCATCATACAAGTACGAAAGGGTGTTCATGAACTAGTAATGTCGGCGATGACTTTGATCTCTAAAATAGCAAATAAACCCTGCCAGGTGAACATTGTGCACTTATCAGGCACTCTGAGAAGTTCCCTCAAACACCTTAGACTACATTACCTGACGGACCTCAGGGCAAAAATTTCACAGAGAATGCAATCCGAAGTTGGTAATCAATCAAAGATCGCTAATAAAATGCAGTGATAGAGGGTGAGAATATATTCTAATTGATGAGAATATTATCACAATTGATTTTAGGGTTATCACGTGTCATAGTAGATATTATAATCAATCATACAACTTGGGACTATCTTCACCTATAAGGTTGATCGCCAGGATATTCAAGCCGTCTTTCAGCTAGAGGTTCATCTTCGCGTCTCGAAAACTCAATCAACATCTCAGGCGACCTATACAAGAATAACAGCTTCGCGAACAGCTTTTCCTCTAACTCGTATTCGCCGCATTCTCTAGCCATATAAATGTCCATTATCAGACCATAGACCCGGTCGACGTTTGGTATCTCGGTATATATGACTTTGCCGGATGGTTCTGTTCTTATCAAACGAGCAAAGAAGACCACGAAAGTGGTGTATAGACCGATGATGCCTGGTGCTGATAGGAGAGCCAGTAATCCAGTGAATATGCGATCATTGAATGTGATCACTAGGAGGCTATCACAATGCTCCAATATGAACTGGCCACCTGCTGATGGCGCCGACCAGAAGGAAAAACTATCGTTCGTGGGACTATACTTGCACATATCCTCAGCTTTCCACCATGATGTCGAGTTGTCTGTTTGATTAACATTCAAGTCAAACATCCTTATATAACTCAGATTCAAGGGTCTGAGAGCTTGATACTCGAATAGGTTGTCAGAAAACTGATCCACGAGTGTAGCCTGTCCTGTTTCTGGCACCCTGATATAATTAGGGAATATCTCAGGTGTAATGACAAATTTGGCCTGTTCGGTGGGAGTAAGGGTTGTTGAGGAGTTCTCAAGCATATCGAATAGAGACTCTCTGAATGTGTAGCTGTCATTTCCCAATATGACTTTCTGGTAGGAGCCGGCTATACTTGCATCGAAGTTTTGCGATTTCTGCTTCTTGATTCGAAAGACAGTCCAGGAAGATTTCAAAGTGATGGTTTCATTGTTCTTGATGCGATTCATGAGCATCTCTTTGCTCGGTGGAGATATTTCCCATACTGCATTAGACTGACCATCCAAGCGTATTGCCGCCACATCTCCCAACTTGTAATCACCAAGGAAACTTTGACTAGTGAGTGATACAAATTTGCTCTTCATTTGATCATACTGGGGCCCGCTAAGCATACTTATCTGTTGTGTGGTAGCGCGCATTCGCAATATTGGTTGAAATCCAACAATCTCCAGCTCGTACTCCATCTCAACGGGAGGATTACTCTCACCAACTGTCTTGCCCATCGAAAACAATAGAAGTGGACCCCAAATTATAGCCAATATGAGGAGAATAAAGGCTCCACCGGTAAGATATTTCGACACATGTCTGATGGGTCTGGCTCGTGGAATTGGGTACTCTTCCTCGAGAGTGAGCTCACACTTTCTGATGAACAAATTTGCAAACATATCCTCCATAAGTGACCAATTCCTGAACTCCAGCGTCGTTTCGGTCCAGATCCAATCCATGTAGAGTCTCAAATCGTAAACGAGCGGGATGGCTCTGTAAAACTTAAACGCTCCCCAGTTGGCGTAACCATAGCCTTTGGTTAGGCAATTACCCAATACGCGACGAGGATACCCGCTGCGTATTTGATGAGCACTCAAGAGGAAATAGATGCACTTGAATACATACCAAGCTTTTGGAGGCCAATACTCTTTCAGTGTGAGGGCATGTCCGGTGGTGAATGGCAGCGCAAAGAATAGCCAAATGTGGATTGCTATAACCAGAATAACCTGGAATATGAGCTTGCCAGCAATGTTCTTCTGCAGATAAAATGCGCGGTCAATTATTATGGAGGCGAATTGGGCCAATAGCATGATCAGAACCGAGAATGGGATCCTGTTTTCGTTCAAGAAGCTAGCCACCGTTTGGTTAGTATAACCACTACCAAAGGCCCAAAAGCCGTAGATCAGTATGAGAAAATTGATGAAGTCGCATAGGAACATCCAAGTGTACACGTCTGTCTGAACCTTGTAAGGAGTGTTGAGGACATGCTGGAAGAAGAGCCCTATGGATCGTTTTGTCCTGAGATATGCTCTAACTAGGCAATTTCTCGATTGGAGACCACCCTTTTCATCGTCTTGTTCAGGTTCTATCTGAATCTCTTCAATAGTTTGGTTCTGGTACGGATTCTCGAGATAACTATCAGGGTTCTTGCCCCCACCCATCTGCATCCTAGCGTCCTGTTCGAATGTTCTAAGACTATCGCTCGACCTAAATGGTCGTTTTGAGCCAATTTGATCATTTGATGAAGTTGTCGGCCACGCTGACGGGTCTCTGTCGGATGTAAACGATGAGGGCGGTGGTGGAGGCGACGCTGAATGGCTTTGGACGTCCACCAGGATGTAGTGATTTTTCGACTCGTCTCCGCTACCGGAAGCATCCCATTGGCCGAGCGACTTGAGCATTGATCTGTGGAAAAACAGGACCAATAAGAGTGACAAGTCATAGGTTATGTTTATATCCCTAATACCTAACAGATTTGGATAATAAAAGGGATTTATGTTGTTTGTATCCCAATCCCAAATGGGAAATTGGAACACATACTTGATGACAATCACTATCTCCGTGTAAGTGATCACCAATTTCCAGAATCTTTTCGTGGGTCTTGGAACTGACAAGGTGCCCCATAGAAAGGTGAGCAATGGCAAGGGAAGTGATAGGAGACTTGCTGTGAGTATTTGGTTAAATATTATGACTAGCTGGCAGAAGAGTGATGTGTTTGAAATAAACACATAAGCGAGCGCTCTACAAAACTGGGTAAATATGTTGAGCTTTAGGAAGTAATACTCTGGATCAGTCAGTTCACCGTTTCTGCCTCCGCCATTGGAGCTAGGCGCATTCTGTGATCTTTGTATCTGATGCTGCTGCTGCTGCTGCTGCTGTGGTTGCTGTCTGGCCTCTTGAGGGGGAGATCTTGGTGAGCTTGGCTCAGGGTCAGATGAGTGTTGACTAGGTGGGGGCGAAGACGCACTGTGCCCTTGGGGAGTAGTTGAGGGCGAGGCGCTTCCGGTGATGACTCGAAGCGCACTTCTGATGCGATTCAATGAGGTATTAGAATGGCCAAGTCGGCGATTCTCAGTTGTTTTGGCATAGGTATCCGATAGAGTACTTATAACCCATTTGCGCCAAGTAGGATCTCGCTTGAATCGTTCGTCGTTCAAATTGAAATGTTTCTTGAGCGCATTCTTCTCCACTGCCATACGTCGGGACACGTATCTGTAGCTTCTTGACAATTTGTTCAACTCCACATTGGCACTGAGAAGGATACTGTAGAAGATCAAATTGACCGTATCGAGACAGTTGCGCACTCGCTCGCCGTCGCCACTGGACGAGGAGTGGCCATCGTCGTTGTCGCTAGAGATGATATCAAATGATGCCACTCGCGGCATATCCATGGGCGGCTCAGCAAGTGTGGTTCCAGGTTGGGCCGTTTGGCCTTCCTGCGCTTGTTGGCCGCTATCATTGGGTCGTCCTTCCTCTTGACTGTCCACCATTTCGGGCAACTCTCGATCGTTAGATGTAGCACGATTGCTGGTCCCATTGCTTTGGTTGTTGTTGCCGCCTCCACTATAGTAGTGTCCATACAACGGCTGGCCCTTCATCCAGCGGGTGAAAACAGCCGAAATACCGTTAATTTCAGCCATTCGTTCTAGCTCATCGCCTAATGGATCGGGTATAAAAGCTTTCTTGAATTTCCAATCGTCAGTTCTGTAACGAGTAAGCGAGTCCTCGTGGCTGGAGAATAGGTGCTTATCGGCATTACGAATGATTTGATGATGATGAGGCAGAGACAATAGGCGCTGCCATGCCTTCGAAGTCTCCTCGTTGTCCGTCTTGAGGTCGTCCATCTTGTGCCGAATGTTGCGCATCACCTCTTTTTCGAACAAAGCTTGAGCTTTGGCCTCCTCCATTTGGGTGGCCATGATTAGCTCGGCTCCTCTGGAAGCGAGTATTTGTTGTGCCTTAACTTCCAAGACCAAATATCTGAAATATTGGCTACCAAAAACTACTCTTTGCATCAACAAAAACATCAAACACAATCCGTCCCAGAGGATGTCCAATTCATCGTATGGCAACGAGGCGACACATTGGGCCGCAGCATCAGCCACCGGAGGTGGTGGTAAATTTTGCACCTTCCTGTAGCAAACAATCCTCAATAGCTGTAAAATGTAACAATGATTCAACAGATAAGTGTGCTCATAGCAGGAATACAGTTGAAGTATGACCTTCGTGAATATAACCAATGCTGCATAGAATATGAAGCAGTTCCATGAGAATATCAGACGCCTCAGTGGCATCAGGTAGGCGTCATTGCCGAGCCAAAGGAATATGAAACACCCAATAAGGTAGCCCAGGGAGAATAAGCTTACCTTCGTCGCTCCGGCAACAAGAACTGCCGCCAAGGTGATCCAGAATGTGGATATGAAGAAGATGGATTTCATGAAATTGCTTGGCGTTGAATAATTGCTGAAACAATCTTCCACTGCAAAACCCTCTTCGTCGGGCAAGTATTTAAGCTTGAATTGATGCGCTGAGAAATTGTGATGTATCTGCTCGTTGACAACATATGAGGTTCCCGAAGTAATGCTTATCAATCGGAATACAACCGCCTGACGGCATATGGCTAATAGAACGAGAAAATCGAAGTATAATAAAGTCTTATCTTGAGGCATTGAATAATCTGGCAGGTAGAGCCAGTATCTTATATCGGGTGACATTGTGGCCCAGGGATACTTGGAGCAAAGAGCATCAGGAAAACCAAGCCTGAGTAGAAATTGTAAAGGTATGAGAACACTAACGATGAAGGTCAAGATCGGCCAAACATAAGCTAGTGTCTTCTTGCTAGTGGTTATGCATAAGAGAGTTAGAATGATACAATAAACTGCTGCAACCACGTCCAACCGATTGCTTATGGCGATGATTAGGGCTAAACAGGAAAGCTCGATACCAAATTTGTAAAAACCAAAGTTCAAAAAATACTTCATCAAGTTCCACAGACTTTGATCGGCTTCTCGGCGCCCAATGCCAGAGAATATAATACCAAACTCTGACTCATAGGTTCGACTTGTTGTCTTGGACTTTGAGGCCTTCTTCCTATAATGAATTGATGTAAAAGAATACACTGTAATCAGTAGTAAAACATAAATATGATTCTCAACTCTGTTCAATGGATTATCGAGATCATGATTTATGCCAAAATAAGTTAAATAACTGTAGCTGTTGCCTGCTAGTTCCGGTGGTGTGTCCACGTCTCCAATGGGACAGGTTTCCACAATGTCGAACACGCGCAATGTTGTTAGTTTAGATATCTGTCTTAATAAGATTATAATTGAAATCAGCCAAGAGGCAACGAGCGTTGAGCATTTCGAAGTGGATGGATATTTAAGCATGCAAATAACTATTAATAAGAACGGAAAGTTTAACAAGCATAAATCTATGATTGGCAATCTAAATATCATGAAGGCCACTAATTTGATAAAATGTGTGTCTAATATTCTCAGAAAACAATTGATAATACTTGAACATAGGTTGCCAAACTTTTCACTTGAACTTTTTCTCCTACCATCCAATCTGGCTGTTTGATTGTGCTTTTTCTCACCCGTCTCATCATCATTGTCTGGATCAGCTTGCTGACTTTGATGGGCACTTGTTGTTTGGTTTTGTTGGTTGAGGTTTGCTGTTGAGGGATTGTTCTTGTTGGAAGTTGTTGTTTCTGTTGTTGATGATGTTGGATTGAGCATTATAACTGTGGAGTTGTCATTTATTGTTTGTTGGTGGAGATTTATTTGACTATCGTTCAATGGGGTCGCTAGGCTCACATCGTCCTCCTCTGCAAGATAGGCGAACCTATTGAAATCCTCGCGGAATTCCTTCAGATAGAGGAACGAAAGCGCCGCCAAGGCAAGAGGGAGAAAGGGCTCTAGGAAGATCATGTAAGCTTGATTTCTTGAAACGAATCCCAAATCATTCAATAATTGATCGGATAAAATCTGCTTTAAAGACGAGCTAACGCTTGTGTACTGGTAAGTGTATGTCAATATGCTTATGATAACAGAGTAGGCGCTTAATATATAACAAAAAGCCCTGATACATCTTGCCCACAGACTATAATTTGACTGATACAGTAGGACAAAGGATAAGAATAGTGTCATGTAGATTATACCTATCAGATTGCCCTTGAACAAGGTAGTTGCCAAGATCAATACTAAAGAGACAACTGCCCAAATGAGAATGTGAGCAAGTAGGTTCCTCTTTCTTATTATACAGTTAAAATTAATATAAGAAGCCATCTTGTTGACACCTGTTAAGCCTTGAGTGCCGTAAGATGAACTGTGTTCTGAGGGAAGTTCCAGCTGTTTGGGGGTATTATATTATAATATATGTATTATAGTCAGTAATAATTTGTTTATCACAACCTGTCAGTGACTTGTTGCTGTTAATCCCATTTCACACGTTAAGCATGGCTCTAATAGTTGTTGACTATCACTGAAGGCTGGTGACGTGAGCAATAATTAGCTATATTACTTGGGGAGGCCCTAGAAGTTTATCACATAGACTAGGAAAGATTAGGTTTCTCAATTGGCACTAATAGAAGAGTGTGACGTGATTTATAGATAGACAATACTTGCACTCTACGTAAGAGTAATAATGTTCTATTTGTTGCCACCGTTTGGCCCAGTTCACTTCGATGTTGACTGTCTGTGAAAAAAGGGCTAGATTATAAAATTGTGCCTGTTAAATCATAATAGGAAGAGAATATCAACATTGTGATAGAAAAATCTCGCCAGCACAACGTTGAAACGATTAGTGTGATCTTGGTTCCATCAACTCATTGAGAGAGAGAGTTCAGAGAATCGTTTCCATTGTGTCGGTGGTTATAATTAATGCATCACTGTGCTGCCAGTTAGTTGGCGGTGGCAATTCCGATGACAAACGAGGCGACTCTTACAGTTAGAGCTGCCAGATACTCATACAGAGAGCCCTATGAGTGTGTCTGTCAGCCTGTCTGGCTGAGAGCGAGTGTGTGTTTTTGTATCGAAGTTTGAGAGTGAGCATCCACTGCAATAGATGGCGACGATGATTGGGATTTGGATCTGGATTGCTCACAGTGTCTTGAACATTGGTAACACTGGCAACAAGTGACTGGGCGCCACGAGAGTGTGTGTGTGTCGCTTAGCAAGCAGGCCAATGGGACAATATATCGTCACTAGGAAGTTTCATTCAGTTGTGAGATGATCCACCAGAGTGGCACTGATGACAATATGGTGCTGCTGCTAACAATAGTGCACAATTTTCCTGATGGAGCGCGATCCATACAAACTTGGCCGCATGAGAACAAAGTACGAGTGTAATATAAAAACAACAAGAACAACAATAATAATATAATATAATATAACACAAATAGAAATAGAGAAAGAGAAAAATTGGAGAGAGAAAAATAACTGCGGCCAAAGTTTGGCACGTTTCGCCTTTCTCCCATGACACCAAGTGGCGCGCCGCTGTCTTGCCGCTTCTTCTGCCCAATTTTGCCCACCACACACCCTCCTCTCTCATGATGTGTCACTACTCACTTAGCTCGTCTCATCTCATCTCATTCCGAGCTCATTCGAGTCTCGCTCGCTTGGAGCCCACAACTGAGCATTGAGCATTCAGTGTTCACTCTGTTTAGAGTACAGTATTCAGTCTTTAATGCATTTGCTTTAGCAAAAGCAGCAAAGGCTGCCTCTTGCCCAATCGTTTAGTTGTTTTGCTCGCTCTTCTTTTTCCTCAAAAAAAAACAGCAAGCCAACTCGGCGCGTCTCCCAAGCTGCTCTTGGCCACGCGGGTCAGCCAGTCTGCACCTTAGCCACGCGAATTGGCCGCGAACTCTCTCCTGCACCACATGGACGCCCTTTGCTCAATTTCGAGCCTTTTTCCTTCGCAAAATCCGCCCAAACGTTATCCAATTTCGAGCTATCTAATTCCGAAACTCTTCACAATGATGAACTCGTGTTGATCGAAATCGGAACTTGTTTGTTGCCTGATGGTTGCGGCAACCATTCGGCAATCATTCGGCAACCATTCGGCCCACTGGAGCATTTCCGCTCGCTTTTGGAAAGCGACTTGCCGCCGGCGCCGCTCGTGCACTTGGCGCTGACAGTTGCAGGGCCACAGGGAGGCCGCGCGAAGCCAGTTTGAGCTTTGAGGCGAACAGTTCGGAGAGAAAGTTCATTGTTTGGCCAAGTGGGAGCCACTTCCTGGCCGCCGGGAGCAAGCAAGTGGGTGGCAAATGGGAGAAGGTTGGATGAATGTGGGCGAAGAGAAGGACTGAGGAGTGAGGAGAAAAAATAAGTTGCAATTTGCAAGCTTTGCTCTTGGCAACTTTGAATCAGTTGCGGGAAATCTTTTTGACATCTGGCGGCACGCAACAAGTGAGGGAGATTTGCTGGCCTTAGTTTGGCATCACAGTGACGAGGAATGACGCAGCTCGAGACAGCAGTGTGAGGCAGCATTGAAGCAGACAAGTGTCATGCAGATGTGTGAGTTGGGCGCCGGAGCGAGTCGATTGTTTTGATGGCGAGCTCGAGCTTTTGGTTTGGAGCGCGAGCTTGATGGTTGAGCTTGAGGGCGAAGGAGCGAGAAATGGAAAGAAATGGAATGAGAGATTGGGCTCGGCTGCTGGAAATCGGGCAGACAATAATGATTAACGAGAAGGCGCTCGTTTGGGGGCGGCCTTTGAGATGTTATCTTGCGCGCGTTCCATTGGGAGCTCATTTGTGTGCGCCCGTTTCGTGCACTGAGCGGGCGTGCTGTGTGAGTCTGTGCGCGGCAGACTGTGTGCGCTTCGTGTGGGCCAGCCCGCGTGCTTTGGGCGGCCGTGGACGTGGTTGCGGACGTGGACAGAGTGGGACTGAGACTGAGACTAGAGCTTAGCGTTGCGTGGTCTGAGGCGAGCGGCGCGCAACAGTGGCGACTGGCGTCATTGTGCAACAGGAAGGAACACAAATGAAAGAAGGCGCCGCAGACCATTAGCGAGCTCGGAGGAGCAGCCAACGAAGAGCAACGAGCAACGAGCAGCGAGCAACGAGCAGCGAGCAGTGAGAAGCCGGCCGGCCCATCAGTGGGAGTCTCTGGCCAGGGCCACACAACACGAGCCATGCAAATAAGCGAACGGCGAACCTGTGCTTTTGCGGCCGACAGACTGCCGCTGCTAAGCTGCGGGCCTGCGTGTGCGGCCGGCCGGCTGACTGTCTGCCGCGCCACTCTAATCGAGACTCCAGCGCGGCCTCTGTTTACTTAGCCTCGTCACGCCGCAGCACCGCAACGCCAAGCCCCAAACGGCCCAAACGGTACGCCACTGGCGCCAAACTGCGCCCGGAAACTGCGCCCAACGGCCCCACTCGCCGCCCGCACTTGTCGGCCCATTTGGGCCTGTCTCTGGGGCTTGCGGGCGGCCATTTTCGGGCGCAAAGAGGGGCATTCGCCACGGACAAAAGCGGGTCTTGCGAGCGAAAACTGCGAGCGAGAACTGCGCGCCTCCATTGGGCCTCAACAAACTGCAATCCGCAAACTGCGAGCCGCAAACTGTGAGCCGCGGACTGTGGGCCGCAAACTGGCAGCTTCTCAGCACCGAGTCCAAGCAATTGGAAGCGCTCTCACGACAGGCGCATCTGTTTAGCTCATCAGCCTCGTCAGCTGGCCGCCAATTGGTCGCTTGGCAGCCGGGCGGATTGGCAGCCAGTTAGGGCGGCAAAGAGGCAAGCTGGCAAAGAGGCGAGCAGGCAAACTGGCAGCATTGGACCCATCCATTGGCGCTCGTTCCATCTAAGCGACCGAAAGGGCCGATTTTCTGCTAATTTTCCAGTTGTTGCTCTTGGCCTGTTCCTCTTGGCGCCGCTCTGCCATCGGCGGCCAGCTCGCTGCAGCGAGACAGCGAACGGGAAACCACGCGGACGACTGGGATGACTGAGATGATGGTGATGGAACGGCCAGGCCGCTTCTAGCCCTAAGCTCGGCCAGTCCACCGGCGGCCTTTTGCTTTCCATTTTCTGGGCCTTTTTCCTGCAGTTGCTCGGCCAGGCCTGCAGAGTGCCAGCCGCGTTCCTGCCCACTGGCACTGGCCCGCAGCAGAGACACAGCGGCAGGTTACAGCTCGCAGCTCGCAGCTTAGGGCCCTCAGCTCGCAGCTCAGCTCGCACGCAGCGCCGAACACGCAGTGCAGAATCCACTGTGCAGCTCTGCGCTCGGCCCACGCGGCACACGCGATTCGCCCGCGGGAACCACAGGCCAGCCCCCACACTCCTCTGGCCACGCCCACCTCTGCTCTCTAGCCAATCTCTGTCCGCCCGGCGCCCAAATTGCCCCTCGGCTGGTTCCCGTGTGAGCGAGCCGGCCGAGAAGGCCGCCGCACGGCGCCCTCGAGGGAGCCCCGGCCCACACGCTTGCGCAACAGGACGCGCCGCCGGCAGACAGGAAAACGTTGGCCGCCAGTGGCGCTAAATGGAGCCGAGCGCGCGGGAAGGCCTCTCAGTGGGCGCCCGGCTGTTGCGTGGCCGCGGCGGCAAGGCCACTGCAGTGCCGCCGCTGCACTGCACTTGGGCCGCCGCTCAGAACAATGTTTGCCCCTGCGCGCGACCTTCGCGTTGGCGGCACGAAGAGGCGCGCAACAAGTGGGAACAGCTCGCTCGCTCCTTCCGCACCTGTCTGGCCGCCCGCAGTCTGCAGTCGGCAGTCGGCAGTCGGCAGTTTGCAGTTGGCAGTCTGCAGTGGGCCGAGCACAGTCCGCAGTGCTAGAGAATGCGCCGCTCGGCGTCCGGCTCGCTTCCCGCCGGTGCGCCGGCGGGTCTCTGTCTCTGGCGCTGGCACGGGAACATCTGGCCCCGAGCACGACTCGTGGGGCAATTGGTGGGCCGGGGGCGCCAGTTGCGATTCTCCACGCCAGTTGCGTGCCGGCGGCGCCACTTGCAGAGGGCCGGGCGGGCGCCTTTGGGTCGTGCGAGGGCGTTTGCAGAGCGCAGGGAATCGGTCGGCGCGCAGACCCAGCTCGCACAGGCGGCCCAATCTGTGCGCGGCGCAACGCGCACACTCGGCACAGTTCGCACACTGGGCACATTTGGCACCGACTCCGCAGGACGCAGAGAGCAGCGAACTGCAAGCAGCGAGCGCACAGTTCCAAGCAGTGCACAGTGAGCAGTCCTTAGGAGCGCACAGCACGCGCGCCGCACAGGCTCAGTGCGGGCCCTGAGCTGTGGGGCGAGTGGAGCGGCGCAAAGGCTTGCGGGCGGCCGGCTTATGCAATGCAAATGAATCGGGCCCGAGTCAGTTCGGGCTGTTATGAAAGAGCCACCAAGTAAGTGGCAGCTCTTCCCCCGCGCGCCGGCAGCCCCGCGAGACTGCCAGTGAGAGTGGGGTCCCCGTTGGGTCGGCGGCGGCGGCGGCTTGCAGATTAGGCTGCCCGGCCGCAGCAGAGGAACAGCGGCGAGCGGTGGCCCTAAGAGTCGGGCCGCGTTGGGGCGTCTTTGAGGCGACGCTGGGCCGCTGTTGCGTCATCGGCGCGGCTCCTTTCGACTTGCGCGGCCGAGACGAGCCGGGCGAGTTGGGCGCAGGCAAAGAGGCGGCCGCGCAGCCAAGTGGCACTGGCTGCTGGCCCGCAGGAGCAGCAGCAGCAGCAGAGCAACGTCCGCCCCAACGACTCGCCCACTTCCTGGCCCTTGTCTGGCGCCCGCTCGCCGCCCCTCATTTTGCACTGTCTGGCCGCTCCTGCAAGACGCCGGCCCAGAGCACACTCGCTGGCACTCAGTGGCGCCTCTTCTTGCGTGGCGCTCGGCCCCGAGGGCAAATCATGTAATTTCGGCTCATCAACTGGCCGCCGGGCTGCTCTCCTGCGGCCTTCAATTAGGACCTGAGCTCTCGAGGTTAGGCCGCCGCTCTAAGACGCTCGCGCATTCTCAGCAACTAGCCCTCGGCCCAAACAGGGCACAATGTATTTTGTGGTGGCCATTAATGTGCAACGGCGAACCAGCGCCCGCGCCACAGACAGTCCCCAGCGCAGAGAGACGCGCACACGCAGAGTGCACAGTTCGCCCGCGCGGCCAAATTAGTGTTTACGCGCATCCGCCGTTTGGCAAGTGCCATCTTGGTCGGGGATTTCGGCCGTTGCCAACTTTCTAAGTTGGCAAAGTTGGCACTCTTTTGGGGATTTTTGCCCATGTAGGATGGCGCCAACTCTGCCATTTTGCCAGATGGCGCCAGATTCCCATACTGCCATCTGGCATGTTGGCAGACCGATTGGATCACACGATTGTATATATGCATTGAAAAAAACGGTCCGATCAGCCCAACCGCTGGCGATCAGAACTTTGTGATGCAACTCTGTCTGGAATGCGCTGGGCTCTCTACGAGTAGAATGCCAGAGTGCTATCTGGCATGCCAACTAGATTGAGCGGGGATTTTTCCCCCGATGGCAGTGCCAACTTTGCCAACTTAGAAAGTTGGCAACGGCCGAAATCCCCGAC
>Ga0058701_10000218_pt1 | contig 46369 bp, 34 predicted proteins | sample AgamicOrMae_FD_97039 | JGI IMG/M metagenome (GOLD analysis project Ga0058701, IMG submission 97039) | Agave microbial communities from Guanajuato, Mexico - Or.Ma.e | ecosystem: Host-associated > Plants > Phyllosphere > Phylloplane/Leaf | place: Guanajuato, Mexico | collected 2012-06-04
ATGTAGGGTAGTTGTGGAGTAGTTAGGTAGTAGTTAGAATATGTAGAGCTCCTTGTTCAACTTAAATCTTTCGCTCAATCAAGAAGAAACTTTATTATTGAGATTGGCATGACTGTTCGAAAGTGAATCCAGCTTCCTATTGGTCAGATTTTTCGCTACCTCAGCAATCCTCATGAATGATTCGCGAACTCTGGGCATATTTTGAAACATTGGTTTTGCAGTCACCATCCCAACATTAACTCCAACATCAAAGCCAATTGCATGATCTGGGCTTTCCTGTTTCACTTGGAGAAGTTTACCTGATTGCGCATGATTCATTCCACTATGCAACTCAGCCATTGGCTCAACTGCAAGTTGGAATGAGACACCTGATCTGCTCGAATGATATTCCCCACCCAATTTGTTCATCTCGGGATTTTGACCGAAATAAGCTTCATTTGGTGCAGAGTGGTGCAAACTCTCAGCATCGACTTTCTGCTCGAAATATGGCATCAAATGTACCTTCTCTTGGGAGTAATTATATTGTTCCTCATGCTTCCGAGGACCAGTCATTCTGTTCTTGGTTTTGAGTTTGAATTTTTTCTCCAGATGCTCTTTTTTTGCTCGCAAGTAATCTCCGTTGGTCAAGATCTCTACATTGGCGGGAATAATTGGCGCAGGAACATGATCGCGCATCTTTGCAGTATGAACACCTTTGGCATGTTGTCCGCCCATCATCGATTCCAAATTGGGCCCATGTTCAACCACGTCATAGACAAAGTCCATATTCTCGCAACCCGAGTGATCCGATAACTCATCCAAGTGCAGTTGAAACTCATCGTGACCACCGGAACTTGTCATGAATGGGAAAGTGTCGTGATGCATCTGCTCGGTGAATGCTTCGTGAATTTGATGCGACTTCTCCTCCTCACATGGTTCACTTTCTGCAATCTTTTCCGGCTCGACTCCCTCCAGAAACCATACCTCCTTTGACTTGATCGACGAACCACTAATGGGTTTTGAGCCTGTTAGGATTATGATGGCAATAAGCGTCTGCCCCCAGAATTCTAGAATCTTCATCTTCAATTAACTGTCGAATGAACTGATGCCTGTCACCTGTTGAATTCTACAACTTTTAAAACAAACTCCACCAAACTGACAACTTTTTGGATCGACAAATCTCCAACTGAATCAAGCATTTGATCTGACTCCGAGCTATTTCTGCCTATAACTGCATCTTCGTAGCTAGTTTGTTCCTCCAACTTGAGTGTCATTCTTTTATCTTTCAGAGCTTCTAGTACAGAGTCTGAATATTCTAAACAAAAGAGTTCTGCTTCTGATATATCTTTGCACTTGAGTTTCTCCAATTGTGGACAAAATTATGTCCACTTTTGAATGAACAGTTTCAAGAGAATCAAACAAACTTTCAGGGACCAAGAATCTAAATGATAAGCAAAACTTGAGCTAGTCGAGCTACTGTCAATTGGCACTGACACGCACAAGAATCAAGCGCTTGTTTGAGTGCACAAGAATAATTGTATACCCGACTGCGTTCAAGATCGGGTAGTCCCTCGCTGGCGTAGGCCCTCAGACCTACTAAGAAAACAGAGCAATTTCGGCTCCATTAGATTAGAATCCATATTGCTGTTATTTTAGTCAAATGATTGTCTTCGTTTGTTTCCAACCTCTGACATTGGAATCGGACGCGGAGCGTAGAAAACTAAAAAAAGAAATCCCTAAACATGATCAGTATTCCGAATCTTGAACTCCTCAAGCTAGCTTCCTAGTTAGCTCTTGCTCATTGCAAAGGCTCATTTGCTCAATGAGCCTTTGTTTTTTGGTTCTAGATGGTGAACAATTTCTCGTCGAACCGAATAAGAATCTCGAGGTGCTCGTCAAAATATGACATTTCCGTCGTTATCGAGCTATAAATCGATCTGTATCAACTTGGATTTGTCATGGTCTTACCCGCAATTCGGATATTAACATCGCTGCATGGCAGGTTTCTGCTCCCAAAATGCTGCTCCAAACTCAAACCTAAGTCCATTCAACCGAAGGCATAGACTCTATGTCTTTCAAGACGGTACGCATTGTCTTGTTCCGGTCTGATTGAGTCTCGTGGGTGTTGATGAAAGAGTCGCATCCAGCGTAGCGGTAACATTCCGCTTAGGTAGCTCAATGATCGATTGGAAAGCACTCTCAACTTCTGAGAACAACTCCCTACTTACGAGTAACGAATTCCATATTCTGAAAACCAACAAAAATTTTGTGACCACATCCTTCTCATAGTCTGATGGACCAACCTGTTCGACTCGAGCAATCGCACTTGCATACGTTATGTCTTCGCCATCATGTATGTGAGGGCGATAGCTCGGGTCGAACGGATTGGTCTGCCCGTCTTGTTATCCTGCCGGGCCTTGGTTTCCCCATTTGTCATTGACACCGACAAAAAGTACTTGGTTTTATAGAGAAATTCATATTATTCTATCATCAGCGATCTGAGTGTCATTTGTCTGATGATTTAGACGATTAACACAACACACCTGTGTTGTGTTACATAGGTGATTGATCGAGATGTTGATCCCCCGTCAGATTCTGGGCCTGCAGAACACGTGCCCGAAAAGAGCATCGCTTCGAATAAAAAAATTTTGCCAACCTTCTCTGCGCGATGCCACGCGCGCATCCAATAACATCCCGTTCATGTTCAGATTCTCGGGTCCCTCAACTCTAACATCGCTGTGATATTCAAGGATCTTCTCTATTTGTCGACTCATACAGTTCACCTTTCAAATTATAAGTCTTTTCCTACAGTACTACCCGATGGACTAGATAGTGTTGATACCGTTCTCCAGATATCGCCTGTGAGATGGCGAATTTCTCGGTCTTCGACTGCTTCGCCGAGGGAGATAGAGCCTCCAGAGCAATAGCAAGAATCCAGGCCAGGAGGTACGACACGGACTCCTGGAATCTGCTCATCAAAGAAGCCTCATCAAAGAACATAGACGATGTCGAACCATTCTATGAGGAACTCCTCAGGACGTTCCCCCTATGTGGGAGATTTTGGAGGATATACATCGAACACGAGATGAAGCACAAACGTTATGATAAAGTAAGCAAGTTGTTTCAGAGAAGCTTGGAGGAAGTTCTCAGCATTGAGCTGTATAAATGTTACTTGAATTTTGTAAAGGAGGCGAAAGCTAATGAGCCCGAACTCATAAACAAGGCCTTTAATTACACATTTGATAAGGTTGGCATCGATCCAAATGCCATTGGGATATATAATGATTACATCCAATTCCTACGTGAGCGCGAGGTTGATGGCTCTTATCTCGACAGCCAGAGAATTACCGCTGTCAGAAAGGCTTATCAAGAGGGCGTTTTGATACCGATGTTTCATTTGGACACCCTCTGGAAAGACTATATAGCTTTCGAACAAAGCATCAATCCAATCATAGCAGAAAAGATGACACAAGATCGCAGCAAAGATTATGTGAATGCAAGACGTGTTGCGAAAGAACTTGAGGTTACGGTACGCGGTCTCAATAGATCTTGGCCGGCAATTCCACCTTCTTTCACAACCGAGGAACTTAAGCAAATCGACATATGGCGTCGTTATATTCAATGGGAGAAGTCTAATCCATTCAGGACCGAAAATATCCATCTCACCATCAAGCGTGTAACATACGCTTACAAGCAATGTCTACTTTGCCTGGGACATCACCCCAATGTCTGGTATGAGTATGCTAGTTATCTCGAGGATCAAATCAAGTCTATCAGTGATGCTGAGGTTGATCTTAAACAGAGACTTCATATGGAGCTCGTAACTCTTTTTGAGCGTGGTATCAGAGGTCTAATGAAGCACAATCTATTGATTCACTTTGCCTATGCAGATTTCGAGGAAGTTAGGAAGAACAAAGAAAAAGCTTTCAAGATCTACAGTAATCTAGCCGAAATTGGTCAAGAAGATGAGAAGGTTGATCTCACATTAGTATACATACAGTGGATGCGATTCACTCGCCGGACAGATGGTTTGAAAGAAGCTCGTAAGGTATTCAAAAAGGCACGTGAAGAAAAGCGAGTTGGTCATCAGATATTCACTGCAGCTGCTTTAATGGAATACCATTGTACAAAGGATCAAGCTTTCGTTTGTAAAATCTTTGAACTTGGCTTGAAAAAGTTCAATAATTGTCCAGACTTCATTCTCTCTTATATTCATTTTATGAATAGTCTAAATGAGGAAAACAATACACGAGTTCTATTTGAACGTGTTTTAACGACATGTTCCTTGCAGCCCAAAGATACGATCGAAATTTGGAATAGCTTTCTTGAGTTCGAGTCCGGCATAGGTGACTTATCGAGTACATTGAAGGTAGAGAGACGCAGAATCGCAGCTCTATCCGATACATTTCCGAATTCTTCGGGCGCATCTTGGGCCATAGACAAATACAAATTCCACGACCTATATCCATGCACACTTAATGAACTGAGAAGTCTAGGTTACGATCCCCAACAAAGCATGACGACATTGGCCTCTGTCAGAAGATTATTATCATCCCTAGACTGCAAATCCGAGCAATCTAAATCAAACGCGCTGAAGAATCTATTGTCCAAGGGTTCATCCAGAACAAATTTCCGATGTCAATCCAGCAAGTCACTCAATGGTCAAGTGAGTGAACTCTTCGATCAAGCTGACGGCGATAATGAATTTTGCCTTAGCTCACTCAATCAAACAACCAACATGTGTGAGCCTGACACAGACCAAATGCTACCATTCAAGCCTGTTATGGCCCCCGGTTTTGGAGCTCACACAGCCCCCGGTGGTGTCTTCCCGCCACCTCCTGCGATCGGCAACCTCTTGTCGAAGTTGCCCCAGCCCAGCTCATTCTGGGGCCCCTTTGTTGATATCGAAGAGCTATGCAGCATCGTGAGATCGAACAACTTCGATCAGCTATTCAATAACTTGGTTGAACAGCGGCGAGGGGAAGCGAGGCCGAGAACGAAGAAGGCAAGGGTTGAATAAATCTGTAAGCTTATATTAGTTTTTTATTCTACTTGGATTCATCTAGATATTATCGATGCGCTGTGCTTAATCACCTGTGGATCGGAAGTTATTATTTATCTTTCTTGCTAACGGACCTAGTTTTAATACTTCGTGATGAATTCCTCTTTGTTTTGCCCGTCTCTTCTTCTTCAATCTGATCATCAGATTCAGACTCACTCTCCTGGTCTACCTCCTCTTGTTGTGGATGATCACAATATTTGAGAAGTGCACCCAAATCACCGTTCAGGATGGACACAAACACTGGTATCAATATGCAACATGGAACTAGATATAGTAAAGCAGGCTGTGCGTGCTTGAAATAGGACATCACTGCTATGGTCACAGCAAGGCCAAGAATATATGCAAGAAAGCAGGACCAAAAATAGAGGTTTCTTCGCCTATTCAAACTCTGGTCAAATCTCAGCAAAAACGCTATGAATATACCAGGTATAACAATGTCTCCCAGGCCTAACATTGCAAAGTTCTTTCCCCAAAACCCGCTTACGAGAAAGTCTTGCGGGAACAGTATCTTGATAGGAGCATCGAACTTCTTAGCAACGGAGACCATCACATCTGTACCGAAAACCCAGAAAACGTCATAGAAGAATAGACCACATAATAGTATGCAGCCTATCTTCATAGTGTTAACAGGTAGTAATTCTATACCATTGAGGGCGAAGGCAAGGCCAAATGCATTGTTTGCAACCCAGTGCTTCGTCCAAATGTACCATACGCCCAAGGAACCGGCCAATATGGAAGCCAAGATATCGCTATGTGTGAATTTGCATGAGAGTAACAGCTCCACATTTCCGGATTCACTGTCTACTGAGCTTGACGATTCGGCCGGTGATGAGCTACCACTTCTTGTGTCTGAGGAAGTTTCGTTTCTTGTAGGGTTCAATTTCCTAGAGCCGAATGAGAAAGCATACTCAGTGGAGTTATATTTTGAGGGAAATATCTTGTGCGTCCAAGGTGCGAGTAGTCTATGAATAGCGATCACTCCGAGCATGAAGAAGTAACCAGAAAGTGCGAGATTAACTAGGTCGGGGCTTAGTTTGATCAGTATATAAAAGCCGAAAAGGGCGCCGCTTGCTATAAGTGGAAACATTGCTGCATCTCTGTCGGTCATTGTTTCGGCTTGCTCGCCGGTAGCGCGGGTCCTTGCTCGAGTATCCACCTGATGTTTTATAGATTTAAATGAGCCTACAAAGATTGGAATAAGGGCCATTATCATTAGGCTAGCATATGCACAAAACATCCCCTCTGGCGTAGGTGTAAATTTACCAGTGGAATTTGTTGATAAGGTTGCCGTTGCCGATGGGAGGATGTCACCGATCTCGGCACCTGGCGATTCGGTGACAGAACCAACTATTGGGTCGTCCATGGTAGCTGATTGAATTAATAAATTACGAGCTAATAATTATCAATATATTGTCAATATATAATACAGGTATTGCACCAGAGATATAACTGAGAATACCTGATGTTGTCACAAAGGTATGGCGGCACTGGCATGTTTAGTATTTGAGCCTCGTTGGCGCCGTGGTAGTCCGGGATTGAAGCGGAGGCAAGTGAAACGTCATTTCAGTGAGTGCGAACGCTTCCCATGAGGTACGCTTGGATTCCACAGCGCTCTAATGATTCTTCGCATGCGTGCGCATCAAATCGGACAAACGCTAACCGCGTACGTTGTAGTGCATCAATCTTACGCTTGTACAAACTTACACTCATCAGAGTTGCTCCCTTTTTGAATTCGACACTGATACCTAAAATACATGTATCTTGGCACTGCCTAGACATCCAGGGCAGGAATGGCTTGAAATAATACAATCCCCCTGACGCTCGTTGGGGTTAGCAAATAATTCAAACCCGGTTCATCTGATCCACTTCTCCTCTCCGCGTAAGCAGCAAAGTCGCTAACTACAGGCCAAATAAGGTCAGAATTTATTCTGGGTCGGCAAGGAAACTTTTACCTCCTATTTCCAGTTTGAATTCAATTGAACCAGATCTCCCGGCTCATTAGTGGCCTCATTCAGGAACCATAGGTTTCATAGAATTCTGATCAGCCAATGCAGTTCATCTATCATAGTATCTTCCGGTTGTTATAGCCTGACTCCTGTAGGATCTAAAGATCCTGAGGTTCCTCTGGTCTCTCAGCACATATTTGTACAAGTTTCCAGTGTCTGAGGAAACGAACTAGGGAGTTGATCGGTTGCACCGCTGCTTAGGCGTTTCACTCCAGCCTACACGACGAGCTCTTGTCACTTCAATTCGCATAGGAATATTTCCCTTATGTCATGGGTCTAGACTTATGAGCCTTACCATGTATCTGGCATAGAACTCGACCTTTGAAAGAAGCTATTCCGGCATGCTACATCCTTTTCAAGTGCCCAGAGAATCTCATGGTCGAAATCTAACCATGCTTGCTGCCGTATCTTCCATGACTGGTTCACCAATGAAAAGGATTACATTAGTTAACAAGTTGCATGACCACCTTTAGCGATCAAGAAACAATGAATCTTCTCGAACCAATTGACCAGGCAGGTTCTCGGGACACATTGATCATAGGAGAGGCTCGAGAGATGTGCTATATTCTCGAATGGCTTCCATTTCCCGAGAAAGTGGTTGATATCCAACGGCAATCTATGGACGGCATCATAGACACATAATTTGTTGATGCTTTGGATTCGTGACTTTCACGAGCCACGTCAGCTCGTCCTAAGATAACCTCGTAAATCGGTGACCGAATATTTCCGCTTTTGCTGCGGAAGAGTTATTGCTTTTCACTCTCACTGTAGTACCTCTGTCCAGTCAGAGTTGGACTATATTGTTGAGTGAGATTTATGTTCATCATGGCTCGATTCTGACAACATTTACAATGGACTCCATGACATGACACCAATCAGGTGTAGTTGGTCGAAAAACAACTTTTTCCCTCATCTGCCCGCCTCGTCATTGTTCTACAAGCTAGATGGTGCACGAACGATCAGTGATTGCTCAACTGGACACTTCAGTAACCATCTCGGTTGGACGGAGGAAGTAAGCAGGGTAATCAAGCAGAGATACCTGAGGTATCGCATCGGAAAGACTTGGGACGATCTGACATCTGTCTGGAAGAACCGCTCGTTCAGCATTCGAAAGAAGCACTCAATATGGCTCCAAATTTGTTTGTTTTCACCTCTTTATCGTTTACTTTCAATTATTACAAGCATAATGGACGAATATATTTCTTCATGGCAACATCTTTTGACGTAAGTGAAATTACGACTCTCTCTCTCATTGGGATGAACTACAATTAACTATTCATCTATTGGTATTACTGATGTAAAAGTGTGGCAATTGAAACGCTTGACGATCGGCTGAGAGTGGCTGGCGATTCCTTGAGATTGTTGGCAAAGCTTGTACTGTATAAACATTATTACCTAATACTGAGTGACTAGTTGGTATTTGGGTGATGCCTTGTTGGTGTGCTCTTTGTGGGGCCATTTGATCGATAGAAAGTCTATCACCCCGCTCGTTCCTTCTGCCAGAATTGTCCTCCTCATCCAATTGCATTTGATCATCCGCTGGGACATCCTCAATTTCGATTGCCGGCTGTTTGACAGCCTGTGCATTTGTGTTGGCCAAAGTTAAACTCCTTTGACTGAACAGTGAGGCTTGCTGCCTTTGCAATTGGGCCTGTTGCTCTTGTTGCAGTAACTGTTCTATTATGGACATTAGTTGAGGTTGTTGCTGGTACAATAGTTGGACATTATTATTTAATAGTTCGGCGGTGTTCTTGTCTAGGGCGCCACTTTGGTCCACTGGGCCCTGTAGTTGGCCCGTGTTGGTTGCTAGGAAGTCGTTCAATTGGCTGGCGGCCAACTCAGCCGGACCTAGTCCCAAATTGGTGCCAAAGGTTCTTCGCTTTTTGCTCGACATTATGCCCTTGCTTAGGGCACGCAGCACCTCAGCTCCATTGGTGGGCAGTGGTGCGCCCGGATTGCTAAGCACTGCAGCCCCATACAATAGTCCAGACAAGAGGACCGAGCTGAGACCCAGTCGGCGGGCCCACCCTTTGCTCTGGCGGCTGAAGATGGTCGAGGAGAGATTGTTCACCCCCTTCTGGAAATACTGGGCCACCACTTTTGCCGCTGGCGACGAGGCTGCTGATGGGGAGCCGATGAGAAAGGGGCTGAACAAGCCGGAGCGTCTGGGTGGCGGGCCCGAGCCCGACATGTGGTTCGCGCCGAGAATTGAGTGGGTGCTGAAGTTGCGCGTCAGGTGGTACAAGGGGGCGCCCAATGCGGTGGGAATGGCCTCGGCTGTGATCACCGAGTGGCGAGCTGTGGTGCTGGAGGTGGACGGCGGGTGGCCATGGCCTGAGGACGAGTGGGCCGTCTTGGTGGCTGATGAGGATGAGTAGGATGGGCTGGAGGATGAAGAGGAGGAGGATGATGATGAAGAGTAGGTGGAATTTGGGCCAATGTGGTTCCCTGATCCATAGGAGGAGGATTGCGAGCCTGGAAAATTGTCGAGCGATCCTGAGCTCGCGGATTCGGCCAGATCGTTGCTCATCTGCTGGTTGGAAGAGCCCGACGAGGTGCCCAGAGTTTCGAGCGCCGATTGGGCCACCGACGAGAGGATGCTGCTCATGGCGCTGGAGGCGGACGAGGACAGCTGGTTGAGCGACTCCTCGTTGACCATGTCCGGCGGAAGCGCGTAGTCCGTTTGGGGCGGCTCTGGAGTGGTGGTTGTTGTGGAGGTGGTGGTGGTGGTTGTGGTTGTGGTGGTGGAGCTAGTGGTTGAACTGGAGGTGGGCGAGGCGTGGTTTGGATAGCGCCCGTGGTGGGGCTGGAATCGGTTGGGCTGGTTGGTGCTGAACCATGAGTTTGGCGAGATGGCCACCGACGACGAGGGGTGCTGGTGGCGATTGTTGATTTTGAACTTGTTCGCTGCCAGCTGGGTGATCTGGTGATGATGCGGGCCACCATTGTGGCCGAAAACAATTGGCGGCAACATGGTGGTTGAGGAGGAGCTTGTGGTGGTGCTTGGGGGCGCAAACGAGGAGGCGGGCGGCAAGTGGGTGGTGGTGGTGGTGCTTATCATTGGCGGGGGCGCTGGCGAGCTGGGCGCCTGGACAATGTTGATGTCGCTGGTGGGACTCACCGAGAAGCTGTAGGGCGACTGTTGGCGTTTGTTGTTGTTGTTGTTGGCGCCCATGGGCCAGGGTTTGGGGGCCAGCTGTTGTTGTGGATTGTGTCTATTGGTGTGCACGTACTTCTGCTGCTGCTGCTGCTGCAGTTTGTGCCTCTGGCTGGCCAGCTGCTGTCTGTGCTGCTGGCCGCCGTACACATTCTGGTGCATCAGATTCATGGTGGGCGGCGAAATGGTGGTCAAGTTGTGCCCATGCTCGGCCCGCAACACCACCGGATTCTCGTCCAGCTGGCTGCTGTCAGTGGCTTGGTGGCTCTGCTGCTGTTGCTGCTGTTGTTGTTGCTGCTGCTGCTGTTGCTGTTGGTGTGCATAATTGGCGCTCGTCTGCTCCTTGGGCTGGCTCGCCAACGAGCTCCAGCCACGTCCTGTCTGCTGGTTCAGATGGCCTGCCAGCCCGAAACCGTGATGCATGCCACCCGTCAACTGGCGGTGCTTCTCCATGGCCCTGCCAAAGAGTGTCCGCTGTCCATTGGCCGTGGCTGGCGAGCCCGCCGCAAGCGGAAGCAGGTTCTGGATAACTTGTTGCACACTATCGCTGACCAGGCTCTTGCCTTTGCGGCTGGAGGGCGCCCGTTGCTCGTCCGCGGCCGCCGGGCTGCTGGCGTTGCTCAAATTATGCCGCCCCTCTTCGAGCGATGAGCCGGCCGATCGGCCCGAAGGCGACGTCTGCTGCTGCCTTTGTTTCTGCTTGCGCTTCTTGATCCCGTCAGCCACTCGGTCGACAATCTTGTCAGCCAGCGCCTGGGTGTCGATGGACTCGCCCAGCGTCTTGGCCCGTTTGCTGCCCCCAGCTGAGCCGGAAGTGGACGAGGACAAGGACTGGCCACTGGGCGACTGGAGCACATTGTCGATGAACTTGGTGGCCACCACTGGGGCCACTGAGTGCACGAGCCACTCGCCGATTTGGTTGCGCGACTTGGCCAGATTTTCGTGGGCCAGCAGCTTCTTTGCGGCCGCCCCCAAATAGCCGGCCGGCTTGGACACTTGCTTGTCCTCCGAGGCGTCGCTTCTGTCTTGGGCGGTGGCCACTGTGCTTGCTGCTGCTGCCGCCGTGCTTGGAGCTGCCTGCTCGCAAGTGACCGCGAAATAGGCTGGGCCCTGAGCGAGCGCAACCAACTGGATGTAGAGGAACAATATAAAGACACAACTCGGTTTGCTTGTCGCTAGGACGCTCTGCCTGAGCAAGCGCGGCATCAGGCCGGCCCTCTTTGGCTCGACACAATTCATGGTCTTCCTGCTTGCTGGTGATACTCGTTGGCCGCTCGTGATCTTGCTGCTGCTGTCTTGCCAAAATAACCCCAAGGCTCCCCTTTGGCTAGTGTTTGGCGCCACCCAATTGGAACCTGTTGTTGAATTGTTTTTCGCACCACAACTGTTGTCATTCATCTCCAAACGCGAGCGCACACTCTCAGTGTCTGTCTTTGCTCTCCCTCTCGCCTCCAAGTGGCCACTCTCTTGTGCTGGATTCAAACTGATCTCTGAGAGCATTTTAAATCCTTCTGGCCCGAATTTAATCGAAGCTCTGATATGCTTGGGTGAAGATTGTTTGCCTCCTTTTTTCGCCTCTTTGCTTCTCTGCTTTAACCTTTGGGCTCTCTGTCTTTGTTCTTGTGTTTGATAAGAATCTAGCTCCAAACACAATCAATCACTTTCTATTCAATTGCTCTAATTTTTCATCATGCCCAATGATCGAGCGACTCTTTTGGCCAAAATCTTGCTCATTCGTTGGATTCTTCTTCAATGACTTTTGTTCCCAAAATGGTTGCTCTTCTATCTTATTGAAGTGGTTAATTTGATCAAAACTGTTTCCCTTACTACTAACTGTGAAGCTTGTGCTCTTTCTCCACTCAATTGGCATCATTTTTGCAAACAACCATCCATTCGGGAGCAATGTTTAAACAGTTCCAGATAAGCTCTCGAGTGCGCTCGTTCATCTGCACTCTTCGCTGCAATCTCTCAATGTCCACTGATGAAATGAAACCTTCCGAAAGGAAGAGGCACACAGCGAGAAACTTGTTGGCCCAACTTTTGCAATAAACTGAACGCACACCTCGAGCAACTTTCTCTCGCTCTCTAGCTCTCTAGCTCTGTATTACTACTGCCCACTTGTGATCGATTCTCTTCTATAAGTTTTGCTAAATACTACCAATGCCTCCTGTTTGGTTCCTCTACCTTGGAAATCAAGCAAACTGGCCAGCTAACTGTGAGGTGTTTGTTTCTCTCTCTCTCTCTTCCTTCGGCTCCTTCTTACTTACTGCTCTGCAGGCAACCTGGCCACTCTCTCTCTCTCTCGCTGCTTGATATCTTCCCTCTTCGCTCGAACCTAAACTACTTGGGCCGTGGCGAGCAGGCACGCAACTGTAAGCGATGATTATGATCGAGAAAGTCTCTGTAGCCGCATTTTCGCCCCTTCTCACTGCTCCCGCTTCTGCTCTCTCCCTTTCGCCTTTCGCCTTCTGCTTCCTCTGTCCATCACAACATTTTGCTCCCTCGCTGCACGATTGATGCGGATGGAGACGCGCAATGATCCGGCGCGTGTACTTGGCCAAGCCTTTCCCCTGGTCTCACTATGCGCTAGCTTGTGTTGAAAGCGAGAGGCGACTCTCGCGCCTGCTGCGCCGCCGAGCTCCACAATTGCCCAACACAAGTTCCGTTCGCTTTCTCTCGGCTTCCTCCACTTTCTCCCCCGCCTAACAGTCCAGACTGGCCGTCTCAGTGCCGCCGCCGCCGAGACGCCGCCAAGACGTCCAGCGGGCGGCCCACCAAGACGGCCAGCTTGGCAAGCTTGTGAGGAGTAGCCTGCGCGCAGGCCTGCAGGAACCTTGCGCAATGGACGAGCCGCTGCACCTTGTCCCCCGCCAGCTGTCCACTGGCCACTGCCGCACTGCCTCAGCCACAGTCTCTGCCTCTGCCTCTGCCTCTGGAGCCGGCCGCGACACACGCCGATGCAGCGCCACAGTGGCTCTTTGCCGCTCTCTTGCTCAATCCTGCCCACTGACCACTGACCACTAGCCACCAACCACTGGCTGGCACTGCAACGGAGTGCTCTTGTGGCCTGAGCAATCTTTCATCTTTTTCGCCCCCACCTCTCTTGCTCTAATCTAAATTAGAACCAAGAGACTCCCTTAACACGATTACTATTAGAACATTTTCGCAATAGTCCACATCCTTGAGATAAGGCCGCTTTTTCCACCGCCGCCGCCGCCGCCAACGATGACGACAAATATCGTCCCCACATCGGAAAGTTCCGACGGAAAAGGTGGCAAGCCAATGCAACAAATGAGCTCCGATAATAATAATCTAGATGCTTGATAGAGAGCTCGCTGGCACGTAAACGGCGATAATGGTTCAGCTAGTGTTGGCCATTTTATCTGGCCAATTTCTTCTTGTTCACGCTAACCAGTTAGCTCGTCAGGAACTGCCGAGCTCCAATGGACTGGCTATCCAGTCCAGTTGGTAAGTGCTTCTGAGCGGTTGCCTGTTACTTGAAGCAAGTTGTCTGAATTAGTTAACTCCCCCACAAAGCGGGGGAGTTGGCCGATTGAAAGCCGGCTTGTGGTGTTAAACAATTCCTTTGTGTGCCGGCGTCTGTTTGGCTTCCAACGAAGTGAGTGTGCATTTTTCTAAGTGTCTATTTTTGCACCTATTCCTTAAAAAAGTGGTGCTAAAATAAAAGCCACAAAGTCAAGCATTTAATTGAATTTTTGCCCAATAAATATCCCAAAGAATGCTTCCATTTTTGTTCGTAGCTCGTCTCAAGCCACCAGCTCAGACGAGGTCAAAAAGAAGACTCCTAGACTTCCGGCTATTCTCAGCCCAACAAACGAGCTTCCCCACTTAACTTTCGCCTCTGCTGATCCAATCCAAAAGGCAGCAAATGATCTTATCTGACTCAATGCAAATGAATTTCCGCCGCCTCCTTGTCTAGACTTCGTCTACGAGGCCGGAAAGGTCCGTACTTGAGCTGCGTGTTCGGCCACGAGCTCAAATTGTGTTAGTTTGACCTAAGGAAATCGAGTCTTAAGTGACTTCAGCAAAACACTTGCTGAAACACTTCCGGAACGTGTACCTTGGTGGGCGAGAGAAATATTATTCAGTGAGTCTGTGGCATTTGAATTCAAATTTAAACACAACAAACACATGTTTCATTCGGGCTCTTAGAGTTTGGCTAAATAACATGTAGGAGGCGAATTAAAATGGAAACATCGGCGAGCTGAGTGAGTATTGGATAAAAAATTCATAAAGTTATCCAAGTTGAACTGATGTGATACGGTAGGCAAACCAGAGGAGTAGAAAGTAAACTCACACCTTGACCATAACTGGAGACTTGCTTGATACAGACTTGACTGACGAAATACCAGTCTCTTTGATCAGTCTTTTTTCAGTTGTCTTGGCTGAAGCTTTTCACAAGTTGAAGCTGAACATATTTAGCCAAAAGCCAGTGATAAACCACGGTCGAAACTTTTAGAGAAAGTGTTTCTCCAAAAGTTCCACGCGCAGCAAGTGTTGCTGCGCGTGGAGCTTTAATTGATCATTAGCTGGAGCTAAGATTTTGGAATGCCGATGAATGGATTTATTCTTATTATTCGGATGTGTATTATTCAGAAAATGCGTGATGCTCAATCAATGAACGCTGCCGCCGTCGTGCAACGGAGAGTCGCCAAGCTGCCGACAGCTAAGGACGCCTGTGGGCCCGTTCATCTATGTTGAAATTCAGCTTATGAAGAGAAGGTGAAATTGCAATTGATCCAAATGCGGGACTGAATTAACTCTTTTCCGCTTTCGTCAGCCATGCAGCAAGACCGCAGCATTAGGCAACCGGCGGACCATAGGCTCTGGCTGGCCAGGCGGAAGTTCCTTGGTCATCCACTTGCGATTGGCCAGTGTCGTGCCAAGATCCGCAGGTGGCAACCAAGGTGGCCGGCCGGGGCGGTTCCAAGTGGAAGCCGAGGGATACAGTGTGGCAACTGCCTATGGTTGCCCTTTTGCCGCCGGACTGCCGTCGACCGTCGAGTGTTGGCTGCAAGGGAGCGAGGAAACTGGCTTAATGCGGCCGCAGAGTGTGGAGTATGCTTGCCAACAGATTGTGGAGAGATTGTGGCCCGCAGAGAGTGTCTGGCTCTGCACATTTTGGTCGGTCCATGTTGGCCTGTGCCTCGGCAGGCGTGATTTACTCCCCTTCCATTTGGAGCGGCAGCCAAATGTGGCGCCACCGAAAGGCGGGCCATCACAACGGGCTGCTATCACCTGTTCCGAGGCCTACGCGTGACAACCGTCAAGCTTGGTGCTCCCAAGCTTCTTGCTTACCGTTCTCCGTTCTCTATGAGTGTCTGTGTGCGTCTGTCTGTCACTGGAGAAGTGGTGGCACCGTTCTCACGATGTTCGCCTCTCTGTTGAGTCGCCCAGGCCACTGACAGAGGCAGAGAGAGAGAGAGAGAGAGAGAGAGAGACAGAGACAGAGATACACGAGAGAGCGAGATTCAGAGAGAGTGGTGCATCGGAAAAGAATGGAACACCCGTGCCGCTGCTCCAGTGGCGAGCCCTCCCCTTGTCTTGCGCAATGGAGCAATGGAGCAATGGAGCAATGGAGCGCCCGCCGGCCGCCACAACAACATCGAGCCTAAGCATCGACAGGTGGGCGAGAAATTGCCGCTCTGAACGGATGAATAAATGCCCGAGTGCGCCTGGAGGAGCGCGCGCACTTTGGCCCACAGGCTCTGCACTGGCACGCCAGTGTCTTGCCAGTGGAAATTTAGCCGGCCGGCCAATGCGGTCATTAGGCGGCCCGCGATGGATAATAATGAATGTGCTCTCTTTCTCTCTGTCTTTCCCATTCTCAATGGCTAACTCTCTGTGTGTGTCGCCTGAGCTGCAAGAACTCATTTGCAGTTGACTAGAATGAGTGGCCGGCGCTCTTGCATTAGTGACAACGAGCCCAGATTGGACTGCCCTTTCTTCTCTCTTTCTCTCCTTATTCTCGGCCCGCTATTTCGAGCAGTTTTTCACTCCACAACTAGCCGCCGCTTGGCCCATGCGTAGACCAGAAGAGAGGCAGCCTCAGAGGACAAGCAGGCAAAGAATATCTCTCTCATGCCGAACTCATTAAGACGCCTGAAGTTCGGCCAAGCTCTGCCTCTGTTTTGCCCCTTTCGCTTTCGCTTTCACTTTGCCGCCGATGCAATCAGGCGATCGCCCGTTGGCGAGCTAAGAGCGGCCACAGAAAATGGCTAAATAGAGAGAATTGGGCTCTCCCCTTTCCGCTCCAAAGCTCGATCATTTCCATCCACCATTGGCTAGTGCCTGGTGGCTAGCGCCTGGTGGTGGCTAGTTGTTGGCTGCTGGTGGTCAGTGGCTAAATACGGTAAATGCAGCAAATGTAGTGCGCCCAAAATACCACAAAAAGTTGTGAAAATATTTATATAGACACCACATGGATGGACATGGGTGGATTCATGATGGAATCTGTATGCCAGTTCGAGAGGAAAGAGTTCGAGGCAAATGGGCGGCCGTTCTGTGGTCTATTAAACTGGTCCTTGGGTTGTATGCAAAAGGTTGTTAAGCGGCCAAGATTAGTGTGCTGCCAATGGTCTCTGGAGGTTTCAGTGGCTTTTAGCTAGTGTGTGTCTCAGACTGAGACTGTGAGCATCTCGGTGCGCCAGTGGAGCCACGCTCGTGCTTGTTGCGCGCCTGCCAGAGCAGCACTGCAGAGAAGCCGGCGCAAAAGTGCCAAGACTCTTTATCATTCAAATGAGCGCTCATTTCCAACTTTCGAGTTCGAACTGATTAATTAGTCACTCAATTGGGCTCACGTGACCTGAGCTCCTTTTGGCTTTGTGCTCCATGAAATGGCTCTGGCAACTGCCACACGAAGACAAGAAAAAAGAAGCCAAGCGAAAGTCTTGTCCGTCTGTGTTTGTGCCCGCGTCAACCTGTTGCGGCTGCTGCGACCTCGCTTCTGCTCCGATGGGGCAAACAAAAGCTGCAGACTCTTGTCCCTTGCTGCTCGCTTCCACCAAAATGGATCGTCCTCGGCGAGCCGGGCTCTATGCAAACAACTGAGAGCAACCAACGAGAAGATGAGCCCAGAATGTGTGATTGATGCGCTTCATTTGTGTGCAGAGCTCATTTTGCGTCATTCTGCCCCTTTTAGACTGCAAGCTGATCGCCTTGCTTGGGAGCCCACAACCAAGAGACACCTTCACGAGAGGTGCACCAAAAGGCCTTGTTGCTTTCGCCTTGTTGCCTGGAATTTCTTGGCTGCAGATGAATGGAGGCGAACAAAAAGGTTGCCGAGAAGAAAACTCGCAATTCGAAGGAACGAAATAGAGACAGACGAGGAGAAGGATTCTCTTTGGGGAGAGTGAAATCGAATCGGGCGCATTGGTTGTCTGCTTCGTTGGTGGGCGGTCATTTTTTGTCCGCACCAAGTTGATGGCTAAGGTGGAGCAAAGCAGAGAGCAGGCTGAGCAAACTCGCCGCTTAGGGAGAGGGCAAGAGAGGCAAAGGAGGAGGAGGAGGAGTAGGCGAAATTTGCATCTTTGCGCCTCCCACCTGGCTCCAAACGAGCCCATTTTCCGCTTCTCTGACTCCATTCCAAACACAAGCAGACCTCTGGATCCCTGACTCTGGCTCGCCCAGCTTGTTCGCGCATCATCTGTTCGGGTCGTTGAGAGAGTCTGGCTGCAAGTATCTTCTGCAACCAAAGTGCGCGAGACAACTAAACTGTCACAATCGATCAACAAACTCGGCATGGTGCTGCCTAGCTAGCTGGCTGGATAGCTCTTCGAACGATCGCCGCCTCTTCGTGCTGGACCATTGCTGTGCATTGGCCTCTCTGGTCGATTGGTCGAAATCAGCTAGACAATAGGCCGAGTTCGTGACTTGTTTTGGGGATAGAAAATGGAAGAGATTCGCACGCCACGAAGTGTCTCGGTGAAATTCTCAAAAAGAAGCATACTCTGCAAAGAGATGGAGAAGAAGAAGCGAGAATAGAGAAGAAGCGCCAAAGTCTACCTTAGGGCTCCCGTTGGATTTCTCTGCTGGCTGTGTGGTGGTTTTTGTGTGCAAGCGCGCGTGCTAATCGACTTGTGGTGCCGCTTGCCGATGGTTGGGGCAATTTTTGTCCATTGGAAAGATGAAAACCGTTCGAGAGATTGGAGGCGAGAGGTGAGAAAAGGTTCAAGGAGCAACCAACTCACGGCCGCTTATTATGATTATTATTTTTATCTTTATCTTTATTCTCTCCCCTTCCATTCTCTGGCTCTGTGTCTCTGTGCCTTTATCTCGTCTTTTGTCGTCCTCGTCTTCGTCCTCGTCCTCGTCGTCGTTGGGCTTCCTTTGCGCCCACCAAGACGGCGGATTTTGCGGCTCAAACGAAAAGAATGGAAATGGCCCTCTGCTTTTCCTAGCTCTGTCTCGGCGTCTGACTCAACCTGCGAGCCTCTTCTTCCCGCACCTTCTCGTCCGCGGGAACTTTTGACGCCAAAAGTGTTCACTCCTTTCGATCATGATGAGCCTCGTTGCCTCCCCAGCCCAATGGAAAGCGAAATTGAGCCACTCATCGGCGCCTTCTTCTTCTCCTCCACATCTGCCTCTCCTTCTCCCAACTGGTCCCATCCGATTCAGTTCCATATGAGCCTGCTGCGAATGGGCGCTTCTGGGCGGCAGTGGTTGCAGTGCTGAGTTCAGCTAAGGAGCAAACAACAAGCAAGCCAATGGAATATTTCACGCTAACTCAAACTCGGCCGCTCGCCCGACTTGATCCATGAGAAAAGATGACCAGCGGCCATTACTGTCTGTCTGCAGTTTGGCGCCAAATCGTCTCACTTGAGTGGCGCTTCTTCTTGTTGGCCACTAGCCGGCGATTGTCCGCCCATTGTTTTGATAGTAATTTGCGCCGCAGAAAGCGAGCCGCTCGCAGTGAAAGTCTCGCCCGTCCGGCTTAGGAGGGGCAACGTGCAAGACCAATTTGAGTTATTGGTGCACTGAGGAGGAGGGCCCGAAGTGGAAGTTGTGCAGCACAGGTTGTGTTTTGAGCCAAAAGGTGGGAATAAGCACAGTTGCCGGTGGGCAAATATTGCAAATTTTGCGACGAAAAGACAAAGAGTTGACGAGGAGGACAGTGCAGAGGAATAAAATCCCACCAAAATGTACTGGCAAACGATGGCTAGTGTATGGCAGCCTCCTTTTCCATTTTATCAAAACGCAACTACCATGCGCCATGACTCTCCAATTCTCGCCTGAGAAGTGGAGATTAAAAAAAGAATGCTCATCTCTCGTCAGCCTCCAGCTCGGCTTGGCCATCTAGTCGTGCCCATTGGGTGCCCATAACTGCGCAGCCACTGGCACTGCCACCATCAAAAACACCTCCAGCGGCGGCACAGAAGCCACCTCCTGAGAGGGAAAGCCGCTATCATGCCAAGACGATCATCACTCCGGGCGCTCAATTAAGGCGGCCCTAATTCGACGGCTTTTCTCACTCTCAAACCACTCGCCCGGCGCTTGTCCTTGCGTCTCGGATCGAAAGAGTTTTTTCCCTCGCTTTCGCTTCGCTTCCGCTTCGAAAGAATTCTCCAAGTCTAAAAAGTCTTGCCAGCTCATCCCATCGGCCGGCTAAGCAGCCGAGCTAAACAACAATGGAATTGCCCGCGCCTGAGCAGCGGCCAAAGAGTGGCCGATCCGCGTCCAATGTGTGCAGCAGTTTTGCTCTCATCAGCATATTAATTGAGCCTCCGAGCATATTGCAATAAATCAAGCCCGGCAGACAGTTTGTTTTATCTCTCCGCATCTTACTTATGGGTTTGCTTTCTCCGAGAAGAAATCTCTCAGCACTCAAGAAAAGGTAAACAAAACTTGGGGCGAGCTGAATTTGCACGCAATTGCCATTCTCTTTGGCGCTGCAATGGGCGCGCGCAGACCTGCAGCATTGCTAGTCTGCCGGAGTTTGAAGGAGTTTGAATCTGTTCAAAGCTGTTGCTGTTTTCTCCCTTTTGATGGAAAAAACTGGCCAAAATTGTTTGCCTAGGAGAAGGGAGAAGAGTTTTAAAGCATCCTTCGAAGGAAGAGTTGTCCTTCTGATTTGACGCCCAGTGATTAACATGAGGGCGGCAGCTTTCAGCTGGCACCAATGTGGCGGCTCTATTGTTGTTCCGCTGCGGGCCGGCACAGCAACAAGTGTCAAATTTGTGCACAAGAATGGAGCAAAACCTTGGCTTGCTCATGCTTGGAGTTAGCAAGTCTCAGCAGGGAGAGAGTTTAGCTCTTCCTCCTTTTTGTTAGCCTCTCGTAAGTGGTGAGCGCGATTTAGCGGCTCTTCGGGCTGAAAATATCAGCCGAAGAGCCGCAAAATGGGCTCGCTGGAAGAAGAGGTGTTCAGGCACAAAAGGGCAAAGGCGAGAGAGTCTTTGGCCGTTGGGCAGCACACGAAGTGAGTGATCTGTTTGCATGGCAATTGTCCAGCCGATTTGGCGTAACAAATCGTTTCTTCGTCCCGGCGGCGCTCTTCTCGTCTCATGATTGTGGCCACACACAAACAATTGTGTTTCGCTCCAATCGCCAGCGAGCGAGGAAATAGCAACACACACACTGCGCTGCACTGCGTTGAGTTGGCCACGCAATTCTCATCCTGAGGGCCACTTGTTAGCTACTCCAACTCGCTTCAGCCTAAGCACAGCCTTTCGCCCATCCTAAGGCTCGTTATCTTGCCCTCTCGGCGGGCTCTTTCTGGCGCTTGTTCCGCTCGGCCGGCGGGCTAAGCGGCGTTTGCAAAAATCATCATCATTTTCACTCTCACAACACCAACAATGTTGCTCTCAGCTGGAGCAGAGCGCGCTTGTTCTCCAAAGGGAAAGGGAAAGGCCGCCGCCTTTAGTTGCTCGTGCGGCTCTCGGAGGCACGCAAGGGGCGGCGGAACTTCGTGTGGGGCAGTCGGCGGGTTAGCTAAGGACTGGCCACAACAATCGGTCGGCCTGCCGGAGCGCGCCTCTGCCACCACGACGACAGAGGAGGAGCCGGCCGGTGTCAGTGGAAGGGCGCCGAGCGCCGTCGGCCAGCCGGAAGAGCGGCCGCCTGCGGACGAGCCGAAGGCGCAGGCGAGGGGGCGAGCGGGCGGCCCTAAAGGGCGATCGGCCGTTTAGCTTGGAGCGAAATAATAATTTAATAAGCCGCCGCTTATGCTCGCCGTGCGTTCGGGCGCGCGCCACGCCACTTCCGCCAACGCAATTCTGGCGCCCTTTCGGCTTGGGACAGCACGGCGAAGCTGGCCAGAGATGGACAGCCGGACAGACAGACAGACAGACAAACGGAGAGCGAGCTTGAGAAACAATGGAGCCCTGCTGGTGGGCGCTCGATTAAGGGCCACTGGCCAGTTTTGCGGCGCGCTCCAAGCATACAGTTTTGCTTTTATGCAGCTTGCTTCCTGCGGCTCGCCAGCCTCGGTGCATTGTCGCCTACGCCAAGGCGAAATATCATCATTTGGTCCCTTTCCAAGTGTCTGGCAAGCCAGCGAGTCTCGAGCAACGGGCGTGTGTTTTCCTCTGGGCTGGCCGCAGAGTCCAACAGTGTGCGCCCAACGCGGCGCCATGTGCTCAAAGGGTGCGCCAAAACCAACACCGGCTGAATAATTGGCCGGCGAGAATAATCGATTTTTACTCTAAACTCAACTCAACTCAACTCAACTTCTCTACCTCCCGTTGGCCTTTGCCAATGTCCAAATTCCGCGCCAGTTCTACACCAAAGGACCATTATGTTCGGGCGGCGCTCTCGGGCGCTAATTGCCCCCGCGTGGAGCAGAGGCGCCCGCTTGCCCACTTCCGACGCTAACCTCCCCTCGGGTGTGCTGCACTTTTCTCCCCTCTCGTCACTGACTTTTCCGCTTTTATCATGCTAATGCCCAAAGAGGGCTCCTTAATCTAGATTAAACTCGCCCTCTGCTTCTGCTCGCCCGTCTCGAATGGGCCATTCTGGGCGGCCAAACTTCTTCTCCACAACGAGCCGGCCGGACAAAGACAATGGATCAGCGAGAACAATCGCCACAAACAAGTGCACCATGATGATGATGATGATGATGATGATGAAGTTGGAGCTCGAGCGGAGTGGCAAATCAAACGATTGGCCACTTTGCTCCAACCCTTCGAGCACTGAGATCACGCTTATAGTCCACGCAGAATAGGTAAAAAACGGCTTGGCACGAGCCGCTGTTGGGCAAACAAACAAACGCCGGATGGGCAGAGTTGCGGTGCCGCAGTTTAGCCGCCCGCTTTAGAGAGCAAACCCAAACTACTTAACAAATGAAGAAGCCTTGCCAGACGTCACTCGTTGATTAGAGTCTCGCGAGCTAAGAGCAAAGGAAGGGAGAGTTTTTTGCGGAAGCGGAAACAATGTTTGCCCGAATTAACTTCTTCTCTTACACGACTAGTTGGGCTCGAAGACTTTTGGGAAGCGGGCAAAATCTCTCTCCCAGTTGGCAAGCTAACTCGACGCGAGCGATTTCTTCCAACTTTTCCACCCGCTCGGCCGCAATCTCCAGCCAGTGGCCAAATTGATGCAACATCGAGCATCTCATCAAACATTAGCATGATCATTGTGGCCGGCCCTCGTCCGCCGCAAACAGGCGCAGCTGTCCCTCGAGATCGATCTCGTTTACTCGCCACTGGCTTAGTGCAGTCGGCCAGTCGGCCTGCCGCCAATCAATTTCTTCTAAAATTGTTATTAACAGAAAAGGAACTCGCCGTGGCGCTGTCTCTCTGGCAACTTGTCTGCCCTCGTCGTCTCCTCTGCTCTGCAGGCCCTTTTGTGCCAAGCTAGAGTGGCCAGAACCCAAGACAGTCTCAAATGTGAACTCGCACACACACTCGGCCACAGACACAGACACAAACACTGAGAAAGTAATTCCATGTTGATGAATCACGCGATCGCAGTGGTCGCGCCGCGCGACCGCCACTTCAAGTTTCCTCTGTTGCCCCCATGGGCCAACAACTGTCTAGGATCTGGAGGAGATTTCTCGCCAATGCGCCTTGGCCGGCCCAGACCAACAATCTGTGTGTCTGTCCAGCCTTTTGCTCCCTTCCTCTGCCTCTGGCTCGCTCCTTTGCTCTGTCCCGCTGGTCCTGCTTGGGCTCTCCAGAGGCTCAGGTCTGCTGCTTCAGGAACAACAATTGAAATTTCCCACCCTGGTCCAGGACCAACCCACTGGCCAGTGCAGCTTGGAGCCCAGAGACGTGAGCGCAAAAGTGCACCGTTTTGTGCTGCCAAAAATCGGCCCACAGCTTTTCCTGTTTCCGGCGTTTCATAACGTGAAAATGATGATGATAAAAATGGCCACAAATATCGACCGGCGGCCCAATGGAAAGGCGGCAAAAGTTTTTCATTTAAATTTTGCCCAACAAACAACCAAACAACAATCCAGAGCAAGACAAAGGCACACAGCAATCTGTGTGTGTGTGTGTGTTTCTCTGTAGCCAAGGTAGCAAAGAGTCACTTTTATTTTGTGCCCAAAGGAGACTCTTGCAGAAAATCAACTGAGTCGCTCGCTCCATTCGTTGCCCGATTGGAAACTCGAGCAGAACTATCATTGTTCCAATGATCACCAACAGGAAATGAGCGAGCTTTGTCTTCTGAGCTTGCCTTCTTCTTCCGCCGATTCGGGCCCGCTTTGTCGCCCAATTTACTCCTCAGATGAGCAGCTTTTGCCTTCCGTTTGGGCGCCGCAAATGAAGAAACAGGCAGACAGACAAGCTGCAGGGCAGCTGCTTTTGTCCACTAAGCGTTCCATTGCCATTGGGCCTAACTGCCCACACTTTAGGCTTCATTTTTTCCACATTTGTCGACCCTTTTCACATTTTCTCCAACCAACGCGACTGCAGACATAAAGGTGATGAAGAGGATGCGATTGGCTGGCCTGGGCTGCGAGAGGGCAGTCCACCGGATGTCTTAGCAGTGGTGGTTCGCCCATTTTTGCGCGCCTCCTTCGCAAAAAGGTTTCCAGGAAGCTGCCAGTGTTCTCATGGAACAGGCAAACTGCTACTTTAATGCTCGGCCACAACAACAGCAAGAGCAACAAATTCCCAATTGATTCTCCGAAGTTGGACACGATTCTCTCTTTAGCAATGACACAGAGTCTGTTCATTGCACAACAACAACAGCAACAACAACATCTGCCCATAGCACATGCCAACACATCTTGCCCAGGGGCTAAGGTTCGCGCGCGCAGCTCATCTGCAATCCGAATATAAATTATTATTATTATTATTACTATTTTTATTCGCTAAAAAGCCGAGAAAGATGACGCAGGAAATGGATATAAAATGAGCCTCAAATGCAATCGCCTCCACGCACTGACGCCTGTTAAATGCTAGTATGAGCTCTCCTCCTCCTTCTCCTCCTCCAACGGCCCACTGAGTTCGAGGCTGAATCTGGTGATTCAATTCGTCTGGCTTCACGCACCATTTGGCCACTAATATCATGCCCCTACCCTCAGCCCTTCTCCATCCGCCCGTCTGTCTGTCTGTCCGTCCGTGTGTCAATGCGTGCCTTCTTCTGGCCGTGTGCGTGCGTGTGGCACTTCCCTAAATACCAATTCGATTGCATCCGATTCAATTGGAGTGCACTGGAGGAAGTGGAAGAGCTCGCCAGGGGAACTGCTTGCGGCCAACAACAAGTGCCGGAAGTGCTCTCGCCCGTTCGCTTAGCTCTACCGGGCAAGTGGAGAAACTGATACAATAAGAACATTTGGCCGAGAACACTTGTCCATCAAGCGGGATGGAATTTCCGGCGCTTTAAATTCCGGCATCCATAATGATGCCAAGCGAGCGAGCCCATTTGGGAGAAACAAAAAGTTCGTGATTATTCTTCAATGGGAAAGCGCCTCTCTGTCTGCCATTTGGCTGCCATTCTCTCTCTCTCTCTCTCTCTCTCTTTATTGCTCTCTGGCTAGCTAATGTTGCAAACTCGGGCAAAGCGGAAGCGCGATCTTCTTCTCTCTCTCTCAACCATTTAAGGTCTCTGAAGGTAAAAGGCAATGGTTTCGACGCTTTTTGGGTGACAAATGATTGGCGGCAATGAGTGAGCATGAGGTGGGCAGAAGACGCACGAGTTGGAGGCACACGAGAGAGGCGCAATTAGACTACAAGCATCACTGCACAAGCATAAGATCTATCAGTTTGGATGCCATTGTGCAAAATATCCGCCTTTGGTCAAGGCTCCAGACATTCAGTGTCTGCCGAGTTTTTCATACTCTGTCTGTGCACGTCTGTCTGTCTGTCCGTGCGGCCAGCCGAGTGGATGAGATGTGATAGAGGAAGATTCAGAAGAGGAAGATGTGAGAGACGAAGACTGATACTCCTTTGGAGGATTTGCATCCACCATTTGGCGACTCACTCGCGGCTTGATTGCACTCTCTCCGACTTGGAGTGCTGTTTGATTAGGCTACTTGAGGACGAAATGTGAGAGCCAAGACAAGAGCGAGTCGTTGCTCGTGACTGTGTCCAGAACGTGCCATTTTGATGCATAAAATTTGCGGCCTCCCAGCCGATTTCAAGCAACAAACTCTAAGAGCCCCCAAGCCAAATGGGATGCTCATGGCATAGGGCCAACGTTTTTCTCATCCAAGGGAATTGTCCTCATCGTGTGCCAATATTGTGCCTGTACAACAGTGGTCATCTCACACCGTCTTGGACCAACACTATTCGGCATTGGAGCTGGTACTCACACGAGAAAAGTCTAACGGAGAGTGACGGCCACCATCTAGAAGCGAAAGCACCAGATTCAATTCAATGACACACTTCGCTTTCTCCACTCGGCTCCACCTTAGGATGCCAATGCATCTTCATCCGAGCCAGTCTCAGCGATAGTTTGCTGATGACCAATCGTCAAAGCACAAGTCTTGCACACTGTCGTGACCGCCAAAGAGGGTCCGTTACACTGCATAAGATATGGGCGATGTGTCATTGGAATGCACAGGCTAGATTATTGGTTTTGCCTGGTCGAGGGAGAGGAACAAGATGCTGAGAAATGAGGATGCTGCGCCTTGGCGGCAAGCTTGGAGTTTTCTAGCTTGTGAACACACAAGAGTGAAAGGAGCAAAATAAGCGCAGTGCAAGTGCTAATCTGCATCTCTTCCCATAGAGTGCTTATTGTGCCCATTGTGCACCTCTGACACACTTACACGGGTTTGCCATTGGCAATTATTGAAAATTTCCATCTTTTTGAGGCCACAATCCACCTGGAGCAGTCGCCAAGTGCAGATTAGCGCCCGCCCAGAAAACTTTCCAAGCTCGAGACAGCTATCCTTCAATGTCAGTCCGAGCTGAGTTTCCAAACTTTTGGCATTCCTCTGTCCCATTGGTCTCTCTTTCTTTGCATTTTGAAGGGTTGTCTCCACCACAAGTTTTCCACTTGCCTTCGCAACTTTTGCGGCGAACAAGAACACCGCCGATCACAAACGCCGTTTGGCAACAAATTGAGAGATTTACGAAGCAAAACAACGACCCAGTTGTTCTACTCTGAGCATCTTCCTAGCAGATTCCACGAGATACATCAAAATGGGGAAATTGCAAGCCTTCCCATGTCGACATAGTTCTCTTTTTGTCTGCCGCTATCACTGTCTTTTTCACTTTTACCATGATGCCTCACTTTCCCATAAAACCTCGCCAGTTTATTACCGAGGCAAAAGAGGATATAGCTTTTCGGGTCCACAGCCTTGTGTTTTTTCTCTCCATTTGGTCCCTCGAGAAACAGTTAACCAGGTTCTTTGGTTACGGTCATCCATCAGAATCAAGACCTGGAGAGCGTGGACTAAAGGGGGATTTGTTGTGAGCAGGACACGGCTTTGCACCTGTGCCGCTGCATGTGTGTCGGAATTGCGTGTGAAATCATTAAAAATGAGAGCGAAGACCAAAATGTAACTTCTTCAGTTCTTTATCTAGGTGAGCATTTGTACATTTGCAAAATGGGCAGAAACGTTCACTTGGAGGCAGACCACAAAGCTCATGCGACCTGTTCAGCTTCCGGCGTGATTTATAGCTCGAGAGTTAAGTTGCACAACTTGTTGTTTCATTTGGAAGCTGATCCTCGAGTGAAAATCGAGCCTCTGAACCTAGTCTTTGTTGTCCCCTTTTTCTTTTCTTTTCTCCTCTCCATTTCTTTTCTCTTCTCCCAAGTCCATTTCTCCTTTGAATCCAAAAGTCTCAGCGACCTGGTCGGCCCGCAGATGAAATTGCAATTGTTAAGGTTGTACTGAGAAGTAACCACTCAGGCTTTAGACTTTTACTGCAGAGTGTTCTGCGACAAGACGATCTCTCTCCTCTAGACAATAATGGTGCATCGACGACCATCATACAAGTATCTCTGTCCTGCTCACTTTCTCTCGTCTGAGTATTGCACACGAACAGGCGAGGGCAAGCAACGAGGATTTGTTCAGTAAATCCTCGTAAATCTTGGAGCTTTCATCACTTCAAGGCGCCCGCTATCCTGATTAAGACACTTCCTGAGGCTTAGAAGGCCAACTAAATCAAGTCAATGATCTCTCAGTCCGGTCATTCTAGAGACACACGGGAGATATCCAATCAGATTACTCTGATTGCCAAGCCGAGAAAGTTATCCTCACGTCACCAGTGTCTCTGTACAGTTTGGTCAGTTGCAATGACACGGACATGTTTGACTGTGGGTGCAGATGATCCTTGTGTCATCAACTTGTCCCGAGCGATTTACGGGTGCTGAAAACATCTTAGATGATGAACTAAATTCAAACTTCTCGAAAGACGAAATGGTCTTCAAAAAGTCTCCGCATCCTTGTCATGCTTCAATTAAAAAGAATCTATGAGACGATTATCTTCCACAGCCTTATCACCGTTTTGCTGCAATCATTTCTCTGCTCTGATCTCCACCCACCATCCCTCAACAGTCTTGAGCTGTATTAATTGCGTATAGTTTTGATTTATCCTCCTGGCTCAACCGGAAATTCTGCCATCTGAAACTTGGAGAATGACAAGAAAAGTTTAAGGGGATTAAGCAACGAGGATGCATCAGGGATGAGATGGATGGATGGGTGGGAGTGAGACGATAGGAGAAGTGGAGCTAGCGGCCAGGCACCACAGAAGATCGTGGGCCGCTACTCAGATCAGCTGTTGGGCGCCTCATCATTCTTCTGAATGACAAAAATCCCGCTTGATTCCCCTCTCAATTATCTCATTTCCCTTACGACACAAACCGAATCTTTTTGGTTCGAGACAAGAAATAAACGAGTTTCTCCTTCAGGATCATGGATTTTTTGTGGACTGCAGCACTCATCTTGGTGGGCCTCCATCTGGCTGAGGGAGCAGAATGTAAGTAGCGGATAGGCAATATCCTCTCGGTTTGGCTTGAAACTATCTAAACTTGAAATTGCAAATTTGCAAAGCCGGTCAATCTCCTAACCTTTGCACTAGTCAATATCACAGTGAGCAAGGCTCCCAAAATAGTGGATTTGATTGAGAAACTGAACAACCAGGAAGGATCAAACGCAACCATCTTCTGTGCTCTAGGATCTGGCGATCTAGAGGGGCTCAGTTATGAATGGTTCAGAGATGACAAGAAGGTCTTCCCCTCGAACAAGATCAAAATACTCACCTCAAACGATGGCTCAGACTCAAAGCTCAGAATTATCGACTTGAAACCAAATGATTCAGGAAGCTATTCGTGTCTAGTGAGAAATCGTTTCGGCCAGGACAAAATGGCAACCAAACTATCAGTCAAGGGTAAGCGATCTTTACTCTTCCTGCCTCACGTTTCTACAAGCTATAGAAATCATTCGTCGCCGATCTAATCCAAACAACATCGCTCGAATGACTTCAATCTCCAATACAGTTCAGCTGAAATGGATCGCCAAACCTCCGGAGCAGGTGGACGTGAGTGTGGGCAAAGGCGTTCACGTGCCATGCAAGGCAACTGGCTCTCCAGAGGCTCAGATCAGGTGGACGAAAATGGACGAAAGCAATTCGCAAGTAGGAAGGGAGCTGAAATTCGACTCGGTAACCCTCAAAGACGCTGGAGTCTACGAGTGCCGGGCCTCAAATGGAGTGGAAAAGGATCTTATCGCTAGAGTGAGTCTGAAGGTTATGGGTAAGTATTGGTAACATTTCTCGAGTCGGCCATCGTGTTGAGACATGGAATTCCATTTTGTTGAACAACAATGCCATCAAGAACACCGGATCGTGCAGCAAATAAAAACAAAACTTCGAAGCGTGCGTATTACGTGCTTCACTGTCCAGGACCCCTAGGTCCCCCTAGAATTTGTCAGCTGTTTTAGTCCGCTCCAATCTCTTTACTTAACTTCATCACAAGTTGAACAAAATCACGTCGTAGTAGATTCTTCTGACTTTCTTGTGAAATACCATCCTCAAGTATAATGGCAACGCAATCAGTGAGGATTATCAAGTTGATATCCCTCATCGTGCTGATGGGCGTGATTGGAAGCGATGCCTCAGAATGTAAGTTGCTGCAAGATGCTTATCCTTTCGTGCTCTACAGCTCAAGTTCCACACTGATGGTATCTGATTGCAATAAATATCACTCACATCTCAGTATCAGTCAATCTCACAGTCAGCAAGGCACCAAAGATCGTAGGATTTTTCGACAAACTCAACTACGCCGAAGGAACGAACGCCACGATAAGTTGCGCCATTGGCTCAGGCGATCTGGATGATTTGAAATTCGAGTGGTTCAAGGATGATAAGAGAATTGAGCCATCGAGAAAGCTGAAAATCTCCATCTTACCCGATAACTACAACTCAATCTTGAGAGTTATAGATGTGAAACCAGATGATTCTGCTACCTATTCGTGTGTTGCATCCAACCAATTTGGACAGGACAAAATTTCGACCAGCCTCTTTGTCAAAGGTAAGTGAAGTCATTGCTTAGAGGTAAGTTTGAAGGATAGAAATAACATTTCATCATAGCTAACCACTCTTGTGATGGCAAAAATCGAAACTGCAGTCCACTTGAAGTGGATAGAAGAGCCACCGGCAGCGCTGGAAACCCGTGTAGGTAGACAGTTGTTGGTTCCATGTAAAGCTAGTGGCCAGCCTGAGCCCGAGATCTCTTGGACCAAGTTAGATCAGGACAAAGAGCAAGAAAGGTTCGTAGGCGAGCTAATCTTCAATTCGATAACGGAGAAAGACGCCGGAACTTACGAGTGTCGTGCCAGGAATCGAGTGGAAACAGACCTTGTGTCTCGGACAAATTTAACTGTTTTGGGTAAGTAAATCGACTAATCAGTATGGTTCAGCTCATCGGATTAAGATCAGGTGGACCAAGTTCAAGTGATAGAAAGGAAAAATAAAGCAAAAATCTGTGATGTGTCCATGATAAAATGTGATCTGCATGATTGTCAAGTTTTCATCTCATTATTTCCCCATGTTTGATTTCGTGTCGCGCTGGTTTATCGGGAATTATCTCTATGCGCCACCATAGACCGATAAGAATCTCATCCATTGTCACAGTTAAAGTGCAGACCAGAAATGGTAACAAATGATGGAATTTATATTATAGAATCACGAAAAGGTATTTAAATTTGATAAGTAGAACAGGAAATAGTGACAACCATCATCACCATGGAACTCAACGAATCCCTCGTTGTGTATATTGCAACTACTTACTACAACATGAAGCCTCTATTGGTTAGCGTAAGAAAGATGTATGGTTATTCGGACAGCAATTATGCATTCACCGACTCAAATGATAATCAATGTTATTTTCTGAAGATTGTCAATCCTGATGAGTCGCACGAGAATCTAGTTGAATTGATTGACGAGGCAATTGATGGCGTTCAAACTCATCTCAATGACAATAAAGCTAACCTTATAGTGACGGTCCCAAAACTGATTAGAACCTCGGCCGATAAGTCAAGTGGATATGTCTCGATAAAGCAACCAGACGGGCGTTCTATTTGGCAGAGTTTCAAGTTGTTCGAACTCTACGATGGAATTACAGTCTATGACTTTTTAAGAGGCCATCAAGGGATGGAAATGAAATGCAGATTGATGTTCTACAAAACGTTGGGCATGGCTTGCAGACAGATATTTGAGCCCTTGAGCAATCTATGCCATCTGAGGGGTAGGCTCCAGGATCTAAGAGCGAAATTGAGTTTCCCATGGAATATCATGACTTGTAACGAGCATATTAAGAGCGTCATCCAGGAGAACGTCGCAATCATCCCTGATGATCAAAACTCGAAGTTGTATCGTAATCTCATCGAAACGGCGCTCGAGGAATTTGAATCAATCCAACAACAGTTGAATAGTTTACCTCAATACATTCTACACGGGGATTTGGGCACCAGAAATATCTTATTGGCTCGACATGGTCTAGCTGATTTTATAGCTTGCAAGCAAGTCAATGGCGGCGATATCTGTCTGATCGACTTTCAGGACATACAAGTCGGGCCCCAGATTGTCGATTTTTCAACATCGTTGCTCTATCTGATAATAGAGCAAGATGATATTCCATTCGAAAATGCATTGAAACTGATCACTCATTGGTTTTTCGAAGGATATCAATCCACCAAAGGTTTGCACCCGTTAGATAGTGAGAACCTAAAGTACACTCCGACACTCATGAAGATTCGCCTCTGCCAATCACTTCTAAATGGGCTCATTGCAATTAAACTCAATCCAGACAACCAAGATGTGTTGCAGACAAATCAAAAGGGGTGGCAACTACTGACCATTTTATCCTCTGCTGATGACAAATGGCTACCTGGAACCTATTGAATGGCTCGAATCGTTGATACCCACGAGCAGGCGCAGAAGCACCTTTGGGAGCGTGCGTCTCATGAATCAGCGTGATTTTCACGGGCCATCAATCACATTCTTCGCTCAATAAATATCTCCTCATGTGACTATCGAATTTGATGATAGCCCTGCAATATCTCTTAACAAAATATACAAATGTTAGATGAGTGGCAATCGAGGAAACCGATTTACATCTTTTGTCCAGAATGCGGCGACAAGGCTTGGATTGTTGATGAACATGTAAAGCACCACGAAGGCTCCGGTGTAGATAGTGTCAATATTGAAGGAGTCCATGTGATATCAGATTTTGTTACTAAAGAGGAAGAGGACTCTTTGATATCTGTGATCGATTCCATATCACCATGGGTGGAATCACAGGAAGGACGACGAAAGCAAGACTATGGACCCAAAGTTAGCTTCCTCAAGCGCAAAGTGGCTATTGGAAATTTTACAGGCTTTCCCGATTTTGCGATTAATTTATTTGACCGGATGAGTACGGTTCATAAACAGTTGGTGGAAGATTTCGTAGCTGTTGAGTTTTGTATTCTAGAATATACTCCAGAGCGTGGGTCTTATATAAGGCCTCACTATGATGACACGTGGATATGGGGAGACCGTCTGATAACCGTTAATCTATGTAGCGGGACTGCATTGAGATTGACTAAAGAGTTTAGGATTCCACCGTACGAAATTCTGATTCGAATGCCCGCTAGATCTCTTGTCGTCATAAAGGGTGAAGCACGATATGAATGGCATCATAGCATAACTCGTTATGATATAAAATCGAGACGAATCGCGATGACTTGGCGTGAATTCAGTGAGGAAATACTGAATGATCCAGATCATAAGGATTTCGTCGATGAAGTCTTCTCTGTCGCGAATCGATGCAAAGTATAAGCTTTTCTTGAGGACCCCACCCAATCAGTGACCTTGTAATCGGGAAATTATCAGCTTCGCTAGATCTATCTCCAACATATGTCTCAGTGCTCATCCGACGCTTGATATTCAAAAGGAACTATGTTAGTTGTCGAGTATCAGAATTATTCGATGAGAAATGTCGATTTGCTCATACTCACAATACCAAGTCTTCGTTCATTATTACCCCGCCCATGCCTGGCATAAGAATTACGTCCTGATCGAAATCATCATTCTCCAGTATAGAGGGCATACCCCCCTGGCCTCCCATCATGATGACATCTGCTGCCGCTTTCTTCAAATTCAAAAGACAAATCGATAGGAGAACTGTCAATAAGTATGATATGAACTGAGCTTGCATCTTGGTGCAGTTTAGAGTTGAGGTATTTGAGCAGGAATGATAAAACTACAGGTATTACCTCGATTATCAACGATGAAGTCGACTAAAGAAATCACAGTCTTTCACTGAGAGACTCACCGATTTTTTCGATCGGTGATTTTTGCGATCAAGAAACTGAAATTTGGAGCGAGAAAGTTATTGCAGGAAGTAGAATAGCCGATACGGTTGAGTGGTTATAGTCGGACGGTAATCAGCTATCTTTACTAATTCCAGAAATGATTCACATAATTATCACCCGTCAGTCATTTGAGCGCTGTTTGGACAACGCTGATTGTCGATTGACGTCCTGTGCACTCGGCGACTTGGACAGGTCTTCTTGCTCCCTGACTTGTGACGATAGATAGGTGGACGAGCTTGATGATTGATAAAAGAATAAGACGTAAACAACAAGGAGCTGTAGAATAATTAAATAGACAATCATCCAATACTTCAAGTTTGGGTAAACTCTAAAGTAATAATTAAGTCTGCGCATATAACTAGCAACTCTCATTTGAACGCGCCGCAATCTCATCTTTGTCCTTTCGTCAATCAGTTTATACGGCTTGTTGTTTTGCTTAGCCAAACGGTTGATCACCTGGTGTAAGTTGAACTTGCTCTTCACACTCTGTCTCAGTATTTGATTGGCAATATCACTAGAATTCGACCGATCTGGGACGGTTATACTGATCGAGTCTGAAGACATGTTGCGTCTATCAGCCAGGCTCGGCACTAGACCTTCCGGGAATTGATGGTCTTCTATTATATTCGGTTGATCATCGAAAAATGAATCTTGAATTGTAGTCTGGCTGTCGTGAAATGAACGTTGCTCAGGCCGTTGTTGCACATCTTGATCAGATGAGGTTCGAAGAGCGTACTCCCTTAGACTTTGATCTATCGAAGCTCTAATATCAACGGCTCCGGGAGCTTCTTCGGTTTTAGGAGGAGATGTAGTGGAAGAAATTATATCACTCGGTGCGTTAGACCTATTATTGTTGACTCGCTTCAGATTGCTTTTCTGAAGTTTAAATCTCCTACTTGAAAAGTTTGAGTTCGGAGACTCACGGGCTACTTTGTTATCTAACCGTCCCGGGTGATCAGAATATTCATCATCGACTGACCGATAGGCAGTCGTGTCTCTGCCAGACTCTAATGGTATGTGCAAGCTGCTTTGCAAAATGTGTGTCTTTACCTCATCGATTTTCGCGTTGGGCGTGAGTTGAGAAGATCTCGATTCTTGGGGGCCTTTCTCCCCGCCGTTGCCGTTACATTTCTCATGAAAATCAGGTTGTGATGTTTCAACTTCAAGTGGTTCTGTCGTATTGGTAGCGTCTTCATATTGGACCTCGTTAATATTGTCATCCGAACCCACTAAGGACTGGCTTTCGTCTTCTTGGCCTATAATATAGCCGATATTCCTCTTGGCCTGATCGAGTAGGTTGGAGCTTGCTAGCAAATTTTGAGGCTCTTGCAATGCCCTAGCAGCGTCATGATCCAGTTTCTCCAACAAAGCCTCCGCTTTGCTAGTCAAATCACTGAACCAAGACATGATCTGTTTCCGGTACGAGGGATACACATCTGGTCATTCTTCTTAGAAAGCCCTGATCGAGGAATGTGTTTTGGATATTGCTGATTGAATGAATTAGCGTACCATGTTCGGAGGCTCACAGGTCAGTTGATGCAGAGGGAGGTTAGGCTGATATTTCTGGCTGTATAGACTCAAGCATGACCTGACCGGAGAAGATTATCCAAAGTCTAGACAATAACAACCGAGATAGAGTTTGCCAAATATACATGACAAACTCCACGCGGTAAGACCGGGAATCTGATTACCCCGCCTGACCAGAGCAGCGACAGAACAACATACATCGTCTATCGTAATCCTGCGGAGAGCCGCTGGATCCTAGGCGCTGGCACAGCGAATCACTGGCAGGATGCATTGTTAAACTTCCCGTAAACATAGTATCTCATTTATATCTTCTAGTCATTCCAGATTTGTTTTTACTCATGTAAGCCTCTCCAACTATTCCACCATCATGGATATAAACCAAAATCAGCACAAATACTCCCAATCATATTCACTCCGGACACACAATCCCCAGGCAAAATCTCACCAACAATATCACCAATCTAATAAAAATGTTTCAGATTCTCTCTCTGGTAGGAATGAGACATCGGACCATCCACCTCAATCGGATACGCGAATCCATTATCAGGATAACCAAAGATTAGTCGAGAGTGATGTGATTCCAAGTAAATCATCATTTGACGAGCAGATCTCAGATAAGCAGTACACTAGAAGTGAGTATTACGGGTATTGGATGAAAGAATCAGAAAACTGCTCAGAGGATGGTAATAGTGATAGTTTCGATAGATTCATTGATAGCTCATTAAAGCGTTCTGACAGAGTTTGTGAAATGATCGACACAAGTGGTAACTCTCTCGACAGTACGGTGGAAGAACCCAAAGACGAGCTTTCAAACTTTCTCAATTCAACCAACGAGGATAACTTAGCAAACACAGTTCAAACCTTGGACGGTTCCGACATGTTGAATGAATCTATCGGAAGTTACAAGAGTGATAAACTCAACGAGACTTACAATGTCATCCAAGATGTTCAGAGTGAGTATTCTTTAGGCTTAAGGCGATCCAGTTCGGGTTTAACGTTCCGTGGCGACCGCGATCCCTCCGTGCAGAAACCAAAACTTAGAGATATCGAAGATCTAGTAGAGAGAGAGAGGTTATTCGATAAATATATAGAAGACTGCTGTAGAATTTACGATTTTAGAAATGAGCAATTGGATGATCTCGAACTCCGTGATGGAAAAATTTGTATATTATCTGAATTTTTTGAACTCATGGTGGAAGAGCCTGAAGTTCTCGCACCATTCGAATCACTGTATGAAAAGCTGTTCAGAATGTTCTCAGTCAATATATTCAGACCTTTGCCCCCGTCAACTAATCAGAATATGCCCGAATTCGATCCAGAAGAAGACGATCCACCCCTTGAACCCTCGTGGCCACATCTCCAACTAGTCTATCATGTATTACTGAGATTTACAAGCTCTTCCCTCTTCGAACCTGATCGAGCTAGGACCTACATCAACGAAAAATTCGTGTTCAATCTATTGCAGTTATTTGAAAGTGAGGACCCTAGGGAGCGCAATTATCTCAAGTCGATATTGCATCGTATATATGGTCAATTTCTCGGTCTCCGCTCTTATATCAGGAGGCAGATAGGAAACATCTTCACGACATTCATATATGAAAACGAGTATCATAATGGGGTCGCAGACTTGTTGGAGATATTAGGTAGTATCATAAATGGTTTTGTCCAACCAATCAAGGAAGAGCACAAGATATTCCTGTTGAGAATACTGATGCCACTGCACAAAGCAAGAACTCTTAGTGCATATCATGCTCAATTGTCGGTATGCGTTGTGCAATATATAGAGAAAGATCATACAATGACGGAACCAATTGTTAACTTGTTATTAAGATACTGGCCTAAGGTCCATAGTACCAAAGAGGTTATGTTCCTCAATGAGATAGAGGAAATTTTGGATATCATAGAGCCGTGCGAATTCCAGAAGATCATGGCAAATCTCTTCAGACAAATAGCCCGATGCATCCAATCAAATCAGTTTCAGGTAGCAGAAAGAGTGCTATATTTTTGGAACAATGAATACATTTTAGGCCTCATGAATGATAATGTACAGACTATACTACCAATCTTGATACCAGCTCTTCACATGGACCCAAAATCGCACTGGAACAAAACAATCCACGGGCTGATTTATAATGCTCTCAAACTATCAACAGAAATGAATCAAAGATTGTTTCACGATCTGGTTCAAAAACAAGAGCTTCATTACAAAGAGAGGAAGTCCATGACCGAGGATAAAGATGAAAAATGGCGCAGAGTTTGTCGAATGGCCGAGGAAAATGCCACAAGAATCAAGTACCCTGAATATTGATCGTTTTTCTCAGCTGAACACACGAAGCTGGAACTCTATCCACATTCTTGGGTAAGATAACCTCTGATCCTTCTTCAGCTCTATGGAGAATCTATACAAAACCGATGAGATTACGGTAGTGCGAATAAAATCGAGCATAATCTGGGCCGATACTCTATATCTATCATCATCGGGCAGGAAGTTTTTCTGATCTCTAAGCTAAAAGTTGCTGTTCGATTCGCGAGCATCATCTGCGTCCAGGGAGCTCACGCTCTCAATGTGCTTCCTCAAAATTAGTTGATCGTGCACGATGAGGATTGTTGTCAAAAACTATTCATATCCCAGCGTTCCCAATTCATTAGACCAATCTAAAGATTTCGTTAAGGCTACATGATGGATTCGGGAGAGGAGCTACTTCGTATACTCCTGAGGGAGAAGAATGTGTCAAGTAACTCCAGCTGGGAGAACGCCATCAAATGTATGGAGTCGGATTCGAGGTTTGAATCGGTGCGTTCACTGCCTAACCGAAAGTTTATATTCAATGAGTATAAGCAGCAAAAGTCGAGAGAGGAGAAGGAAGAACAACGATTGAAATCTAAAATAGCCAAAGAACAGCTTGAACATTTCTTAAACAATGATCCACGTGTCGTATCTTCGCTACGATATCGTCAAGCCTGTGATGAATTTGCGAACCTCGATGTTTGGAAAGCTGTGCCTGATGATGAACGCCGTGATGTATTCGAGGATATCATGTTGGAAATCAAAAAAAGGGAAGAGGAAAGACACAAAGAGTTAAGAAAACGTAATAGAGAGGTATTTAGAGATATTCTAGATTCCATCACCGATATTACCGCCCAAACAACCTGGCTCAAGGCCCAACAATATTTAGCCCAGAACGAGGTTTTCAAAAAAGATCCTCATTTGCATGCCATGGACAAATTAGATGCCCTCGAGGTTTTCATAGAGTACATTGAACAGTTGGAAGAGGAAGAGAAGCAAGAAAGAAGACGAGAAAGAAAGGAAAAGGCGAAGCAAGAACGTGAGATTAGGTTTGCTTTCATCAGACTTCTCGATGAGTTACATGCTGCGGGTCACCTAACGTCCATTTCTAAATGGCAAAATCTCTACCAAACTATATCATCAGATCCCCGTTATTTAGCTTTAATATCACAACCGTTGTCGGGCTCCACTGCATTAGACTTATTCAAATTCTATGTCGAAGATCTCAAAGCAAGGTACGAGGATGAGAAACAAATCATCAACGAAATTTTAAAAGCTCGAGACTTCAATATCACTCTTGAGACTACATTTGTCGATTTTGCAACCTTCATATCCGAGGATGAGAGGAGTGCAAATCTAGATGGTGGGAATCTCAAAATGATCTTCGAACGGCTGGCCGAGAAAGAGCGTGAGAAAGAGAGATCGAGGTTGCGTCAAATGTTGCGAGAGAAGCGCAAATTAGAGCAGGCTCTATTTTGCGCTCTATCTAAGCACATTGATATCGAAGATGAAACTAGTGTTGAGTGGGATACAATCAGACCATTGATATGTGATGAGCCTGCCTTCAATGCAATAGAAACGGAAGACGAGAGGATAGAGATATTTAAAAATTATCTAAACTCAATGCACGATACTTGTTTGCATCACCACAAGAAACCTAAGAATTCAAAGTGCTCTCATAGTAGTCACACACCGACCTCATTGACAGATTCCCCACCCGTTTCGTCCTGCATGGACCCTAACAGTATTGATTTAGGAGAACTGGAACGCAAGAGGAGACAGATTATTGAAGAACTCCGCTCGAGTAAGAGATGAAAGATGATTATCCGCAACGGAAAGAAACCTTCACATCTGTCTCGATCTAGACATCAGCCCACTATGTTGAAACATACAATATTATTTATTATCGGATGATACAAGCTCACGAGTCCAAGTATTCCAGTTCATATTCGCCGAAAAAGAAACACTAATGTTTCGGTTCTCAGAAAATAGTCGAGAGACAATAAACAGACAACTTTATATCATATACACAATCGATTGTGTGTACGTACAATGAAAAGAGGGCTAGATTTCTAATTTAAGACCAGTTTCATATGGATTTGCATACGCCTTGCGTCATTGCAACTAAGGTTCTTGTGCATTCTTGTGCTTTAGTGAATCGCTTAGCCAAAGCAATGGTATTTGTGGATATAATTTTCTTTTTATCTTATTTACAAAAAGCATCAAAAATATAACAATCATAACTCCCTAAAGGTCCACCATAGACCCAATGGGGTCCTTTCAAGTTACTTTGAAATGTCACTCCTTACCTCATCAAGTTGAGCGAAAAATTTTTCTAGATCTTGAGCGATCATGAGAAGGCTTAAGATTTCCGCCTTTTAGCCCCATCCTCTAGAGAAGTGCCAATTGGATGGAGAAGTTATTTCAGAAATATCATTTCAAGGCGCCTTCGTATGGACTATTTACCATTGTCTTCGGTTACGGTGGAACTCTAGTGAAAATGCTTATAGAGTGAAATTGTAGTGATTCTTTGACTTGTGAGTATACAACAGCGAATTAGCCATTATCGAGCGGATTTTCTAGGAATCTAGGGTTTGTTTGTGTGTCAGAGATTTGTTATGAATGAGTTCATGTTCGATTGGAGGTTTTTACGAGCCTATCTCTATTGCTCTGTCGCGGCCACCATCGTAACCGGCCGGAAATAGCTCAAATAACGCCGACGGGTCGGCAATGGTAGAAATGTCACCTAATTCGAAATCATTGGTTGAGGCTTTGCGTAGAATCCTGCGCATGGTCTTGCCGGATCTTGTCTTGGGTAGCTGCTTCAAGCACCTGATACGATCAGGCGAGGCTAATGGTCCTATCTTATGTCGTACTGTTGGGTTCAATTTAGAATGGTTTGATAAAGATTAGTCTTTCAGTCTTCAATCAGACGGTTGGAGAGGTGTGACGGCCCTTGAATGCCAGATAAAATGAAAAAAGTTTGGGTGGTGGAGGGTGAAATGATCAGTGGGGGTATAAATTGGTCTTAGCTGACTATTACTTACCTATGAATCGGAGCTCTTGTTCGAGCCCTTCCGTAAAAACAAAGTCCTCCTTCAAAACGACATAGCAGAACAGTGCCTGGCCCTTGATCTCATGGGGAAATGATACAGCGGCCGCTTCCGAAACGGCTCGGTGTTCGGCCAGGGCCGATTCAACCTCGGCAGTGGAAAGTAAATGACCCGAAACGTTGAGCATATCATCAGCTCGTCCCAAAACCCAATAATAACCATCCTTGTCGCGTTTAACATGGTCACCTGTTGCATAGTAGCCGGGAAATGTGGAAAAATAGGTAATCTCAAATCGGGCATGATCGTTGTCAATGGTGCGCATCATTCCAGGCCAAGGTGATTTGAAGACCAAATGTCCAACGGCCGGACCCTCAAGCTCCTTGCCATTCTCGTCCACCACGGCTGGTTCGACGCCAAAAAAGGGGAACGTTGCCGAGCCAGGCTTGAGGGGAGTGGCACCAGGCAAAGGAGTGAGCATTGGAGCCGAGGTCTCTGTCTGCCAGAAGGTGTCCACGATTGGACAGTTTCCATTGCCTACCACTTCATAGTACCAATTCCAGGCCTCTGGATTGATTGGCTCTCCAGCTGTGCCAAGTAATTTTAATGAGCTCCTATCTGAGCTGGTGACATGGTTGATGCTGTATTTCATCAGAGACCTAATGGCCGTCGGGGCAGTATAGAAGGTGTTAACCTGGTGTTGGTCAACAATTTGCCACAATCTACCCGGATTTGGATGAAATGGTGTCCCCTCGAATAGGACGATGGTTGTTCCATTGCACAGAGAGCCATAAACGTTGACCGTATGGCCAGTGATCCAGCCTAAATCAGCCGTACAGAAGAAAACGTCGTCGCCACGATAATTAAAAACGTATTTAAATGTCGTAGCTGCGTAAACCATATAGCCGCCAGTGGTATGCACAACTCCCTTAGGCTTTCCGGTTGAACCACTGGTAGTGTTTGAGAGCGCCAGTTGTTAGCCGGTAAAGTTTTGTTATTGTTCAAGTTGTTTTGTGTTAGTTCATTCAGGTTTCGTTCGATTGTTAACGGATCGGTAGAGCACAACAAGGGGGGCAATTGTAGGATGGAAGCAAGTGATCATTAGCTAATGTGTGTGAGCTCTGCATGCGGGAGGCACAAAGACAGAGAGACCACCTGTTCAAAGAGCCGGCTTTAGTTTCGGACGCTGGTCGGTATCCTTTTATTCTCTTGGCCGCCACTTTTAGGTGGTGGCCATCTTACTCTGGTCGAGTGGTGTGGCTGCCGCTCTCACTGAGCGACTCCGGCTCACACAACAACGCAAATCATCTCGCTATCTATTTGACATGGGCACGCCATTGAACCATTGGAGCGATCGAGATTGTCGCAGTGCTCCTAGTCTTGGCTTACTCTTGGATGCCTAGCAGCAGACAAGCTAAAAAGTGAGCGCCACAATTGGACAAGTGCAACCAGGAGGAGTATTTGTGCTGCGATACCAACATGACTTGGTAAGACGGACATGCTTTAGGACAGTCAAAGCGGGAAGGACGGTGAGCCAGGCAGACAGGGAGCGAGAGGGCGAGCCAAACTGTTGGAGGAAATGTTGTTTTTGCGACAGAGCGACCAAGGCATGAGAGAGTGTCTCTCCCCAGCAGTACAGTTACTTGGAGCGACAGATACGCCGACAGTCTGGAGGATGGGAGCTCTATCCAGGTCATTGAGTGGAATTGATTGCACAAGAGAACAAGAGTGGACCGTCTCTCTCTCTCTCTCTCTCTCCCTCTCAGGCATAGAATCTGGATCGGGCAGTAGCATAGAGAGATCCACTGGTCGTGGGCTCGAGTTTTCGAGTGCCCGAGCGCTCGAAATGCTCATGTAAGCAGAGAAAAGAACATAATAGCTAGATTGCACTGTACATTTATCCTAACATTTGCTTAGAGGCAGAGAAATTGTTCTGAATATGGGAGAAGAGCGAAAGGGATTCATTAGCAGTGGTTGCTTGTTGTGTGGAATTCCCGACTAGCCACTAGCCCCGAGCAGAAGGGAAAACAGAATACGGCACAGGACGACACGAGCATGATGCACGAGCATGAAGGAATCTCCCTTTTCTTCCTCAACTCTATTTTTCAATCTCTGTCTCTCTTGCTTCCCCCTTCTCCCTCGCGTTCCACCACTCTCTTAGCCCTACCCAAGAGAGTCAGCTCAAAGGGAAAGGGGAACAATCGAACAGCGCCAAGACTCAAAGAGGTGTCACGAGGCTGGTTTCGGCCGGGAGGAAGCTCCAATCTTTTAATGTGCAAATGGTAATAACTAATTTGCGTATGCTCAACAATTGTAGGTCTCAGTTTGGTTAATGCTAGTTGGCGTTACTCGAAACTGGAAAGTCTGAGAAAAGTTTCCCCTTCACGTGTTGTCGCCCGGCCAAATTGAACTAAGAGAGTAGTGACAGAGCAACACCAACAATAAACAACAACAGCAAGACTTACAACCCATTCGAAGCTCCGAGGGAACGAGCCCGCCTAGTTCCTTGCCGTAGAGGTTGGCACGTAGAATGCTCGCGTGCTCAACGACAACAACTAGCTTGTCCGAGGAAACTAATGACAAGTTAACAGGTGCTCTTGCTGATGGCCAACTATCTTAATTGGCACAGTGGTGGAAGAGGCAGGTGGAGAAGAGTGATAGATAGGAAGCTGTTTACAACTTGATTCCCATTATTTGTAACACAACAAGCACAGGCGACAAGCATTCTGTGCGCCACAAAAGACGCGGCTCTGATATCATCACGTAGCTGCTTCATCTAACACGTTCTCTTCGCCTTCCAGGAAGCTCAGGTTTGCCTCGGAATTTCTATCCCCACGTGAGATTTACCAGCTCAGAAACCGGGAAGATGAGAGAGAGAGAGAGAAAAAAATTTAGTTATAGTGTCCCTCGTTTGGGGCTACGTGCGCGAAAACGACTCAAGTGAGCAGTGGTTGAATGTTTTGGCGCGCGCCAATGGATAACGACAAAGCTGAGGGACAACTAGGCAGGCCGCCATCTGAGGCAAGCCATTTGCCCAACTCCAAACTCTAAACTAATAATCTTTTTCTTCTCATTTCACAGCTTCCTTGCAAAATCAATTAGTCTAGCCAAGGCGAAGATAATCAGATTGTTGTCGCTTCGTCTCGATATGCTCGTCGTCCAATTTTCACTTCATCCTCTGTGTGCCACTTGGTTGGTGAAACGAACGCTAGAGGAACAAGAGTTGTTTGTCGTTGGGCATGGGTTCAGGCTGAGCAATTCAAACTTAGGCTTTAAGGACACCAGTTAGTTTTTTTTTGAACAACTAGGCGAGCCATGAACCATGAACTGGTGGGACAAAAGTGGCGGCATTATGAACAACTGGGATGCAGACTATCAGCACAACCACAGTTCGAAAGAGAGGCAGCTTGAGCAGAGATTCAGAGCGACGGTGAGGGATAGACTGATACGCAGATACCGAGATATAGTCTGTCTCTGTTACAGAGCGAGTCTCATTTAGACGAGCCGCCTTCGCAGCCGAGCGCTTTCCTCTGGTTCTGTTGATTTTCGAACCAGAGAGAGAGAGAGAGAGAGAAAAGCCTGACTGGTGTCTACGGTTATTCGGAGGCAACGGCACTTATGAAGCGCCGGCAAGCAGGCAGGTTCGATAATCTTTGTGAGAAGAAGAAGACGAGGTGGAGATGGAGGAGGATGAGAGAAGAAGAAGAAGAAGGAGAAGAAGAGGCTAATGAACAATCAGCCTAGCCAAGGAGGTGCATTGGCACAGTGAGACGAGTGGCTCGGTCGTAGTTTGCAAAGTGAATGCGCCATGATGATACGGCGCGCAGACACACACGAAAACCGTACACAGATGCGCTCGCTCGCCTAGACACTCCATTGGCTCCATTCGCATACAGATTCACTCTCTTGCTCACCGTTGGTCTCATCTCACTGGTAATTCGGCTCAATAATTATTCTGTCGATCTGGAGCCAACATTGTGCAGCATCTTGTTGTTGAATGCTACTTCTAACGCTGCAGAGGTGAATACACTACAGGTTTGGACTAACGATAAGTTCATCTAGCGCATTTTATAAATAGATCGTGAGCTGAGCCCGGCTGGTTGGCTGCTTTCTCTTCCTAGATACCAGAGCCAAAATTAATGGAAGCGCACTGTGCTTGGCTATAAACCGATCTCTCTTTCACTCTCCCCCCAGCCGCCACCCCTCTGTTGGTCTGCCTGGTGCTCTCTCTCTCTCTCTCTCTCTCTCTCTCTCTCTCTCTCTCTGTCTGAAACTTGGTCGTTTTCTCCTTCTACTGATCTAGATTCGGGCAAGGCAACCCTTAGGTACGAGAGCGACTCGCAACGAGAAAGCGAAAAGAGAATAAGTCGCATACACAGAAGACGCCAATCCTGGCTCCTCGCTTCTTTAGGTTATCTAATCGCGCATCTTGTTTGCAAGGCACGTGTACGGCTGAGCCAGTTAGATGGGGGCTATTTGGGAGGCGAAGGATGAAAGGTTGGATAAAAGGGAGATAGAAGGAGGTTTTGTCTTTATTGCGAATGCCGATCGCAACTTTCCTCCAATGAACAGCTATAAATTTGCCTAAATCGACCAGTAGAATGGTACAAAAGAGGAAAGAGATAGACTCACGAATGCTCACTGGTACGCTTTCAGCACAGAGCGAGAAATAGACAGAGACAGTTACTCGGGCAGGGCACACTTACCTGGTGTACAGGATGAACAATGGGTCCTCAGCGTCCACCCAAACTGGCTCGCATTCGCTGCTGGCCTCCGACATAACTTTGTCCCACCAGACGTCAATGGAGTAATTCCAGGAGATTGCTTTGAGAGGAATTTGGGGCTGCAAAACGGGCGCCGTTTGTCCATTTCTATTCATTGCAATATTGTTATTGTTAGATAGACAATGATTGGCCAAATTAATCGATCCATTGCTTGTCAGAATGCTGTTCACATTTCCGTTGACAATTGATGCCGCGGTTGAGTTTCCATTTGATCCATTTATGATGCCATTAGTTTGGCGTCTGATGAGCGGCTGACCATTGGGCAAGTGCGAGTTTGTTATGGAACCATTGCCGGTGACAATGACTGGCAAATTGATTCTTCTATGCACAATGCAAGTCTTAATCCTGTTGCCATTCTCGTAACAGCGCTCCAAAGCCTCGGCGGAGATTTCTTTCAATTGGATCAACTTGTTGCCCCGATAATAACCGTCCGCAGTGACCAGCACACTGCAACGGGCGTCCACCATCCGGTCGGCCAAGGCTTCCGCCGAGAAGCCAGCAAAGACAACTGTGTGGATGGCCCCAATTCGGGCGCAACCAAGCATTGCGACAACTAGCTCAATTGTCACCGGCATATAAATGGCCACTCGTGAGCCCTTCTGGATCCCAAACGATTTGAGAACGTTTGCAAACTTTGAAACTTCAATTTTGAGCTCATTGTAGGTTATTTTGCGCTCTTCGCCTGGAGTATTGCCTTCCCAAATGTATGCAACCTTGTCCCCTTGACCTTGTTCAATTATTCTGTCAACTGCATTGTAGCATATATTTGTCTTAGCTCCTTTCATCCATTCTACAAAAATCGATCCCTTAGTTGGATCAAAATTGTATTGGAGGAAATTCTTCTCACTAGGTTCTCGTTCCCAATAGAAATTTTTTACCGCAATTTCTCGCCAAAACTTTCCCGGATCCTCGATTGATTTCTTATAGAGGCGCTTATACTCCTCTAATGATGATATGTGCGATTGTTGCTTATAGCGTTCACTTGGATGATAGACTTTTGCTGAATTTATGTAATTGTTATCGTTTGCCATTTTGATTGTCTTGTCGCTTAATCTGGGAATCTGGGAAGAATCTCTAGCTCTCTGGGCCTGTCTCTCTTGGTCTCACTCTTACTCTAGCCGTGCCTCAGCGTCCTGGTGTCTGTCTCCGCGTCTGTAGTTATGCTTCATACGGTATGCATACATGAGAGAGAGAGAGAGAGAGAGAGATAGACAGAGACAGAGAGAGAGAGGAATCAAATGGTTTGTTGTTGCGTGTGTGTGAGGCAAAACAAGGCGAAACTTTGAAAGTTAGCTTGCGCGCACACAC
>Ga0058701_10000219_pt1 | contig 46276 bp, 25 predicted proteins | sample AgamicOrMae_FD_97039 | JGI IMG/M metagenome (GOLD analysis project Ga0058701, IMG submission 97039) | Agave microbial communities from Guanajuato, Mexico - Or.Ma.e | ecosystem: Host-associated > Plants > Phyllosphere > Phylloplane/Leaf | place: Guanajuato, Mexico | collected 2012-06-04
ACAATGGAGGGAAACAAGCTGCACTAAGTGCCCTTGGGATGGGCACCAAAGCCACTTGGCTCATTTGCTTCCAGCCACTCCTGGTGTCTAGCTAGCGAGCTTGCGAAGATGCGCCGGCCGGCGAGGCGCACTTTCTTTTTTGGCCCCCTCTTGGCGGGCTTCCAGTGAATGCATGCGATTATATTCCGAGCAGACACATTTGCGGCCGCCCATTCAAAGTGCAAGAGTGAACAAGCAAACGAGCGTTGCCCACCTTGCCAATGCACATGCAGCGGCGAGCCAGCCAGCCAGCCAGCAAGACAGCCCCAAGCTCGCTCGCCACCAACAAGGAGGGCAAACAATCCGCCCACCTTTGGCGGCCGGCCTGATGCAGGCGGACCTAAGGGCCGGGCGGCGTTGGCGAGACTGCTTTATTGGATGGCGAGCGGGCAGACAAAGTGGCAAAATTAGGCAACCATATGCTTGGCGAGCTGGCGCAACGGCGCCCCACCAACTGGCCAGCCTGTCCCCTTCAGCCTCTCTCTCTCTCTCCCTCTCTCGCTCGGTCCCCAAAGGCGGACACTCCGAGACAGACGGACAGACAGACGCACGCAGGCACACAGAGACGCATTCACGCACACAAGGCGGTCTCAATGGCGCCATTGGGAGCTCCATGCGGCTGCATAAACAACTTGGCCGAGTGGCCAAATGGGCTGGCCGGCAGTTTCAAGTGAAACCCTTGGGCCACCAAGCTGGCCGACAAGCTAGCCAGCGAGCTAGCCGTTGGACTGTTCGCCGGAACTGGCCGGCTGCAGTGGTTAAAGGCGGCGGCACACGAGCTGCCAGCGGGGACAGTCTCCGATGAAGAGGGGGGCCAATTTTGGCCCAGCCAGCCAGCTTGGCGCGGGGTCAGTGAGCCGCCGCTAGCTCAGAGTGTGTAGCTCGGGCGGTGAGCCAGCCTGGCCACACGCCCAGCTCGTTGGCTAGTTGGCCAGCTCGGCGGCGGCCAAATCTGCTCGCCGAGGGCGCCCCTTAGGGCCACATGGCGGCGGCTGCACTGGGCGCCTAATGATCTTGTCCAAACAACTTGCGTGCCATGAATCGGCTCAATTGTCCCGCCGGTCTGCCTCTCAGTGTTTTGGTGGCGCGCCAGGCCGGCCTTCAAGTTATTCTGCAATTTTCAGCCACTCGAGAACGCGAGAAGGCCCAGTCGCCACAGGGCCCCCCCCCCAATTGGGCGCCCGCCGGATGCGAGCAACTCGCCACCCCGACGGCTCACAGCTGCTCGCCGAACGCGCCCTCGCCGAGTGGGAGTCGCCGTCTGGCTGGATTGGCGCCCCTCGCGACCAGCTGGGCCCTGCTGGAGGCGGCCTGAAGAGTTCGGGGCGGCAACTAAGCGGCCGGCTTGCAGCACGTCGCCCACTTGCTCGCTCGCTCTCGTCTGGCAGGCCCACAGGGCTCCACGCATCATTATCGGAGCTGTCAATTGGTCGGCGGGCACTCGAATGGTTTGGACCGAGGCCAACGCTGAGCCAGTGAGCTGGTGGTTGTCTGGACAGCCAATCGATTGTGTTGGATGGCGAAAAAAGGCCGACAGCTTCCCGAAGGGGCCAGCTGGTCGGCCCGCTCGCTGGGGTTAGCTCTTGCTGATGCCTTGCCGCCTCTGTTCTCAGATATGGGATGCGATCTGATGTGATGCGACGCGACGCGACGCGCTCGCCTCCCATTCGATTCCGTTCTATTTCCTCCAATTCCATCCGATTCCATTCGACTCGATTGGATCCCATTCGATTGGACGCGATGGCTAAGCTCAGTGCACTTGCCGTGTGGGCCCAGCACAACAGTGCACGTGCTTGTCTCGCGTGGCACTGCTGCACCAAGTACATGGTGCACCAAGTGCATACTACTGCACCAAGTACACACTGCCTGCAAGTACATGCAACTCCAACAGAGCGCAGCAAACGTTTCCAATCAGAGGCCCCAATGCGACAGGCCGAGGGGGGCGCGCTGGATCAATTAGGCGGACGTGCTGCCTGCTGATTGGCGTTTATTATGTTGCAAGAGCGGCCCAAATATCCAAAACCATTCATCATACATCTGTGCAGTGTGGCCCTCTGCTTGGGCATGAATGAATGCCAATGCAGGCCCACAGTTTAGGTGTGAGAACTGGCGCCACACAACTGCCCGTTGCCCTAGTTGCAAATGTTAATGAAGCACATGTTGGTCTAGTTGGCGCTTGGCGAGGTCACTGGCAGGACAGAGAAGCAGGTTGCCGTCGCTCGTTGTTGCTGTTGTTGTTTTTGTTGTTTTTGCTTTTGCTGCTAGGCCCGCAACAACTGATAGAGCAATCGATGGATAATCTTAATGAAAGTTCGGTCGTTCAGGGTTATTTTTCTTATTTTCCTTATTTCTCTTCCGCTTCCCATTTCTACCACTTGTCTCTCGCCATCTCTCTCCAACTGGCTCCCAGTTGCCTTCCTCGTTTTCGTTCCATTTTGTTTCCCCTAATTCAGTCTCGTTTCCCTTTATTTCATCTCATCTCATTGGCTTTCATGGAGTTCCGGCCGGCCAGTCTGCGAGCAACGCAACGCAACGGCGCCCAGTCTCTGGCCAGACCCAAGCGAGTGGCTCCAAATTGATGATCCCCACTAATGACCAATGGACATTGTTGTGCTCGAGTGCTAGTTGGCAAATCAAAGCAAACGACGATTTGCACGCTTGTCTCGCGGCTCCACTCGCATCTCGGCGCGTGGAGCCAACTTTCTGATCAATCATTGATCAAGAATTGGCCGCCAATTCTCTCTTACTCTCTCTCTCTGTCTGGCCGGAGGAATGTTTATCGTGGGCGAGCATGTGATGAGTTTGCTCTGGGCACTCAATGGCCGCCCATTGCAGTCGCAGCTTAGCTGGCGGGCCGTGAGGGGCCCATTTGAGCGATTGCACTCGCGGGCCTGCAAGTGTGTGTTTGTGTATGTGTGTTTGGTGTGTGTGTTACGCCCCTTTGGTGCTCTTTGGGCACCGAAAGAGCACCAAAGGCAGCAATGAAAATTGGCTCTATCCAATGAAACAACAACAAAAGCGGGTCGAGATTGTCCGCCTCCAATGCATCCTGGCCGGCTCCTTGTCCACGCAACTGGACACGCGGCCCCAAAGCAGCCCTTGCGCGTGCTAATAAATCACTTAGAGCCCACCAGACACAGTCCAGGCCTAGCTCGCCACTTGCCAGTCGAGTCTCGTGCGGCACAAATTGCGCCCTTCCCTCTCGGCCAGCCGCTGCTTCTTATGGCTTGTGGCTGGACGCTTGGCAGCCGCCAAGCAGCCAGTGTCTCTCCCGCCTGGTCTTGCCAAAGTCAGCTCACTGGCTTGGTAGAAACAGACAGAGACAAAGAGTGTGGAGGTTGGGCCCTGCTTGTGTGTTGGCTGAAGCGTGGCCAAGCGAAGTGGAGCAAATTGAACTGCAGAGAGTTGAACTGCACTGCTCGAGATGACAAACTCAATCTAATCTCAAGACTCTTCTTTCCAATTGGGGTGCCAGCCAGCAACTACTGTTGTTTTGTTTGTTTTTCCCAGCCAACAGAGATTATTTGCCTGCGGCCATCTTGGCAGCCAGCCAGCCAGCCAGCCAGCAGCTTGTGTGTCTCTCGGCGCGCACTCTCCTCGTGTCATCCTTGGCGTCGCGCTTCCTGCGCGCTGGATTTGATAAAATTATCAAAGCTCCGGCCTTGTGGAAACGGGCCACTGGCACGCAAACAACTAACTCAATAGAGCGCAAGCAGGAGACGGCTCCTCATCAAAAGGTTGCCTGCAGCTTGGCCAAATTTGCTTAAATTCACCGCGCCAAAGCCTGAGATTTGCCCCACAGGCAGCCTCAAATCAACCGTATTGGCCGCAAATTTCACCAACACAAACACATAACCAAATGAGCCGCGCGCCTCTTCCTCCTCCTCTTGGGTGGCCCTGCATGAGCCGGAAGTGGCGCCTAATGATTGCGGCCCGGGCTCCTTGCTTGTTGGCACGTGGGTAGTCCTTTTTGGGGCGCTGGCAATCGATTGAGTTGGCCCCCAACTCGCTGGCTAAGCATTAGATGCTCGCCGCCGGAAGGCCCGTGGGCCAAATCGATGCTTGGCCGCTGCACCGCGGGGATTGGGCTCGCCGAGAGCGGCCAGCCCAAGGGGCAAATTCAGCGCCCAACCAAGTGGCTGATGGGCTTGCCAGAAGCGAATTAGCTCGGCCGGAGCTTGCCAGCCGAGGAATAATCATTCGCTCGCCCTTGGGCCAAGCTCCGGCAGTTGCTCGAATTCGTTTGTCCAATCGAAAGGGCCGCCTAACGAACGAGACAGACGCCCCCAATTGATGCCCGGCCGGCCGCACCCAAGGGCTGCCCATTTGCCGGCCGCTCAGCCCTTTGCGTCCAGCCCTCAACGCCTAGCCCTTAGCGTCCAGCTCGAGCAAGGCCGCCAGCAAGCCCGTGGCAATGGCTGATATTTGATGGCCTGCGGAGGGCACAGAGCGGCCATTGTGCGCGCGATCATTATAAAAAAAACGAGCCAAGTGTGGCCAGCTTTCGCCGCCTCGCCTTCTCGCCGCCCGGCCGCCTGGCCAGCTGGCCGCCGATCTTGGCCCAGCGTGGCCAAGTGAATGATGCGCCAATGATGGACGAGGGCCCGCTTGCCAATTTGTATCGGCCCAGGCGGGCCGTAGCCAGTCTGTGGCCCGGGCCCGGCCATAAAGGCGGCCAGTTGTGGGCCCGTTTGACTTGCGCTTGCAGCTCTGTGCCCCTCAACGCCACGCCTGCCACTCTCTGGCCGCCAAAAGTCGCCCTCCTAATTGGTCGACGAGCTGCCCAGAGGAGCCCCAAAGGCCGCCCCTTAGGCTCCCCCCAACTCGCGAGGGGCGCCCAATCTGGAGATGGCCTCTGACAGGCGCATTAATTAGAGGCCCGGCCGGGAAAATTCCTCAAAAACAGCTCATTCCAGCCTTTGCTGAAGGCACCAGACACCAAGCGAGCTCGTCCCGCCCATCCACTGGCTCCATTTTCTCCTCTGTCAGTCCTCCAGACTGCTACAGAGAGACCCTTTGCGTCTCTTTTTATCCTTTGGGGGAAAAAATTTTATCTCAAACAGGTGCCCCCAAAAGGAAGATTGATGATTCGGCTCAGTGTTTTTTTAGATTCGCGTCAGCAAAAAGAGCCCTACCCATTGGGCGCCTCTGGCGGCCGCCCGTACTTAGACTCGCCTGCGCTCACTTGCTTACCGTCTCTAATTCGCCCGCTCGCTCGCTTGCCAACTTGGTCTCACCAACTTGGTCTCGGCAACTCGGTCTCGCCACACGACGGAAGCAAAGGGTGCACACATTTGGGCCCCGAGCAACTGGGCGTCTGCACACTGAAGGCGGATCAGTGTGACCTGGCGCGTCGGCACTTAACAGAGGAAGGCAAACATAATTTAGAGCTCCACTGAGCGAGCTAGTCCCTCTGGCTAATCTCAATTCTTGAGCCGCCATTCTTCGCCTTCACGACGCAAAGGCGAAGGACTGTGTGAAAGGTGCCCCTTTCAGTGCACTGGAAGAACTTCCGGCTGGCGGGAAAATATCTCAATGAGCGGCGAATTGTTGTGGGCCCAAAGGAGTGCGAGTTTTGTGGCCGACCCTTAGGCGCCTGGCAGGGCTCGTGGCGTTCAGAATGTGAGACGGAAGGTCTGGAACTGGCGAGAGACTGTTTATCAGATGGAATGGAATAATGACAAATCCTATCGGGTTCGAATTTACCGCGAAACTATGGCCAAGCTTCTCCACTGCGCAGTATTAGCACACACGAAGCTGCACCTGTGCCCTCGCAGAGCCCACCCAGCAAGCCTCTGGGGAATCTTCTTGAAAACGCTTTGGAACTGGCGTTTTTGAAACTCTGCAAAGCTGGAGAGAGAGAGAGAGAGAGAGAGACAGAGTCAGAGAGAGAGAGAGAGAGACAGAGAGAGTCTTTTCTCTTCTCTTCTCCCTCACACTTTCATCGAGAGTGTGTGGGCCGAAATTTGATTCCGAGCAGGCGCTTAGGGTGCCCCTCGTTGTTTGTTGCGGCTGTGGCCACGCGGGGGGCCCTCTTGGCGCCCACGCTTGTTATGTGCTGCACGCACACACTCCCGAAGCTGATCTCTGGCCCAAAAGGAGCCTTCTCTGTCTCACCAAAAAGGTTATCTTCCTGTCTGCTCGTCCTCCTCGCCGGCTCTTTGTCTTTGTGCCACTCCGTCTGGCAAGCGAGCAAGCCAGCCAGCAAGCTAGCCAAGCGGCCAATCAGCCTGGACGTCCAGCGAGCCCACTGAGTCGGCCCAGAGCCGAATTGATTAGTTTTCACACGGCCAATCGAGAGGCGCCGGCGAGGCAATTTGTTCTCGTTCGGTGCTTGCTTTGAGCGCGCCCAAAGGTCGCAAAGCAAGCAGGCCACTTGCTGCAACCCTTTGCTGCTCTGCCTCCAAGCTCCACCTGGACGCTCGTTCAGGATTGGCATTTTATTTGACTCGCTCTCCTCTCAATGCGCCCGCTCTCCTTTCCCTACTCTTCTGGCCCCTCCGCACGCCCAATTGACCCCCAACTTGCACTGCCAAGCGAGCGCGGCCGCCATGGATCAGGCGCCGGGCAGAGAGATTTGCAAACGGCTGGAAGGATGCGCCTCGCTGCTAGCCTAATTTTAAGCCCTCAGTGTGGCCAGCCAGGCAGACGCTTTTGGCGCTTTCGGCCCAACTTGCCGCGGGGACCAAGTTGCTTAACGCGCCGAGCTTGCCAGGAGGAGAGAAAAGCTCGCCGGTTTAGTCTTGCGTTGGTGGCAGTGGCGAAAGGATGCAACACATTAAGCAGCGTCCATCTGCGTTTGGGATGCGAAGAGGCGCCAAAGCAAAGCAAAAAAGGGCCCCCAAAGAGAGAGAGAGAGAGAGAGACGCTGAGCTGGAGCTTTGCAAATTCAATTCCCGCTCACTGCCAATAACTGGCGCACTTCCAATCAGGCTTAGCGGCACAGTCTCCTCTGGCTTGCTGTCTAGAGCTTCTCTCTAGCTGCTCTCTAGCCGCTCACGATCGTTATCCGGAGGCTGCAAAAGAAGGGAAAAAATATAAATGCATAGAAAATCCAGCCAACTTTGCGCCCATTCGCACACACACACACACACACACGCACAAAGCAACTGCAGGAAACGAGCACCCAGTGTCAACCCACAAGCTAGACTGCAGTTTCATGCTCATGCTGCCACTTCCGGCACCAACAAATTGCCTCCAGCCAATCAGTTTGCGCAATCGGGCCCGGTTTGCTTCCAGCGAGCTTCTGATTGTTCTCGGTGGCTGCAAAAGTGTCTCTAGTGTGTGCGTGTGCTCTACACACAAGCTCTACCACGAGCTTGCTGACGACTCGGCCAGATAATCCCCTGCCCACAGACAGACACTCTCTCTTGTCGATCGGCTCCAACTCAAACTCCAACTCGCTCTCTTTCTCTGTGTTCCGGCACGTTGGGGCGCCCTTTTGCGCTTAGTATTCATGTCACTCGTTTCTCCATTTGGCCAGTTTGTTTCACGCCCGGCCGGAAGTTCGAGTCTGAGCAATGGGGCCCAAAGCGCAAAGCAAATGGCTCCAAAGAGGAGCCAGAAAGACGAGGACTCGCCAGAGAGCAGCGAGTTGTCTGAGGGGGAAGAATTTACCAATTAACTTTATATCAACTGAGCTGGTGGAGTCTGTGTTTTTTTATTTTTTTCCTCCTCTTGTTTGTTTGCTTTGGCTCCAAACTTTAGCTCCAAACTTTAGCTCTAAACCCTAGATCCAAACTCCAGTGCCAAACTTCTGCTTTGGCTGCCAGTTGGTTGTTATTCTGGCGCACAACTGACAATTGCCCCAAAGAGGAAAAAGATAAAGAGTCCATATCAATCAATTTAGGCCACCAGCAAAGCCGGCCGACAAGCAACATTATCGAAAATAAATTTCTATCTCTAGCTCTTAGGCCTGGTCGCTGATGGTTCTATTTTGGCCTCCAATTTGGCCTTTCAGTGCGCCATTGGAGCAAAACTTGGAGGCAAACATTGCAGCCCATTTGGAAGCGACCAAAAGGGAGCCAAAGTGCTCGTAAGGAAGCCATTGATGTTCGCTTGGCAAACAGAGACACATTGGGCCAATCTGGAAAAGCCGTTTGGCTGAAAATTCACTTAGAGACTGTGGCTAGAGTGCGGCCGATAGAGTACCGAGGGACAAATTAGAGCTTCTCTCTGGCGAAAAGGAAAACCCTTCTAAAAAGGAAAACTATCCAAATTGTGTGTGGCGCCAAATTGGGTTGGAATTAACTTGTTGAGCCGGAAGTTGGACACAATTGATGAAGAATTCCAGTGGAGAATTCGAGCCTTGATGAGGGAGTCTCTGGCGTGCGTGAATGCAAATGAAACTGATTGCAGTTCTCGAGAACTCCACTCGCTGGGCGTGTCAGTCTTCCCCAACGGAAAAACATTCAGACGAACGCCAGAGGAAGGCAGTCGAGCGGAAAGAACCGGCGCTCAATCGGCACTCGAAAGTGGCGGCTTTGCTTTGTTCGTCTATCGTTCGATGCCTTAGGTCTACTTCGGATCTTGCCGACAACTAGCTTGGCGGTGAGTGAGCTCAGCAAATCGGTTCGCTCTCGATCGGGCAAAGATCCCCCAGATAAGCACCTGCTTGTTGTCTCGACGGCCGGAAAGACAGCGTCCCCCAAGGTCGCAGCCAGAGCCAGTGTCTGGCGAGGCGGCGGAACAATGGCCGCTCGGCGCGACTGTCTGGGTGTCCTTGGGGAGAGTTTGAGGCCGTCTTTGGTGGTCTGCCGCTGTTGGACTGTCTGGAGCTGCTCGACGACAGACTGCTCGTGGCCGCCCGATCAACTGGGACCTGCTGGTTGGGCGCCCCTCGTTGTGGATGCAGATGTAGCCGCTTGGGGTGAGCCTCGGGCGAGACTCGGCCGGCCGAAGAGTTGCATCAGACGGCGAGGCAGTGGAGCGGCAATTGGGCGAGACCGCAAGATGATGATTTGGGGCCGAGCAAGAGAGACGAGTGGATGGTGTTGCGGCGCAAAGACACACGAAGAGCATGTGCTCTATATGTTAGCTCTAGTGAGTGGCACGCGCCCCAGACAAGCACATGAAGGACAAGATGTGGGCCCAAAAAGAGGCAACTGCAACCCACCAGCGGCAGCAGACGAGCGGGAATATCTTTGACTGACTTTTAATTTTGCCAATTTTGCCTCCCCCATTTCGTCGCCCCCCTTTGCTCGCTGGGCCCAAACACGCCCACCGAACACTTCCGGCCTTGCTCGTTCGCCCAGATCGCTCGAGGGCACTGAGTGAGTGAGTCTGGTGCTTCTCTTGGCCTTTCTGTTGCGGATCGGCCACTGGGGCACTCCAATAACATGGCGGCAAATCATTCGGCCGCTCATTCCGGGCACGAACTCGGCCTCTACGCTGCTCGACTGCTTGGCTTCTTTGCTGCTTGGCTCCTCTGCTGCCGAACCGCAGCTGCACCGACGATGATGATGAGGGTGATTATGATATGCCATCGAGGAGCCTCATTGGAACCCTTTGGGGCTTGCTGCACCAAAGGGTCAACTCCAACTGGGCTCCATTTGGGCCACTGATTGAGCGAGTGCTGCCCACTGGCTACTCTCAGGGGCTGCATTGAGCCAGAGAGAAAGAGACTGACGTTGAGCTGCCGCTTGCAGTGGACTTTCCGGCCGGCCTCGAGTGCAGCCGGCGCGCGACACTGCCAATCATCGGCCACATCTTTTGCCCAAGACCAAACTGGCAAGACATTAGGAGCATTATAAAGTATAATGAGCCCCTTGCGGCCGCCTGTCCACTGCTGCTTGTGATGAGATTAGATTCCAGTTGGAGTCTAGGTCTAGCTCGAAGTCCAAGTCCAAGAAGTCGACTCAGTTGAGTTGGCTGAGCGGGCAGAGTGAGTGAGCTGGCAGTGCACTGACTGGACTTGGAGTCAGTCCTAGTCTGCGACATGATGGCCGCCGCGATGATGAGCAGATGCTCGCGCGCCGCCGCTCAAGAAGATTGAATTGACTCTGCCCACAAGTGTTTGCGGCCTCGCTGGGGGCGCCCTAAGGTCTGGCCAGCCGCTCGAGCAGCCACAGGAGCACGCAAATGGCCGTTTGAGGGCCACGTTCGCCGGCACGTGTTCCTCTCGTTAAGCAACGTCCAGGTGAGGCGTCTGGGCGGGCGGCCACTTGCGGCCAGCAGTTCAGCTCGAGCGGTCCAGCTCGCCTGCTTGCTCATTTGCATCCGGCTTGGCTGGCATAGGACGCGCCGGGCACAGTGGAGACTGTGGTGTGCGGCCACAGACTGTGTGCGGCGCTCGGCACACAGTCCCCACTGCTGACAATTGAAACCGGACGCACAATGGAGCCTCGACCAGTGTTATCTGCGCGCCTCAGCTAAGGGCCGGCCCCGAGCGGCCGATTGTTTGCACTCTTCGTGTGTGCGGGCCGGCCAGAAGCCAGCAGGCAGCAGGCAGCAGCCAGAAGCTAGAAGCTAGAAGCTAGAAGCTAGAAGCTAGAAGCTAGAAGCTAGAAGCTAGAAGCTAGAGACTGGCAGACAAACGCCGTCCAGTGTCTGGGCTGAGCGGAGCTCTCCAATTGGAGCCGAGCGGCGCCAGTTCAATTGTTATCTCGGCCCAACTGAGCCGCCCATTCAGAAGCAGGCGGCGCCAAATGGGCCCATTCTGCGCCCAAGCTAGTCTCTGTCTCGGCGGCGTTGCTCTTTGGATAACTTTGGCTTGTCGTTATCCAAAGAGTCACGGGGCCCAAGTGTATTTAATTTCAATAAAAGAGAAAGCGAGAGAGAGAAAGCCGGGCACAAATCTCCTTCGGGAAACCAACTGGCTTGGTGGGAGCCGCGCCCACTTCCGGCCGGGCTGTGGGCCAACTTTTTGCCCACACACTGCGACCCAGTTTTTGGGCGCCAGCCGCTTTTCGTTTGGCGTCGTGCGAGAGAGGCTGGCCCGCGAGACTAGGACCTAGTCACTGGGTTGGGGGCGCCGTTTGGGGCTTGCCGTTTGGGGCTTGGCGTCTGAGTTTGGCTCGTGCCGTCTGAAAATGCTCATAAGCGAGCGAGTGGGAGGCGCATAAAATCGATCGACTCGTATCGAGTTGCGAAGGGCGCGAGTCGAATTGAAATTGGCAGAAAATACATAACGAAATGGAGTTCAGCTTGTGGAATGCTTGCTTGCTGATGCTCTGCTCTGGCTGCTCCATTTCTGGCCCTTTTTGTTCGAGCCTAAAGTTGGAGGCAAAAGTTGGAGGCAAAAGTTTGGGAGAAAAAAACGTGCGTTGGGAAGTTTCTGACAATTTTTTCAGTTTTCATCTGTCAAACTATGCACGAGCGCCGGCCCATGATCATCATCGTGCTGGGCGGGCGGCATAAGTAGTCTGGCGGCGGCTGGCAAGCTCGAGCCAGCAAGCGAGCGAGCGGAGGGCCAGCATCAGCAATTCAGAGCGCCGGGAGGGGCCACAAAAATGATGAATTGATAAGCTGGCCGAGTTCCATTTGGTTGGCGGCGGCCAGCCAGCCGTCTGGGTGGCCAGCAAGCTAGCTAGCTTGCCAGCGAACCAGCCGGCGAGCTAGAGCGCCACTTTAATAGGTGGCCGCTCGTGCAGCTTGGTGTGTCTGCTCCAATTGGGCGGCGGGAAACAATTGGCCGAGCGGCCGAAGTGGCAAACTGGCGCCCCTTTGCTCTGGCACATAAATCACTAGTTAGATGGCCAGCAAGTGGCCTTTTCATTCCGTCCAGTTTAGTCAACTTGAGTCCACTTTTATTCCGCTCCCATTGGGCCGAGCTGGGCAAGCGAGCGAGCGAGCTGGCTAGACGAGCGAGCTTGGCGGCAAGCCTACGAGTGGGCGGCTCGAATGCAGCCCACTCGAGGGCCCAATTGTCTGGCCTCTTCGGCCTCTCGCCAGCGGTCAGGTGCCAGACGGGCGGCCAGACGGACGGCCAGTGGCAATCTGCGGCCCCTCGTGGGTGGTCGCGAAGCAAAAAGACAACTCTTGTTATCTGGCCGCCGCATGTCACTGGCTGAGGGCGAATTTTTACTCCCTAATGATCGCCGAACGGCCGCCTGGAGGCTCGTCCTGAGAGCCAACTGGCAAGCTAGCTTGCTGGCTATCTGGCTGGCTGGCTCCCCTCAGCGAGCTCCCTAATGACCAACAGACTGTGGCTGGCCAACCACTTGGACGAAGGGCCAGCCGGAAGGCCAAGAATCGGGTGAGGTGGCCACCCAACTCGCTCGGATAGCTGGCGAGCTTTCCACCGAGCTTGCCAGCTGCCAGAGACCAGCTCGGCCCGCATCTTCCGGCCGCTCGAGAGGCCCTCGATCGTCGGCAAGCTTTGAGGGGCCGCCGACAATTCCCAGTCGGCGGCACGATTTCTGGCCCGCGCGGGCCAAATGGGGCCCATTAGTTGGGCTCCGTCGGTGGCGGATGGCGCCCACTCGCACACGGCGCCCACTCGCTCGCGGCCGGCTGTCGTCGAGAGGCGCCCCTCGCGGCCACTCTCAGCCGCATCCGCCGGGGTCAGCCGGCGACGAGCGGCGCCCAGTGGGCAGCCTCGGCGCTTCCGGCGCGCGCTCGCCAATGCCCGGGGCGCCGCGCAGGTGGGCGGGCCGCCCTGGGGCCTGGGCCACGTATCATGCGGGCCGAGACACTGGCTCAAGTGAGGGTGGCAGTCTCGCGTCCAGCTGTGGCGCTTCCAGTCCTGCAAGTGGCCATTGTGTGTCGTGGACTAGGACTTGGCGCTCTGGTCGCGCGGCTGGCTCGTGCGCTGCTCGCGGCGCCGCTCGCCCAATCATTGGCCCAGATCGATCCCCCAGACGAATTGGCCTCTCGTTATCTGTCTCTCTCCCTCTCACGCCCGCCCACCACCAAGCGCGAAGAGTCCGAACTTCAGACAGTCCAGCGCCACCAGCGAGACTGCCATGGGGCAGTGGGGCCGCACTTCCGGTGGCGAGCATGCTCCACGCCTAAGCTCGCGCGCTTGCTCAAGCTCGCCCCAGCTCGGCCAGTGCGCCAGACTGCCGCTCCAGAGAGAGGGGCACCAATTAAACTGGTCAGCTGGGATGGTGGCGTCTCTCTTCGGGCGGCTCTTCCGCCCGGCGGAGGCGCCACCCGCGCCGGTGTCTGAGACGCCGATGGATTGGGGCGCCCCCCACGAGAGGCCCGAGGAGCGCGACACGAGCGGATGCGATGCGAGGGGGCCCAAATTGACGGCCGCCCGTCAAGATGGGCGCCAATGTTTGTCCGCGGCGACGATCCATCCGCCACGATCCATCCTCCACGGCCGCAGACCAGTGACACTCGGGCGACAGTCGGCGGGCGCCAGAGACAAGCGGCCGTCTGTTTGTTCGCAGACTCGCCCAGTCAAGTGTGCGCCCAGCGCGAGTGCAGCCCCAAACGTGTACAGCATGCAGTGTGTGCACCGTAGACTGTGTGCAATGTACGTCCCAATGGGCGTTCCTCGCGGAGGCCACTCGAAAGAGCAGCGCCACCGGCCAGCTTCCCAGCCGGATGGGGAAGCAGCAAGAGGGCGGCCACGCCTCGCCGGCCACCCACCGCAAAGGTGTGGCTGAGGGCGGGCGCGCGACGGGGCGCCGAGCGAGTTGTAATTGTCATCGGGCGGCCATTTGTCATCCGGGCTGGGCCATGTGTTGCGGCCGAGATGGACGTCTGGCCGCACGAGGAGGAGGCGCAAAAAAGGAGCTCCCGGCGCGAAATGGGCAGCTCGGAAGTGGAGCTGCAAGTGGAAGTGGGCCCACTTGGCGCCCGGCCAGCTGGGCCGCCGCACCGCAAATTGTCGCCTCAATTGGGGGCCCTAGTCTGCGGGCGGAAGGAGAAGAGAAACGAGCTGGCCGGAACACGCTGGGCCCTCAATTAAGCTGGCACGCTATGTCAGTGTCCGGCTGTCTGTGTGTGTCTGGGCGGCCTGAAGGCGATTTGGATTTTTCACTCTGGCTCAGCAGTCGCGCGGGCGTGAAAACTGGCCGCCCGAGACTGTCTTGGGCGCGCCTTCCGCTCGGGCGAGCTCGCGCCAAGTGGAGGCCAAGTGGGCGCTCCAGCAGGCCCACAAAGCGGCTCTGCTGGAACTCGGCATTAAAATCGGCATTATCCTCTGCGACACTAAGTGCTGGCCGTTTGGGCGCACACTCTCGCGCACAAACAGGCCTCTTCTTTGCAAGAGGCGGCGGAACTGGAACTCGAGATTGAGTTCAGCACAGAGGAAGGAGCTCGCTGCAGACTGCAAACTGTCTTCCGCCTCAAGCCCTAAGGAGTGGGCCAGTCGAAGAATGGGAATGCGAGAATCGGATTATCTGGGCCGCGTAATGGGCCACCTTCGGAGCTGAGCGCAGTCGCCAGGGAGCAGCGTCAAGTCTTGCCTCTTTGGCGAGACAAGATAATAAGCGAACAACTGGCTCTCGGGAGGGAGAGGCAGCTCAGCTCAGCTTAGCTTGGCGGCGAGCGAGGCAGAAGTAAGTGGGGCCCCGATTGACTCGGCTGAGTGTGCGCTTAGGGCCGGCGCTTTGGGGCTGCTTTGGGGCTGCTTTGTGGGCCACAAAGCAGCTCTTGTCATCGTCGGTGCAAATTTCGACAATCTCCCTTAGCGCGCGCTCGCTCGCTCGCCGACAACAATGGTCGCCCCTCGAAAACGACAATCTAGTTACATGGAAGCGCAAACAAACGAGCTCCACAATGATCGAGAGCCGGCCCCCGAGAGACGCAGTTTCTTGTTTGGGCGAGCTGGCCGGCCGAGAGGAAGAAAAGAGCTGAGGGAAACTTTTTTGACAAAATGCAACTCCCGCGCGAGACTGTCTGCAAAAAGGGGGCGCCTCCTCGGCCTTTGCTCCACTCGCAGCAGAGCTTTCCAGTTTCCAGCTAACCGAAGCTGAGCCACCGGTGATTGTCGCCGGCGCGCAGCCAAGTGCAAGTGCAAGCACAAGTGCAAAAGCAAGAGCAAGTGGCTCGTACTCTCCCCTCGCGAACCAATTGGGCGCGCCACTCCCCCAGGCAGTTGGACTGGTTGTTTGGCGAGCAGTTGGGCGACAAAGTGGCGGCAAATGTGAGGCCCATTCTAATTTGCTTTGTCGCGAGCTGCTTCCTGTTTGCATTGGGGGGGCGAAAAAGTTGGTTATGCCACTGTTTCCCGCCGCTCGTCTCTGCAATGGCCAACGACAAGGCTTACCACTGTTGTTGTTGTTGTTGTTGTTGTTGTCGCGCTTCAATGGTTGGACTCTGCTTGGAGCGAGTTGGGACTGTCTGAGCTGAAGTGCGGCCAGTTGGACGGAGAGCGCGCGTTCCACCAGCGAGCGAGCCACTGTCTGCGGCGCCCCCGGAAGTCGCTCGGCCAGCCACCAGCCGCCAGGCCGAGTCCTGGGCGGCCGCTAGTCTCTGGCGGTTTGCCGATTTCTATGCGCGCTCGCTTGGCACCAGACCAGCCGCGCATAGAAATCGAATTAGAACTGCTTCACGGAACCAAAGCAGCCCCAGCCGGTCAGTCTCGGCCGCAGCTTCGAGGGCGACCTCAGCTCAAAGCTCGCCAAGCTCGCCAGCGAGCTCGCCGCCGACCACTAGCCATAGAGAAGCCAAGCGAAGGCTGATCTCGAGTCGCCGCCAGCTCGGCGCCTCCTCCGCTGGACGCTAATCTCGTTAGCATTCTCCTCCAAGCCGCCTCCAAGCCGCCGTCTGGCTGACCTCAGGCCGGCCGCCCATCGAGTGGACGACTGTCTGCGCGAGTGCGTCCTCGTGGGCGCCGGATCGTCGACACTCGAGCTTGCCGGCTTGGCGGGCAGCCTAGACCTGTGAGGTGTTTGAATGGGAAGGCGAGCCGAGCGGAAGGTGTGGGCCGAGAGCTTGGCGTCACTCGTGCGTTTGCGTGTGCTCAGAGTGCGCGGGCGACAAGCTGCGCCGAACAGCACACAACGAGCCGCCCAATCAATCATCAGAGCCACTCCTCGGCGGTCAGTCTTGACCCTTCGGTCTTGCCAGCGAGTGGGAAGCGACAAATGGGCGCCAATTAGTGGGCGGCCAGCGAGCGAACTGGAGAGCGCGGCTCCTTGTGGCTGGGGCCGGACGCTCAGTGGGCGCCTGCAGCTTGGCCGCCGGTGACTGTCTGCGGAATGGGCCGCGTGATTTCGGCCTTAGCTTAGACGGTGGAGCTTTGGGGCAAAACAAACAGCCTGACGCTTGCATTATGCATTCGGCTTGTTGACGATCCGCCTGGCAAACTGCCGCCAACTGGCCCACCAATTAACCCATTGTGTCTTGGCCAGCTAGGCGCCCATTTGCGTCACACTGGCGCCCCGAAACGGCGACCGGCTAGAGCTCAGCGCCCGGAGCGAAGGCGAGCACAACATTGAATCAACAAACAACAAAAGCCGCCTCCCTCGAGCTTGGAGAAAGTCTGGGCTCTCTCCTGCTGACACTAAGGTCTAGCTCGAGTCACCCGCGAGCGCCAGACCTAAGCGCCCTCGGGCGGCCCAGCTCGCCGGCCGTCGAGCACCACTGGCGGCCAGTTTAGATTAGGATGGGCGAGCTCATCTCGCGAGCTTACGAGTGGCCATCTGAGGCCAGAGGTCAGACGCAGCCAAGCCAGACGGAGTCTCGCAGACAATTGGCCGCCCAGACGATTGCATACAGAGGCGCCTCCTGCATCTTGGTCCACTTCCGCTTGTTTCAGTTCGCTGGTCAGGCTGATTTGAAATTTGAGGAGGATTGCCTTTGGAGGTGGGCGTTTGTTTGGAGGCAGAGAGAGAGAGTCTTTCCTTTGGATAGACAGTCTTTTCTTTGGATAGAGAGTCTTTTCTTTGGAAGGGGTTTCCAAAGAGAAGAAATTTGGAGCCAAGTTGAGGCCAAATTGAGGCTAAGGACTGGCCCCAATTGGAAGGCAAATGGCAGCTGTCAGGTGGGCGGGAGTTGCAAATTTTCAGATGTGAACTGGGCCAGATCGGCGGGAGATACTGAGAAGCCAAAGGAGCGCGGCCGCAGGATTGCTTGCCCGGAGGAGAGTCTGCGGAAGGTCCACTTGTGGAAGGTCCACTGGGGACAAATGGGCGCCGGCGGGAGTTGCTGGAGGCAGATTGTGTGACAACGTGCCGAGCAAATGGGCGCAAAAGGCGAACAAATGTGAGCAAATGTGAGCTCAGGTACGGCGCTGAGAAGAGCGAGCGCAGCTTGCGAGCCCATAAAAGTGGCACCTCGAATCGCTGCATTGGCTGGCCCCAACTTGGCGGCCAGTGCAGCGAGCCTGCACTTGATGGGCCATCTAAGTGGGCGGCTGGCAAGCTAGCTCGCTCGCCCGCCCGCCGACCAGAAGCGGAACGATTTGTGCTCTCTGGCTCCAGGGGGCCACTTGGGCGCCCGGACGGAAGTTGGTGGCAACATTTATGCGCAACATTAGAGTCCGGCCGACAAATGTCCAGCGAGGCAAATCGAGCGAGCTGGCCGCCCGGGACCAGACTGGTGCTGGTGGCGGTCAGCGGCCAGTGGCCAGTCTGCGGTGGCCGGCCAGTGGGGGCAGAGTGGTGGCGGCGGTGCAACAAAAAGCTTTGGACGATCCGCGCGAGTGGGCGGCCCGCAGTCTCCCCAAGCCTCAAAGGCCTGCGCTCCAAAGAGGCGCCCCCGACGCAAAGTGATTCATTCATTTTGGGCAACTCCAGATTTGGATGTCATATCGGCTTGCATGCTGGCCCGCACACAGTCTCTAGTCCTCCAGACTGGGCGAGTAGCGGCGGCCAGCCGGCAGACCCGCCCCCTCCGTCTGGAGAGCGGCCCGCACGCGATGATTTATCGCCAAAGGGGCGCACCTATGCACTCGCCAGCTTACTTCCGCCACACTGATTCCGGCTGCTCGTCCCTGCCAAGTGGGCTCACCGTTGGCCCAGTGGGCTCCAACTGTGCGGCAGTGCGGGGGCGGAAAAAGTGGGCCCAACAATGGCGCCACTAAATGAGATTGCTCGCCCTCCGAAGTGACGCCAGTTGGTCGCCCCTCCAATTGGACCAATTGGGCGCTCACTTGTTAGCTGGCAGCCGCACACACACTGAGGTGTGTCCGCGCATTGCAGCAATCGATGGCTCTCCATGAGGCCCGATTGGACGCCATTGGGCGCCATTGAGTGTCGGTGGGCGCCGCTTGGCGATAATCAGCTTAGGCCGATGGGCGCATTAGTTAAAAGTATCGGCATCAGTGGCACCTTTGAGATGGGCGCAGGCAAACAAACGGACTCGCCTTTGCATCCATCGATTGAAAGGCCAAGACCCAAACGGGCCGCACCTAGTCACTCGTAGCTGGCGACTTGCAGCAGGCTCATCGCGAGCAGTCGGCGCTCAATGTTTGCCGCGCGAGCAGCGCCCCTGAACATCCGCTGGGAGGGGCTCCTCTAATGGTGGAACACTCTTCGTGGCCGGTTGGTAGTCTCCTGTCTGTCTGTTGCCGCATTGAGACAGTCGGCTGCTCGAGCTTGCCGAAAGCAAAGTGGTGGCAAGGCACTTGCAAGAGAGGAGAGAGCAAAGGTAAACACTGGCGGCCTTGGCTGGCGAGCTGCCATTGTGCAGGCACAGTCCCAAATGAGTTGGATCCTGCTTGGGAAGAGCCTCCTCTGAGCTTGTCTCCCGAGCACATTGCGGCCGATTTTTTCCAGAGAAAGAGGCCATTTTTGGGAAAAGTGCACGCGTATCAGTCTCAAACTGGGGGCTCTTGCTTGATGCGCTTACCATGAGCCACTCCAAATGGTGCAGACACCATTTGGAGTGTAGAGCAGAGAGCTGGCCAGAGATGGCGAGATAGACGAGCTGCTCGGCGGGCCACACGCACCGGCCGCTCGACGATAAGTGCAGTTTGATTGATCGAGTTTGCGCCAACGGTTGCACTTCCGTCGAGCTGTGGGGCCCAAATCGGACAACGAGCTGCCGATCGGCCGGCTGGGAGGGGCAAATTATCGGCCTCTTGCCTAGATGGTGGCTCTAAACTGGCCGCACGCTTTCCACAAGACCATGAGGCTTCCCTCTGGAGCTCGTTCCTGGCGGGCCACCCGCCGAGCTGGCACATGAGAAGAATCTTGGCGCTCGATTGTGGAAGTTGAGCACCGAAATAAGCGATCAATTATAATCAGAAATGCGCGCCATTTCATCGCCAACGTTTTCCATCCTCAACTCTTCACTCTCCTCGCTCTCTGGCTAACACAATACAAGCTCCCTTTCCTGCAAAAACCACTTCTGGTTGGCCGCAATATCAAGACACAGGCGCCGTTTTCTTAAACCGCCAGCGACAACTCGCCGCAGACACTCAGCGCTCCTTATTGCGCTCCTTAGGGCTCCTTAGGGCGCCCCCAAGACGGTGGCTCGCTCGTGTGCATCGTGTGAGAGGCCGCCTCACTCGAGCCAAGACGGGTCATGCAGACACAAGCTTTGGCCAAACAATTGCCTCTTGCCTAGTCTAGACCAAGAGGGTCTTGCCGAGATCCTCTTGTCAGTCTAGGTTGATCCGGCCCAATGATCTCGCCGGTTGCTCGAGTTGCAGAGATGGGAAGGCCTAGGTTGAGCTTGGGGCGCTTGTGAAGCGGGCAGAATGGGGCCAATCTGTTATTGTTCCAGAAGATTGGCCAGATTCGAGAGGGGAATGGAAAGTGGAAAGTGGCGGCTGCTTTCGACTAGTCTGAAGAATGCAGGCAAGTTGCAAGTTGACAGTGGGGCCTCGAGTGGCAGGGGCTCCAGTTGCTCGGCGCTGGCTAGACACCGACAGGGCGCGAGTCTTCGCAGAGGACTGACATCGGGCCTGAATGGGGCGCTGTGTGAGGACTCTCTTGGAGAGCTATCACTCTTGAGGGGCTCAAATCCACATTGAAAGACAAGAGTTGCTTAATTCGGGCCGGAAATTCCGGCCCACAAATGCGCAGCTCTGGGCAAATCCTGCTCGCGCAGCCATGGACTCACTGCGGCCCCTAAGCGGCCCGTGCTTTGGCTGAGAGTCAAAAGGGTCTGCTCAGAGGAGCTAAGGGTCGCCACAGATGAACCCAAAAGAGGACTGCTCGAATGGGGCAAGAAGAAAGAGAAATACAAACAAGAATAAGAGCACGACTTACTTACTTTGACTTGTTTCCTAAATTTTCTCTTTCCACTATTTTCCTTTCTCTCGCTCTGCTACCAACTAGAGTAGGAGCTGCTAGAAGCCACTTATACTTTTCGCCACTCTTCCAGCTCCCTTCACTTCCACTGCTGCCGCTCGCCCACTTCCGCCTTCAATGGGCTATGCCTTGTCGTAGCTGCTTTTATCAAGCCAGCTTAAAGAGGTCTATGGTGTGCAACGAACTTGAGTTACCTGGAAGCCTTGGCCGAGCAGTAGTCTTTCCTTGGTTCCTTCCGTTCGCCTGCTCGTTGGTCCCTTTTAAAATTATATTATCTCAACCCAGTCTCTGTCTCTCTCTAACTTGCTTCCCTTTCCTTTTCCTCCCACTGGCTGCTTGTTTGAATTGGACGATGGCCACACTCTATCGGCAGCGAGTGTCCTTGCCTCTTTTTTCGGCTCCCTCGCTCTGTCAGTGTGCCTTCAAGTGTCTCTTCTTGTGTCCTTGTGCCCTGCTCTCTGCCGGAGCTTGTCTCTCCGGATAGACATCGACTTCGACGCCCCTCTGGCAAGCGAAGCAAGGTCCACGCAACTAAAAGAGCTGGCAGCTCTTTATCTGCTGTGATTCCTTTTTATTGAGAGGCCAGCTCGTTTGAGATGGGCCCACTTGGCGTGAAGGGGCCACGCGTGCAAACTAAATGATTGCTGCACGATTGGCCGATCAATCAATTTGCCCGCCGCACGCGCACAAATGCAATCAACCCAATACTCTGCCAGCCACTCTGACCCTTGTTGTTGCTTGCTTGCTTCCGTTGTTGCCGCTGATGTGCCCATCCAGTGCTGCAGAAAACAACACAGACTAGGGGCCAAGAAGCGCCGCCCACCAGCAAGTTGGGCCCGCTAGAGCATTGACCAGTTGGAAGCTCGATGAGAGCTGCTCTCCTTCAGCTAAGCCTCTTCGTGTCCACTCAACTGTCTCCCTTTCAAACTGCACAATTCACTTGCAGACTCTCTCTCTCTCTCTCATCTGCGCTCCAGTTCACCTTTCTTGATGCTTGTCATCCTCCTCGGCTCCTGCCTGACATGATTGGCTGCCAATCGAGCGCAAATGTCCACCGCCAGCCCTTCAAATGGCCCCACGAAACACACAACCTAGGAACGCAATCTGGCCAATCTAACCAAGCGGGCCAACTTAAGCAAATTCGGCCCGTCCAATATCTTTGTCAAGCTAAGGGCCACTCCACACAGTTTCCCCTTCTTTTAGAGCCCCTTTTTGTCGCTCACTAGGCCCAAGCTGAGCCCCCTTCTCTTGCTTTCTCCTCCTCCTCAGGTCTCCTATTCCTCCTTCTCACTCGCTCCCTCACTGCTCTCCCTTAGCTGCTCTTGTCCACGCACCATTAACTTGCCCAGTTGTGCTTCTAATTCACCTGGTGTGCATCGATGATTTCATATGTGGAAAAAGCGAACTCAATACCTCAGAAGTAGGTAGGAGGAAGGGGCACACCGACTCACTGAACTGGGAATCGTTTGCTCACCGCCAAGCTGGCCAACTGGCAATATCCATCTCCTTTCGAGGCCCAACTCACAGTCTCACCAACTGCGACAACTCATAACTGGCAGCACCATTGTCTGGCCTCGTCCCATCCAGCCAGCCAGCCAGCTAGCTAGCCAGCCTCTCGGTTGGCCCACAGTGAAGAGGAAAGGGGGAAATTCATTTACTTGGGGCCCAGCTGGAGCATGCGCACTAGCTGGCCACGCGGCCACTCATGTCTCCTTGTTGGTTCTAGACATTGGTCTTAGCGACGCCCTGCGGCCTCAAGCGCAAATTCAAGCTCCCCTCTGGACTATTTAGACCACAGTTAGCCACAAGGCTCGCCTCAAAGTCCAAAGCAGATCGACTTTTTCCTCTGTTTGTCCTCCTCTCTCAGTCCATAGCAGTGGCTCGCTGGAGGAGGGCCACTCGCTCCATGTCTTTATTCACTACTACTCACTGAAAGAGAGAAGAACTCACAATTAGGCACAGCATGTTAGCCCCCAGCGCAAAGCCATTTGCCGCCGGCCTGCTGCTAGACCACACAAGCTTACTGCAATAGACTAGCAATCATTCTTGGCGCTTTTGTGGGCTTCCCGGAAACCGGCAACAAAAACATGCGGCCCACTTTTAGACCGGGACAAAGATAAGTGAATGGTGGGCCAGTTTTCTTGTTTGCATGAATTTGGTTTTCTGATGGCTCGCAACTTGTTTATTTAACACACAAGCAGAGAGAAAAAGCATCATCCACAAGCTTAGATAGACACACACACACTTGGCCATGGGGGCAAACACAACACACATGGGCACATGACCACACGAGCAGATGGGCTAATGATGGACATCATTCGCTCATGGACTGGATCAAGTCTTATCTGCTCCAAAGGAGGCAAAGTGTCTGCGTTCGCATCATTTTCTTCCCACTCTTCTCCACTCAGACCTTTTTCAGCCCTTTTGTTTGTCTGCAAAATTAATCGCATCCAATTCAGCACTCACCCAAATGATGCGTCCAGCTAACAAGTCGCTAGGTGCATCAAGTGACGTGTAAACATTCGCCTGGCTCAGCTCAAGTTCCTTCAAATTCCATCTCAATCAACCTTAGGCTAGCACAGCTCTCCAGTGACCACCATAAGGTCTCAATTCTCGTCCAATATTGAACTTCGCTCCTCCAGACGGTCTAACTTCTCATTCGCATCCTAAGCACTCGCACAACATTACATTCCATCTGCTACTCCACAGAGCTCCACTAACGACCTCTCAATAGTCGCGCCTCGGAAAAGCTCTTCTTCATTTCTTTTTATTATGGCCTCTGAGCACCATCATAAAGATGAATGTTTAGGTTTCTTTCCGCTCGCAATCACTCAGTGGCTGATTCATTTGACGAATTCAAGCCATCAGCAAAGTTTTACTCTCGCCTAGAGCATTGTGACCTCTAGACATCGTGACAAATCACTCAGAGCGGTCATTTGATTACCGATTGTGGTCTCTATAACAGCTTGAGACAGGCCACGATGGTCTATGCGAAGAAAGGAAACTTGACAGCGCTTGGTCAAGTGGTGGTATCAGAGTTTCTAAGACCGTCTATGTTGTATGGCTCACCACATGGTCAGCCATTCATATCGATGAGTTCACGAACTGTTGTTCGAGTGTATCGTGAAGTGTTGACTCGCAAGCTTCATCTACAAAGTTGAGGCTGTCTGATGGAGCCATGAATTTCTGGTTCTCTGTCAGCTGCGATTACATGAACCAACGCAATTACAATGAATCGACTGAAGTTTGATGATAAATCCCCTGACCAACTCGATCATTATTTACTTTCTCAACGCCTGCCAGAAAGACCCTGCGCATGACGCCTTTTTCTCTCATGGGCTTCTGAACCCATGAGCTGGATCTAAGGACAGCAAACTTTGGTTGTAACTCTTAGTCTAAGAGTATTAGAGGACAGTTTCGGGCCGATGGGAACAATCATCCATTTCGAATGGATGTTTCCATTGCCATGAGGCTGTTGAGCAATTGTGCAACTGCTACAGTCATCAGTTGAAGTGAGATGCGCGCTGAAATTCACTCGTGGTTTCTCGCACAACCACAAACATTCTCAGTGGCTCCCTTTTACAATCTCATTCCCTTCATATTCAATGGCAACCAGTAGTTGAGTTATATTATCTTATTCGTTCTGATTTGTTCTACACATCAGGCAATCATGAATTTTAAAAGAGACAGGGACGAGTTGGACGATGACGAGCTAGGCGACATGCCCATGGACGATGACTTTGCTCCAGAGGACGACGAAGCTGTGGTTAATGAGGATGGGCCAACCTTTGTAGGTATAAAATTTTGCTCGGAATGCAACAACATGCTCTATCCAAAGGAAGATAAAGAACGAAAGAGGCTTCTATATGCATGCCGCAATTGTGATTGGAAGACAAACGCCGATAACAACTGTGTATATGTCAATAAGATCACACATGAAGTTGACGAATTGGCTCGTATAGTTAGTGATGTCATCCATGACCCAACCTTACCCCGCACCAAGGACCATCCATGTCCAAGCTGCCAGCACAAAGAAGCTGTATTCTTTCAAGGTCAATCTAGAAGAGCGGAAGATGACATGAGGTTGTATTATGTCTGTACAAATCCTAGATGCACGCACAAGTGGATAGCAGAGGACGAGTAAATAGGACTGATAATAGTTATAATGATAAGGTTCAGAGTTTTTTTTTAAAGGACCTCACTCCATCAGCTTCATTCTACAATCTCAAACTTGACTATCTTCACATAATTCATCGGTATCAGACCGGCTTTTTTCCCGTCTGTCGTGGCCAATAGCCAATCTACAACACGCGGTTGTTGCTCCTTTGGAGCGATTATCACCCGTTGGCCCGCTCTAAGCGGGATCTCCGAGTCGTGATTTGTGTCAAAGTCATAGAGTGCCTCTCCAATGTAGTGGCAATCTTCTTGCGTCATCCATTTCGTATTTGTCGGTGCAGGCTTTTGTATTTGATAGATCATGAAAGGTGCACCAATTGCTACTCCTAGAAACATCAACATGGGCCACGAAGACGACTGGGCCCGACCGTGCTCGATGATTGATTGCTGTCCCCGTTGAATTACCTCAGTGGCTTTAGAAAGCGAGTCCGACCAGATTTGATCTTCGCTTACCATGTTGAACATGTAAAGGATACGCTTGAAAAACCATTTGATCGTGTTGAATATTGCCATCACCGACATGAAACCAGATAGACTGTCTTTCAGCCGGATGAAATGATCTGCCACATCCATAACGGCGCGGAATGATGAGTGCACAGCCATATATGTCGACTCGAGCATCATAGAGATGGAGGAAAAGGCTTGAACAAGGGACTGTATAGATTGGAATGTATTGTCGATCTGTTGATTGGCGCTCGAAATCATTTGCATCCCGAAGGGTGTATGCGGAGCACCGAGACCAAAGTATGGTGAAGGAGCTCCCACAAATGGTGCAGTCGCTCCATAGGGGTTGTACCTTTGCGGAACTGGAAAATATTGATCACTTGGACGTGGCGGTATCGGTGGCTTGTCGCCTGCATTTTGCTCCTGGAAGTTGGTCGTCATCCTGTCCAGTGTAAGCCCAATGCCTATTGCAGAGTTTAAACAACCAAAATATCAATGAATAGAATTGTATAATACTTGATCTTGTTCACGAAGCCATGTGTCGCTTTGTCAGATTAGGAATATTTATAAAGTGGGAGAATACCGTTAGCACTGCTGGCCAGTCTTTGTATATCATGATAATTTAAATTTCCACGACAGCCAAGACTGGCTAGAGCAGGTCAATCAGGATTCTTCTGGGCTCACTTACGGTTCTTGGCCAAGTAACAGGTCGCGAGATGAGCGCAGGATAGGCGGAACGTCAAACCGTGCGCGAAATACCCGGTCAGTGGGAAATACGAACAAGATCCCTATAAATCCCGCAATGTCTCAAGGGCAGTATAAGCTTCTCCCCTAGCCTAAGGGACGCTCCGCGTGATGAAGAATATGTTGGAAGCACCGGGTTTGTTTTTATTCCATTTGGATTGTCTTGTTCAAGAAACGGGCCCGAGGTCTCCTTTCGATTAACTATCCTCGTTATTATTGGAATCAACTATCTCCAAGCTCATTCACTATTTTTATCTAACATTACTTGCATATTGAGAGATTAATACACCGCAAATATGGTACGTGACCTCACAGTGAGCACTCTCCACCCGAAAGGTTACAGGAGTAGGTGGACTCCACCATTTTGTCGAATCCCAAAGTGGGAAAAGAGATTATGGTTTACCTTCATGATTGGTAGCTGGCTGGCAATTCCGATGTGGGTATTATATAACCTACCCAATTATCGGGGAGGTCTGGGCCCGCACAAGTTAATGCTCAAGCAGCAGGCCTGGGCAAAGGCAAGAGAGGAGAAACGAAAGGCAGCAGAAGAGGGATCCAAAGAGTAATTGTCAAACCAAGTCGTTCGCTCAAGGTGAAACCCTGTCAATAGGCTAAATAAAGTATAGTCACAAATGTAGCTAAAGAGCATTCAAAATTTGTCCTTCAATTGTCAGTTGAACGATAAGAAAATTCTTTACTGATTATATGAATATAAGAGTGTCTGAAGGTGGTATCAAGGTGGTGGGGGCCCGCCGAGACCGAAGAAGGGCGAGGGAGGCAAACCGTAAGGTGATCCATAAGAGCTGTAACGTTGCGGGTTGAAATACTGGTCCCTTCCAGGCATCATGGGTCTGAGCCCCGGTGCGCCGTGAAAACTCAGAGGGTTCAAACTATCTACTTGGCTGTGAGGAGGTAGTGGAGGCAATCCGAGCGGACCGCCTGGACCGCCCAGATTAGATCCTTGCCCTCCGACACCTCCAGGTGGATCGTGAGGGTTACCCATAGCCAAATGAGCTGCAGCGAGTGCTTCCATATGCAATCTGAATTGGTCCGGTTGTGAAAGCCTTCCACTTAAGTCGTACCTATCCGCCCCCGGTGGAAAGCCAGCTAAGCCAGCTAAACTAGCTGGATTTGGTGATCCCGGATTGTGTAGCATCGGGTTTTGTAGCGAATTCGAACTCGATCCAGGACCGCCCGATGCTGAGCTTCCGTCGGGGTACCCAAGATGTTGATTCGCATACAGCTGTCTTTGGAGGTCCATGAAATGATCAAGTCCACTGGCGGCATTTGCGTTGGCTATCTTTTGTAGATCCTCTTGCCTCTCTCGGTTTTCCCTTTCGCGGTGATATTGCATTATTAATGACTCTAAAGATGGTATCGATGAGAAACCGGGACCTTGAGCGAAGCCAGCCATTGAATTAGGCATTGACGTGGGTATGGCTCTCGGCGGAAATCCTGCAGGTGAAAATGCTGTGTGAGGTCTGGTTATATCCCCCGGCGTATTTCGGAATCCGAATAGATTTGTAGGAGGGTTGTCAATAAAACGTGGGTGCTGGGGCCTATCTAGACCGCTGGGGTTTGGATTATTATGGAGCAAATGGGGAAGATCTGAAGATCCAGTCATCGATGGACCCAGAGGGGGACCCGGGGGTTCGCGTTCTCGAGGTTGGATCTGTTGATGAGGAAGAAAGTTTGGCATGGATTGCTGGACAGCGTTGGCGAGACCAAGTGGTGGTTGTTGGTGTGAGTGAAGCAGTTGTTGTTGCTGATGTTGCTGCTGTTGTTGTTGCTGTTGTTGCTGTTGCTGTTGTTGCTGTTGTTGTTGCTGCTGTTGTTGTTGCTGTTGTTGCTGCTGCTGTTGTTGCTGATGAAGTTGCTGTTGTTGCTGTTGGTGATGTTGGTGTTGTTGTTGCTGCGATTGTGAGTGATGGTGAAGTTGAGAGGAGTTATGATGAGACTCTCTCTCCGCGATCTTTTTTGACTCAGAGTGTTCTTTCTCGAGACGTCTTTTCCTCTCTTGGGAACGTCTGTACCAGTCAGAATCAGTTGATTGAGGCTTGAAAGTCCAGTCTGTCCTCGCACAGGTAATTTGATCAGGCCTTTGTATTACTCTGGTGAATATTGCGTTCTTTGTACGGATCTTATTTGGGCTTGAGTTGCTAGGTCCACCAGGTGATGCCAAACTTGAAGGCTGCTGATGAGGGCTCATCACCGAGCTACTAGATTGGTTGTGTAACCCGCTCGAGGGAGTGGAAAGATTTGCAACAGAGCGCTGGGCCCCTGAGTTACTCGAACTTGCCTTTGGGGTAGGTATTTTTGCTGATGGCGAGCCAGTTGGATTCAAATTGTTCAGCGGCGGAAATCCAGGAAATCCAGCGAACATGGACGGTATCGATGGTATCTGCGGCTGACCGGGTCTGGGCGGTTGGGCATAGTTCCAATAATGTAAGAATGGCATGTTTGGAGGAAAGGCTGGTAGAGTGGGTAATTGACCGAAGGGCCCACCCATTCCTGAAGGCATCGAGTGAGGCGGCCTTACTGCAATAGATTGGCTGCTATTCGGTGATGGTTGACCTATCCGTTCAGTTAGTTGGGCTAGAGAAGCACATGATGTCTGACCAGCAACATTGTGAGGTTGAGAGGGTTTGTTTGTTGAACTCGGGGAAGACCTCTGTAGGTTGATTGATGGCTGCCCGATACTATCCGTGAATTGAGCCAACGATGAACAGCCAGATGACAAACTGGGGACACTAGCTGGTTTGCTGGCGGACTGGGCAGGTGGGGAACGTAGGTTTTCATACTTTGGAGCATCCTGATCATTGGTTTGCTTGCTTGGAGTTTGAGAATTATTTGAGAATGTTTGATTGGGGGTAGGTGTTGGTTTGATCAGTTTTTCCGGAGGTAGGCTAGGTGCTCGTGGTGATGATCTCGGACTATCTTCAGCGCTGGTTGACTCGCTTGCGTTTGGTACCTCCAATTTGATTGGTTTCTCCAACTCAACTGGCGAACTGGCTTTAGTCTCCAGTTTCATTGAGCATTCTACCTTCGAATGATCCTCGCCTTCGAGTTCTGTGTCCTGAACTTGGTTGATAGGATTTGCCTCTGGTTTGTGCTTCTTGTTCATTATGGATGGTGACCGTGGTTCGTTCTTGAACTTATTGGTCATATTAGTGTTGTTATTAGTACTTATATTGTTGGATGATTCGTCATCAGCTTCGATGGCCTGTTCAGCTAGCTGATCGCCACTAGTCGGCGAATTGGAAGCATTCTCTTGGATGTTGGCTGGTTCGTGTATTGGTAGTTTCTTGTTGCTTTCTTCATTATCATTATCTACATCACCACTCTCATCAGATGAGGCACACTCGCCAGCTTCAAGATTGTTTTCACGGTTGATGAGATTCTTAGAGGGTTTAAGCCGACTTGGAGCTGTCCGACGCCTTCTGTTACTCTTGGATCCAGTAAAAAGGGAAGTTTTCTTAAATAGATAGTAAAATTCAACTAATTCTGAGACCTCCTTGTGTGGTAGTAACTCATTACGTATCTTGAAAAAATCTTTTCCTTCTTTCCTGATACCTCTGATGAATCTTTTTTGCTCTTCATCGCTCCATTTTTTATCGACACCCTTTGGTATTGGGTTTTTGACTAGGGCTTGCAACGCCTTACTGGTATCATAGTTACACTCGTGCAACAACTCTAGAGCGTTGATAGTAGTATCATCTCTAGTAGCTGGATTACAATCATCTGTAGAATTGCCTCCATCGCACATGCCAGCAAATGCGGCCATGCTTCTAGCTGCCCGCAAATACATCATGAGATCACAATCTGGGACACCAGGCGTCCATCTTAAATCTGCTGAAATCTCAGCGTCTTTGTTATCGATAGTCAATGGAGATTTAGCAGTGTTATTTATGCTATCACTACCGAAATCACCATCGTTTGGTGAGATATTCGGCGAGAGCATATTATTGTTGGAAGACACAGGTGATGTGACCGCACATATGTTGGCCATATCAGATTCTTGCTGACGCTCGAATGTATTGGGTGATACAAGGGCTACGGTTGAATCCGAATTGATTGATAATTTTCCGCTGGCTAGTTTTAGATCGCCTTTTGCTTTGAGATTGGTGTCTACTGATATCCCGCCGAGAGAGGTTGTCTGGGCGACAGAGCTCGTCTGAGGCTCGCCATTCGTATTTGTCAATCGATCTGGGCGAGCTTTTAGCTCAGAGGCGTCTCTCTCATAAGATGTGTTGATTGACTTGCCATCAATTGAGCTGCTGGCTCTCAAAAGAGTATTATTCGAGTGTCTTGTTTGCTCATGGAGAGATTTTGTGGTGGTATTTGTAGTAGAGGGTGATGAAAGTGCTGAGGATGACATGGGTGACTTGCTACTAGCGTGTCGTTCAGTATTTTGTTCAATAATCAAATGTCCACCACGTTCCTCCGGTGACTGTACTGGCGAGTCGGTTGCATGATCTACATCACTTGTTAACGGTGGGTTATTGGTATGTGAGTCATCGTTATGATTGTTGGCAGTACTTCCACGAGCATTGTTGATTGAGTTTTTGATAGAGGAGAAACCAGTGTTGCCCCTTTGAGAATTCTTTAGGGATATTTGTTGTTGATGCCCGTCTTGACCATCTTCGTCATCATTCTTAGATATGCACTTTTTGCGGTTTGCTCCGTTGTTGATAATATTATTATTATTGTTGTTATTGGTGCTACCACTACTACTGTTACTACTACTGTTCAAGCCAAAACTGAGAATAGCATCATTTTGTTGCATACAAGAAACAGCTGCTGATGTAGAGGAGTGGGTAGCTATGGTTCGGGCGCTTATAGATAGAGTCGATGGTTTTTCGTCAAACTTGCTGCTACTTGATGTCAGAGGTACGACCACCGAGGGAACGGTTGTGGTTGTGGGTATAGTTGTTGTTGTGTTGATGGTCGTGGATGTTGTTTCTTCATTTGGTGTCAATTGCTTAGCGCCTGGCAATTTAGCATCTAAGTTAGCAGGGTTAGCAGATGCTGAAGATTTTCTCTGCTGCGATTGTTGTTGGGCCTGCTGCCAGCCAATCATGATTTCATCTGAATTCATGATCGACTCGGTAGGAGGAGACAATGATTGTTCGATTGTGTTGGAGTTTTAGCAGAAGTAAGTTTTCGCAAGGGGGCAAAGTTGAATAGAAGGAGGCATGTAAGTATAACAGTTGCGAGTATTCTGATACCAATAATTAAGAAGAGCTAGATAGTGATGATGATGATGATGATGATGATTATGATGATAGTCTTCGTGATGACAATGATTGTTGTGCTCCTTCTACCAATGTAAATGTGTCTATTTGTTTTAGAACGATTGCGTGCGAAAATGAGCCTTAGATAATTTTGGATTGAGACAACATGGATGAGAGAGTGGCAGATAGTGTGCGAGGGGAAGATAAGTAAATGAGATTGGGACAAATGATGATATTCAGACAGCTAATACTATGCCACAGTTATTATTTAGTTCGCTCGTTTATCTCCCGTGTGTTTGTCTGTGTGTGTCTCACTCATTCGCTCACTCACACATTCTTGTTCGCTGGTTCTCTTTCTTGTTCGCTGGACTGGCTGCCTTATTCGGCCCAGTAACTACAGCAGTACTCTCGCCGCTGCGTATTTCTCAATTGTTAGTGCGTGGTAATGGTAGGCGCACTATCGCCAGCAGCAGTAGTGGCAGAGAGCGCGCGTAGTAGCCGCCAATACACAAGCACAAGCACAAGGGCAGCCAGCAACATCTGAGGCTCGCGTTATTACACACTTTTCGGCCACCATTGGTAGTAGACGCACGATCCATCCTGCACGCCGCTGGCGCCTACAAGAGAGTGCACGCTCTGCTGCCGATCCTGCTTCAGAGGCAGCCAGCCAGCCAGCAGGACCGAGCAAGCGGCCAGCGAGCAGCCCGCGTCGTCACTTTTATCCATTCTCACAAATCTAATCTGCTCGACCGCTGCTGTTGTGTTAGTGCCAACCAGGGGGTTTGGCGAACACTCGAAGTGGCCGCTGGGCGAGCAAAACCCAGCAGAGAGCAATAATCTCTCCCTCTCTCTCTGTCTTACAGCTGTACTCTGGGCTCGTTCTGCGCTCCTCGCTGTGCGGCACAAATCAATAGCCCTGTGGCGGCTCTCTCTCTCTCTTGCTTTTGTTTATTCCAACGACCACTGTTCCTCTCTGCGCAAATTGGAACAGTTTTGCTCCAAGGCGCACAGTAGTGCTTGTCCAGCGGCACAGCCTTCCTCCTTTGGCACTGGCGGCGCAAAAAGTAGCGACTAATTTCTAGCTTGGGTCAGTCCTGGACAACAAAATATCCAACCACACACAGCCCATCGCGGAAGTGCAGGACGCCAGTCCGACAAGACTGCAGGTTGCACGTAATTGGCAAAAGCATCAGCCAAAATCGCAGCCCTAATGACCAGCCAACTAGCCCAAGCACGCAACTTTTTGCTCCCCAAAACCGAGATTGACACCCATGCCCAAGGCTCTGCTGGACATCAATCTGTTTTGCCACAGGAGTCCACAGACAATTAGAAATTGGCGAATGGGCGCTATATTTGGCGGGCTTTACGTGGGATGAGATAACGAGCGACGCAGGGCGGAGAGAAACAAGGCTGCACCTTAGGCCGCAATGTTGTCAACACCAATATGCAAAGACTAACCGGGTCCTTTGGACTAGCTAAACGAAGCCGCTCAATTTCCTACCAATCAAGTGATTGCGAATTGTTTGACTATTTTGTCGATCAATAGCTAACTGACTGACGAGTCTCCAACTGATTTTCCTCGCCAAACAACCTCGCAGGCAATCCTCGGCGCGCACAAGCCTGCATCAGCTCATGAAGGCAACAACATGGCAGCATTTACCTAGATTTTAGATCCGACTGTTCTGTCACCAAATTTATCGATTGTCTGCTTTCATAGCTGAAACTGTGCTCAATCAGGAGTCTTGGTAGCCATGGCTCCACTCCGACGCCTGTGCGTCTTGGATGTCCCCCAATCAGACAAAGATGGGTGAATTTTTCAATGGAGCTCAATTGAGGGCATTGGCTTCGTCCTTCTGGCTGATTTCGCGTCTTAAACCTAGAATCACCGAATGTCCACGATTTAGAAGTGAGTTCCGAGCCTAAACTTATAACTTGTGAACTCGGGATGCGAAGGTTGAATTTGTAGGGAAAGGGTCGACACGAAGCTATGCCACAAGACGTCAAATTAGGCGCCATAACGCAGCGCGCTGAGTGAGAGAAAAAACAGGTCAGAAGCACCTCATTGAGAGAAAATTATCCATTTCTCTTATCATATGATCATTTTGAAAATTAGACCTCTCTTTTTAAGCTCCTAACATTATTTGAAATGGCCTCAATTGTTGGTAGAAGATTATTGATGCGCAAGCCGCAGAAAGGGTTCATACAACTAACCAACCAACGTAATCTCAACGTACATGAAAATGTTTCCATGAAGCTACTTAGAGATCACGGAGTACAGGTCCCCAAATTTGGAGTTGCTAGAGCTCCAGAGGAAGTGAGCAGCATAATAAGAGACCTAAACTCAAAGGATTATGTTGTGAAGGCTCAAGTTCTAGCTGGTGGCAGGGGAAAGGGCCACTTCGAAAATGGACTGAAAGGGGGAGTGAGGATGGCATTCAGTGAAGCAGAGGCCTTGAAGCTAGCCAGTCAAATGATCGGGCACAAATTAATCACAAAACAAACCGGTGAAAAGGGTATCATATGTAACGAGGTGATGATTGTTGAAAGACTTTACCCTCGCCGTGAGCTATACTTTGCCATTATGATGGAGCGCGCCTATGGTGGTCCAGTATTGTTGGCGAGCTCAGTTGGTGGTGTCAACATAGAGGAGATTGCACAAGAAAACCCAGAAGCCATTATCACAGAACCTATTGATATAAATACAGGTGTCACTAGCGATCAGGCCCGTAGAGTCGCCGAGAAACTCGGTTTCTCCGACTCGTCCTTGGATGAGGCGTGCCAGATGATTCAGAAACTTTATGAGACTTTCATAAAAAACGATGCAGTAATGTTGGAGATCAACCCATTCGTGGAGGACACCTCAGGCAGGGTGCTCTGTTTGGATGCAAAGTGTCGATTCGATGATAATGCTGCGTTCAGGCATAAAGAATTGTTCGAAGGCCGTGATTGGACTCAGTCCGACCCCAGAGAAAAACAAGCCGATGCGAGTAACTTAAATTATATTGCTTTAGATGGAGATATCGGATGCCTAGTGAACGGTGCTGGTTTGGCTATGACAACTATGGATATCATCAAATTGCATGGGGGTAATCCTGCAAATTTTCTAGATGTTGGAGGTGGGGCAACTGCTAAACAAGTCACAGAAGCGTTCAGAATCATTTCGAGTGATCCCAAAGTTCAGGCAATACTGGTAAATATCTTTGGTGGCATCATGAGGTGCGATGTCATAGCGGAGGGTATCATTCAGGCTGCCGAGACCTTGAAGCTCAGAACTCCCATAATCTGTCGCCTCCAAGGGACTCGAGTTGAGGATGCCCAAGCCCTTATCCACGCGAGTGACATGAGGATCCATGCTCGAGATGATCTCGATGAAGCCGCGAAACTTGCAGTAAAAGTATCGCAAATCGTTAGTCTGGCTAAATCAGCAGACGTGGCAATCAACTTCGAGCTGCCGATATGAGCTTATGCCCAGTGTGATTGGCTTCATGTTGTTATCTAGACAATTTAAATCTTGTTTGTTATACCATACCCAGGTGTGGTTCTAGTTATTACTTATGCTGCGTTTTAGCATAGAATAAAAAAATCGAAGATAACAGTCTTCAGAAGTTTTTACAAACCGTTGAGCATTATAAACTACACTGTTACCTTACAAATTTCGATTTGCATATTGTAATATCCTATTTTGAGGTGAGTAATTGCAGTGCTGTTTCATAGGACCCTAAGAATATGGCAGCCCCAACTGAGATCCAAATAACTCGAGGCACTACTCCAGAAAAAAGGCCCCTGATACCCGTCTCACTGTGAACCGCCCTCAATGCTGCCACTAGTTTTCCCGATGCTAATGGATCATTGTGTTTAGCTATCATCACACGTGTTTTAGCAACATCAAGTGGATTTGTAACAAATGCAGCTATACCACCAGCTATCGAACCATAGTAAGCAGACTCGGCAGTAGTGGCAGGGCGTTTGTTTCTATTCATATGATTTTCTTTCAACAGTTCCCAAATAGGATACTGCAGAGCACTGAAGGGGACATCACGGAACACGGTCGCTGTAAATCCTCGATACAAACCTATATAACCTTCCCTAGTTATTATTTCGGCATAAATTGTTCTAACATTTATTGTCTTGACTTGTAGACGCATCTTGATTACCTCATAGGGAACACGCACCAGACATGATGCAACTTCTCCTGCTGAGGCCGCCACCACATGACTGAGGGCGCCGTAATTGTGTAGGTAGCCTTTGGTTGTTTCATATGTTATGAAAAATGTGGCAGAGTTGGGCATAGAGCCGATTAGAACTGGTTTGATGCCACGATATAAATTAGAGAATCCCCCAGCTGCTTTGAAGCCTTTACCACTCTGCAGGCGAGACTTTATGGTATCTATAGGGTATAAAGAGGTGTCCACAGCCAAACCAGCGGAAGCACCGGCTAATAGGGTGATCCATTTTGGTGTTGTATCACCGGTTTGGTCCAACATCAACAGGAGCTCTGAATAGTCTGTTTGGAGCGAGCTTGAGTCACCGGGATCTGGAGATCGTTTGTTTTGCTTTTGTCGTCTGCGCACGTGATGGTCATCTGCTGTTTGCCGTGGCCTGCGCGTCCATCCGCTAGGCTCCTGATCAAGCTAACCGAGTCCCCGATCTTCGTAGATTGTCTCCGCTGGCTGAACAGATCTAAGGCTAAACTAGTGAGATGCCTCTGAGTGATGTTAGCCCCCATGAGCAGTCTGTTTGAAAACGTCGGTCACATTTCGGTGCTGTCCAGCCGAAAATCAAATCTTACTTCGACTTTACTGTTCAGAGATGGATCCATCTACTTTCGTCTACCACCAGCCACAATCCAAAGACCTGCAAGGCCATCCATACGGTCCTATCTAGGAACCCTTCTAATCAATCCTGTGATTGACTATTCAAAGCGTTTAATTACTGAGATGATCCTCTTCAAGTCGAATCAGCTCGATATGTATCTCAGCATGTAAGAGATGACTACGGAGTCATTTCTTTTCATGAAATGTACGCGACCATCCGAGAATTTTCAGTCCAAGAGCGACACAACCGCTATGGCAGCTAGTAGTAGGCAGTCTGGAACAATTACAAGTGACACGATGACTTTGGCCAACACAATCACCAGTTTATTGGTCTCAAATCGAATCCAATCCAGGGAAATGGAGAGGAACCAGATGGGAATGGATTAGAGTGAGATGAAAACAAAACGGTTCTATTTGTACATCATGATGAGCAATAAGTATTTGATAAAACTAATGGATTCCCTTTCTCTCGCTGCACCACACTTGACTGTCTTATATTTCTCTCGCCCTCCTTTGACTGCTCGTCTCTCTTATTAACTGCATCCACCAATTGCTGGCTGATAGTTTATCTTTGCACAATACACGTTCATCATTGGTGTCGTATTGCTGGGCGCCTCAATGATTTTGGTTGTCAGTCTTATGATATCGTTGGGTGAAAACTGCTCGCCACTTGATTTGTAAGTCTCCTTGAGACATCTATTACAGTAGACGTTGGCCAAACAATTCTCATAAGGCAACGTGATTGAGCTCATGTGTTCCTCCTCGTTTTCAATGAGGCGTGCCCTCATCAGTAGCTCAGGATCGGCCGGCAGTTTTCCAAAATCGTCGCTGAACACAAGGTCAGAACCCTTGGCCAAGGCCTCTTGTCCACTATCGAGCAGATCTGCATACCGGTCAAGCTCGTTGAATGGGCCAGCGAGCAGTTTGTCTGTAGACGGAGTGTCATCTGCATCCATTTGCACCTCCGTGGGCGTTGTTGTCGTAGTGGGACCCGCCTGAGAGCTGACCGGTGGGCGGCCTACTTGGTTCCAACGAGGAGTGCCCATTGCTGTGCCTGCCATTGGAGATCCCCATGGGAGGAAATAGTAAGGAGGAAGCGGGCCCAAGTGGGACATCTCGGATGGAACCGTTCCCTCTGGATAGGGAGCCAGCGGATTGAGTGGCTGCGGCTGGCCCATTCGAGGATTCTCCATCAGGGCCGGTCTCGATGGATCATGGTCCAGCATGGGCGCCTCTCCTGGCAGGCTGAGCATTTCAACTGGCGCTCCCATCGGCAGCAAGGGATAGTCATGCGGCAAGTAATTTCCACCCAGTTGGCCATACATCGGATTTTGAGCACCAAAGTGGCCCACTGGAAGCCCACCAAAGAGCGCTGGAGGAGCCTCGTTCGGCCTCAGACCAGGCATCTCGGAGGGTAGTCGCACCCCAAACTTGTTTCTTAGAGGTCGCTGTCTGAGCTTGAGTCGTTGTTGTGGCTCCAGTGAGGATGGCATCTGCATGAAAGGATTTCCTACGCCCGGCGACACTCCAAAGTCGGGCATGGCTGCCAACTGAGCCGGACTGAAGAAGCGCAACGCCTCCTGGTTTGGAAATTGCTCCATATCCACAGGCGGCCAATAGCCGTTCAGGGGGCGCAGTTGATCGAGCAATTCAGGCCTTCGATCTAGTCCCTTAAGCCAGCCACCCTCTGTGGGTGGAAGTCTGCCTTCTGCAAAATCAAATCGGTTCCACTGTAGCGGCAAGGCTGGACCTTGTCGTAACTGGGCCAAGTAGAGCTCGTCTTGAGGTATAGACATCAAATTGGGCCCATAGTGTAGGCTGCCATTAATCATAAAGCCGGGAAAGTTTCCACCCTCCGGCGATGGCATGCCGGCCATTCCCAAGCGAGGCCAACCACCTGACGCTTCTCCAAGAGCGAAGTCTGTTCCATACAGTGGCAAAGGGCCAAGTGGTCTCATCCGCAAGTCTACACCTTGAGGCCCTTTATCAAGCAGTGGGCTCGCCTGACCAGGTGGAAGGTCGGGTCTCATTTGCAGTAACTCTGGACGTGGCAAAAAGTTGATTTGTCCTTTCAAGGGAATGCCGGGCCCCTTCAGTGTGCTCGGCTCTTGTGGTGTTTTCACTAGATTTGCGCCACCGAGCGGCTGAGGAATAGCCTCCAACTGTGGGGCTCCATTTGGGTTTGCTTGAAGTGGACTAGCTTGCGGGAGCTGCTGCTGAGCTGGCGCAGCCTGTGGGTCGCTGCTCGCCTGCACTTGTGGGCCTATACTTGGCTGGAGTGCTGGACTCGAATTCGGCCCTTGAGCTGGATTAGCATCTGATGTTGGCCCAGCAGGCAAAGGGTTGGCTACTGTCGCCGGACCAGTGGTCTGTTGCACGCTTGGCACTGTGCCTGTGCTTGGTTGGGCCGGCAAAGCTCCTGGGGGGACCTGTTGGACTTGTAGTCCTTGGCCTGTTTGTATCGGCGAGCCGGCTTCAGGGCCTGGGACGTGAATGGGTTGAACTCCCGCTGGAGTCAGTGTGGGATCTGGTGCAAGGGGCGAGTTCTGATTACTTCCTGGCAGCACATTCAGGCCCTGTTGTCCGGCTGGAACGGAGTTCAGCTTCGACGCGGGACCATTGTCGTTGGCTAATGTTGGAGTTGGACTCACTCCAGGCTGCTGAGCGTTGCCCATCACTTGGGGCTGTGAGAGACTCTGCTTTGGGTCCAATGGTCCACTTGGGTTCAGAGTTTGTTGCTCGAGGCTGGCCTGTGGACCGTTAGCTGGAGCCTGGCCATTAGCAGGCCCAACTTGGAGATTGTTGGCCAACTTGGCGCCCGGCCCATTGTGTATGATGTGGATCCTTTCGGGCGAGGGATGGTCGGGGTCCTCGTGGTGATTGTCCGATGGTTGTTCGTTGTGCTCGTTTTGGTTAGGAGCCAGAGTGTATGGGCCTCCAGCAGGCGCCTGGCCCAGAATCGGAACCCCATTAGGCAACAGATTTCTAGCCGGCGCGCCCTCTGCAGGACCACCCACTTGTTGCCCCAGCGGACCTCTGGCCAGCAGATTGTAGGGCCACTGTCTGAAGGTGCCCTGGAGTGGAAGGTAGCCCCTCGGCAGGCCATTGAGTCGGGCCCATTCTCGTGCCTCGGGGTTTGCCGGATTCGAGAGCATGGGGAAGGGCAGATTAGGGCCCCAAAATGGCGCGTGGAGTTTGTCTGGACCCCCTAAGGGTCGGCCTGATCCAAGATCCGTCCCATCCGGGAGGCGCATTTGTCTATCCATGGGAAAGAACGGCCCTCCGAGGTTGCTGAACTGGGGTCCTAAGGACTTGGGACCAGTCGGCCCATTCGTGCTGGTGAGCCGCCCGACCGGAATCGGGCCATTAGCTAAAAAAAAGTTTTCCGGCCTCATTGGAATGCGCGGGTCTGGCTGAAACTGCGAGAGAGGTGCCTGGTTGGTGGTGGGCAGCTGGTTTGGGTTCAACGCATTGCGAGCAGCTTGCAACTTGGACAGTGGTCGCAAAGCCGTCGGGTGGCCCAGTTGCTTGGCGCTGGTAGCCGAGTCCTCAAAAGGCAGAAGCTCGCCCATTGGGCTCTGAATTTGGGCCAAATTTTGGCCTCTCAAGCTCATCGGTCCCCATGGAGTTGCGGGCTCGAATTTTCTGTTGGGCCAGACTGAGTTAGGCAACAGCTTGGCGCCTCCCAATGGACCAGCGGCGATGGGCAGTCTTCGGGGGGCCCACTGGCCGGCTGCCCTGCTTGAGAGAGGCCCACTTTTTGGAATGATAGCTCCAGTTGCTGGATCAATGCGGCCAGCAAGGAGTCGTGGACTGTTGGCGAGCGCCAGTCTGACGGCGGGGTCCAGGTTGCCTCTGATGGGCCGACGGTTTGTGCCAGCCACACGCGGTTGCTGGCCAAACGAGGGCCAGGCAGAGCGGGGCCCATTGGGTCGCGTGGCTTGGGGCAAGCTTCGCAGCGGGTCGTATGGGTTGCCCGCCGGGGCTGGGGGCTGGAAGCTGTAGAGACCCGAGCTGAGGGGACCTATGGGCTTTGGGTACTGGGCGAGCATGGGCGAGAGGCCGTTGGCGTCGGCGGCCAGCAGGTTCTCCTGGTCGTGGAAGTCGCCGTGCGGGAGACCGCGGAAGGTGGCGAACTGGTGGGTCTTCTCAGTGGGATGATCGATGTCGTCGATGTCGTCCAGGTTGGCCGGCATCACCACGGGCACTCTGCCCGCCTTGCTGGGCCCAGCTGCGCCCAGACAGCTCACGCCTGCGGCCTGCTTGGTGTTGGCCACCGCTTTGTTTGCCGGCGCCACCGAACGCTTCCTCCTGCGTCTGGCCAGCGGGCCCGTGTCCTCGATCACCTCCTCCACCGTCTCGTACTGCTCCTGCGAGTCGTCTAGGATGACCGGCGGAGGCGCGCCCAGCAGGGGCTTGACCACTGCCGGCGCCGCCACAGCGCCGGCCGCCACTGCTCGGCCTGCGACGGCCACTGGTCTGGCGGCCGCGGGGGCGCCCGCTCCCACCGCTACACTTGCGTGGGGCGCCACAGGGGCGCCCGAGGCTGCGGCTCGGGCGGCGGCGGCGGCGGTGGCCGCGTTGGGCCCGGTGGCAGAGATGTGCGTGGAGGTGGCCGAGTCGCCCGCGGTGGCGCTGCTTGCGGCCGCCGAGGCGGCGGGCGCGCCAGCGCTTGCACTTGCAGAGGCGCCGCCCGCAGTCGCCGTGACGCCGCCCGCACTGGCCGTCGCGCTGGCTCCAGGCCCGGCCGCAGCGGAAGCGACCGCAGTCTTGCCGCCCTTCGAGACCACCGTCTTCGAGATGTCCACCTGGACCGGTTTTGCCGGCTTCGCTGTGCTGCCCGGCACCACCAAGACCACCTCCTTGGCGACGGGCGCCGCCTTGTGGATCTTGTGGTGCTTGACGGTCTTCACGGCGGCGGCCGCTGGAGGCGCCGCCGCCGGTGGGGCGGCCACAATGGTGACTGTCTGCGAGGGGGCAGCAGCGGCAGCAGCAGCAGGGGGAGCCGCGGCGGTCACTGTGACCCCGGCAGGTGGGGCAGCGGCCTTGGCGGCCACTGTTGCGGCTGGCGGCGCGGCTGCAACCACAGTGGTGGCTGCTGGAGCTGCTGGGGCCGCCGCGACAACTGTGGCGGCCGCAGGAGGCGCCGCCGGGGCCGCGGCCACAACTGTTGCGGCTGCTGGGGGCGCTGCAGCGGCGGGCGGGGCCGCCGCCTTGACCGTGACTGCGGCCGCTGGTGCTGGCGCGGCCGGCGGGGCTGCAGCCTTGACTGTCACTGCCGGTGCTGCTGCAGGGGCTGCAGCGTTCACTGTTACTGCTGCCGGTGCTGCTGCAGCGGGTGGAGCTGCCGCCTTGACTGTGACCGCCGGTGGAGCTGCAGCGGGCGGGGCGGCTGCCTTGACGGTCACTGCCGGCGCTGCTGGAGCGGCCGGTGGCGCCGCGCTGACACTCACGGCCGCCGGTGGGGCCGCAGCTGCTGGGGGAGCTGCACTCACTGCAACGGAAGCTGGGGGTGCCGCGGCGGCTGGAGGAGCCGCGCTCACTGCCACAGTTGCGGGCGGTGGGGCTGGTGCGGCTGCGGCTGCGGCTGCAGCTGGAGCGGCGACTGAGACCGCTGGAGTGGCCGCTGCTGCCGCGGGAACGCCAACCGAGACTGCCGCCGGGGGAGCAACAGGTGGTGGGGGAGCCGCGGCCACAGTGACGGCTGCCTTTGGAGGTGCTGCTGGTGGCGCCGCAGCCACAACTGTCGCCGAGGCTGGCGGGGCAGCAGCCGCGGCCGCAGCTGGAGCAGTGACCACGGAGATCTGGGCGGGAGGAGCCGGAGGGGCGGCCGCAGTCACCACCGCTGCTGCTGGGGGCGCCGCTGCAGGTGCGGTCGCCGTGACTGTGGCGGCGGCCGGAGGCTTGGGCGCGGCTACCGTCTTGACAGCCACTGTGGCGGCCGGCGGCGCCGGTTTGGGGGCAGCCACGGCCGTCGCAGTGGCCGTCACCGGTGCTGGAGCTGCAGCGGGGGCTGCCGATGCCGAGGCGGCGGCGGCAGCCGCTGCAGCTGCCGCCGCTGCAGAGGCTGGGGCTGGGGCGGCCGCCACGGCAGCTGGAGGGGCCGCGGCAGCCGCCGAGGCCGCCGGTGGGGCTGGAGGCGCTCCCGGGCTGCTGACAGCGACGGCCGTGGAGGCTCCCTTCGCGCCGGCGGGCGAGGTTTGCTTGAGCAGCTGCTTCAGCATTTCGGACAGCTGGCTTGATGATTCTGACTTGTTCGAGCTTGAGCTTGTGGAAGTGGAGGCCTTGATGGTCGCGGTGGTCGCGCCCGGCGGCTTGCCCGCGGCCGCGGCTGCAGCTCCCGGGCCGCCGGCCGCCGCCGCATCCGGTTTGCAGGTGGTCGAGGTGAGCTTGAACAGTTTGCAGGGCGTGCACGGGGCCTCAGAGGCGCCCCCACCAGCCGGTGGAGGAGGAGGCATCGACGCGGACTGGGCGCTCGCCTGGGGCGCTGCGGCCGGTGGCTTGGGCGCTGCCGGTGCCTTGGAAGACGCTGGTGCCTTGGAAGACGCTGGTGCCTTGGAAGATGCGGGTGCCTTGGAAGATGCGGGTGCCTTGGAGGATGCAGGTGCTTTCGAGGACGCCGGTGCCTTGGAGGAGGCTGGCGCCGCACTGGAGGCTGGCTTGGCGGAGCTTGGGGCTGGGGAGGAGCCTCCGGCCGCCTTGGGAGTGCTGGGCGCCGCCGACGAGGCTGGCGCCTTCGAGGAGCCAGCAGGCTTGGGCGAGGAACCTCCTCCAGCTTGGGGAGCTTTGGAGGGCCCCCCTTTGCCGCCAGAACCCTTCTTCTTGCCCCCTCCACCGCCGCCGCCGCCGGGCTTCTTTCCAGACCCGCCTTTGCCGCCCTTTCCGCCGCCGGCTGGCTTCTTGCCGCCGCCGGCGCCGCCCGCCCGGCTGGTGCCCTCCTCAGCGAACGGGTCCACCTCGGGCAGCTCGCCGCTGGCTATTCCGGAACGCGAGCCGCCCGAGCTCTTGTGCCACGTCTGGGCGTCTTGGGCGCCGCCCGCCGTCAGGCCACTCTTCGACTCGCCCGTCGGCAGGGCGCTCTTAGAGTCGCCCGTCAGCATGCCCATCAGTTTCTCGCCCACCTTCGACACGGCCCCCATGACGCCGGGCTTGTCTCCGCCGCCGCCGCCCTCATCGCCGCCCTCGTCGCCTCCGTCGTCGCCGCCGCCGCCGCCACCACCACCGCCGGCGCCGTCAACTAGCTTGCCGGCGGCGTCAGTGGCGGCCCCGGTGATCTGGGAGATGATCTTTTCGGCGCCCGGAATGAGCTTCTCGATGGCGCCAATCGAGGGCGTGGTGATCTTCTCCACCGTGTCCATGATGGTCTTCAGGTCGTTTGAGCCGCCTCCTCCGCCTCCGCCGCCACCGCCGCCGCCGCCGTCGCCCGTCAGCTTGCCGGCTGCGTCGGAGGCCTTGCCGAGCGCCCCCGAGACGTCGCTGATCATCTTGCCGAGATCCATGGGCGCGCCGCCACCACCTCCACCGGGCGGCGCTCCTCCTCCGCCCAGAGCGCCCAGGAGCTTGCTGGGATCCAGGCCGCCCATGAGCGGGCCCAGCATGGGGCCGAGCATGCCCAGACCAGGTCCAAGCATGGCGCCCAGACCGGCCTTCGACTCGCCGGCCGGTCCGCCTCCGCCGCCCTTGGGTGGTCCAGGAGGAGTTGCTGCTCTGGATCCTTCGTCCTTTTGGTGGTGGCCACCTTGATGGCCACCTTGATGGCCTCCCTGGTGGCTTTTGTGCGAGTCGAGGGCCGATTTGCTGGCTCCTCCGCCTCCACCTGAGCCTCCGGCGGCCTCCTTGTTGCCGCCAGTCGCCCCCTTGGCCATCCCAGTGACAGGCGCCATCAAGTTGGACATGAACTGGCCACCTGTTTCGGCCATCTTCTTGAAAGAGTCAGCCCCACTTGTGAGCAGATTTGACATTGTTGAGGAGCCGGCTTGCAGTGGCATGGTGAACAGGTCGCCGAGATTGCCCAGGCCAGGCATTCCGCCCTGCGGCGAAGGGCTAGATCTTGCCAAATTGAAATGCGACACTTGCAGCGTCACAATCAGCAGCAAGACGAGCTTCTTTGATTTCCAGCCGGGCGCTCGCGAGACTCGTCTCGGCACCAAGACACCCATCATGCGGCTCTTTAGATACTCTGATCGTTCACTGATATCCAGTGTCAATGGTTTTGTTTTCTTTTATTTCCTCTTGATTTCACAATATAAATCTTGATCTGAATCAAGCATAAGTTCTTCTCGCTTCTAAGAGTTGGAATCTTCGCTTAATCTCATAATTCTCGCTTAGCGATTGCTTGCGATTTCCTTAAAATGATATAAAAATTCTCTAGCTTAATGGTCACTCCTCTCCGGTTTATCGGTCACGATGTTGCAACAATTATCACAAGTGAGCCTATGGTGGCCTTTCACTCTTTGCCCAGTGTTTCCCCTTTTGCGATTTGAAATAGTCAGTTGGATGTCCCAATTCGGGCCAATCAAACAACAATGTAAATACTGAGGCCCATCAATGAGAGGCTAAGAGAGACAGTTTCGAAGCTTGGCTGATGGATTGAACTTTACGAAAGAATTACGATTTGAAGGTTGACGAGCATTGACTTAAGTTCAAGCCAAGAAATCGTCTCAATTCCTGCAAAGGCTTCTCCCAAAGCACGAGAGAAAGTATAGGAGAGGGATGGCTCCCTCACTCTGTATGTATGAATATCACAATCCAGCTCCTCAATCTCAGAGGCCCAGTGGATCGATCACACACAGAGTGGATCATCTTAGTTAGTGGTGGATGAAAATGTAAAAAGATACCTCCACCTCAAATCTTCTTAATTGAAGTCAGAGCAGAAAGAGGGGCGGTGAATCGATAGAGTCTATCCATAGGTCTTAGTAGGAGGGGCTGCGCGCGTCAATCTAGTCAGTCTAGTTATGCCATCGGGCAAGGTTCAGCATGTTGTTTGATTGTACTAGTAACAATTTTCTATTTACTGCAAACAAGCGCCATAAACTCCGCCCCGTCTCTGCAAGACTTCGAGAATACGTCATCTCCATCTGGGACCCAAATGTGACGAGATTCAATTGTAGCATCACGACCATTGATGCACCCATCATCATGGCCTAGCCTTAGTGATTCGATTAGTTTCCCTGATTCCCAGGGGTCAAATATTGAAAGAGTATCTTGCACCTGAGCAGCACCTTAGTAAAATTCAGACATGGACGAGATTATTTGACCAGCCATCGAACGAGAGTGGTAAGATTTTGAACGAGTAATGAAGGCTGTTGTTACCCCTCAACTTCGGGAACATCTCAGTATCTACTCACGAGGATCCATGAGATGCGAGTTGAGGTTTCCTTCTCGTTGGAGGCAACAAGCTGGAGTATACTCTCCTCACCAACTCTGAACTCGCTGGGATTGTATCGACCTGATTGAGCTGCTCGCGGTCTTTAGGGGTCGACACTTGATGTCGAGAGACAGAAGATCTCCTCCACCAACGAATTTTCAGCACGCTCGGAAGCCCTCAGGCGGCTCATGTTCCGAGTTAGAGGTTAGTAGGGCCATCTGTGATCCATCGTTTACGAACAACTTCATAGTAGCTTAGAATTGAGCCGCTAAAAGATGTTCACTTGCCCATTGGTGAGTTCGTAGTTGCTAGTCAGTCCGATTAGTGCCTTGGGGCAGGAAAGATTGCTGGCCTTGGACTGGCAGGACTCAGTCTCTTTGGCTGATCACGGGTTTGGCATTGGCGCTATGGGCTGATGGATACTGTCAGCAGGAGTGTCAGGCACACTCTTCGAAATATTGTATGAAAAGATGACATTTCGAGAGGGAAACAACTTTCAATAGACTATCGAGACAACTAGGAATTTGGTAAACAACAAACTTATACTATCACAGACAACGGCAACAAATCACAGACAAACAATAAAATTTCTGAGGAAAAGAGTACATAAGATGTCATGACTTTTGTACCATATAATGTTCGAATTAGCAATCATTGGTAATCTTCGATGATGCGGTTTCCTTATTCTAGAGTAACCATGATGGTTGAAAGCGTGAGTCGTGCAAGAGACATTTATTTTCTCGTCCTAAAAATCTACAAGGTTAACTAGGTGCTGCAATAACTCGTTTCGGTTCATGTTCTTCGTGACGGCTGACTCCGGGTCGGACTTACGATTGCATTTAGTCCTCCTTGCCGGCCGGAGGAATACCGGCTGGTTAACCTCTGCCGAGTTAAGTGTTGTACATCCTCTTCAACTGTTTGCGTAGGGTCAGAAATGGAAGGGCAATGGCCGATCCGAAGTATAATGTGGTGCCGATGAAGATATAGCGGTGATTTTTGATCGAAAAGGGCAGATTGTGCCCCATGAGTGGTGGCCCCTTGTAAGGTTCCGTCATGATTGGTTTGTCTTGCTAGATAGTTCGATTAGAATAAGAAAGGCGAGCCGAATAAGAAATGTCCCGTGGAGGACTAGATAGTGTTTATCATATTATTGCCTGCAAATGGGCAATGCGAAGTGAGAGTGTTGCCGGTTGGCGGCGCACAATCCATGCGGACCTAGTGTTTGTTCAGTTGCGCTGATGTTTATATATTGTCAGAGTGGCCTCTTCTCTCGCGTAGGGCCATACTAGGCAGAATGCACCGCTTCTCGTCAGATCAGCGAAGTTAAGCTGCCTTAGGCCGGGTTAGTACTTGGGAGGG
>Ga0058701_10000220_pt1 | contig 46257 bp, 38 predicted proteins | sample AgamicOrMae_FD_97039 | JGI IMG/M metagenome (GOLD analysis project Ga0058701, IMG submission 97039) | Agave microbial communities from Guanajuato, Mexico - Or.Ma.e | ecosystem: Host-associated > Plants > Phyllosphere > Phylloplane/Leaf | place: Guanajuato, Mexico | collected 2012-06-04
CGAACGTAAGCATCCTATCCATGTTGGCTTACAGTTGTTTATTATTGGAGAAATATGAGCGCGCCGCTGAATGCTACCGTAATATCACTTACCAAGATGATACCAATTTCTTGGCTTGGAACAACCTTTCTAAAGCATACATAAAGCTAAACCAGAAAGAGAGAGCTTGGAGGACTCTACGGGAGGCTATAAAATGTAATTATGAGGAACCTAAGATTTGGGAAAATTTCATGCTTGTCGCTGTAGAGATTGGTGCCTTGGACGACGTCATTTCATCTTGGCATCGATTGATAGATCTAAGGGGTTCCCATAAGGATGACCAAATTCTGAGTGCTCTAGTCTACTCCTTGATCAAGAAATCCTATGCTCAAAAACCTTCAGAATGGACCAAGCTACTCGGCGAGGCAATAGAATTAGTGGCGCGGATTAGCACCACAGCCGCTAGTTCACCAAGAGTGTGGATATGTTACTTTCGATTGCTGATTCGGCAGTATGAGTCATATAGAGACAAGGAGGGGGCAGATGATAATGAAACGCTAACCATCGAGATAAAATCTTCCATATCTAAAATGCGAAACTGCCTACAGCGGGCAACACCAACAGCTATCATATCCGATGCCAATTGGTTCCGCTCCGCTGAGAAAGTAGATGACATCCTCGATGCGTATGATGAGCTAGCTGATTGTTATGATTTAGCTCTTAGTACGGTTGGTCATCATCGCGACATATGGGCGCAATGGAGATCATTCAGAATGTCAGTCCATAACACTTTCAAGACATTGAAGAATAAGGGCTATGACTATTCCTTGAAGGGCATCTCCCACACGAGATAAACCAGCGGGTCCATGGACCTAGCAAAAATCTACGCGTCAAGTACATGACAAAACTTTCTTCTTCGAGTTTTTCGGACTTATGCTGATGCCTTCATCACGCTGATCTTATACATTGAATTGAGCTGTTCGAGAATGATGAAAGTTATAACAGTGTGCGGTCCTAGGCGAGCATAATAGGGGGTGAAGCCCCGCCATAATGAGAAGAAGCCCTCGTTCTTGATCACTTTTAGCAGAACGTCGACTGTTCCTCTGTATTCGGGGATGCCACCAGGTGCCACTTTCATATTTTGTAGGCGCGTTTTTGCAATATCTACTGGCATAGATGCTGCCGTCGTAACAAGACCTGAAATCATGGATGCACAAAAATGAAGGAGTATACCCTCAGTGAGGTATCCTGTTGCGACCAACCGCTGTTTTGCCTGGCTGTACGAAGCTAACTGGCACATATTCACGACCATGGCCCTGCCTATAGTCGGGGTACATCCTGTCCAGAGGGCCCTCACCCCCTCTTCCCTCACTATTCTTGAAAGAGCATTGAAGACGTTTTTATAGTTACGTCTCTGTTCCGGTGGAAGCCGACCATCAGCTGTCATCCGTATCAAGGACACCTCTGCTGGGGTCCCGATGAATGCACCAGTTGCACCTGCAGTCAGACCACTGGCCAGCTGCGCCACGAAGCTAGTCTTACCATCAACCGATAAGTGATCAATCAGGGAAGTGTATACACCCATTCTCACGGTGGTATATGATGCTTGACGCAATAGCCCGGCAGATAGTCCGTTGTAAAGTGATAATATTCCTTCATTCTTGATGACTTGCGCTACGACACCGAGACTGGTAGCACGCTTACCACCTTCAGATCCCGAAAGTTGCATACGATTTTTGACTAGATCTAGTGGTTGTACGAAGCATGTTGCCCCCATGCCTGATAAACCACCAAACAGAAACTTGATTGTGTTTGGCACACTCACTTGTTTCGCCTGCTTTGTCTCAGACATCCTAATATATATTGTGGAGCTGCCTAGTGATGAAACAACAAGATATGAATCTTCTATGAATTCTATAATCCACTATCGAGGATGAAGACCGTCTGAGGGGTATCGCCCAGCGAGACTCTTATATCTAGCCCCAACAAGGACATGAGTCGTCTACACTCTATAAAATGTGGCATGAAGCGCCTTGCGAGAAAGTCAAAGAACACGAGCTCAGCGTGCTGGTCATGTTGACATACCATGAGGTGAACGTGCGATGGTTCTGAAATCTAGACACGAAAAGTACCTCAAAAACATTGTAATCAAGTTGTCATGTTTTGGACCGACTCAAGTCAGCCTATACAATAGAGAGACATTCAATTTATTTTATGAGTTTTCTTTCTCGGAAATTGCCACAACGAGCAAAGATATCATTGTTGAGCTTTCTTGAGAGCCTTCTTCCTGAGCATCTTCATCTGATTGAACGCTATGTTACCTGTCAAACTTCGATCATAGATGATTGGAAATACATGCTGGGTGAAGTAAAATTGTAATTCGTGCGCCCAGTAACCAGTTGTCTGCCCATCGAGTCCGACAGTTTTCAGTTGTGATCTGACGTAGTTCTCCGGTGTTGGTGCCATCCAGTAAGCCTTCCTTATCTTGCTCATCTTGGATACTACGAAGCCGGGTAAGACACTTTGGATAATTATACCTTTCTTTGCATACTCATAGGCAATTGATCTACTAAAAACATCAACAAAAGACTTAGTGGCCGCATACAAGGATAATAGTGGACACGGGTCAAGAGCAGAGAATGAGGAAATATTCAGTATGACTCCGTATTTTTGTTGCTCCATTGTTGGGATCACGATGAAGCACATTCTATAACAGGATACGCTATTAACATTGATCATCTGACAATTCTTCTCCTCGAGACTCGGTGTAGCAAAGTACTCTGGGTGTTCGTAGGACATGCCAACATTATTGATGAGAACATCAACACGTGGGAGTTTTTTGATCTCCTTCTCGATACCTCTGTAGATATCATCCTTTGTGAAGTCAGCTGGATGGATTCTAATTTCTTTTCCTCTCCTATTCGACTTTGAGTCTATCTCTTCTTTGACAAGTTTGAGTTTGTCCTCACTTCTGCTTATAAGTAATAGGTTATAACCTTTCTTGGAGAATTCATGTGCATATGCCAGACCGATACCGTCGGTTGCACCAGTAATGACAGCCCAGGAATTTTCTTTTGGCTTGAAACTCTCGCTAAAACCAAGCAAGCTGCCCAATTTGAAATTCCACAAACCTCGAGCGAGTCTGTAAATGATTGAAGTTACAAAATATACAATGATTGCATAGCCACATAGATAAATAGGCAAATCCATCCTGGAATATCTGCGATAAAATATCGGCTGACAAGAGCGTCAATAAATAAGGTAATAGAGATGGAATGTGCAAAATTCGGTTCTGATAATATCTATATCTAAAATGTGGACAAAAGAAATCTTCCAGGCTCCCAAGTTGAGTGAACACGATATGAGAGACAGTGGGTATATTAAGAGAGATCGCCTTGCTCACTTCTTTCCTTGACGCGTCGGCTTGAGAATGTTTGGCGTTTCACATGTGCGTCGACGGCCAATAGACTCCTGCTGAAGAGAAATAAGGTGGCCAATTCACGTAGACCAGCAATGGGTTATCAAGGCATTTCAAGTAGCCTGTTCGCCTTTCATGCGCCATTGCGTGTGTGCCTGCTGGTCTCTCTTCCCGTCCTTGTATCTCCCTCTGCTTCCTCAAGATGAAAGCCTTCTTCGTTGCAAGGCTTAAGACCGTACCTATCCGTGCAGGTTTCGTCCTGCCCAGTGGTCGAAAGCGTGGCGTTTGGGATTGGATCTTTTACATACACTGCTACAAACTTGTCGAGGTCTGTTCTGTTGACGACTCTTGCAGGATGTTAGCCCGAGGTGCGTGAGCTCCGAGCCGGAAAGTTCCATCAGCCCGGCAGGTAGAATTATGGGCTCGGTCCGAGAAACGGCTCCCTACATGAATCTCGAAAGTTTATCCCTTGGAGTGTACATACAGGGAAGAGAACGTGGCGGGTCCAGAAGATACTAGGTTGGGACTATGGTGCCGGGCCGCGCGATTAAGCTCAATGATCAGAATACGAGCTGCAAACTATCTTGCTGAACAGGAAAGTTTCCTTTCATGGTAGCGGTGGAGTTTCGTGTGGTGGCGGAGTACGGGATGTTCTCGACTTCTCATCTGTTGCTCTCCTGTGTACAATCACCGGTGGGAGACAAACATACTGGGGCCATAACATCACGAATTCAACTTTCAGATTGAAATGAACTTCTGAGTACTGCAGATGCAGGCAACCAATCGAGGAATCAACATGTGTGTGCTCGGCAGATCGAAAGTCAATTTCTATTGACAAGAATTCAAGAACCTTGGAACTAATGTGACACATTGCTTGGCCGTTAAGTTTGTCGAAATCGCCATTCACGACTCAGTCAGCCGGCGGTTTTAGAATCGATTACCCCTCCATACTCCTTTTGGGCGCCTCTCTGGAGGAGTCATGTCGATGTAAATGACGCAACACCTCTCGACCTGTTGCTGAAGCGATGTGACGATATTCTAAGTCAGCTATCCAAGATTGGAAAGTACAATTCTAAATCTTGATCGCGAGTGAGAGTGAGAGAATATGGCAGAGTTCGATTGAAACATCAGCTTATTCTCACAAGTATCCACTGACAAGTGACAATCATCATTACTTTTTTGTCTGGTTAGGTCCATTCCCATCGGATCTTATTCCACTGTGCTCGTATTCCTTCGAGATAGACTAGCGATTGGGCAAGACTTAGGGGGAGAGAGATATTATCCTTCCGTCTCGCAGTGGGCAAATATGAAGACCGTCCATGGAAAGAACATCATGGCAGCGCCCCGAACACTAACGAGTCGTTCAGATTATTCCAAAGAAGGACTTCGGATGGGCTAGATTTACACTTATATACTCAATGGCATGTTCAAATCGAGCTGCCAGCATCAAATTTACATCAAAAAGTAGAATACTGATCTAAATGAAATTCTGATTGCAATATCGAGATGAGCGATGCAGCAGAGAAGGATATTGATATAATCATCTGAAGACGCATCGAGTTCGGGATGAACACTTATCGATCTCGGTGTTCGTCCTGTTTATGCTAGATAAATGAATTTACATCAGATTTGTATAGATCGAGGGGGCACACGGCTAAACTAGCGAGCTGACTCTGTGGAGGATCCTTCTCACAAGATATGAGAGGCGAAGTGAATGATCTCAGTGTCACTTCCTTCCAACCTGTGCTTGGGCTTGGACCTGAGTTTGTTGCTGCCCTGGTCCTTGTGTCTGCACCTGAGTCTGGGCTTGGACACCAGTGGCCGCACTAGCTCCAGTTTGAGCTTGCGCCTGTCCTTGGACCTGGATGTCAACTTTCTTCTTCTTATTCTCCGGAGATATCATGTCCACAATTGGCTGAGTGATTACTTCAAGCGGTTTGAGCACTACATTGTTCATGTTCTCAAGTGTCCTAACAATTTTATCGGGGCCGCCAGCTCCACCGTTGACATTCATCTGAACTGCCGCTCTTCCAGTTCCACTCTGGCCCATTGCCTTAGCCTGGACCATGCGATTATTCTTGTCTGTGTCTGAGCCGTTCTTCTCATCGTCCTCACCCAATATGAGACGCCTTATTGGCGATGTTATCACCTCGAGAGGCTTTGCGGCTATCCTCTCCACCTTCCTAATGCCATCAATGATGAAATTTTTCTTTTGTTCCTCGCTGACCTGCATTTGAGCGTTTGCAGCTGCACCGGAACCAGCTCCAACACTCACTGAGGCTCCGGCCTTGATTGGTCCAATCCTGCCGCCAATTTGTGCCTTTGCACCAGCACGTTGGCTTGGTGGCCGGTATGGTTGTTGGCCAAGCAGAGCATCTTCAACCGGTTTACTGAGGACCTGGATTGGTGTTCGCATGACTTGATGGAACACATCCCATGCCCGCAATAGGGGTTCCTTTCTTCCCTCACGGTTGATGCCCAAGGCTCTATCAACTGGACGAAGTACTATCTCCCATGGCTGTTGTACAAGATCATGAAGCTTGTCCATAGCCCTGACAATACGGCTAGCCTCATCACGTTTACGCTCGAGTAAGGCCTCGCGTTCAGCATCGTTCTTGATGGCGCCAATTTCAGCTATCTCCTTGATAATTCTATCCAAAGGTTTAGTGAACAATTCAATACCAATTTTGGTGGCGTTCTTAAGTTGGTGAGCAGCGTCAACTATCGGATTCCTCTTGCCTGGCTCATCATAGCCCAGAGCATGGTTCAATGGTTTCATAACAACCTCCAGAGGTTTGGTTAGCACCCGATCGGCGATATTGAGGGCACCATCGGCCAAGCGTGTGAACAGTTTGGGGTCTATATCGCTGCCCGGTGCTGCCATTGTAGAACCAGCAGCAGCTTGAGCTGAGGCACCACCTGCTCCGGCTGCAGCTTGAGCCTGAAAGCGCACCGACAACTGGTAGCCGCCATCATCAGCCATCTTCCGAAGTATACTTTCGAACGGTTTGGCGATAGCATCCACAGGCTTCTTCGAAAGGGCATAGATTTCATCAATGAGCTTCAAGATTGGATTCCTCTTTCCACTCTTGTCAAAACCAAGCGCATGATCCACCGGCTTCAGGATGATCTCAATTGGTTTCTCCGCCAATTCGATCGTTCTATCTGCTATCTCTCCCACTATGCTACGATCCTCCTTGCGAGCTAGCTCTTCCTTGATTCTCGCCTCTCGTCGCTCTTGATCGCTTGTTGTCTGGAGGAGCTTTTCATTATCCCGTTTAGTTTCATCTGACGTCTTAAATGCACCAGTTAGAACCGACTCAACAGGCTTCGCAACCAGACTCAAGGGGCGTCTCAGGATCTCATGTGAATTGTCGTACATTCTGATGAGCGGATCTTTCTCATATCCCAAAACTTTATCTATCGGCTTGAGCACTTTCTCGACGGGCAATTTCGATATCTCGTGCATCTTATCCATAACCTCCACTGCGACACTCTTTTCGTCCGCATGGTTACCATTCAAAGCCGAACGATCCTCATTCTTTGGTATCACTCCCTTCGCCTTTGCTTGGGCCACGATTTCTTTCAGATTGCTCGGCCTTGGGCCCAACTCGCTCTCCTGCTTAACCTTGACATCCATTAGATGTTTCTCGCGAGCGTCTCCTCGGAGCTGCACATTGGCAGCAGCTTGAGCGTTCATTTGGCCCTCTGAGTTCTGCTGTCCACTACCACTCACTTGAGACATCGGTTTCCTGATGGTCTCGTCAATAGTTTTGGTCACCTTCTCGCCAACTTCGGCTGCCTTATCCTCGATCTTATGGAACGTTTCTTTTACCATCTCAGTTCCTTTGTTAACTAACTTCTGAACCTTCTCGATGGGTCCCGGTAGTTCGCCCCCCTGTTGATTGCCACTGTTGCTCACACTTGCACTTGCCTTGGCCTTTCCATCACCACCACCTAGATTCAAGTTGGCACCCACTTGTAGTCCACCCAATTTGATGCTGCCACCTACACCTCCGGCTCCAGCTGACGCACTTCCTTCAATCTTTGGTGGATCACCGAGACCAACTGCCTGCTTTATATCATTCTTCACCTCCTTCGCCTTATCCTTTATTTCATTGGCGGTTTCCTTCAGGGTTTCTTTACCCTTTTTCGCCATGTCCGTCAACTTTCCCATGATTCCCTCCTGCTTCTGCCCACTCGAAGCGGCTGCCGAAGCTGCCGCACTTCCGCCTCCGCCCACTGACCCAGACGCTGAAGCGGAGGCCTCTGATTTCTTCTCGTCATTCAAGCCTACAGTGCTCTTGACGGCCTCTTTGCCCTCTTTGAAGATCTCCTTCACCTTACCCATAATACCGTCTGGCTTTGGGGTGGGGTTGCTCATCGACATTGAAGCCGAAGCAGAGGCTGCAGCAGCACCAGAGTTTTGTTGCGGAGCGTTGCCAGCCGGTGGCATCTGCGAGGATTGAGCAGAGCCACTAGCGGCCACTGATGAGCCTCCACCTGACGCATGTCCAGCTGACATAGAGACTGAGGAAGAGCCTGCCTGTTGCCCACCCGAGGAGGCTGCAGAGCCACTTGCTGCCACAGATCCACCTCCACCTGATGCATGTCCACCTGACATGGAGATGGAGGAAGAGCCTGCCTGTTGCCCACCCGAGGAGGCTGCAGAGCCGCTTGCTGCCACTGATGCACCCCCGCCTGACGCATGACCGCCGGACATAGACATTGTGGAGGATCCGGATTGAGCATTGTTAGGCGACGATGAAGAGCCACTCGTGCTCATCGATATAGAGCCCCCTCCAGAGCCACGTCCATTAGATGCTGACATGGATGCAGATCCGGATGACGATGCGGCGCCCGAGGCGGCCATCGACGAGGAACCTCCTCCAGAATTGTGTCCATTAGCCTGGGACATCGAGGCGGAGACTGACGAAGCACCACCCGATTGGGACCCACCAGAATGGTTATGACTTTCGGACTCAACCTGCATTGAATTGCCGCCATTGTTTGATTGCTGACCAGCATTGCTATTCATCGATATGCCGCCGCTCATCGAGCCACCGGATGAACCTCCGTTTCCACTCATACTGGCTGCGCCACTCGCGCTACTACTGCCACCATTGCCATTATTACTATTACTACTGCTGCTGCTGCTTGCAACATTATTGGATTGGGCATCAATCAATTTGGCTGTATGTTGATTCAAAAGGAGAACAATAACAACCGAAACGGCTAGTGGCAAGATAGTGACACAGTGACGGCCGCATTGTCTTGCCTTGTAGAATTGCATATTCTGAAGGATCTTGAACTGATTAGATGTATTGTTGTCAATTTGTACTCTTCTATGCTACCCTACAATTTCCTTCCGCTCAGTTACACGAAAGCGATTTAAAATCGCTAGCTCTTTTACGAAATTAAGCTCCCTCTGCTGTTTGTTGACAAGAAATCCCTCAGTCTATTAAATTGATCGTTCACAGGTCTAAGAATTGACTGATAAAAGAAACACCTCCAGGTTGATTTAACCTGAAACACAAGTCAGATGGGAAATGGAATCATCTCCAGCCAATGACTACTGCTCGCGCCTTCAAAGCCCATGAGACGACGAGATTAGGTTACAGATCCTTCAGCTTTGTCCATTGCATTTAGAAGTAATCAAAGGGAACTGAGTTCCGACTATAACGCGTCCAGAGTCTTCCAATCATCCCTCGTCACACGCTTCGAGCATGAGGACCCAGACTGACGATCCTCAGACTATACTACGATAATATTAGCGATCTGATCCCCGCCCTGAGGAGAGAAAGCTTGTCTGGCACCGAGTTGTTCCATTCAACTCAACGAGTGTTTGAATTCACCCAGCCTGCAGGGATATTCAAAGCGAAGCGCTCCCACCTTGAACTTGAAGTTACAACATGATGTAGGGCGCTGGGGGAGCCCAAAAAATTAAGTCTTCGAACAAATCCGTCAAACTGAAGAATCAAAATTGTCATCTCCGCATAACAATCAATCCGCCCACCGGATTAGATGTGGCGTCGGATATAACACGTGAATGAGCGTTTAGTTTGGCGCGATAAGAAATTGATCCCTCTCCTGCGTTCTTAAATTGTTGTTCGTAACTATGAGGTTGATGTATCTCACTCTGAAACTCTGTAGAGCAATGACTGATTGTACCGTATCATCCAACTAGGAGATGCAACCACTCAATGATAACAGCTCACTTGTTCGGCTGAGTATCATGACATGGTATGACTGGCTCTGATAACACGCTATCAGTTGATCCTTGGAGAATTTCTGAACTCTCCGGTTAATATCCATCTTCCCGGAATCATGGTCGCCTTCATATTGATCAGCAGAAAGTGTGAAATGTTACAGATTTGAACGTCGCTTCACACTACTCTATGATTCAATCGAGCGCTGCCCTACCGAAGTTTGTTGGCAGGCTCACAATCAGCGCCTCGTTCTCAGCCTCTTAAACTTACCAGGAAGATCAAGGGCGCCTGATCGAGGTGAAACTCAGTGGGCGTGACCAAGAATGTGAGGTTTCTCTGGGATGAGGTATTGTCACGTATCTTCGGAATCAGTATCGGACCGCAAATCAATGTATCCTGTATTGATGTTTCGGCCGACGATGGAGGGTTCCCCAAATAAAAGCTGACTCGACCCGTATGAATTTCTCTTTTATTTAAATGGAATTCGCCTTTCTTGATTCAAAAGTCGCCATAATCGCGATCGCCGCGTTCACCACTCAAGACCTCTATCTTCGTCAGTTGACCACTCTTCATCAATCTCATCAGAATCGATTGGTCCCACATGTATCGCCTCTCCACTCAAACATTGAGGGAAGAACTTCTTTGAATCACGGTACCATCCGACTAGAATCTGAGGCGTCACCATCGATCAACACATGGCAAATCATAATAGCTGGAAATTCAGGAACTTCCGGTGTCGTCTCATTGGCCCTCGTTCTCCTATATTCGGCTCGGAGAGGGATAAGGATATTTTAATCCGCTTCTTGAATGATCTTCTAGGATTCACTGATGCCAGTGTGTTCGATTTCTTCATTCAACTGTATTGTTTTTACTTTTTTACAATCCTTTTCATATTGACTCTCGCGTTTAGAGATGGAAGAAAAAAAGATTCCGAGGTGTCGTCTGTGAGCTCGGAGTCTCGACTCAACACAATGGAACAGAAGAAATTCATTTCCAAAGTAATATTCAAGATCCTGATAATGAAGATGGATGGCAAAGTTTTGTTGACGTACTGTGTAGAGTTCAAAATGAAGTACAAACAATAGCTGAGATGCAAGTTTCTAAGGCTATAGACATTGAAGAACGTGCTCAAAACTATGCGGCTGAAGAATACTCAAGATAAGCGAATAACATAGATCATAAATATGATTGTCAGAGAGGGATCAACTTCATTGCTGTAGCTAACTGTATTTCCCGATAAAAACAATATAAGTCTGATCTACTCTAGTCTTAGAAAACTCCAGCAGTCCAGAAGAAGCAGGACCTTTATCTTCGTGAGAGGCATCGGGAATAATTGGGCCAGAGTCCAATCTCAACGGACCCTATCAGACCGGCAGTGTAGCTTTTGCTACTCAGCCTCAACCCGGATGATGCTCGAGACTCTACACCTTCTTGATCGCCCACCGATTAGTGGTAGTTGTTCATGGATCGAGCCCAGCTGACCGAACCCGATAGATCCCGATCGTAATATAAACACATATTTCGTGTAAAAGGATGATCTGGTGCCTAGCTCAGTCCAGCTCCAATGTGGATATGTATTTCAGTGATGCCTTTAGCATCCAATCGGGAGAGGTTCGCCTCCGTGGCTGTGTTTCCGTTGGATGATGATTCTCAGGCGACCCTATTTTTCTAGAAGTCGACGACATGAGGTCATCAAGGATACTCTCTCTTCGATATGAGATCGATTGTTGATTTGTTCGCTTAGATTCATAAACGCCGAGACTTTGGCAAATTAAGGATCCTTGCATGAACTGTTTGGTCTTGTCGGAAGCGAGGATTCGGTAACGGGAAGAAACCTGTTCGACAGAGATCATGAATCTTGATCTTTTCTATCCTGTCCATCTCTTGGCCTGATGAAAGGTGCCCACCTTGTTGGCAAGACGCTGTCGAACAGTCTCTCGTCCCCTATTCGATCTTGGCCAAGTTGGTTATCTCCACGCGCATGTGCAAACTCAGTCGACCTCGGGTTCGTCTAGCGAGCTTTTGCAATGGTATGACTGTCACTTTCACAAAGTATGCAGCGGTTGTTTGAATCTGGTTCGTGTGAAGAATATGCAACGTATGGAGAATTGTCAGAGCCCCTAGGTGACTGTGTAGCACGATAGTGGAAGAAGAGAGTCTGGTAAACAAGAAGCAAAAGGTAGTGGACACTGTTTCGCCTTATCATAACCAAGGAGACTGCAACTACCATCTCAGGTGAGTAATTCTCGTCTGCTTATCCGAGTGTGATGGGCATCAAATGAGAGTGATATCAATCATTTGCGCGAGGTACACATGGGAGATGGAACCACCAAGACTTGTCTCTCCTCATCCGGTCCCAGTTTTCGTCTCTTGCCCTGCTCTTGGCCCAAGTTTGCTTTCCCTAACTCTTGCCTGTTCCATCTTTGTTCTTTCCGAACATGTGGTGTCATCGGGTTGATCTGGAGCGTCATTGTTATTCTAGTGCGCAATTTGAACAACACTTGAATTTGGGCTATGCTAATTAGCAAAGAAAGAAGGGAAACTGGCTGCTTGTTGTTGCCGAGAGACAAATGTGCCCCAAGTGAAGTTAGTGCTAGACTTTGGGGGCGATTTGGTTGACTGGCAGTGCAGCAGAAGGCTCGCGTGTAGTGTCCCTGCTGCATGGCACGCAAACAACTCCAGTTCAAACAGTGGTAGTCTCTTGTACCACAAGCCCGAAAGACTCACCAGCTACGTGAGCCCCCTTAAGAGTTAGTCGCCTAAGACTAGTTAAAGTTCGACTTGGCCGCCATGCTCGAGACAAGCTCGTATGGGCACGAGTCTTGTCCACGAGGGAGCAGAATGTTTTATCATGCAATCAGGTGAAATTGGAGATAAATATCAGTCTTGTCCAGCGAGCGCGCGGGCCCACTCGAGCCGTCTGGTGCTCGTTATTGTTGTTGGAGTTGACGCTGTTTTCAGGCCAATTGATTGGCCAATCAGAGTGTCTTATTGCTCCAATTAGACTGGCTTGGGGCTCATTTGGTGCCCGTCCAGCGAGGGGCGAGCACACGGCTCTTCTCCTCTTGTGCTGGCGGCCAATCTTAGCTGTTTGCTTGAGGACCATCTTGGATCAGATGGGGAGACATTTCGAGCTAGGTGGGCACTGCTAAGACGTGTTGCTGGTGACTGCAAGTTGTTGTTAGGACTGGAGGCCAGCTGGGCAAGTAGGTGAATTTAGTCAAGCAGTAGGAAATCTCAGTTGGGCGAACAAAAGTGGCACCGACAAATGTTTTGCTCGCCCACTTGGCTGCCGGTTAAGTTGTTTGGCGCTTGGGACTGATTTCTCTCCCCTTCTAGGACAGTGGCTCGCTCGAGTGGCCATCGATGGTGATTATTTATGTGCTCAGATTAGAATTTGAGTGTGTGTGTGTGTGTGGGTGTGCTCAAGTGGTTGGCGTTGTTGTTGTTGCTGCTTTGTCGCTGTTTGCCTCCAGCTGGCCGTCCAGTGTGTTTGATTAGTTCGAGTGGCTTCCAGGTTGGCGCTCGTCTTGGCTCGGCAAGCTCAAAATATGCCCATTTGGTGGTGGCACCAAAATGGGGCCAAACTCCAGTCCATAGCGTCGACCAGTTTAAGAACTGCACTGTGCTCCACTCGCTCACTTATTCGCCCCCACACTCTGGCCATTGGTTAGCTATCGTTATTCATATGGACTATAAATAATCTATGGACACTAGTGTCTTTTGGGCATTTGCGCCCCTTGGCCAGCCTGATGGCCACTGGGTCCGGCAAGCGCCAGCCAGCCAGCGGCAAACGCGGCCCGCCCGCCAACAGTCTAATTAATGTTGTGTGTCGCTCAATTATAAAGAGAACCTTGGGACAGTGTGGCCAAGTGTGTGGACCACACACAAGGCCGGCCCAAACTAATGCGGCCACAAAGAGCCCACGTTGGGCGGATAATTTGACGCGGGAGCCACTTGCGCCCCCTCGCTGAGGCGCCCCCAAAGTGCCACGCTAATGGACTTTTGATCTCGACGAAAGGTTCCACGTTCCCAGTTCAAGTTTCGGCCAAGGGGCCAACTTTTAGCGGAAGTTCCAGGCCAACCTCCAAATGGCTGCTGCTTTACGGCCTCTCTTCCAGCGCCGGCACTCATTGTGTCGAGCAGGCGGCGGGGGACGAGCGATAGATTGGGGCGAGCGCCCAAGTAGCCAGTTAACTGTTCCCTCGCCACGAAGGAAGAAGCCGGCGTTGGAGGAAAAAAGGGTGAGTCCTTTCAAACAGAGACACTCTCTAGAGCCGCCCCACTACAGTGGCTCACTTGGCGATGAGAAATATTTATCACTCTCTTCTCCGGGGCCCCAAGATTATCCCCAAACCAACGGGCGCCCCCAGCATCACTTCCGGCTGCTCAGCTGTTGTCCGACGGCTTATTCCTCTTGAGTCCCGGCGCCTTTGGCTGTGCCTCTTTGCGGCGCTCGAGGACCCGTGGCGGCTCGTGTGCGTGTGCCTTGCTGCCTAGCTGAGCGCCCGCTCCGTCTGGCAAATCTATTTGCTTTTGGGATTTTTCATGATTTATTGTTTTTGTCTGAGAAGTGGGCCCCAAACTCTATCAAAGGTCGCACCTTTTTATGTTTGCCTCGCGCCCACTTTGCCGCCCCGCTCGCGCGTTACCAGCCAGAGGGGGGCAGCAAGCTAGGCAAAAAGGGAAAAGGCGCTTGGCCTGGCCACCCAGCGCGAGGCCCACACAAAGCGGGGCCGCTTAAAAAGAGTGCTTGCCTCAGCCCACTGGAAGCGTCGAGGGGCCACCGTCTGGCCCAAGTGATTGACTGATCAGTCGGACGATCAATTGGACGTGATTTGATTTATCGTTACTATTGGATCAGCAGGAGCCTCAAAAGGCCCCTTTGTCTCACTCTCACTCTCTCGCTCTCTTCTCCTTCTGGCTAATCCCAAAGCCGGCTGCCACTCTCCAGCCCAGAGGGTCAGTCTGCCGACAGAGCCGCTCACAGTGGAGACTTCCACCACCGAGAGGCCGTCTCCAAGAGGGCGAGCCAAACGTTTTGGGTCCGAGTTCAATTGGGCGTCTCACGTCTTCGCAAACTATCGCCAATCCTGTTAGCAAGTGTGGCACTTCTTCGGCGCTCGCTCCAAGCACTTGGTCCAGCGGCAACCTTCTTGTTTGGCGCGATTCTGCCCAATTCGAGACCCGTTTCGAGCCCCGCACAGATGTTGCAAAGTTTCCAAGCGGAAGTGCAAGTGGACGTCAATCTCACTCTGTCTCTGTGTGGCCATTTTGTCGCAGTCGATGGAAGTGTGATGGCCCAATATGGCCCCACTCTAACCTCAGGAAAAGCAGAAAGAAACACTTCGAGGGAAGCGATCTGGTTCTCTGGCCTTCTGGCCACCACCTCCTTCCGCTGGTCAGTCCCTTTTCGGACCTAATTTATTACCCGACCTTATTGTTGTTTTGAATTTTGCCTCCTGTTCTTGCGGTCCGGCAGAGCCGGGCGAGCTCCTCGAGAGTCGCCTGGAGGTGCCAGCGATCATTTGATTCCCATTAGGAGACGGCTAGCTCCCAGGCCCAGGGTGCTGTGGTCTTCCCATGCATCTCGGAGCTAAGGGGGAGATTTTATCTCTGGACCAGAATGCTGGCGGCGCAGGGAAACAGACTACCTCCCATGCAGGAGGACGGAAATCGGCGCTCGACGGGCCACTGCTGGCCTGGAAAAGACCACCAGCGGGCCAGCCGAAAGCTCCAGGCTGCACGTTTTGGGGGCCCAAACTTGCCAGCAACTTGCAAACAATTTGCGCCCATTCAATTGGAACAAGAACCAGGCGGTCTTGTTGCAGCGGGCCACTAGCCACCAATCTCGGTGGCTGCAAGTTAATTTGATTTAAATTTGAAACAAATTTCGTCCGCTGCACCAACGGAGGCGCCAAAGGTGGTCGTCGGGCACTGAAGAGGCGCCCAGCTCGGCGAGGTGGTGGGCCGATGTTCCAATTGGCATTATGTTGATGGCGCAAATCGAGCGTGCACCAGTATGACGCGTGTCCCGCGAACAGGCAAGCCCATTCGAGGGCACCCCCAGAGGCGGACATGCGCACTTGGTGCTCGGGGCGGCCTCGCTTCAGCTGGACACTGGTCGGTCTAGGTGAGCTCGTGCGACCAGCGTCTCTTGGTGGCCGCTTTGTGGCACGAGTGGGTGGGCAAAAAAGCGCAAGAGCAAGGAAGTTGTCAAATGATTTCATGTGATGTGTAAACAAGTGCCCAGGGGAACAGTCTGGCCGGATAGAAATTATAAATTCGCCACCACATTTGTGGGCGAGCAAATTCAATTGAAGACTCGGCGTTTGCAAGGGGCAAGTTGCCTGCAAACTGGAGCCACAAAGAAGAAGAAGAAGAAGAGGGCAAGGAAAAACTAACACACCACCTTGATCGTTGACAAAACCGAATCAGGAGAGCTGAAAAGCAAACACGTGAGACGAGTTTGCATCTGAGATGAGGAGCGAGTTGCTCGATTGCTGGCGCGCTTTGCACTCTTGCCTGGGGGCCTCTGACACCTCGTCAGTATGGAATGAGATCAACTGGAGGCTTTGAAGCACAGTCGCGGCCAAAATACCATTCAGATCACCGTTCACAGATGAGGTGGGACAGTCTACAAAGAGCTGCAGGGGCCACACGTACTCAGGCAAACCGGTGGGCCGAAGTTGGACTTCTGTCAAGCATCAAGAGTACCACGAGAAGGTGGCCAGAAAAGGGGACCACTAGGAGCAGTTGCAGGGGAGCACCCACTGCTTCCGCTCTCCAGTCGGTCAGCGTCCGAATGGAAGTTGAAATGTGGCGCCTGGTCCTATTCTTGGCCATGATAATCAATAGTCACGCGCTCAGGGTGACCAACTTGGACCTTCCCCACATGGCCCTGCAGGGCGACACAGTGGAGCTGAGCTGTGCGTTCACTCTGGCAGACACGGCCGGCGGCGGGCCAGGACCCGCAACTCTTGTCAGACGACAGGCCACTGGTCAGACGCTCGTCGCTCGCTCGTCAAGCTCACTCGAGCTCAAGAGAGTCTCTGGACGCGACTGGAAAAGAGATAAGGAGGCGGCGGTGGTCAGGACGGAAAGAGGCGTGCAACAATCAGGCGAGCAGCTTTACGCCATCAAGTGGTACAAAGACGAGCGAGAATTCTATCGCTATTTGGCTCAGGAGTGGCCCCACAAGCAGGCCCTTCCAATGGAGGGCGTCCAGGTGGACGTAAGTGTTGGAGGAGAAGGTGAGGAAAGGCTTACCATTGGTTCTTTGTAGTTCAATATTGACTAAGCGTCCATTCTTTGAACTTGTCAACTTTTTCCCCCAAATGGCTCAAATGGCCGAAATGGTAACCTACCGGCTCATCACTGACGAGTAGGTTGAAAAATCATGCAACAATTCGGTAACTCTGAAGAACATTTCACTCAAAACAAGCGGCCTCTTCAGGTGCGAAGTGTCCACTGATGCGCCTTCATTCTTGACGGAATCCATTGAGCGAAAGTTGCAAGTTTACAGTTGAGTATCTGAACCATTTCTCTCCATCTCTCTTTTCGTAACTCTCTTTCTCTTGAAAAACACGCTAGCTTCCACTCGTTGAGATGGCCCAAAAGTTTTCACTAACGACAAACAATCGTCAATTTGCTCCTCCACTGCTCAGCGTTGCCAAGCCAGGGGCCGGAGATAGAGAATCTGCGCAAAAGCTACGCAAATCAGCACTACTTTTTGGGCGATCAGATTGCACTCCGTTGTCTTTCGCACGACTCAAAGCCTGCCGCCCAACTGGACTGGATCCTGAACGATAGAATCAATTTGACTGAAATTTCCACTCTATCAAACGTCTTAGCCCTCGCCTCTTCCGCCTCCAATTCACCCACGAACGAGACCAAGTCTCGCAGATTTCCCGCATTCCTCGTTCAAGGAAATAGACACGTCCGCCTGGCGCCACATTCGCTCCAGCTGCCCCCCAGCCAAGACCAGTTGGCAGCAGTTCAAACACTGCTACCAATAACGGCCAACAATTCGGCCAAAGCTGCCTCTGCCAGGTCCGCTCTTGGACCTCAGAGACCAAGCCGGATTAGCAATGGGGAGAGTTATTTCATTGGACAACCAAGTGGCTTAGCTCAAACGTCTGGTGGCTCGCAACCACCATCTCGATCACATCAGCAACCAATTAAACTGACGAGCAAATCACTCGACCAGTTGGCAGAGTTTTCAACCTCTACACTAAGCCTGAATGTCACACTTGATCTCCTTCGTTTGCTCCAAGACTTGAACCACTTCAACAGCATCAGAATCAACGACGGCCAAAAGTCTAGGAGCGCCCCGATCTCGCCCCAAAATAACCACCAGGAGCACAAGTTTGAAATGATAACCTACGAGCCACTTGGCCTTAGCAACAACAACAACAGGAGCGTAGGTTTCAGACAACGGAATAGCTCATTCAGGCCCAACAGATCGAAGGTAGCAAAGAGGTATGGTTCGGCGGCTGGCACTAATGTGCAAGTGATTTTTGTCCTTAGGATCAGGTGTGTTGCAAGGGTGCTACATCTGAACATGCTAGACGAGGTCAAGTTGAAACTGGTCAATCGAACTGGAGCGGAACATCATCAAAGGATCGAAGAGCCACACGAACAGAAACAAACGATGGAACCGAGCGCAAATTCAGCTTTCGCTCAGCATGGTAAGTTTATATTCACGAATGTGTCTTATTTCTGCTACTTCCGGCGATGTCCGACCATTAGCAACTAATCGATGTTTATCAGATATCATTCAACGAGTTGGCGCAATCATGGCTCTCTTGATCGTGACCTCATCAAGTTATACCACAGCCGTTGGCACATTCCACACAACTACCTTCCGAGCGTGACGTGAGGTAGACATTTAGCAACAGAACCGGTGTCATCAAGGTTGAACCGATGATCGAGATCGCGTCTAAGAATCGAAATAGTCCATCGGGATTCATGCAACTCAACTCTGGCATGGCTAAATAGGCTGCACATTACACGATCGCTGTACAAGGCCTCTTCTGCAGTGTAGTATCAGGACGGTTTACGGTCTAAGTGGCCAATTGTTACCCTGTAAATCTCCATAAAGTATATACCCCACCGAAATATGTCTCCTGGCTCAAGTCAATAATGGTCTAGCCTCGACGGTGCTTTCTTTGACAAACTTAGCTAGCGTAGGAGTCAGTATGTAGCAATACCAAGTTTTCTTGAGTTTTCAGCTACCTATCATGTTTGGGACCATGTTATTCGGAAGCATGTGACTGGCTGGCCGTGTAAACTTTTCGTTCGGTACCAATCGTGGGGTATGCATGCTGACTCTGAAGTCTAATAGTTTTACTCTTGTGAATCCAAAATAAGCAAGGAGTCAGATGCAGGCAGTTGGGTCCACTCCAATATCTATGGAGAAATGAGACTCTTAGAGAGCTCACGTTGCTCATAGCCGAGCTGTTTATTTGATCTAGGTCTCTAACAGTATCTCCAGGCGGACTAGTAAACTTCAGGCTCAATCTGCGTCAATATCTCTCTTCTTCTTTTACATTTCTCAAAATATTCATCAGCACCCTTAACGTAATTCTCCCCTAGCTGTTTTGCCCTAGTTTTCGCTTTGACAAGAGTCCTTTTTTCGATTTCCTCACTAGTGATCTTGTACATGCCATATCCGTAGAACGCTGATAGTAGGTAATATGGGATTCTAGTGCCTATGGGAGCTTTCAATACATTGAAGAACTTTACACTGAGAGCCCCCACAGAGTTTCCCAAAATACAACAGAAGCAAATGTCAAAGAGGGTATAAGGTACCTTGTAGCTGTCGGCGATAAACAGTTCGCGAGCGACAGAAAAGCGTTTAGCATCATCTGATAAGACCAGAGTGTCCATGAGTTGCCTACCTAGATCCGAGTTTCTATCATATTTCCTCACAAGAATCAGCTCCGGCCTCCCGCTCTGGTTGGGTCCGGCCTCCTTCGATGCTATTTTCTTCGCCAGATCATCCTCTTTTGGATCTTCATCCTGTTTCTTCAGTCGCTTGAACGGATTTCGAAATAATTTCAGCTTCTTGATCTCTAGCGCCTCGTCAGGCACATCATCGTAAGTTCTGTAGTTATAGAAATATGGTAAACCTATGAGAGCCCCAGTCTTGAACTCCGTCATTCCGAATGTTCTCGGCTCGATTGATGAGGTTGCGAACCATGTTATTGAGGCAGGATTGCTATATTGGTTCTCGAATATTTCCCTGGTAACTTTCTCCTTCTCTCGGGCCTCAAGGTACACTTCGCCGATTAAATTACGCAGCTCCTCGGATATAGTTTCACGTTGTCCGCTCGGGTCATAATAACCATGAAACTGTTTCAGCAAAGATAGACAAACACTATGGTAAGCGAGGTATGAGGACCCAAGGAGAAATACGAATCCGCTACTGAAGTAACGCGTGTAAGAGTTCCTACCAACTCGAGCCAACCAATATTCGCTCGACATCGATGCTGAGTTAGTTGTTCTAGAAGCAAGTCAAGATTGTAATAGATATCGAGTCTGTGCTGCAATGGCTAATCTCTTTTACTTTCGGACCATTGAGATCTCAAGACATGAGTGGGAGACATAGGACTAACGGAGAAACCGGTCTTGGTCATCAACGAGACAATAACGAAAAGTCGCGTGCGGTGCCTAATTTACTTCTAGCCACGTGCATCTAGGAGCGCAACTATCCAGGCCTAAACAGCTCTCAGGATGAGAAGTTCCGATTAATCCTGTTCAGTTCAGAAAACGAGGAAGCTCATACAAGAGTCAATTGTTATAGAATGCTTATTACACCTTTTGGCTATAGAATTGCCGTGAGATTTGCGAGGAAACCAATATGGATGCCAACAGCACCAACCAAGTTATTTAGGATGTCTGTTCTAACTCGAGAATTTTACGATAATGAAGAGGTTGAACAAATCAAGAAGCTACAGGCTGTATACAATTCTCAAATGGAATCGATCTCAAATTTCATGCGAGTTGAATTTTACGAACCAGCTTCAAAGGCAGGGGGAATCCCAGCCGAGTTTCTTCAGATGGAAGCGGAAGAGGATAAGAAAATTAACGAGGAGAACGACAGATTGAATGCTGAGATAGCAAAACAAAAAGCTGAATTCTTTGCAGAGAGACTGCGATACCTGGAGGACGAAGTTATTAACGAGAAGTTGAAACGTGAAGACGCCATAATCGAGGCTTCTCAGAAAGTCGACGATTATATCAAGAGCGTCAAGGACAAGCCAGATGCGTGTGTCACACCCGATAACTTTGAAGCGTTGATGATCAAAGCCTTAGAGAACCCTGTTAATCATGAATTCTGCATTGATACATATGGACGGAAATACGAGTCAGAACCTCCACAAATCCTACCCCGCAAGGCCAAGAGAAGAAGGTTCCCAGTGGCTCAGAATCAGAGGGGCGAAGACGCTAGTAGATCAGTCAACGACGCTATCAAGGATCAATAGGATTGTTTAATGTCTTCTCGAATTCGTTGTTGTACATCATTCGGACTTGGCCGATGACTTTGACTTGAACAATCTCGAGGAGAAATTGACCAAGGCTTCCTCGTGGCACATTATCACGTGTGTAATGAAAACAAGGCACCAACCTCCCAGGATCACACCAAAGGTTACCGATATTGGTTGCAACATATCGAGTAGGTAATGTTGAGAGACCCTTAAGAATACGAAAACTCCACTAAGGCTAATTGTAGTGGTCAGTGATGGAAGCGCATCGAGTATCCTTAATTCATAATCATGTTTCGCGAAATAAGCGCTTATGCGCTTGTAGCTGAAAATGATTCTAGCGAGCATTATCAATGAATTTGCTAATATGAACGATACACTACCTAGGGTTGACTGTGTCGTATAAATGGTAGCCAAATACAGAAATGAGAACATCACCATGCAGTAATTGTGAAGTCTGATCTCTTTGCTGCTCATACTAGCAAACGTGAAACATTCAGCTATCCCGTTGACCGCCAGTAAAGGTGTATAGAATAATTGCAAACGCATGAGTTTGAAAGCGAGGGGATTGTTGAGTTTGTCTCCGCCATAAATCACGATGAGTGGAACAAAGTTGTAGCCAAATGTCAATACTATGAGTCCGAGCAACAACATCGACTTCAACAATAACATGAGATTCTCTTGTACTCGGTAGAACTTTCTGATATCCAAAGTCTCCGCCCGACTAACACTTTGAGAAAAGAGCGTATACCCGCTGTCTTCAATCGGTTTGAAAACCAATCTGGCTGCAAGACTTCCTAAATTGTTCACTACATCATATATGCCCTGTTCGCTCAGGCTAATAACATTGAAGAACGTCATGATGTAACGCTCACCCTCTGTTAACAATTGCTTGAGGAACGTCTGTGACACAAAGCTTGCGCTAAGTTTTAGGCTCTCCCGATCAAGATTTCTATACAAAAGTTTCGTTTCATCGTCGGAATCCTTTCGGCTCTGTATCCTCGGCATAAAATTCAACGGTGATAGACAGGCTTTGGAACATAGCCTCGTGTATGAGTATATAACGGAAACTATTGACGCAACTAGCTGACAAGACGCCATCTTACCTAATATGAATGATGACTGCCCCGACTGATATTGGGCACTTTCCAGAAACGTCACTATAGCGGTTAACACGCATTTCACAGTGACTGAAGTAACCTCGACTTTCGGGTTATGGTCTGAAATTGCTTTAGCCTGAGCATAGATAAAGCAGGGCTCGGCAAACATTTCAATAAGAACAGCGGCAGTCGTTAGTAGAACAGCAATATGGTAGTCATGTGTCTCTGTCCCAGCCAGATCCTCGGCTGATGGAGAATTCAACTGCCAGACATAAGTTAAAGGGACTGAAAGTGCACATGACAGTAATAGGCCTAACCAGATGGTGTTCACAATCCTGGAAGAACGTTTGTTATCGCTTTTGGCCAACTCCCCGATACAAGCCCGTCTGAATGGTTCTCGGGATAGGAATTGCAGTGTTGAATATAGCAAGGCAAGGCGAACATTGATGATACCAAGTAGCGTGCTTGATCTCAAGTACTTGAGTGTGATAGCCCCAAGAACGAAGGTGAAGCCCCTGGACAAAATCTGGACAACAATGTTAGAGGCAATAGCCACTCCGGTTGCCTGGAGCTGTCTATTGTTTGCAGCTTTTGCCGACATTTTCCAACATATCCTACTTGTGGAACAATCTTGACTACTTAGAGTGCTTGATTAGAGTTCAATAGACAACTGTTCATTCTTATTCTTTACTCAAACTATGAGTGAGGTTGTGTTTGAGCATTTGACAAACTGAGTTTCCATCCTGCAGCTCCATCAACTGGTGGTAATCCAGAGATCATGCAGCGTGAAAGCCATAACGCATAACAATCAGAGAGAGCCAAATGCTCGAGTTACGCACACGAGTCAACACAAAAACAGACTTCTCTCGGCCAGGTTGAGAAACACGCGTTCTTCACATTCATCAGCTGACCAGGCGTCGAGAATTGAAGTGCCCATCAGAACTTGCGCGCGGTGGTTAGAAGCAACGCGCTAATTTCATCCCGGATTCGGGTGCAACAAACTCATCTGCAAGTTATAGAATTCCCTTAATCTATTGAATAAGTGAAATATTCCACACTCACAGGCAAGTTATGGGTGTCCTCTGTAGATTTCTCATGAAATTGAATCATGAGACGGTAACGATAGAGTTGAAAAATGGTAGTATCGTCCATGGAACTATTGCGGGGGTCGATGTCTCTATGAATACCCACCTGAAATCTGTGAAAATGACTCCATACAGGGGAGCAACACCCGTTCAGCTAGATCAACTAACCATAAGAGGTAACAATATCAGATATGTCATCCTACCAGACGCCCTCGCTCTCGACACGCTGCTCCTGGAAGACACACCTAAACCCAAGACGAAGAAAAAAGTCGAAAGAGAAACCAGCGCCCCTGGAAGAGGTGCACGAGGTGGCCGCGCAAGAGGTGGCCGCCTAGGATCTCGAGGTGGTGGACGAGGAGGAGGTGGTGGTGGTGGTGGTGGGGGAGGAGGACGACGATAATGAAATGAGGCGAGATTATACATCTTGCTGGAATAAATAAATTAAACTCAAGCTCATCGTTTAGAATATCATTGTTCGACGTCCGTAGGCTGGACCGATTCCTCAATAGTTTTGGAAATGAACTTGATATCATCCTCGATCTTGCTGGTCCAAGTCTTTATGTCACCCAAATCCTTAACAGCCCCATTTAGGTTATTGCATATCGCCATCCATTGTTGTGCCTGTTTTCCCAACTTGATAACGTTGGCTTGTAGCTTTCTGGCCTCGCTATCAAGTTTGTGCTGATTGAGATATGCTTGTGAGATATCATCATTCAGGGCTTGGACATTTTCGGTCGTCAAACGTTCCACAGCTTTCTCTGCAATAACTCGTTTACGGTTGATTTCGTTCTTCAGCTCTTCCTGTGATTTTTGGTGCTCTCTGAACATTGAGGTGAACATCTTTCAGAGCTATGCTGTTGGAGTGGTCTCCTACTAATTGATGATTGATATCGGCAGTCCAGGAGGTTCAGCTCAGCATATCCCCAGACGTGCTCAGCCTTAAGGCATTGACCACTGTTCTAAGACAGTTTGTAAATGAATTTCGATAATATGGGTTTGAGTTCAAGTAGCTCATGGCATCAGGGCGCGTGGAGACATAAGTGAGCACTCACGCACAGACCATGCGCCGGCTCATTCACTTGACAGGAATTGCAATAAGACAAATCGTGTGTATTATGACCAATCATATTCGATGGTATTTCAATGTATCAAGGTGGAGGCCAACCAAGGATGACTGGTTAGAATTGACCTCTAGCATTGCAAAGGATGAAGTTGAACGAATACATAAGTTCAACTTCAAAGATGACTCAAAAAGCTCACTCATAGGCTGTGCTTTGATAAGAAAATTCCTATCGTTGGCCACTCGGATCCCATCCAACGAAATCATCTTGGAACGAGATAGTCATGGAAGACCAAAGATTAACGAAAGCTTCATCTCCAATTCTAGATCTACTCTCCCATTTTGGCCGAGACTGCTAGACTTCAATGTGTCCCACTCGGGGGATTATTGTGTATTGGCGGGAATTTGGTCCAGTGCCTCGTCGGATGAGCTGGATCTCATCAGGTCAGTAAGAGTTGGAGTCGATGTCACTAAGGTTGTGCAGAAGAAAACGAAACAGGAGCTTGATCGTTTCTTGAGTTTGATGTCTCGGCGAGAGTTCACTCGAGACGAGTGGGATACTGTGGAACAGGTTTCGGACGACCGTCAGAAGTGCATCAACTTCACTCGATTGTGGTGCCTGAAGGAAAGTTTCATCAAGGCAATCGGTTTGGGTCTTTCATTCAAGTTACAGAGGATAGATTTTCGATTTCCCGAAGATGTGAGATATAATATATCTATCCGGACATTGATAGATCGAACGTTTCTGAACAGCACTAGAGTGTTGATTGACAAAAGTCTAGCCGAAGACTGGAGATTTCTAGAGACTGCATTAGATGAAGACCACTATGTAGCGCTAGCTTATAATGTCGACTCTGTTCTGCCTTCCAAGCAGTCATTTACGTGCATCTCTCTGAATGATGTCAGTAACGGGCCTCCGTTCGAGGAGCTATCCATTGGATCGATCAGGGAAGCGTTGGTGCCGTTGAGTGTCCCAGATGAGCACAATTGGATCAAATTCCAAAACAGCCATGTCAAAGGCTCGGTCTAGCGAAGCTTTGGTGAGCCACTTATGTGACACTTTCGCGCGCGTTACAATTGTTTTGCTTGCACAGGAATTCTCGTCTTCATCATTGCGAACGTGATAATAACTATTTCCTCTTCTGCCAAGCCCCATGAAGGGTTCATAATGACAACAAACTCACCATGGCCCAAGATAGCCAAAGGAACGTATTTATTTTTGTACCCAATCTCATCGGTTACCTTAGGATACTCCTATTAGCACTTTCATTCTATTACATTCTCGAAGATTACAAGCTTGCGCTGTTATTTTACTCATCGTCAGCCCTCTTAGATGCATTCGATGGATTGGCTGCCAGGATATTCAACCAATCCAGTGTTTTCGGTAGCATATTGGATATGCTCACTGACAGAGTATCAACCATGTGCTTACTCATGACCCTTGGGCATCTATATAGCAATCATCTCTTTGTTATTCAGATATTATTAACGATTGATATAGTGAGCCATTGGTTGCATTTCTTCTCATCGACATTACAGGGTAAATGCTCTCACAAAGTATCGGATCGTAGATTTGGAAAGTTAATGAGAATCTATTATGAGAACAAACTCATCCTGACTACAGTCTGTGCATTTGAGCAAATATTCTACTGCTCATTGATAGTTCACCATTTCGAGCAAAAAACTAGCATTGCTTCCTATATTATCTGGCCGATACTCATAAGTGCTCCGGCTACGTTGTTTAAAAATTACATCAACATACTGCAAATCGGAAAAGCTTGCAGTGTGATTGCGGAGACAAAATCGATCTTTAGCCATGACCAATGAATTCTTACCTTTATATTGTTGATTAATGAAAATTGTAACCCATTGTTTACATCGAACTCTCGCGCGAAATATTCACTATCTGCCGCCGATCTCTAACTCTTAATGATATCGGTCGACATACAACCTGCTCTTCCCATACATTGAACTCAAACCACAACAAGTGACCTCCAATCGACAAACAGCGGGGTCACGCCCCTTATTTTTGAGCTTTAGAGACCTCTCTCTCTCTCTGCCCCGGACCAGTGAAACCTATTGATAGAGAAAGGCCTAGAGTACAGCAGCAGTATACATTTATACACAACGTACAAATTTTTATTTTCAATGATTTTCGAAGACCATTAGCGCCGATCGCGGAAACAGTTTCACTCCTCTCCCTCGTCTTCCTCCTCCTCTTCATACTCTTCCTCCTCGACCTCCTCCTCCTCTTCAACACGTTTCTTGGACTGCGGCTGTGCTGGCACCGCTGAACTACGACGGGACTGGTTTGCCTGGCTCGAGGCAACACTCGACTTCCGGTACTCGTTTCTGGCCGATTGTTGTTCCCCCTGGATGAACGGCTTGTAGGCGTCCATCATTTCAAGATCGTCATCGTCGTCGACATCGTAAATGGCTCCCGCACGATCATCCTCATACCTTTGCTGGCGCAATGCCGATGGGTCCCACTTGCTGACGCGCTTGTCACCATGAGACTCCCTGAACGAGTTGATTCTTTCTTCCCATTGTTTCTCTTGTTCCTCTTTTGTCAACTTATGCCAGCCCCCATCGAAAAGGTATTTCTTCTCGCCAAAATTGCGCCTGTCTAAATTGCGCTCATATTTGCTGGCCACCTGCAATTTGGGCGGATGCTTTCCACTCAATGAATCGGGATCTATGCCCTTTTTGAGAGCCTTGTTACGATTTATTTGACGCTCGCGCTCGTTCAACTCTTTCAAATCATACTCCTGACGCTTTTGGCGCTCCTCCAAATCATAACGATCACTTTCAGCCTGCACTATCTGATCCCATAGATCGTTAATCTTCCTCTTTAGATCCTCGGTATTAAGTCCCTCTAAATGAAGGGGTTTCACACGAAATTTCATTGCAATCTTTTTCTCCTCGGCTAATTGTTCCTTGGTTTTGTTTATATCCTGACGACCCAGTGAGGCAGCATTTAAATCGGCACAAACCACCCCATCAAGTCTCTTGTTTGAGACATAACTCCTCTTTGCTGCATCGCGTTGTCGTCTCATAGCCTCTTGCATTTGTTCGCGCTTCCTCTCGGCCTCCTCGAGACGCTTCCTCTTGGCCTCTTCGTCCCTCCTGCGTCTCTCTTCGAGCTCTCTTTGGCGAGACTCCTCTTGTTTGCGGTACATCTCTTGCATGATTCTCTCCTGTTCTTGGCGCTGGGCTTTTCGACGGGCCTGTGGGATATTCCAGATAAATTGTCAGCATGATATTTGATGAAATTTCATGAGATAAAAAAAGGTTAGTCCAATTGGAAGTTCAAACGCTAGAGTTGACTCTTTCTGTTTTTTTTTTGTTATCATTTTCGATCTGCTCAGATCTTTGGAATATATACTTACCTGGCGCTCTTTCAACTTCTTCAGGTCCTCTTCTTCCTTCATGCGGGCCAACTTCCGCTGCTCCAAATACTCGTCCCACATGACCTGCATCTCTTCCTTCTTCCTGCGCACTTTCTCCTGTTGATCATGGCGGATTTTGGGGCCGTTTCCGTCATGAAGTCAATTGTTGGTTATTTGGGGAGTCGGTTAGTTTTCTTTGTTTGAAGTAGATTAGCTTGGCTAAGATGATGGCTATGATCCTTAGATCATGAAAAGTCGCCCCAAGGGAGTCATAGTAACTGAGGACATTATACTAACATCATATTCCGCTACTGAGGCACTCATCTTGATTCTTCTTTTGATACACTTTAATTATAAAAAATCAATGATCACGGGATTAGTAGTGTTTGTTTTTGTTTGTTAGATTAGATTTTATCTTCGTGGGAATTTTGATAATAATATCTTGAGCTTGATGGAGAACTTTCTTTCGCTTGCCGTTGATCTATGGAACAAGTGCACACGTAAGGGGCCAAATTTCACTCAACGTCACCTGAGATGGTTCGCAGGCTCACTTTCACCACCTAATAGATACGTTATAGCTTTTTGCTACAATGAGCTAGTAGCAAAGAGAAGCCAAGCCAAAGGAGATGCGCCACCGGACGATGCTGTGTCGATGCGAGCTTTTCTTTCCCACAGACTGGCTACGTTCTGCGGCCGCTACAACGCAAGACAATATCTCTTATCTTTCTTAAAACCGGATACTTCTACGCTGATTATAACAACAAGAGCGCCCCACGAGAACGCCCCTATGTTTGTGCTGATTGATTGATATCATTGACATTAGCCCAGCTTCCTGGGAAGCTCAGAGGGAGGCCCAGACGCAGGCGTAGAGGGGCTCGCCGACTTTGTTTCTGCTGATTGGCCTCAGTCTGAGGCGGCCGCCATGAGATCGATCCCAAGAGAGACAGTGAAGCGAGCAAAAGACGGATCAAGAGGAGAACAAGAGGCGAAAACTGGGCTTTGAGATGCCTGCAGGGGACCTGAATTGTGAGTCTTCTGGGCTAGAGGCGAGGATCTATGCTCGCCTCGTCCTGTATGGCCGGCAGGCAAAATGGGGCCGCATGAAGAGGAGCTTGGGGATGGCTGAGCGGCGAGGAGCATCGAGTTGGGGATTTGGAGTCGCCAATTAGATGGATCAATTTGTTGGTGTCGTTGGCTGTGGAGCGCCCCTATGCGTGCTAGACGATGCGATCATCTGGCAGTCATTGGGCGGTCCAAACAGTTCTTCTAGCTCGTCTCGCTGAGCTCGCTCAGAATATTGCTCCAGAGAGTCTTCCCTTAGAGATGTGCTCTCTCAGTCTGCTTTCCCTCTTGGGGACTTTGGAAAACGGACTGCATTTGGTAGTGACAAGAAACTCGAGCACTGCTCGCATCATTTGAAGTTGGGTCCGCGCTCCTCACTTGGCTCGGCTCCAACCTGAGAGCCAATCAGCGTGTTTTCTTAATCGGGACTCCTGAAAGTGGAATGAGACGACCAAGAGGCAAGAGAGTTCAAGCTCAGACTGCCTTTTCAAGCACGCCGAGAGCTCCTTTTAAGGTTGCGTGTGTGCTACCTTAGAGCTAGCCGCCTCGCTCGCCCCAAGGGTCATATATTTTAGAGCGACTCGAGAGCCCCGTGGTGTATCGAAAATTTAGTCGATATTTTCCTCCTCAGCCACGACGAGCCGCAGTTCCACTATCTCGCCCGGCCGATTAGTCTGGCAGATGCTCACTTGAGGAGCACCACACCAAAGCTCAGTCAGCGCTTGAGACTGTGTGTGTGCAGCTGGCTCAACGGCATTGAGCGGGCAGCTGATACTTAGCTCTTCATGAATATATATTTTATAGATGTATTTATTTTTTTATTTATATCACATGCTGGGCCAGAAAGGTCCATTGTTTGGCGAAAAGAACCTTCGCTCGCTTGAGCCGGCTCGACGAACACCTAATCGAATTCCCATTGTTTTCAACAACTCCAGTCGAGAGAGTTGAATTAATGTTGGCTGGCCAGTGAGTTTAGAGTTTGGCCAAGCAACTGCCAGTTTATGTATGAACTTTTCAGCCAATCATCACTACTCTCTGTGCCCTTTGGGCAGGTCAATCATATGGCCTGATGGAATTTTGGACAGCCGATTTTTGGCGCTTACTACAAAATTAGCGCATCAATTTGCAGCACAGTCTGGCCACTCCAACTCGAGTGGACGCTGCCGGAAGAGCGGCTCTCTCTCGCTGTGTCTCGCTGGCCCAAGAAATGGTCAGTTGGATTGCTCACCGATCTGAGCTTGCTGCTCATTGGTTTGCTCGCTCGTTCGACTGGCTGGGCCACGGCGCTTGGTGGCGCAAGGTGGCAGGCGATTGGCGCGATTGAATTATGGCCGCGGAAAATATCTTCAACTAGCCAGGGAGGAGCAATCGGAAGGGGCTCAAGAGTGTGGTGTGATGCATTTTCAAGCTTAAGATCGTGAAAACAAAAAATTCCCTGTCCAAAATGTGTGTTTGTTTGAGGGAAAACTGCACTCGCCATTCGAGTGTGCATTTGAATTTACATCCCAACGGTGGCGGAACACTTCGACTAGGCGTGGCGCCTGGCTCGGCTCGGCTAGGCAGAAAACCCGCTCGCCCATCTCCATGGCTGGATACTAGTGTCTGGACCGCTAGGATAGAATGGGAAGGCGTATTGAGTGGCGCATGCGTACCCGCTGGGGGATCACCTAATTGGGAAGACCACTTCTGAATAAGTTCAGTCCACTGGGATAGCTTGGAGGAAGGGGGCTAATCAAATCGGAGTTGGATTATCCGCTCTCCTGCGCTAACGTCGTCTTTACACGCTGGCAGGCGAGTCTTGCCGCTTGCGCAATGCGGCCGGCCCAGACCAGCGCGCTCCCAACTGGACAAGAACGGCGGCGGTGGCGGCGGCGGCTCCTGCAAGCTCGAGGCTCCAGCGCCACCGATACAGTGCATTGCGAGCCACTACCATACGCGCGTGAGACCATTACACACTGGCCGCGGTGCTAGTCTTGGATGATCTCCTCAAGGAGCAACAGGCGGCCGCCGCCGGCCCACCGCCGCAGCCTCGGCCGCCGTGCGCTCGCACTCGCGCAAAGGAAGCCCACTCGGCGGAGCTACACTGGAGTGGTCATCGGCGGGCTTGTGTGCCGTGTATGGTGGTCATTGTATTGCTTGTTTACAGCAAAGTGGCTTCAGCCTTCTCAGTGGAGGCAATTTTCCTCTTTATCCAAAAACCTTGGCTCCTTTTCAGCGGCTGCACAAAGCCTCAGACTATTGACCGCTTTTCCGCCAGACCACTACACCAGCACTTCGTTCTGTCCTCTTACTTCCCTACACTGTGTTTGTGTAGTCCAATAACAAATAGCCAGCCAAGCCGAGGGGATATCCCCTTTTTTTTCTTTTCTTTAATTTTTATCTTCCATGCAAGCGACGGATGAATATATTATTACCATTCCAGCAAACCGGCAACGACAACAACGGCAACAGCAACAACAACGACAGCAACAACAACAACAGTGACAACGGCATTCCAGAGCAACAGGTATGTGAAAAAAAAACGGACACTAGAAAGAGTAATCAAGCCCAACACACGCAATGCTCCCTTTCTCGATTAAGGCTACATAGAAAGAGTGAGCACCGAATAGGAACATACCAAAGGTCGCCCCATCGCGTGCTCAATCCATCCTATAAGCAGCCCATCCTCTTTGCCTCATGTGCCAGCCTAAACATTGATTTGCCAATTTGTACAGTTTGTCCCCACTTCTCATATTGTTCTTATTCTTAGAGATACCAAATAGCCAATTGATTATTGGCCGTAAAAAAATCCCACAGGAAAATCAATGAATCGCCTCACTAGACTCAAGTGTAACACCTGATTCCGTTGGTTATTCAGCAAATTTCGCGGGAACAACTTTTTCCACCGTACCGTTCTGCCTGAATTGTTTATTTTCGAACCGCATTCCTCCTACAACTCTCCCTTTCTGTAAATATATCACCGTATAACCGAAGCATAACTTAATATCAGCAAGCAATCTCTCAAGCACATCCACCCGATGGCCCTATACATTTGAACATATGTGATAATCAAACAAACAGCAATCCAAACATATCGTTGATGAGAAATCGAATTCATTAGTTGACACACAAGTACACATGGTTCTATCAAAACAAGTTCACCACGAGCAAGCGAGACTATCTCCAAAATGAGGCCCTCAAAATCGGTCAACTCTCTTGTTGACCGCCTCAACGATCAACATTCTCAACAAATGCCTATCCAAAGTATTCCACCGAGCCAGCGTCGACCCCAGTTGTCCTCAATCGGGGGAACTACGATGAACAAGCCCAATTCTAATAATTCGGCTCCGACTAGTCCTATTTGTCGTTGTCGAGTTATGTATCTCGGCTCGTCAGTGCCACACATAACCAAAGATGGGCTGCAAGGAATCCAGGAGCCGCTGAGAGAGTTGTATCCTGATGAGGAAAGTTTAGCCTCGGGAAACGCAGGCATAGATTCATGGCTCAGTGTTTGGAGCAACGGGATATTGATAGAGAATGTTGATGAGAATGGTAGAGAGGTGAAAAGGTTCTATAAGATAGAGGCCCTTCATTATTGCGCAGCAGTCAAATATGTGCCACTCATCAGTGATTCGCAACGACAGCTTCAAGAAAACAACCAAACCGATTCATTGTCAGCTAATTCATCCAATAATATGCCAAAGTTTTTGCCATTGGATTCGCCCCATGCAAGAATGCAACAACAGCAATCAACTAATCCTCCAATCTTTGCAAGCATACTACGTAGAACAACAGGTGTCAAGGTACTAGAATGCCATGCTTTCATTTGCAAGAGAGAGGCCGCCGCTAATGCACTAGTTAGATGTTGTTTCCATGCCTACGCTGACACCATGTATGCCAAACAAATTGGGGCTGATATTGACAGCATATCATCAAAGAACAATCATCGCCCCCTCGGCCAAGCGCAGACTCTGAGGCGCCCAAGTGGCGATTCCGGGATGCGGCTTGGTGGCGAAAGGAGTTCTGACGTATCAGATGGGATGCAGGTGAAAGATTTGAGTCGATCCAAGTCGATTGCCGCCTTAAATGGGGAAACAAATGGGGTTTATGGAGATTCTAGCGATTCGAGTAATCAGTATTATCGGACGTCCTTACTGGACAATACCGAGTCTATGATGCATCGACTGAGCATCAGCGAGAAGCATGCTAACAATCGTATCGCTGAGGCGAATAGAAATGGAATCGCTTCGCAATTGTTGGATAACAACAATAATAACCTGAAGAAGCAGCAGAAACTATCCAAGAGTATGCATCAACTCAACAGAGACAGTCAAGAGAACTTTTCAATCGACAATGGAAAAGATTACGCAAGCCAGTTAGGAAGCCATTCGACCTCAATACACAATCTAGCATCTTCAAAAGCCCGCTGGGCGCCCCAGCAGCAAGGCCAAAGCGCAACCGACCAGCCACAAGACGAACCTAAGTTTTACAATCCATATTCGAGTCGTGTCCCATCTTACCCTCCTCAAAATTTAATTGATCAGCAATATGACCAACAACATAGACACAATGGTGGGACTCTAAGATCTATAAAATCAGTCGCGGCCAACTCGATTGCCTCCACCCTGTTGCGTAGCAAGAAACATGCAAAAGCTATGTCGCTTGCTCAAATGCAACAGAAGCAGCAAGAGGCAAACCTGCGATCACCAATGACGGTCACGGGCTTTCATCAACCAAATCTGCCGGGTTCAGCCACCCTGGCCCCGAATCAAACATTCATGTTGCCTCCCGTTCCACCGATGTTCTTGCCAAGGATGCCTATAATCAATGGCTCGCAAACAATGAAACTACCACGACAACATCTCCAGATGGCCCCCGTGAATTTTGAATCCATGAAGCCGAAAGAGATAAAAAAGTTCTTGAAGAAGAGCGCCAAATATGGTCTCGACGGGAGAAAGCTGAATTTCCAGCCTGATAATGGTTTACCACCACCCTTGTTGCCCATCAGACCTATGCAGCAGCACCAAATGCCATCCGCCCTACCCCCACACATGATACCATTCCAGTTTCCTCCTCCGCCAACAACAGGGCAGAATAGCAAGTCTGGCACAATCAACTCGCAGTCGAACTTTTCAATAGATCAGGGCGATATCGAAACCCATGTCGATATGGGGCTGAACTTCAACCCGCATATGGGCCATCTTCAACCGCCAAATGGTGAGCAATTCGGTGATGCATTTGGTCTCCAACATCAACCGATAAAATCTATTTTGGTGAAGCCAAATCCCGAGTTCTTGAAGTCTAAAGCCGGAAAGAAGTGGCTCAAGCAACAGAAAGAATTCAAGAAACTTCTACCACCACATCTCGATGGACTGCCCATAGTCTTTGGACCTCCACCCATTGATGCTCTTGAGCCTGCAACGTTACCTCCTAACATGCAAGACTGCAACTTGGGTGCCTCTTTACCTCCACCAGCCTCTTTCATCCATTCACCATCAGTGCCACCGCTAGGGGGCCAGCCCAATTTGTCGCGCTCCGGTTTGCCAGTGATGGACTCGAACGGCTTCTACTCTCAGCTACCCATGGCCACAAAAGCTGGACAGCCCATGTATTTGCTGCAGAATGGTCGCACCAGCACGGCGAGCACACTAATCAGATACTCACCACACTCTATGCAGCCAAATGACAATCATCATCAAAACCCATACTCAATTAAGCAAGGCCAAAACCCGTATGGAAACACCTATGCATCGGTGATGCAAGCCCACCCACATTCTATGCCCCCGCCGTTGCCCAATTCAAACATGCTCCTAGCACCAAATACGCGCGATTCCGATCAATACGTGGCGGCTATGACGAACGCAGTTGACAACTTGGGCCAGGTTTACGGCGGCAGCCAATTGGATGCCGGACCAATGGGGGACAGTCGTAGACATTACATGCTTAGAAACAATGAACAAAGGCGAAGAAGACATATGGTGGAACAGAGTGTGATCTCTCTAGGCGATGAGGACGAAGACTATCAAGATTCAAAGCAAGTAAATGGGGATATCTATTCTCAAGACCAGCAGAATAGTTCAGAGGACGATAGAGTTAACGGCTACTACAACCAGACGGCCGATTCATCTAAACATCACATGCACCAGAGTCAACAACAGTATTCCAACAGCGATCAGCAAAATTACGAGCAACTCCTTCCACAATCTTCCGCCCAGTCGCAGAACGACGATCAAAGTAGTAGCTATTCATCTGGTATCTATAAAAGAGGCCATATAAATGAGAGAGCTTTCTCATATTCCATAAGGCAGGAGCATAAGACTGGGCAGCAGACAACTGCAGAGATTGTTGACCATGCATCTTCGCGGAATGGTTATATCAACCAAGGTAACCACTATGTTTCCCACAATCAAATGTCGTAGGAACTTAAACTAAAACTAAAGCTAATTTTTGCAAACGTTTAATTCTGGATTGTGTGTTTCCTTCTTGTGATTAGTTCGAATATCGATTTGTCTCTTTGTGCATTGATTACTTAACTCCTTTGATCTCATAAGATAGGCTGGGAGTCTGCTAGAATTGCAACCAGTCACGGATGCGCGTTTGAGTTCTATTAGCTGAACTCCGGGGAAGTATCAAACGAAACAACCTCGGTATTCCTTGACATTGCCTCTTCTGGGTTTCTCCAAAGTTGGATGACCGCAACATCAATGTATCTTCGATATTGAGGACATCTGTCAACGTCAGTTCGAGCACCGGATTCGAGCTTGGAACAGCTCTCATGAAGATCGACCTACGCAAATCAAAGTTTAACGATCGGGAAGTAGCTTCATGTGGTCCACATCTTGCCGATGCATCCGAGAGAATTCGACAACACGCTCTACAAGTAGCCCTAAAAGTAGGAAAAAGTCAAAGATCTTGTTCTTACCTAAACGCATTACAATGATCCTGCGAAACATACGATAATTTATTACTCGATACTAAAGGGAAAACTTGTAAACTTTATAGCCTAAATTGAATTTGAACAGACTGAATTCCTTCGCTAATTGAATTCTACAACTCAACTCAGAGTAGAGTCGTTATTCATAGCAATTAAAGTTTCTAATGTAACGTAACGCTCCAACAAAGGCTTATAAACATTCTCTTCTAGTACCACTGGATTTGGATCTGCTGCCTTAACAAAATACGTCTCATTCTCTTCATGGCCCAACACCATCTCCCTGAAATCTACCTGCTTTTCTTGCGCAAAACCAAGCGTCTCGCTTGCTGGGACCTTTGCCTTAGCTGTGATCTTTTGTTCCGGATCGCTGCTTCCGGTCCCTTCCTCATCACTGAATCCCTTCTCCTCCGATTGTGATCCGTGTTCGACACCGGGTCTTGTGGAGAGCTTGAAAGACTGATCGAGCTTCTGCTGCTCTAGTTCGTAGGCGTACTTCGCTAAATACGCACCGCCAAGGCAAGCGGAATTGGTAATCTCCTTGAGGACACAAACCGGTGACTTAAATACATCTGCTATCACTTGTAAGATGACACTGTTTGCCGACGCGCCGCCAGTAACAACCACGCGTTTTAACTTTTTCATATCGAACCCCAGTGACTGACTATGATGATACAGGCGCATAAACTGCCCCTCCAGACAAGCTCGCGCCTCGACCTCATTGCTGAATGAATCAACAGCTTGGTCCTGCTCGTTGTATCTGAAATCTCCTATTGCAAGAGGATAGATTTCGCGGAGATCGAAATAGAAACCAATGTTGCCGGAGTTTCCAGCAGGTGCTGAGTTGACCAAGCGCGAAAACTCGTCCCAATTACCCTTCGAGCAATGGTCGCTGATACGCGATCTAGTTTTTGAACCGTTCTTAAAACATATAAGGCCCATGTAGAGATTTTCGTCAATGGGATTTCTCAAAACGTGCCAGTTTCTACCCGATTTTGGATCGTCCAATGAGAAGAAGGCGGTATCACTTGTGCCCAGACTAATAATAAGATCATTGGTTCCAACGCAGAGTCCAGCCAGAGATGCAGGATTATCGCCAGTGAACGAGCTTATGAGACATTCCGCAGGAAATCCATAACGTTCGATCAGATACTTAGACACCCTTCCAATGACCTCATGACTGTCTACTATGTTGTCATTCATGGATGAATCGAGACAGCCCAATCTGGATTTCAGCCCAAGGACCTCCTTTTTATCGCCACCGAATATAGCCTCTAAACACTTTTCAGACCATCTCTTTCTCTTTATATCCATCATGTTCATTCCACTTGCATCGCAAACATCCAACGGTGCATAAGAGCCGCAGAAGATGGATGCCAAGAAGTTGCTTATCAGTGTTATTCGCTCGGTCACCATGTAGACTTCACGCTTTTGCTTATAAATTTTTGCTATTTGAGGGCCTGTGAAACGCTCGTAGGCCCTACTTCCAGTTATCTCAGCTAATTTCTCCGGACCACCGACATAAGTTTCAATCTGTCTGCATTCCTCGGAGGTACTTGAATCCATCCAGACGGGTGAGTCGCGTAGACTGAATGCTGACACTAGTTCTTTGTGTAAATATTCATCTGGATTCAAGTTTGCAAGTAGTTGAGCCGATTCGCGTCGCCACCAAACACTGCCGTGTTGCTGGGCACATCCAGAGATTCCCAATACTGTGCTAAAGTCGAGACCGTCAATTTTGAGCTTCTCAAAGCACATATCAAGTGCCTTTAGCCACATATTGACCGGTGCTGTGACTCTGTTGAGTCCGTCATCACTTCTATGTACGCCACTCTTGGTCTTGTATTCGCTTAATTCATTGTCGAAAGTTACATTCACTTGGTGACAAACTTTTAATTTGTCATCAATCACTATTGCTTTTAGCTGATGTATGCAGGTTAGTTTGCCGCAATGAAAGCTGATGGAAAAGATCATCATTACCATCCCAATCCCTTAAACTTACCTGTTGCGTGCTAAGATCGAATCCGATGAATTTTGTGTTTGTGTCAATATTCTCACGATTATGTAACGAGATGCTATCCAAATGAATGGTTGACACATCGGTTCTATTTGAGCTATTGTCTGACATTATTTAATTGAGCTTAATACTATCAACTTGTCACTTGTTCTTTTAGTGAGACGCTCACTTGTAAGTTTTATCACTGAGAATATCGGGCACGACTAACAAGCGTCGGCACTTGGTTCCATCCCAACGTCTGCAATTCATGCATATATTTTTATCGCAGTTGATCTTGTTTCCTTATTGTGAGGGATACTGCTCTAATATTAGTACAATCAATTTGACTTCACTGATCAGTTATGTCACCACCCCAGATCTTGTGGTAAAAGTAGCGCCAACCAAGCTTTACATGTCCCCCCTCAGTAGCCCGCAGGGCTCTGTCTAGTTTTCATAGTTTCGAACTAGTTCAACAGGCTATTACATGAGACACGCTTCTTTCTTGTACCCGATCATCCCACTTTACTGTCCGCATATCGACTAATGACTTAGGGACTACTGAGACGGAAAAGATAAAGACCGAGATCGCTACTTGTTATCGTTACGCTGATCGACTACCATATGTGGGACAATAGTTTCTGTGCACATCCGCGATTCATCTTAATTTGAGCTGGGGCATTCTCTTGAGGGGTAGAGAAATATGATTCATAATGCAAGTTGATGCGTCCAGTACCTCGGTACTGCTTTGATGTGCACCATATATAGCTCAGAAGAGGGTTTGTGTTGTCTGGCGAAGTTTCTTGGTGATCCGTTATTAACATTGAAAAATCTCCGAAGCCATGAGATGCACCACTGTCATGACTGATTACGTCCACAGGAGAGATTTTTGACCGACTCACTGTAGAGGCTGTAGAAATGGAAGCTTATATCGCTGACCCGAATTCGCTGTCGGAGGACAAGAGTCTTTCTGATGGGTGTATCAGAGCAAACCTAAGCATTGACCGGTCGCCAGAAAGTGTAATGGGGTATGCTCTGAAACAATCAGGAGATCCTCCTTGGTCTTTTTGTCAAAGTATTTCAACCTCAAGCAATGGTGGTCCAACATTAATGGTATCTGATTGTTCTTTTTGACTTGCAGCGCTGAACTGAGCATCTCGTCGAGGGGTTCATACGAGTCGTCATACCGGGCGGTTGACTGGTAGCCTGAGAGCTGTATCCTCTTTCCAAGCACTTTTTTGATACGACGACTGAACCTGACGTCACCTAGGATGAACGCCGTCTTACTGCTTATATATAGGCGTGTGAAATCCCAGCCAAGATTTGATGTGTATAGCTCGACCATTGAGCATGATAGTTCTTTGTTGACTTTCTTGACTATTAGCTCAGCCTGGATCGCCTTCCTATTTGGATTTCGACGATAAGTTGATCCTTTGTTCGCACTGATGATAGGTTCCTTGTGATCACCGAGCTCGTCAATCTCAACCCGTTCAACACCCACAGTTTCATGGATTTTATCTGATGAGAGAGTCGGGTATCCATTTGTTATCGCCCGGAAACCGAAAGGAGGCCATTTATGGATCCTTGAGGCAGCTGTCGCACGTCGAAAATTGTTTACGTGGTCATCATTGTTTGTGATTAGGACTAAGCCACTGCAATACCGATCGATCCCTTTGATGATTTCATACTTCTTTGGCGAGCCAAGTATATCGCTGAGCGGTTCCAATGCATCTGATAGACAGTACTTTGGATGACCTGATAGACCGCTTAACGATTTATCTGGGTTTTGTTTCTTTGTATTGGTATCTAACACTGTGTAAGTTCCAACGCCGAATGGCTTGTTTAGGGCGACAAGTGAGTTATCCGGCGATTTATAGGCTATAGAGGATTGGAGCTGGGAAACGAACTCATCTATAGAGCGCCAAGGATAGAGGCACCGATAAATTTCAGACAATGATAACTTAGAAGCTGTTTTATTCATTTTCCTTCAATCACAGAATAGATTCAAACAGAGGGAAATTATGCGGTACAGAGAAGCACGTGCTGCCCACGCGACTCCGTCGAGCCTAGCCGGTGGAGTTTACGGGATTTCGGCCTTTCTTGTGCCGGTGATGTAATATACTAGGCTCGCAACTAATTACTCTGCGCACTCTTTCCTCCGGTGATATCGAGATGAAAGCGGTTACTGAATTTGTGAGAATGCCAATTTACCGCTTCTTTTTTCCCTCTTTCCTTCTGGACTTAGCTTTCTGAATTCTCTCCTTCTTTTTCTTCTCAGAGAACTTCTTCGATTGTTCGAGTTTCTCCGTTCGTTCAGCCCATTTTTTCCTATGCCGCTGTTTCTCTGACTCTTTTCTCTTAATGGCCTTCTTGATAAGTTTTGGGTCGTCCTTTACCTTGATACCGGCCGCTTTGTCCATCGCGTTCTGCCAATGCACTTTCTTTGCAGAATCGGGATCCAGTTTTTTCAGTATCTGTTGCTTCCTTTCCGCTGCCTTCAGTTTTCTCTGAAGACTACCCTTCTTCTTTGGAGCCACAAATTTTGGATCCTCGGGCTTGTCAAATCTGTTAAATTTCATTGCCAGAGCCCTTTCGAAAGGCTCCAAAATATCGCCTATGAATTGATCGTTCTTCTTCATCTTTTCTTTCGTCATCTGATGCGAATTAGGTTAACCTCGATAAACCACTTTGAGATATCGTTGTTGGAGGGAAGTACACGTGTAGAGTCGACACTGGATTGTTATGTTTTCAAAATGATCTCAGGTGGGCTGTGCACTTGGTACCACGCGGCGCAGAAAATTCTGCCGCGCTCATCACGCAGTTGTGCCCGGCTGACAATTTACACGAGAGATCAACTCAACTCAAGGCCTGGTTCGGTTAACAATTCAATTAATTTAAATTCAAACTCACCAGCCAGACTTGGCAATTAGATTAGAGCAATGCAGGCAGCCGATCGTTCTTTGAGGTCCGTCTTCGTGGGCAACATTCCTTACGATACCACAGAGGAGAAGCTTAGGGATATTTTTAGTGCGGTCGGTCCGGTAATCAGCTTTAGAATAGTATTTGACCGAGAGACAGGAAAACCTAAAGGTTATGGTTTCTGCGAGTACAAAGACCAAGAGACAGCTACAAGCGCTATAAGGAATCTTAATGGGCAAGATCTTAATGGCAGACAACTACGAGTTGATAGTGCTTCAAACGAACGTGCCAGAGATGAGCCAGATATACAGCAACAACAAATAGGACAGCAACAACAGCAGCAGCAACAACAACAACAACCCCAGTCAGGCTCTCTGGGCATGCCTGGTGATCTAGGTCAATCTCAACTGCAAAACCAGGGTCTACAGCACGCAGAGCCCCTGGTTGACCCTCAAACTGTGATCAATAACGTTCTATGTAGTCTGCCACCTGAGCAGCTCTTTGATGTGTGTAAACAACTGAAAACAAGCTTACTTATAAATCCAAATGAGACACGCCAATTATTGGCTCAAAATCCTCAATTGAACTTTGCTATCCTTCAGTCTCTAGTTATGATAAAAGCAATCGACGCTGAAACCGCCATGAACACTCTCCATAAACAGCTGGTTCAGCCAGCACCGCTTCAACCGACCACGATGCCAATGATGACCAACATGGTGCAGCCTCCAATGTTGCAACCTTTCCCGTTCGTCGCCGGCCCACCTCAGCCAGCGCCAACGGCACCAATGCCCCAAGTACCCACCAGCCTTCCAGACCCTAACCAGCAACAGCAGGGTCCCCCGTTGGCCGCTCCCATGCAAGGCCCTTTGCAAGGTCCGCCTCAAGGCCCTCTCCAAGGCATACCCCAAGCCAATCAAATACCGATAATGTCCGCTCCAGATATTACCAAAATGAATCAGGCTTCGGTGGACCCAAGAATGGCTTCAGCAGACCCTAGGATAGCGGCCGCTGCCGCTGCCGCCGCAGCATTAAATTGGCATAAGCACAGTTGAGAGAACCTCCTCAGAGGAAGAGACTAGCGGTCGAGTTTATTGTTGTCTTAGCCCATATTGTGCCTGTTACCTGAGCCTCTGGGATTATCGTCTTTGAATTCATCCCATTTCCTTTTCCTACGAAGTTCATCCTCATCGTCTCGATCTTCCTTCATATCACGCTCCTCGTCTGAATTCTCTTCTTGCTCTTTCCGTAGATTTGGTTGTTCAGCATAGCGCTGCAGACTGTTGGCGTAGACCTCCTTGTGCTTATCAAAAGCTAGGTCGCCATCATTGATTTTTTTGGATATGAATTCGTCTACGGTCACTGTTGGTCTGCTTGGGTATCCAATGCCGAAAACTTGCTTCTGCAAATGGTCTTTGACGATGGTAATCGGTCTGCCAATTTTCCCATCCGAGTTTAGCTTGCTGGGATGGGGCTTGATATCTTTGAAGTTCTCACTAGATCGGTTGCGTTCGAAGTAAAGGGCAGGCTTGACCTCTTTTTCATGACTTTCCAACATATCCTCGGTAGTCTTCTTAATTTTGAGGAGATATAACTCTCTGAGAACTTCGTGGTCAACGTTCTCTTCACCTAGAGCTTTGACGCGAGCATCTGCTTCATTGAGTTTATCTTCCAGCTCTTTTGCTTTCCTGTAGCGTTCAATCCTTTCGTTCCTTTTCTGCATAGCTACCTCTAGACTTGTGTCAGAGGACTGGGCGCCAAATGGTGATTCTTCATTGGCGCCAGAGTCCCCTAGGGCTCTCTCCACTCTATCGTCTCCAAGTTGATAGTGTGATATCCGTCTCAAAAACTCCCTTATATAGTTATCCGCAGCGGTGAAAGTTTCCAGCCTATTTGGCGAGCATTCAGCGGATATGATTATATGCGCCAGATGAGCTGGGACCAACAGATATTTCAAGTCAGTTGTCGCTATGTCATCAACATTTTCGTTATCACTAAAGAGATCGAGACTCCGGATGTGAGCATAAGTCTTTTCAAATAATCGTCTAGAGTCCTGATAAAGTTTCTGCCTCTCATCACCCCTTGGCTTTGTCTCAGCATCCTGCATCAATCTCAAAGCTTTGGTGTACAAGGCTGATAGTTCTTCAGGACTCTCATCCATCTTGTCGGAAATTTTGGAGTGACCTGATGCGATATTGTGATCTTGCTCGACTGGCTTCTGCATCTCTTCTTGAATCAGTGGGTCCGGTGATATCTGCGGGGGCCAATCAGAAAGAACTGTCTACTCTCATAATGATGAATGAATATAAGTTTGATGACATATTAGTAAACAGCAGTAGATAATAGATTTGTTTACACTATTCACGCGCGCGCGCAAGGGTGACTTACCATTACATCAAGCTCCATCAAATCGGTTTCACAATCGCCTCCAAGCAAGGACGCGAGGTTAGGTTCAGTTCGACCAAAATCACCATGAACAAATTCTTTTATGTAGGTACCTGCCTCTGTAGTTAAAACTAAAGCAAATACACGATCCAGATGTTCTTTACGCAAACTGTCAAAATCTCCTAGACTGACTGGACTCAAGCTCATCGAGTAAATGGTGCGCTTCCTTCTTGCCCATGTTCTCCTATGTAGGACCCTTATTGGTGTCATCTGGTTTATGACAAGATTCCTAGTCGAGTTTATTCGGTCAACATCTCTCTGCTCTAACGCTCTGGAACAACAGCACAATGCACGATACTCTTTCTGTTTGCTGTCTTGCGTATCCTTCATGTACTTGGACACATCCTCGTTTGTTACGATCTGAAGATCCCGGATCTTAACTTTCCCTGCGTGCCTCTCATTCACAAACCTCTCAATCTTTCGCAGGTTGTTCGGGTTGTAATCGGCTAGGAACTGTGGATTGGTTATCTTGAAAGCAAATGGCCGACCGCGACCTAACATACGAACATCGACATCCTCGCGACCAGACGAGGTGAAAATAGATTTGTCAAATTTTAGATGCTCTCTCAACCCCTCTTCGATAAGCTCTTGAACTGAGTCTTTGACTCTGATGTCATCTTTGTCGATCCATGGAGACTGGCTAAGATTCCTCAGATACTTGTTGTAACGACCAGCGATGTGAATACTTTCTGAAGACATCCTGCGACCAAACTCGGTATTTCAGTGAATATATATTGTACCAGTAAGTCGAGCCACTCATACCAGCTCAACGATCGTAGGTTTTCTATCAATCCAACGATTATGTCACTGTCATAGGGCATAATCAAGAGGCACTAAGGAGCCATGTGTTAATGTCTACAGTCTCGCTATCTTGGTTGGATAAGTCAACCTCAACACTCAAAGTTTTGCAGTTGTGTGCGTCAAAAGCCTTACGACTTGTTTCCTAAGTTTTATGTTTCTAATGTTTGCAAACAGATAGAAGCATTGTTTGAATCAGATAAACAGCATAGTAGTAGTACCATAGCCTATACTTTCCAAAGTTTTTGCGCTTTTTGCGGCAGCACAATTTAGCGAGCACATGCAAACCACGCTTGTGTGCGGGCCAGCTGATTTTGTTGTTGTGAGACATGAGAGAATCTGATTGGCCGACACATATGGATTCATCTATCTAAGTTTTCTTGACCAAATCCAACATGGATGATGTTAAGTGCTTCTTTGATATATCGATTGCTGGGCGCGATTGCGGACGCATAGTGTTCAAATTATTTCAAGACAAGTGCCCCAAGACATGTGAGAACTTTAGATGTCTCTGCACGGGCGAGAAAGGAACTAGCCCACTTACAGGCAAGAAGCTTCATTATAAGAATTCAAAATTCCATCGTGTAGTGAGAAACTTCATAATACAAGGTGGTGATATAACTGAGGGTAATGGCAAAGGAGGGGAATCGATCTTTGGCGGGAAATTTGCTGATGAAAATCTGACACTAGCCCACGACGAGCCATATCTGTTATCTATGGCTAACCGTGGGCCGGACACAAATAAGTCACAATTCTTTATCACGACTAACGAAGCACCACATCTCGATGGTAAGCATGTAGTCTTCGGCCGCGTCGTATCCGGGCTGGACACAATTCTCAAAATCGAGCGCCAGGAAGTTGATTCGAAGTCTCGACCACTGAGAGATGTCATCATCAAGGATTGCGGTGAATTGAAAGTAGACTCAATCATAGAAGCTCCCCTAAAAGAGGCCTCCTCATCAGAACAACCGAAAGGTAGAAAGAGAAAGCTCTCGTCTTCCAGCCAGAGTGATCAGTCATACAGGAGCACATCGTTATCGAGAAGTCCATCAACGAGATCTCACAGTATTTCCCGTTCCCCTTCAATATCTTCCGCCTCATCTTCCACTTCCCGATCCTCGTCAAGCCGAACGCGTTCCTCTACTTCAAGTAATTCTTTCCGTAGACCTGCTGCCTCCTCCACTTCAACATCATCCACATGCTCGTCCCATCGACACTCGCCTATCAGGCGCGGACAGCCTCAACGCCGACATACGACGAATACCAAGCGAAGCTTTGACAGTCCTGGATCTCGGAGTGCAGCTAGCAGTTTGAGTGGTCGGTCTAGTGCTTCGGAAATACCCAGACATCGGCGTAGGCGTCAGGCTACAAGTATTGATAGAGGCAGAAATGACAAGCGTTACTGGTCTAATCATAATCGGAGACGGTCAAACGACAGCGGAGATTTGAGCTCAGCGGCTGGTTCCCCTCGAGGATCTCCGAGGCAGACACAGATCAGCAAACGCCGGAGCCACGAATCTGATAGCGACCAAGATGATGTCAAGGTAATAGCAGCGAAGCGCGTGAAACGCAGAGAGACACATGAAGGTGCTGTTCCCGGTTACAAGTCTCTAGTGAACTTGGACGAGATACCGGAGGTTCCTGTCAATCGTTTCCTGCAACGAGTGCCTCCACCTCCAAAGAAGGGGGGAGCAGATTTAGAAGACGACGATATCCAGATGCCCATAGAGGTTGATTTGAGCAAATTTGAGGATGTCTCAGACGAAAATGACGAACAAGAGGCTGGTGGGGGAGATTTAAGTAGCCAGAATCCGGCAGAAAAAACAAACGTAAAGACGTCATTAGTCAGCAAGATGAACGTCCTCAAACCTAAGGAGCCAATGGTATCGAAGTCCGGCCGTATTATGCGTGGACGGGGCACTTTCAAGTTTCGCACCCCCTCGCCAACGGGCCCCGGCAACAAGTCACCTCCACCGAGGATTAGAGATCGAACTCACGGCCGCTCAAGGAGTCCCTGGGATCGCTATTCGAGGCATCGGAGGAAGTCGCCTCCAAGTAGATCACCGCTCCGAGGTCATCCGCACAGATCAACTTCTGGGAGGTACCAAAGAGGTGAGCAATCAGCGCCTTCGAATCAACCTGCTCGGTACTCATCCAAAAGCAGCCGAGAAGCTGCCGGCAGGAATAATTAGTTCATTGGCAGGGATAACAGCGAGAATAACCAAATAGCTAAATGCCCTAGAAGCGGGTGGGCTCTTCGTGGTTAAGATAGTTCCCATATCTAGCGTGGATGTTCCGAACATTGGGAACAAATGGGCGTGTTGTGTTCCCGCGCGTTCCCGAGCGATCCCGCTCACCACGCAGGAACGCGCAGGAACATTTGGAACAGTTTGAACACTTCGGA
>Ga0058701_10000221_pt1 | contig 46077 bp, 43 predicted proteins | sample AgamicOrMae_FD_97039 | JGI IMG/M metagenome (GOLD analysis project Ga0058701, IMG submission 97039) | Agave microbial communities from Guanajuato, Mexico - Or.Ma.e | ecosystem: Host-associated > Plants > Phyllosphere > Phylloplane/Leaf | place: Guanajuato, Mexico | collected 2012-06-04
GAACTCTTTTTTGCCTTCCCCTAAAGCTATCCCCCCGCACACAAAAAGTAACCCCCCCCCCCCCCCAGAGCTTAGGACTGCTGACAAGTGAGTGACACAAAGAGAGTCTGGGCCCGGCACTAAGCCAATTAGATAATTCCCTTTCCCTTTTCCTTTCTCGCCCACGCGCACCACTGGGACCCACTTTGCGGCCACTAGTCTTCCGGGCAACTTTCTGTCCTTGCACGTTTTGAGCCCAAAAGGCGAGCTCCACCAAGTTGGCCGCAAAGAGGCAAGCCTTTTTGTCTCGTTGCAGCTCTGCAGCCGGTGGGCCAGAGCTCAGAAGCGGGCCGAGAGTGAGCGTTGTCCATTTGCTGCTGCAATGCGGCCCCAATGGGCAATTGTGTGTCGCTCGGGATGGACTGTGGCCGATTGAGTGCGAGGAATTTGCATTGCTGATGATGCAAATTAATCATACGCCATTTTGTTGCCGTTTTGTGCAGTTGTTCCATCAGCAGGCAGGCCAACGAGCTGGAGTTGGAAACGAGAGAGTCTCAGTTGTAGCCGAGCATCTCTCCTGCAACTGAGACTAGACAGAGTCGAGCTGAGCTGATGCGCCAGAGACAGTTGAGTGAGAGGCTGGGCCGCAGACTGTGAGCGGCGAGTTTGTTTTGTTCGGCCGAGTTTTGTTGGGCCTTTAGGCGCCAACAAAACTCGGAGGCCGCTTGACAACGAGCAGCGAGGAGGAGGAGGAGCTGCTTCAGGGCGGCTTTGGATGTGCTCTGCAAGCTTTGTGGCCTCTCTGGCCGTGTGGCGAGCGAGCAAGAGCGCGGCAAGGCAGCAAGGCAGAGAGTAAGAGGGGCAAAAAAGCGCCGCTCGCTAGACACAGACAACATCTGAGCGCCGAGATGAGCGCGGCCGATTTATAGCGACACTTTTTGTTGGCCCGCTCGCATGATTAATTAAGTAGCAAATTTCATCGCGTACAAGCTCGTGCTTGTACAGTCTCTCGCTCGCTTGTGCGGCCAGAGACTGGGGCTGGCGAGCTTGATGGGCAGAGCAGCGGCGAGCTGGCGGGCTCAATTTGAAGCGAGGGGGCGCCTCAAAGGTCTGGAGAGAAGCTCGGCTGGGGGAGAAAAACAAAGAGCGAGAGGGCGGCACTTGCGGATGCGGGCGAGCCCAGTGGTCCATTGTTGGCCGGCGAGCTTGGGGCGCCGGTTTCTCGAAGTGGGCGCGTGCCAGAGCTCGGCAGCGGCGGTCTAAGTGGCCCCGAAGGAGGCCAATTAGTATTCAGAGGGCGAGATCGACAGGGCGCCTTTGGGGCCGAGCGGAGGGCGAGCTGAGCTGGCGTCTTCATCTTCATCTTCATCTTCATCTTCGGCTGGAGCTGGAGCTTGAGCTTGAGGCCACTCAAGAACTAATTAAACAAAAATAATCGCGCCAAACGGGAGCTGCTCGCGTGCCAACGTGAACCCCCAGAGAGTGTGTGCGGGGCGACGACGAGCACTTGGGGCTGGCCGGCGGCTTAGCTCGAGTGGAGCAGCAACAGTCTCGCCGAAGTGGGCCTGCAATAAACTGGCAGCCGCCCATTTGGAGGGAGAAATTAATGTCGCTTTAGGGGCGCGATGGACGAGGCTCGGCGGGCGCTCAGTGCAGGCGCAGTTTGGGGCCCAACTTCGGGCCAAGAATCGACCAAATAAATTGGAAATAATAAAATTTGCTCCCCGCCAAGTGCGCAGCTTGGCGCGCCAGCAAATCGGCCTCGCCAACTCTCAAGCTCGCCGGCCCAACTCTTTGGCCCACTGTCTGGCGGCTTGTGTTTGGCGAGACTGGCTGACTTCTGGCGAGCTTGGCAAGCTCGCCGAGCTCGATAAACACGCGAGCAAGAGTGGAACTGTGCGCTAAATGCGGACAAACAATAACTAAGCGAGAGCCGCGCCGAGCTGGCGGAAGCGGAAAGGCCAGAGAGGAGGAGGCAAAATTCCGCCGCTCGCCATTAATCGTCGTGCCTTTGTTTTGCCGGAAATTAGAAGAGCCGCGCGCTGGCGAGTTGGCGGAGCAATAATTAGTCCCAGTGACTGGCCGCCGGGCGCGCCTAAGCTCGCCGGCCGAGCTTGCCAGTTGGTGGCCAGAGAGAGAGAGAGTTAGGCCTTGAGATCTGGGCCAAGTCGGCGCTTCTGTGACCGAGTTGGAGTCGGCCGAGTGCTAGTTCTTAGTGCTAGTCCTTAGTGTTAGTCCTCAGTGCTGGTGGCTAGTCTTTGACGGGCCGCCAGAGACTGGAGTTGCTGGCGAGTGGCTTTGCGGGTTGGCCAACTTTGCTTTGTTTGCGCTGGACTGGCCGCAAGAAGACGCGCACACGACGGCCACACAGAGCAAACAGAGCCCGATTTGGGCCGCCCAATCGGCCAAGGCGGCCCGAAAAATAGATTGGCCGCCGCTCGTGGGCAGCCATTTGCATTTATAATGGACAAGGGCGACACTTGGGCGAAAATTGGGCGCCGCCTCGAGCGGGCGCCGCTTGACCGCAGCCGCCGGCGTCTCGAGGGAACTTAGCTGAGGGGCCGCACTCTTGGGGGAGCTGCCTAAACGTGGCCTTGTGTGTGGGCGAGGCGGCGGCGCCACTCGAGCTGAGGACTGCCCAAAGCTCGGCCGCCAACTGGGCCCCAAAGAGCACGGGCGGCCGACGCGCTGCAGAGGGCCCCTCGCGCCTGATCGACGGCGCCCCACTGGCTCCCTCAGAGGAGAAATTGATTGACTTTTTGGCCCCCGGCGGCGAGAGAGCTCGGAAAGAGTGAAGCTGCGAGTGGGGGCCAGACAGCGGAGAGACAATCACGCGCTGAGTAAGCCGGCAAGTCAAACACACTCACTGAATAGTCGCTGAATAGTCGCTGAATAGTCTTACACAGACAGACCCACGACCAAATCCGAAGACGCCCAGAGGAGAGTGTCTCTGAACTCTTGTCGCTAGTCTCTAGTTGCTAGTCTCCAGTCTTCTTTGCCAGTGTTTGCACACAAACAGGAGGCGAAAGTCGAGAGTTAATTAGCCGCAAAGTTTGGTCGCTCTTTTTAATGCCGTTTTCGCGCTGGTTCCAAGCGCGAGAGGCCAAAGTGGCGCACAAGTAACGAGCATTCGGCCTGAGAGTTGGCCACGTTTCGAGGCCGCAAAATAGACTGGCTATGGTGGCTCTTGGCGCCCCAATTTGAGGCGAGCTGCGAGGCAAATTTGCGGGGCCAATTTTCCGATTTTTGCGCGACGAGGCTGGCCGATTGGTGGGGGACGATTTGTCGCCCTTGGTGGTGGGGCGGCTCGTGCGTGGCGCTCACTTGGTGGAACTTGGCGCCAAAGAGCTTGGCGAAAAAGGAACGCAAACTAGACACTGTGCTGGCCGCTCCAGTTGGGCCCCCAGAGCCAACTGGCCGGCGAGCTCGCTGGCTGGCCGCAAGTTTAATCAAAACGCCCACAGGAGAACTGCCGGCGACAGTCCAGAGACCCCCGAGCGTCCGAATTCAATTGGGGCCCAGTGGGAGTTGCAGTTGCAGTTGCAGTTGCAGTTGGCGAGCTTGGCCGGCCGACGCTAAGCTCAAATGGGCGGCCAATGGATTTGGTTTGGTGGGCCAAATGTTGCGCATTTTTGCTACAAATCAGCTCGTGCACAAAAGTGAAAGATCATTGCGCCAGTGCAGCATTGGAGGACCAATGCTGCACCAATGGCAGCCAATGGCAGCCAATGGAACGCTTATAAAGAGCAAACTTCGGCCATTTATCATCATTGGCCCACGTCGGCCAGTTTGGCGGCGCTCCTTTTTGTGTGCCCGCCGCCAAGGCCCCGCTCGCTCGCTCGCTTGGGGCCGCCCTTCCTGCTGGCTCTTTGTTGGCCGACTCTTTGCCCTCGACAAAGGGCAGCCTCAGCAAGACGCGCCTCGTGGCGAGCTGGGCCACTCGATACTCTGGCTCGCCAGCTCTAAGGGGCGGCAGCGGCGCGCCTTAGTACAGCTCGCGTGCAAGTGCCAATCGGACGCCCAAAGGGCCCGAGCGGAGCCACTTTTTGGCCCCAACCGCAAACATGATCAAGGGCGCCCCAAAGCGCCGCGAGTTAGCTGATTAATGATAATCAATTGCGGTTCACTCCGGCCACTTTGGCCACTTCGGGCCGCCCAAATGGCCGCTCGCTCGCTCGCCACACACAACACACACACAGACACACAACACTCGAGCTTGGGGACAGGCCCAGTTATAATTAGACTCGCCTAGCTAGACTCAGATTTGAGGGCGCCGCTTCCGGTTGGAGAGAACCAGAAGAGTGAGACTGGAATGGGAAGAGTTCGGGCAGGAGAGCTCGTGTTTGGGCCCTTTGGGCTGGGGATCGATCGGAATTGAGAGCGAGGCTTGTGTGTCGTTTGGGGTCGCGCTCGGTGGGCGGCCGGCGGTTTTTTATCGCGCAAGTCGATCTGCTTTCGAGCGCCAAAGGCCACCGAGCTCAGTCTCGAACGAGCCCCTCTACTTGCAGGCAATGCTTGGCCCCAAAGGCATGCAAAAGAGGCTCGCGGGGAGGAGAAAATGGATAAAGATCCGGCAGAGATTTGGTTCGGATTTCGCTTTATTTATGCCTCCTCCTCCTCTCTCTCTCTCTGCTGCTGCTCGCTTGTCGTCTAGCTGGCTGCTTGCGGCGCGCTTGTTTACAATCGACCAGCAGGCCTCCCCTCCTGCTCGCTGGCAAGACGGCCGACTCGAAGGCTGGCCGGAAAGAGCAAGTCGTAAAACGGCTCCATGTTTGCTCGGCCTCGGCGCTCGCCTCTAGCTGCCGCCCGATACACGAGCCCTGATTAAGAGGTGGGCGGAGCTGAGTGCTTTTGGGGCCTCGAGAAGCGGGGGGAAGACAGTTGGGGGAAGACTGTCTTGTGTGGGGGCCAAATTATGGGCCCCCATTGGGAGGCAATATGAAATTATTATCAAGCAGCAGCTTACTTCTGAGCTGGGCCGAGCTTGAGACTGTCTCCGAGGCTGCTCTTGGGGCTAGTCTGTGGGAGCAGCAGGCCAGAGTGGAGGCGCATTTGGTGCATCTTGCGCGCCCACATTCAGTGTGACAAAAGTGAAACGTTGCTCGTCCCAATCGGCCCTTAGCTGCGCCCCTCGTTGAGCGGCCGGCCGTCTCGGCGGAGGCCAATTTGCGTCTTATTTGCCTCGCCAGAGTGGCGTCCAGAGTGCAGCGAGAGGAGGAGCCTTGCGAAAAGGGAGGAGGAGCTGCATGAGGAGGCCTGCCAGGAATGGGGGCTGCAAGAGAGCTGGAAATATGCTCGAAAAAGGGGGCAGTCGAAAGGCTAAGAATAGCTGGCGAGTGGCTAGAGAGTAGCTGGAGAGAATGGCTAGAAAAGAGCCAGAGAATAGCTAGAGAAAATAGCTAGAGAATAGCTGAGCATTCGAGGCGCCATTTGAGGGGCTCTCTTTTCACTTGATTTGTTCCACTGGGACTTAATGCAGAGCCACTTTGATAGAGACTTTCAAGAGGCGGTTTGGGAGCATCTTTTTGTCTTTAATTTTTTTCCTCCTCCTCCTTTTCTCTCTTTTTCTCCCTTTTCTCTCTCTTTCTCTTTCCCCCGAAGCTCGTCTATGTGTCTCATTTCAATTCATTTCATTTTTTCTCCATTTTTTCATGCTCGACTTCAGCCCACCAAACGGCGCTTCCCCCTCCTCTTTGGCCGCCTCTTTTCTGGCGCCCACCGTCGAGCCTAAGCAGCGCCACAAAGACGAGCTCTGGCCGAGCAGCTTGGGCGAAAAAGAAGCCTAATGCGAGGCGACCACACAAAGAGGCAGCGCCAAATGGCCACAGAGCCAAGCGGAGAGGCAGGAAAAATGAAAGAGCCGAGGAAATGGAGCTCGACTCGAGTGGCCACGTCTCTGCGTCCACTGGCGAGCTAATTAATCGCCTGGCCAGCTCGTCTCGCTCGCGATTGGGCCCCTTTTGGCAACACACTAATCTCCCTGGAGTGTCAGCGGGCCAGCCAGACAGTTTCAGACAGTCTCTCTTTTTCGAAGAGGCCCCCTTCAAGTTCCTCCTCCGCTTCCGGTTTGGCGCTCGGAGCAAGTGTCACGCTTGGCGGAGGCGAACCAGGTTGGCCAGTTGGCCGAGCAACAGCGTGTCGAAGCTCAGCTGGCCAGAATGGACCGGAAATGGAGCCGGCCGAGAGGTGGAAATAAAAATTTCGCCCAACTTTTGGGCCGCAAACTGGAGCTTGTGGGCCCGAAAGTTGCTACTCTTTGCAGGCTGCAGATTGAGGCCTGGACACAAAAGAAGGGCCAGCTTGTGGCGAGCGCGTGGAAGAGGTGGCGGCCCTTAGGTTGGGCGCCGGTGGGGGAAAACACGCGCCCTGAATGTGTAATGTAAATGACACGACGAAACGAGCCGCCACTCGCGCTCACTGGCTGCCCAGCGGCTGTCTAATGCCACTGGACACAGCTAGCCAGTGGCCGAATTCTGGTCTGACTGCCGCAAGCTTGCCGGCTGGCTGGCAAGCTTGCGCCAGTGGCCACATAATGGAGCGAGCTGGAGACAGACAGTGTGCGGCGGTGGCGAGCTTCTAGCTCGACGTTGCAGCTGAAAGAATGGAAACTTGGGGCCGTAATTGAACGCTAACAGAGTGACAAAGAGCATAGAGGCGCGCCCACTTGCTGCGTTTGCTCTGGGGCTCCACTTCCGCCCAGTTGGCGAGCTCTGCCTGGCGAGACTCCGCCGAGCTTACCAGTCAGAATCTTGCCAGTCGGAAGCTTGCCACTTTGAGGCCGCATTCTCGACTGGCTCGCACACTACGAGCTTTCGGGCGGCCGAAAAGCATGCGGGCGCAGACTGGGAGCAGTTCCCTTTGGGCGCCGAGCCGGCACAGTTCGCAGCTTGCTCATTATGTAATTGATTCAGCGGGCCCAGTTTGGCGAGCTTGTGGCATTTGGCGAGCGCGAGAATTGGGCCCAAGAATTTGGGCGCCGGAATTGGAGACTGAAGATGAAATGATTAATTGAAAGGAACAAATTCACTTGCGTGCGGGCCGGGCGGCGAGAAATATCACTTGGGCAAACAGTATCTGGCGCAGATCGACGCACAGCTGAGGGCGCGCCTCTCGAGCGGGCGCCTTCCGGTTGGCTCGCTCGTTGGGCCCACTTCCGGCTGGCGAGGAGCGGCGCGAGATAAGGACAAGGGCCGGCTGGAGAGGGGCTCAAAAATGGGCCTTTAAAGCGAGATTGGGTGGGGAGGAAAGTGGGGCCAAGACAGTGTGTGGTTGCGAGATGAGGGCGGCGATTATGGCGGCCGTGTGGGCGGGCGAGTGATATGCAAATGATCGCGGCCGCAGCTCCGGGCGGCCGGGCCCAAATTGGAGGCAATCTAATTGAATGGCCACCGGCCAAGGCGATCGAGTAGCAATCGGAAGTGGGTGCCCGTGGGGCGCGCGAGCTTGCCGGCGCCCAGCAGATAGGGCGCCCCAACGCGTCTCAATGCGGTCTGGCTGGCCTGAGGCTCGAGGCTGAAGGTCTGCGCGGCTCGAGACTCGAGATTTAGGCTGCGAGTTGTGCGCCCAGATTGAGCTTTGCCGAGCTTCGAGGACGTCGGCAAACAGAGCTCGCCAGCGTCGAGCTCGCCGAGGTTGAGCTTCCGCCAACTGGCGAGCTGGAGCTTGAGGTGGGCGCCGGAAGCGGACTTGATGCCCGGCCTGGGGGGCCAAGTGGTTGGTTTGGGGTCTTGCTGGGGACGAGCGGCGGCGTTGGCGAGCAGCAGACGACGAGGAAACGACGTGCGCCGCATAAACAGCGCCGAGTCCCAAATTGGGCCCCATTGTGTGTGTGTGTGTCTGGCTGGCTGGCTTGGCGGTGGGCGCGAGTGGGGCAATATTTTGGCCCAAAAGTCGAATACTTTTGGGGCCAGAGGGGCGCAAAAGTAGCAGTGATGCGGCCGGACGGGCGAGATCGGAGGCGACCATTACTTTTTTATTGCGTTCCACTGTGTGCACTCCACTAGTGCATTGCTCCGTTGCATTGCTGCAGTACTGCATTGGGGAACTGTGCATTGAGGCACTGCATTGGGCCACTGCATTGAGACAGTGCTGCACTGGACGGGCGCAAAAGTGCACTGCTTCGCGCGGCCGGCGGACTGTCTCTGGCCGAGCGGAGGGAAAGCAGAAGGCGCGAAACACTGGCCACTCGAGCGGGCGCATTCAATGGACTCGTTGGCGCCTCGCGGCTCAAAAGTGGACCCCAAAGTGCAGCAGAGTGGCCGGCCAGCTTAATGAGATCACGCGGCTGCGGGTGGGCGGCCAGCAAGCCAGCCAGAAGGGCGAAAAGAGGCCCAAAGCGGCCAAAAGAGGCGAAAAGAGGCGGAAAGCCAACTGGCCTCCAACGAGAGCAAGTCCCAAACAACGCAGGCAAAGTGCACTCACTGGGCGGCCACATTTGGACACGCGTTCCTTGACAATGGCAATTGATTCGAGCGGCTTCCTCCTTAGCGCTTTCCACCTTTTCCACACTCTTGCGCCTCAGCCAAAGAGTTGCTCGCCTTCTGTCTTCTACTTCTGCTTGGCTTTCCACTGGAGCACTGCCAGACTGACTGGGCGACAACCCGCGACAGTCTCAAGCTGCAACAATCTAAATCTGCAACAATCTCAGTCTGGGACACTCTTGGAGTGCAGAGTCGCTGGAGCAAGACGCCGGAAAAGGAGCAAAAGTTGCCCAATTTGCCTGAGTTGCTCGTCCAGCGTCCAGCCGCAGACAGTCGGCCGGTGGTTGAAATGTCTTAATCGATTCCAGAGCTTAGCCGAGCGGCGAGTTTGGGGGCGAATTTGCGCCAAACGGAAGCGAGAAATGGAAAACGAGGGATGGAAAATGAGACACTGAGAAGCTTCCTGTGAGTCATGGCGCGAAATGAGCCTGTTTTCTGCGTTGTTTGGCTCTTCTCAGGCCTCCTTAGGGCCGCCTTGAGTGGACGAGAGGCAGTCTTGCTGGCGCAGACTTTTGCAGGAGGAGAACTTTGGGGAAAGAACAAATTGAGGTCTAATTATTTACTATTGCAACAAAACTGCCAAAGAGCCGCACACAATCAGAGCAGAAAAGCAGCGAAGGAAAAAGAGTGAGAACGAGAACACTTTTGGCTCCATTCTGCTGCTGCTGCTAAGCTTTGGAAAGGCGGAAAAAATTTGCATGTCATTTGTGGCTGCAATTAATCGCATGCATTCATTCTCGTGCGGCCAGACGAGAGCGAGCAGAAGTGCACGCCAACGAGAAGGCAGAACAACGGCAGAGAAAACGACACAACAACAAGAAGAAGAACAACAACAACTGCCTCTGGTAAACATGCTCGTTTCCTCCAAACAGACACTCTGTCGCTCGTTCTCACGCGCCCTCTCAACTTGGCGGCGTCATTTCACATCGTTATCGTGCGCTTTTTTTCGGGCTGGATTGCGCAAGCTCGCAAAGGAAAGCGGACGGAAAAACTCCAAGTGGACGGCTGACGGCCAATGACTAGCTCTAGGCTGCCTCTCTGCCAACTTGCTCCTCGAGGCTTGCAGGCAAAAAACAGGTGCCCTCTCGTGCGGCGCATATTTTGTTGTGTGTTTTGGCTCCACCGACACACAATGAGCTCGCTTGTGGCGCCGCGCCAGCAAGCAGCTCGAGCTCGTCTCTCGTGCGCCCAATTGGGCTCGAGGCGAGTCGAGAGACGGCCAATCGGCAATGAGAGCTCGGCCTGAGCGCCGGCCACAGACAGTCCCAATCTCAGTTCGAGGCGAGCGGCCCAAATGAAAGATGCGGCGACAAAGAGACGGCCGGAAATGGGAAAACAATAAGGCTCGCGGTGTTTGGCCGCGAGCTGAGTCTGGGCGGCGAGGAGGTGGCCGCGTTGGGCGAGGGAGAACAAGGAGAGGCCCAGAGGAGAGGTCTGTTCGCCTCTTTGTGGTGGACAAACAGAAGAGGGCGTTTTCCGCGCTTTGTTTGGCCCTTTTGGGGCGCGTCTTCGGGCGCAGATTTGACGCCCCGCACACAGTCTGCGGTGGAGAGTCTGCGGCTCACAGTCTGCGGCACACAGTCTGCAGCAGCACACAGTCTGCGGGCGGCCAGCGCGCTTTGTCTGCGCGGGACACAGTCTGCAGTGCGGCGATCGGATTTTAAAAGCAAAGTGAAAAAGTCAATTTGTTTTGCACCACCACCACGGCCGGCCACTCGCCACACGCCCAGCCAAACGAGCACACGCCGACTCCGCCCCGATTTCGAGCCGCAACGGCCGGAAATGGCAATCCAGATATGCTAATGAGCGGCCGCCACGAGCGCCACTGGCGCATGGCCGCCTCGCCGGATGGCCCAGTTCCGGCGGAAACGAGCGCTCGTCCCCCAGAGGCAGAGGCTAGCCAGTGTGCGCGTTGAGGGTGGGCCGATTTGGGACCAATTTGGGCCCATTTTGGGCTCATTTTGCAAACTCGCCGAGGCCAAATCGGCAGGTGGCCCTCGCTGGGCGGCGGACTGGGTCTGGGCGCCGACACGATCGGGCGTGTTGGCGAGTCAATTTGCGCCGTGTCGCCCGTGACACTCGCTCGACGAGGGCGGCCCCAAGCGTCTGGCGAGCTTGTGCTGAGCTCTAAGGGGCGGCCACTGCTGCAGGTCGGCGGCCCGATTCGTGACGCGGCCACTTTCGCGCTCCAAAGCAGAGTGGCAGGAGAGGGGCGCGTCTGGCATTGTGTGACTCATTTAGCTAATCGTTTTCCTCTTGACTCTCCATCAAGTCGCAAATTCGGCGGTCCGGCTGGACTTTTGGCTGTCCGTTTGGCTGGCCGGCCAGTAGAGGACAGCGAGCGGAAAATTTGCCAGAGCAGAGCCGCAGACAGAGACAGAGAGAGAGAGAGATGGAGACTCGAACGGCGACACAATGCGAGTGGCCGATCGGCATGCAGTGGAGTGAGCGCGCAGAGTTAGAGACTGGGCGCGGGGCTGCATTGTCGTGCGAATGTCGTTGAGTTGCAGGCTGCTGGTCGGCGGCCGCGCGTCGCACACACGACTCAAGGCACAAGTGTGGGAACAAGGCCCCGCAGCTAAGGTTCGGCTGCATTGTTGTGGTTCTGCCAGCGCTCCTTGTCTCCAACTTCTAACTTCTAACTTCCAACTTCTAACTGCAACCTGCAACTGCAAAGTGCAAGCTGCAAGATGAAAACTGCAAACTGCCGCCAACCATTTCGAACCGCCTTCGAGTTGCAACAAGAAGGGCCTTTTTGTTCTAGTTTTCCTTCCAAAATGGGCAAAATATTGAAGCCCAGTCTTTGAACGGGCCGAGAATGCAATGAAACAATATCCCGAGAAACTGGCCTCCTCTCTTCTGGCTGGCCCGCAGCTAAGGCTCCCCCACAGCTAAGACTACCCCCACCGCCGAGCCAGCACCTGTGGACTCTCGCTTTTCTCTGGCTCGGCACTCCATCATCAGTGGGCCGTCGTGGCGGAACGTCAACAGGCGCCACTCATTGTCTCCTCAAAAATGGAGACAAACGCAGAAGGAGAGTTGGTCTGCGAGAGAAAAGCTGCACCAGCCAGAGACCGTCGCGAGCTTTCTCCTCTCGCAGCCTGTCTCTAACTGTCATCGGCCGTTGCAGCAGCACTGCAGGCTGCAAGAGGCAATAAAAGAGCACAAATGGCTCACGCTCGCCGGCTGGAAAGTTGCATAAAAAGCGGCCTAATCATTATGATAATTCGGGCCGCAATGAAACGGGCACGAAGAGTGACTGAGAGTGAGAACGAGAACGGACTTTTGCAGCCTCTCTCTTGCATAGACACTCGTTGGCACAGACACTCTTTTGCACAGACACTAGACACTCGCAGGCAGATTGGCAGCCAGAGCTAAGCTTCGTTAGATCTAAGGCGCAAAGTGGAAGCCAAACGGCCAAGGCTGGACGAAGAGACAAAGAGCAGAAGGCGCGCAAACAATTGAAAGTGGCTCCATGACGCTGCACTGAGCGTCATGGCCCGCCCCCAATCAGTGTCAGTGGTGAGTCAGCGGCGCCTCCAAATCGGCGCTTCGATCTCGCTTTTGTGGCTCGACAAAAAAGGGGCGTGAGTGGGCTAACTGATTGATAAGCGAGCGATTGGGACAAACACGCGATTGTTACTCTCTCTCCCTCTTTTCTCTTTGCACTGGCAGCTGGCAGACAAACACGGAACTTTATCCGAATCGGGCGAGCCGTTCAAATAGGAGAGCAGTTGGCAACAAGCGACAGTGTTGCCCAACTGGAAGCGCCTCCTCGACTGGCTTCCTGGCGTTGAATGAGTCTGGAACGAGCGTCGAACGGCGAGCTTGGGACACTTGCGGCTTGTTGGTTGTTGGTGCAGTTGGGCGCTTGGGAAGCGCAGCAGCGTGCAACTGTGTGCGAGTTGCACTTGTCTGAGGCCGCGCGCAAAAGGAAAACAAGCGCAAGAGAAGCGCACAACAAGCAAGAGTCGCGCTCTGGCCGAGCAACAGGCACTCGAAAGACTTCCCTGCGGGCTTGTTGTGCGCGCCGCTCACTGTGGACAAGAAGAAAAGGAGCAGCAAAACGAGCGCAAGTGCAGCACCGCAGTAATAACAATGACCGTCTCTCAAAGCAGAAGCAAAAGCAAAAGCACTGAGCCCAACTGGGCCGCTCCACTCGGACGCCACACAAGCGCCGACACAAGGCCACACCGCCGCCACCGATGGCCACCCTTGGATGCGGCCCAAGGTGCAGCAAATGGAAGCGCCAAGCGACGGGCCGGCCGGAGACTGGCGCCCGGCTGGCTCGTCGTCGTTGTCTGCTGTCTGGCCGCTTTGGGTAAGTTTTCCTCCCAATGGTCGCCAATTAGCACCAAGCAGTGCAAAGCGAGCACTTCGAAGTCACTCCGAAGGCACTCCGAAGTGACTCTGAGAAGTTGGGCGGATTTGTCGCTCTCGAGGAGCTGCATCTTGTGCAAAAAGATGCAGTTTTCTGCAAAAGATGCTCAAACTCGGAGGCTTAGGAGGCTCGCAAGCTGCAAGATTTGCAAAGAAAAAAGGCTCGAAAAGCTCGAAATACTAATAAGCAATAATTTCGCAAAATGAACACCTGACTAACAATCCACCGAAGCGTCAAGAGTGGCCGAGCAACTGGCTGAAGTGGAGGCCTGCCAGCGAGTGTACTTTGGGCCGCGCGAGTTGAACAACATTGCCTGCAAGTGCGACGCGAAACAGTGCGACCAGCCGCTCCGCTTCGACTGGCCGCCAGATGGCGCCACCCTCGTCCAGCTCACCTCAGACAAGCAGGGCCGCCGCTTCCAGCTGGCCCACCTGCAACCCACCTGGGCACGCCAAGACGACCGGAAGCGGCTGGACGCGCTCGTGCGGCTCGATCTGAGCGCGCGGCGCCAACAGGTGGCCGGCTTTGGGGGCGCCGTGACGGACAGCGCGGCCCTGCTGCTGGGCGAGCGTCTGGGCGGCGAGCTGGGCGAGCGCGCCCTCAGGAGCTACTTCGCGCCCGACGGCCTCAACTACAACCTGGCGCGCCTTCCGGTGGGCGGCACCGACATGTCCTGGCGGCCGTACACGTGCAACGAGCCGCCGGAGGATGCAGCCAATGGGGGCGCGCCTAAGGAGGACTTTGAGCTGCGCCACTTCAGTCTGCAGGAGGAGGACCTCAAGCACAAGCTGCCCCTGCTGGTCAGGGCGCTGCAGCTGCGCCTCAACGAGACGCCGTCGAGCCACTGGCCGGCGAGCTCGCCAAACGCGCAGCCGCTTAGACTGCTCGCCACGAGCTGGTCGGCGCCCAACTGGATGAAGTCGCAGCACGATCTGGTGCAGGGCCACCTGAGGGGCGCCACTGGAGGGCCCTACTACGACGCGTACGCGCGCTACATCATCCGCTTCATGGACGAGTACGAGTGGCGCATCAACGAGGCGCTTTTGGCAACAACTTTGGGCAACAATTCTGGTCAGGTTAGCTCATCAAACCTACTCGCAAGTGGCTGGCGCTTCAAGTTTTGGGCCATGACGCCGCAGAATGAGCCCCGCACACCGTCGCGTCTTGGGCGCCGAGTGGTCAACTACAACTCGATGAACTTCTCGCCCAGCCAAATGAGCCAGTATGTGAGCGAGAACTTGGTGCCCAATTTGCTCAGGTCGAACAGGACGGCCGAGCAGTTTGCGCTGTTCGTGTGGGACGACACTCTGCTGGGCCTCGAGGAGTACAGGCAGAGTTTGCTCTTCGCCGAAGACAAGGCCACCAGAGACTATGTACGAGGCATGGCGGTGCACTGGTACTCGCAGGCGCTCGACAAGTTGCCCTACTCGTCGCTGTACGATTTGCGTCGTACGCTGCCGTACAAGTTCTCCCTAATCTCCACCGAGGCCTCCTTCATCGGGCGGCCCAAGCCGGGCGACTGGGCGCGGGGCGAGCGGTACGCGCGCGACGTCATGGTCAACCTGCGGCTCGGCTCAGTCGGCTGGATCGACTGGAATCTGGCCCTGAACATGGAGGGCGGGCCCACCTGGTCGGGCAACTATTTGGACGCGGCCCTGCTGGTGGACGAGAAAGCGGGCTGCTTCTACAAGAACCCAATGTACTACGCGCTGGGCCACATCTCGCGCTTCGTACGCGCACACTCGCACGTCGTGCACAGCGACGTGTTCGTGCGCGCCGCACACACTCCGCCGCCGCCGCACTCGCACACTGCAGCCTTGCACAGTGCAGCCTCAGCAACGCAGGCAAACGCCAGTCACTGGCGCTCGTCGTCCCCTTTTCCAGACGGCCCACACGAGACGGCCAGACAACTCGAGGAGGAATTCACACTAATTGACGAGCGGGCCGAGCAAACGAGCGATTTGTTGGCCCTCGCCGGCGAGCTAGACCCGCGCGACCAGCCCCAGTGGCCAGGCGACAGTGGCGGCGGGCAAACCTCTGGCTGGCGACGCATTGCCTTGGTGCTGCTGAATCGCGCCGACACGCCTCGCTCGGTGGGGGTGGATCTGGGCGGCGCTCTGTGCAGATTAGAGGGCCGAGCGGCGAGCCAGTTGGCTGGCCAGAGCGAGCTGCCCAAAGTGGGCGAGCCCGGCGAGCTTCTGTGGCTCAATCTAACAGCCAACAGTATCACCAGTTTCGCCTTCAACTGCTGAAACGGGCAGGCCCAATTCCATTTGGCTGCAATTGCGCGCTGGCTGAGCGCTGACTGTGAGCTGGCTGTGAGCTAGCTGAGAGCTAGCCAGCCAGCGGACCACCCACCTGGCTTGCTGCGTGCTGCTTTGGGCCATACAGTGACCAGTGGCCAGTCGTCCGTTTGAGTTCGGCGGCGGCGGCACAATTGAATCGGCGGCCGAACAGGGGCCCGTCTGTATTGGCGCCGCTTGGGGTTGTTTTCTGTAATTGCGGAATGGAAATGATTGAGCCCAATGGAGAAGCCGCACAAAAAGCTAAATGAATCATTTGGCCGCCGGATCTGCGCCAACACGCCGCGAAGGGCCAGCTCTGGCCGGAGCTTAGGCGTCTCTAATGATGATGATGATGATGATGGTGGTGCCCGTGGTGGCAATGGGCCGCTCGAGAGCGCCAGACGGCTGGATGCACGGCCGAGCGCCAGTCCAAATCGAGGGGCCCAACTTTTGGGGAATAATTGGCCGCAGGCGCGCGGGCGGGCAGCCGCGAGGAAATCTAGTGCGCGAGCCGCCGCGGGAAAGTTCGCCGGGCTCGCACACGCCCGCGGCCCGCAGTGGCCCGCAACCATGGGGTGGGCGTGTCTCCCGCGCGCACTAGACTCAAATCGCGCCTTCGCCCCTGGGCGTCCGCCACTCGATGACCGCTAATGACTCGTCTTGAGTGGCGACGGCGCGCACCAGCCCAATGTCAACGCTCTGGAACGCGCTCGGGCAAGGCCGCGCCGCCAGCGCTTGTTAGCGCCCAAGGAGGGTGGACGGAAAAGAGTTGGCCGGAAAGACAAAGCCCGAGGGTGGCAAGACAATGGGGGCAACTTTCACTTGCGCGCCACAGAGATTCCTCCAAAAACAGGTGACCCCCACAGTTATCTGAGCGGCTTGCCGCTGGCGCTCTTTAGAGAGAGAGAGAGAGAGCCTTAGGGCCAAGAGCGAGCTGGGAGGGAAAATAGAGAGAAAAGCGGGTAAAAAGCGAGCCGAGCGAGCCAATCTCGGCGGCCAGAAAGTTAATTTACGAGCGCCGGCAAGAAGACACCCAAAGATTCCGGCCCAAAGACAATGGCTGCTGGAAAACGGCCCACAAGAGAGGGGCAATTATTCAGGCGAGACTGCGGAAAGCGGACAGAAGAGCGCGCTCTTCACCTTAAAAAGGACAAGATGGAGTAAAACAAACACTCGAGAGTGTGCCCTCCGAACAGTCTTTGGCGGGCAAAAGAAAACGAGAAGAGAGAGAAGCAAGAGAAAAGAGAAAAGTCGGCCCTAAAAAGCCATCAATCTTGCGCCACCGAGCCGAGCTTGGCTGCTTCCATCAGAGAGTTGCCCTGTTCGGCTTCTGGCGCTTCGACAGCTCAGAAAAAAGGCGAGCGCGGCCGAAAATTGATTAATTGTTTAGCGAGCAAACTTGAAATGTTGTGCAACTCAATTAGTTTTGCAGCTCTAGTCGAACTTGGCTCCTCTCAGTCCATCGCTTCTCTGCTTCTCTGTTGGGGCGCCCAATTGTTCCCCGGCTGGTGGTTGCTTGTTCGCCGGGGTTTCACACTCTCTTGAAACTTGGGTCCCGATTTTTTGAGCTCTCAATCTGGAGCGGAACAGGCTCGAGGTGGAGGCTGGTCTCTGGCCAGCTGGCCAGCAAAGTCGTGCAGGCAAATGGATGCGTGTGCGATCGGCCAGTGTAAGACTGGCGGCCGCACTTGAGGCGCGCGTTCGATTGGCGTCGCACATTGTTTTGGGGAAAGAGAAAACGGGCGCACGCAGAGCAGAAACGCGCAAAGAGGCACGCAAATTTCCCATGCTGCGCCCAAAGCGCCGCAGACACTCTGCGGCCGCGCGGCCGTCCAATTGCTTCCGCACTGGCGGCTCTTATCCAATCCGAAAAGGCTCCTATTGAATCACTTGGCCGCATCAGTCACTTGGCCGCCACATCAAATAGAGACAACTGTTGCCCGGCCACTGAGAGGGCCAGCTTGCGTGTCGGCAACCATCAGTGGGCGCCCACCAGACCAGTGGAGTGGAGTGGAGTGGAGAGCCAAGTGCTCGTGTGTGGAATCCACCAACTCCATGCGGTCCCACAACAAGTGGCCACATTCCAGCCCAGAAGTTTGCCCAATCCAATTCAATTCGGTTCCATTGGCCAGACTCAATTGGCCAAATTGAATCTGGATCTTCAGATTCAAATTTGCCAACACACAAAATGCCAACCGCTTCCAGACGGGCGCTTTCAGGAAATCGACACCTCGTCCTCTTTGCCTCAAGTGTCCGCTTTTGGAGCTCTGGTGGTCGCCCTCTTCCATTGGCTGCCTCTCGATCGTCAAGTGGAGTCAATAAAAAAGCACTGCAAGTGGAAACACGACACACTCTCTCGACCAACAAATCACCAACAACTGGCCCAAAGCTCAAGCACCCAAGACAGTTTCTGCGGCACATGCAGACTGAAAAGAGCCAACGACACTCCATTTGCGCCCGTCTGACTGGGCTCGATTTAAATCCATCTGAAGACGCGCGATCTTCTGCCAATTCCGGCCCAATTCGATTCGAGAAGGTCGCCCCAATCGACTGCCAGGAGACAGACGGCCAGCACTTGGCCAAAATTGTTGCACTTCGCCAAAGCAGAGCACAAACTCTTGCCCCCTTTTTGGGCCCTTCTCTTGGCCTGCACTTCTTTGCCTCCCAAAGCTAAGGAGAAACTGGCGCGACCGTTTCGCTTGTTGCCCGGCAATGGTTTAATTATCTGCCATTGGAATCTCTGGAAAGTTATCTCGAGAAGTTGGGCTCCAAAAGTTAGGCTCCAACAACAGTTCCAAGTGGGCCTGGAAGTAGTAGTTGTAGTGTAGTGGTGCAAGTTTGGCCACAAGAGAGTGCTTGTGGAGCGAAAAGTTGGCCAATCAAAACAAAGCAAAGATTGGACTTTGCGAGGAAATCTTTAGGTTTGGGCGAAGAAATGGGCAGTCGAGGGGGAAAAGAAAGAAAAAGGAGGAGAAGAAGAAGAACAACAAGTCCAGCTAGTCTCTTGCATTGTGGCGGCACACAAGTGCAAACTGGCCGCAGACTTGGACACAGAGAGACAGAGAGGCGAAATGCTTTTTGCTGCCATTTCTGCAAGAAGTGCGGCCTCTTTTTGGCTCTTTTTGGCCAACTGCGACTCATGCCTCAGCCGGAACGCATTGGAGCCCATTGGATTGGCACACAGTGTCCAAGTGGAATCGGAATTCGCCCTTAGTGGCGCCCGTTCAACTTGTTTTATTGTTTACATATTCAACATATTCAATTGAACAACAAGCAAAATAAAGAATAAAGAATAAAATTTCGACAAACAATTTATCTGGCCAAAAGGAAACCAAAAGGGCCAGAAAGCGTTGGCGCCAATTCTTCGCATCCTCAAGGCTCGCCAGCTCAACTGGAAGCGCCTCTCTCTCTCTCTCTTTCTGCAGACAGTCTCGGCCCACGAGCAAAATCGAGCCATAGGCCAGCAGCAGCGGTGGAGGAAAATGTTTTGCTCTTGCAAGTTGTGGAAGTTGTTCCACAATTCCGAAACTCAAACCGAAGGAAAATTGCTCGTGTCGACACCTGGCCGTAAATGGAGGGTGTTTAGCAATTTGCCTCCTCTTGCTCTTGTGCATCTCTCTCTCTCTTGCTGCTCGCCTGCAACTGCCACTAACAGGCCGTCCAAAAGGCAGCCTAATGGCTCCCCAGGCCAGACGAACGCTCGCCAGACAGCCACAAAGGAGTGTGGCCGAAAAAGGGGCGCCCCTCTTCTTGCCGCTTCCACCAGTGCATCTCGAGGCTCGTCACTGGCGCTCTCGTCTGGCCACCGACGGAATCCATGTATCCAAATTGAGCCCGATGGCTAAGGGCCGTCCGTCTTGGCACCACGAACATGGCTCGTGGGCTGATGGACGAAGCACAGGCCTCTTGCAACGCCAAACTGGCGGCTCCTCTCGGACAGCTGCACACCAGCTCAAAGACACACACAAGCCGCCCGTCTGCCTGGCCCATTCACTGGCCGCTCGTCATTCAGGCGACGCAATCTTGCAATCGTTCTCCATGGCGCTCTCCTTCATGCCACTCGATCGATCGGCCTAAATGGTAATTATCGCCGCTTTCTAGACAGGTTGCACTCTGGAAGGCTCAGCAGTCGCAGATGCAGTTGCTCTTGCTTTTGCTCTCCCTCTTGCACTCTTGCACGGCTCCAAATGCACGCCGACTGGCTACTATACGTTGGTTTGCTGCCAGGACACGCCCACTAGTTGGAACGGCGCCCAAGTAGTTGTGTTGAGGGGCCGCTGGTGGTTGCGAGCGGCAAATGATGGAGGCAAAGTGGGCAAATGAAATGACACAATTGCACAAGTGGGCAGCAAACTCGATTGGCGATTCGTTGGCGACTGCTTGGCCACTCTCCACTGGCCCTCAGCTGGTCAGCGCAGTGGCCAGCTCGTCGTGTGAGGGCAGGCCTTTGGGGAGAAGGAGGGAAAAAGTTGTCCAAATGGAAACAGACACACTCTCGGGCACTGGCCAGATGCCGGCCCAAGATGGCCACTGGTGCACGAGAGTGGCGGACTGGCCGGCGGACTGGCCACTCCTCCGGATGGTCCCACTTGCAGCCCTCGCAACGGAGTTTAAATAAAATCGCAGCCTCCTCGAGGGCCGCCATGGACGTGCTTAATCAAGCGTTTGATAGACGCCAGACGAGGCCCCTTTGCCGACCAGAAGAGGCCCCACGAGAGCGCGTCACTGTGGCGGCCCGCACGAGTTCGCCGCCCGAGCTGTGCGCTGCGGGCGTGAAAGGGGGCCGAATTGGGGGCCGCACACAGAAGCTGCAGCGTGCGGGCGAAAGTGCGGGACGCGCACAGTACCGCTGAGGATGCGGGCCGGCGGCAAAAACCCTCAAAACGGAAAAAAGCTTCAAAACTCACCTATTTGATGATGGTCCATTTCGTCTGGATTATGCGGCCCAATTTCGGCCCCCAACTTGTCGTAGGGCGTCCCTTTGGCGCCGTTTGCTTCAAAATGGGTTCCCAAATTGATGGAATTCTCGCTTCTTGCTTGCTGGCCTGCTTCTAACGCAATTTGCTCACATTCTGCCATAACAACAATAACCAACTGATGGAGGAACCAAATGGAACTAGTCCAGCCTCTGTGCTTCCATTCTCTCGAGCTAGTCCTCGGCGGCAATTTCCTTCGTCTCCGAATGCTGAACTCCTCAATCAAACTGCCGGCAACTCTCTCCTCTTCACAATTCGCCCTCAACTCACTGCCTGGGGCCCAATGGCCTTTGGCTGAACTCATCTCGCTGGCAGGCCCCATCTTCTCTCGAATCTCAGTTCGTCGTTTCCGTCTTTGCCACTTGTTGTCGCGCTTCGAGTTCTCTTCGGCGGCCAAACCAGGCGGTTTGTCAAGGTCTTCGTTCAGCGACATCTTGGCGACTCTTGAGTCTTGCGGGCCGAGTGGCGCCTCCTCGGCTGGCCATACATTTGTTTCTGGCCTCATCCAATGCTGTCTGTGGCTTCTGGCTGGTGGGGCATTCTGTCGGCGGGGCTGAGGTGAGACAAAACAGAATAGAATTGCGCTCGTCAACTCTCATGCGTCTCGACGGGCCGCTGGCGAGAGACTGAGACAAGCAAATCTTGCTGCAGGCCAGCAGCCACTCTCACCCGCCCTAAGGGCGCCCGCTCTGCTCATGCGCGCCGCACTGCCTGCAGCCTGCAGGCTGCAGACTGCAGACTGCAGTGCGTGCAGAAAAGACGTGAGCCTCAGATTGTGAGTGCGCCGCAACGCCGCCCCCAAGCGGCCGTGATTTCACTCAGCAATGCAAGTGCACAGGGCGCGTCAAAAATACGGTCACATGTTTGCGTAGCGCCGCACAGAAATTTGTAACCATATTTTCAACGGATAGTGCACACGTTCTGGCGCCAAATCAAGCCCGACTCAATGGGACAGCAGTGCTGTCATGGCACTGCTGTCATGGCACACTCCTGGCCGATGGATGCTGGCTCGTGAGTGGGACAATCACGAGCCCGCAGGACTCGCTGGCTGGCTGCTAAGTGGGCGTCGTGGGGAAGCTCGAGAAAGACACGGAGAGCGCCCTCGCTGGCCGGCCGACAGTTGGCGTCACGAGGGATTTAAAGCCGAAAAAGGTGACCATAATTGAACGCGAAACACTAGCCGCCCCAGCCGGCCACTAAACCCTTCGTAGTGCGCCGAAAAAGTCGGCCAAGAAGACCATTTCGTCGAGCTTTTTCCATCGAGCCCGTAGAGTACAGTCGCCCATACGCCCAGTGGCCAGCGCCAGAGAAACAACTTGTCCAGTTCACCACTTTTAATCGAGCCTTATCCTTCAATTAGCGTCATTAGAGTTATTACCATTATTTCAACATCACTTTGGCCCTTAAAATCGGGATCACTCATGCCCCGCCCGTCGCGTCCAATTAGTCGCCGGCCCACGTCAAGCATGCCCCAAAATTTCGACCAAGCCGCCAACAAGCTCGCCGTCCTTCTGCTGATCACTCTCCTCCTGGCGCCAGACTGTCTCCGGGCGGCCGGCCAGCAGTGGCCAGAGAGCGCCGGCCAGCAGAACCAGCGCGCCAACCCAGACTCCTCCGTCTCCTCGCTGGCCCGAGCACTGATGCTGGCCAGCTCGGGCTCGCCAAGCCGCCACGAGACGTCCGGCCGCGCCCTCCAGCGAGCCCCAAGCTCGCCCACCATTGTCAAGCCCGGCCAGGAGCTCCAGAGACGCGCCTTGCCAGCGTCGAGGCCGCGCACCCTCGGCCTGCTCGCCTTCAAGGCCATGCTGCTGGGCCCGCTCATCGGGCTCACCATCAAGGCGGCCATCATCAGGGGCCTCATTTGGGCCCTGCTCGCCTACGGACTGCACCTCTTCTTCCCCTCGCTGCTCTCCAGCTTGGGCCTAGGCAGTGGTCTGGTTGGATTCGCCCGGCAGCTGAGGCCAGACTACTCGCAGCTGCTCGCCGGCTACCTCAGCAACCTGAATATTGGCCTGCCCAACTCGATACAGCAAATGGCCCGCCAGTACCGCCAACTTCTCAGTCCAGTCATCGAGTCCATCAGATCAATCCCAGAGGGCCACTGCCGCTTCAGGGCCGTTTGCGAGACTGCCTCGCACCTAGTCCGCCAGACGCGCTCCCTTTCCACCACGCTGCAACGAATCTCGGCCACAGTCTACATGAACTTCGGCACAGACTACACCAAGGCCTGGCTGGACGGCATTGTGCAGAGCGACTGCGCCGCCAAGTACCCTCAGTGCCAGGGCTCGCCCTTCTCCATGGTGGCCGCCCGTCTCGCCCAGTCGCTCGGAGTGGGCCAGCAACAGTTGGCCCTGCAACAACAACACCAACAACAACAACAACTGGTCTCAATGGCCGCCCAATCGGCGGGGGCCTCGGCGGTGCAACAGGCGCTTGCGGGCGCCACAGCTGGGCAGGCCCCGGCTGTTGCCTGAGCTTTCAGCTAAGCTATAAGCTCAGGTGTTTTAGCAAGCAAACATCATAACAACCCACCTAGACACACCTCCACTCTTTCACAGGCTCTTGTTTTAATATTAGATGGCCTTTTTATCGCCCAAACTCCATCCCCACTTTGCCCGGATAATCATCCATTCTCATCTAGCTCCACATCATTAGCTTCATCACAGGCATTCCAGACAGACATGGATCGTGGTAACAGGCGAACGTTGACCAGAGCATTGATTGGCAGGCCCCAGAGGGAGCAAAACTGATGAGGGGCCGGGTGGAAACATCTACAGGCGAACACTACGTAGCCTTCCCTATACATTGTGTTGGGTAAAATAAAAATATTCTAAATTTGGAGACACAAGATCTGGGCTGAAAAAGTGTGCGCTTCCCTTCTACACTCCTTTGAGATGGATTTAGAACTGTCTGTGGTGAGAGGCGTACTTGCATGATAACGTCACCATGATGAAACCGCCATCCGACGATCGTAATCCTTTCCAGAATATGGATCCAACTCCAGCTTCTTTGATAAATAGAATCCCCCCGGAATCAGTCTACCGTATTTGGTTCCATATGAACATTGACAGAGAGTTGAGAATGTCTATTTGAGGCTCAGTAATTGAGACAATATGGGAGTACTTAGATCGTCAGCTAAGCAGTTTACGAGACCTAAAAATTCAATTAAAAATGAACGAATTAATATTGGTTCATTTTTAATCGAATTTCTGGTCCTGAAAAACAACAGACTCACAGCGAACAAATTGGTGCTGTTCGTCGCATGCTGCTTGCTCCTTGTGGGCAACACGCAACAGGACGAGGTTACCAGTACGACGAACCAAAATGTCGAAATCAATAACAATCATGAAACAATCAAATACGGCAATCATAAGACAAACAATTACAATTTTATGGAACACAAATATTCACCAATTCAATGGACACAATTGGTGCTGAACATTGGCAAGGCTAAGAACAAGTTGAGGAAATCACGCCCGCCCACCTTTGAAGAGTACCAGATCAAGGAGAGAGTTTGGCAGGTTTACGAGAAGGCTCTGGCAGAGATTGGCGACAGAGCTCATGAGTCCACTCATTTCATCCATCTTGGTCGCATCTTGAAAGCTCTCAATCCAAAATACATCTCAACCGAGAGGGTTATGCGCATTGCCTTCGCAGACCCATATGACCCTGACTCGATACCAGATGTGGTCCCGCCCGAGCTGGAGCCTCTGGACACGGATGCCATGCAACAAACCCAGCACGAGTACTCAAACATTGAGCGCCTTCTCGAGTCTTTGGTCAGAACGAATGGTGGAGGCATAGGAACCGTGCAACCAATATGCGAGCCAACCGACAAGCTAATACTTTCGAGCGCACAAGATTTGGACTCGAGCCTTGCGAACAAACTTGACCAGTTGTATGACAGATTTCGAACGATTGTCGAATGGGATAAGAGGTTTGCACGGGATTTGTTCGCTATTGAAGATGATAAGTTTTCCAAGACCCAGCTTGCTTTCAAGAGGCTCATCCAGTGTCTAACCTATCCGATGAGCTGCGGTAAGAATCCCAAAATCAAGCTTGTTAAGAAAAAGGCCAACGAAGCCAATGTTGTTGACCAACCGGTGCTGCAACCTCAGCCGCTGGAAAACATGGTGACCCCTTACATCGAGACTCGTGCAGAAGAAGCCATGGCCAACGCACAAGCTCAAGCTGAGAGCGAGGCTAACGCCCAGGTCCAACTCGACACACAGGCGCGCTACGCTGACAACCAAAAGGTTGTAGACTTGGGCCCTACTGTTGCGAGTGCTGGCCCCACTTCTCGCCCTCGTTCCCATCCACAAGTGGCCAAAGCGGTGCCAGCCCCCAAACAAGTCACCCAGGTGATTTCAGCTCCTCAACGCACTAACTACAACCATCAGCCCAAGACATCCGTCGCGTCCCCAATGTCTAGGTCGGTCAAAGATTCTAGACCTCCGTCGTCTGTCAAACAGCATCGAAACTCGCCGCAGCAACAACAACAAGCGATACAATATCAAGATTTCGGAGCAGACGGAGGCCTCTTCTTGTCCCCCTATGGCAATTATGCTGATTCGCCCGAGAATTATCCTCCGCAGGTCTACAATGTATATCAACAAGAACAGGTTCCTGATTATGGGCTTGGCCGCAGACCAATAAGCTACGAGAATGAAAACAATAGACAAAGATATCAGGTGCAGCAGGTTGATAGGTACGCAGCCAACGGCTTGGATTACAGGCAGCAACCCGATCAAAATCTGCCTGAACGAATAGTGCAAAGATATTCGCCCAATTATAGAAACGATGTCAGGGCCATTCGTGCAGCTCGCCAATCAAATCTTAACAGACAAAAATGAGTTCTTGCTCAGATTAACTTTGATTTATCGTATGGCTCATATTAAACGGATGTGAAGAACGGGATTCTTCTACTCCATTAAGATCTATCTGATGACGTAAGCTAGATCGTGTCAGAATAGGTTACCTTCTGTCTAGGCGTTGTAAAATACTTGCTGTGGGGGTGGTGCTTGATGGCGGTGATGATGATGATGGTGGTGGTGGGAGTTATTCGGGTGCACATGCGAGTGTTGATGGTGGTGCTGGTGTACTAAGTGATTTGGTGCATGATTTACTTCAACTTGTTGCATTGGAACTTCGTGGTTGTGCGCATGAACAACATGATGCATATGGTGCTGGTGAGCTTCGTGCTGAGCTTGATGCTGATGATTAACAATAGTGTGCTGATGGTGTGAATGTACGACAACAGAGTTTACCGGTGCAGGTGATACAATCTGTTGCTGGTTGGCTATAGGAACTGCTTGTTGGGCAAAAGTCTGTTGGACAGGTTGTGTCGTACCCGATGACCAGCCGGCGTTCAAGTCATCCGTGCTGTAACCTGAGCTAGACCAGTTTGCACCACTCTGACCTACCCCATTTGTCTTATTCAGAAACTCGTGCGATGATTGGTGAGATGAGTGATGGCTGTTTGCAGATGATATATTTGTTGATATAACTGGTGTTGCCTGCATGGGCGCAATAGTGGAATGAGTTCTCATGTGGTGCGTCATGTTGTGATTGATAGTTCGATTGGCATCGACGGGCTGATTACCAAAGCTTATCGATCTATTGTGAATGCTATTTACACACGGAGTGTGATGATGATGACTCTGCTGTTGATGAATCCCATTATTTGTGCCCGTGCTCGGGTAAAACCCCTGATTACTTTGGATGCTTACGGTACCGTTTGCTGCGTAATTGGTGTGCATCATAGGCTGTTGCTGTTGAGTTGGTGCCGGATTAGAATGCTGGGGTATTGAGTTTATCGGCGATTGAGTCTGACCAGCCACCCAAGAGCTAGGTGACATTAGATTGTCGGAGCTATTTGTTACATTTGACCAAGTATGGGTGCCTCCGTTGTTACAATGGTGGTGGTGGTGGTGATTGTTACTCAAACTTTGATGTTGAGGATGATTGTGATCTTGGTTGTGGTGTCCGCAAGTTGCTCCTGATCTGTTTCCACTCTGATCATAGTTCAACATTTCTTGAGACGATTGATTTGAAGATTGATTTGATAAAACTCTGGGCATAGGGGCCAACGTTGATTGAGTTCTCATATGAAAACCTGAACGTCCTACGGCGTGAACACCGGAGCGATGGTCAAAGCTGACGGATCTCGAGTGGAGATTGCCAGCATGGCCATTTGGGGATGCGGTCCCGTTTTGTATTGTTGCCGGTTCGTCCTCTTTTAGACTCTGCTTGAAAAAGGAAGCTGGCAGATTCCTATGCCTGAGGGGTTTGCCTGTAGATTGTGTTGGATTGAATAGTTGATCTAAACTTTGTTGGCTGTCCGAGTGTATCCTTATGAATGATTCTGGTTGCGTTACAGTGGGTCCCGCGTTCAATTGTGACGAGGGCTGCTGCTCACTAAACGACCTAGTATGGTGATTCATTTGTGCGGCTATGATCGATATATCTGAAGGTAAAAAATTTCAACTATTATTAGACTGGATAATATGCAAGAACCTAAAGAGATCCTTTGGGAGTGGGGTGGAGAGTGGAAGTGATGTGTCTTATGGGGCCATCCTAATTGGATAAAAGCACCAGTAGCAGAGACCTGTTGTGCGTGCGTCCATTTTTCCAACAACAACGGGCCACAGTGCAGGCAGTTGGCTGCAAGAGGTCCGCCGGCGAACTCTGTGAGATTCGGTGGACGAACAAAGGAAGAATCGCCAGTCTTTGCCTGTTGCTTCGTTCGCCTCCCGCGCCCCACGAGCCAACGCTAGCGGAATGGTATGGCTTCTGTTAGTGCGTGCCACTGGTTATGTTTGCGAACCTTAATCGGCGCTCCATCGGTATGAGCAGAGACAGTCGCACAGACAGACACACAAGCGCAAGGACAGGGGCTCCTGAACGAACGGGCTCTTGGTCGCACGACGAACTCTGGCCCGGGCAACATGCTTCTTGTGTAGAGGGACCCTCTGCTGGATCAAGGTTGGTCTCTCTCTCTCTCTCGGCACGATGCCCCCCAAGATATAGCCCAAAAATTCGAATAGCACCCAATTATTCAACAATTAGAAATTTGAGACCTTTCCTTGACAGGTTTCTCTTCTGGTTAGGCGATCAGAGTTTCTTGATTGATTTGCCAAGCAAGTGTGTCACGCAAAATCGAGCTTAATTCAATCGATTGCTAACGGCGCTGTGGAGTGGAAAACTTGGCTTGCTAGTACGTCCGTTCGCCGCTTGTGGCGCTGCAGTCGCCCAGTTTTGTTTACAAACTGAGACATTTCTGCCCAGCAACCAGTTCACTTAAAGTTATCTTATTGAGATCAATAGGAAATTTATTATCCGACCCCGTTCGTTTATAAACTTTCATCTTCACTTACGCCTAGGCTGAGTACGACGAATATTATGTCGTTGATGGCCAGCAGTGTCACTCGATCGCATATTTATTTCTAAAAGAAATCTCAATATTGATGCAATATGAACAGAGTAATCTTCAAGTCGGTGCTAATCAATCGAGGCCATCTGGGCCGAGTATCGTCCTCCCTTATCAACCAGCATACGTGGAGGAGTGTAACCACAACACACTACAAGATAAAAGATAGAACTCAGGATCCACGATGGAAAGAAATCCCAATGGAAAGGGTGGCCGATGAAACAGATGTTTTGATCATCGGTGCTGGTCCGGCAGGTTTGGCTACGGCCATAAAGTTGAAACAATTGGCTGCCCAAAAAGAAAAGGAACTCAGAGTTTGCATTGTGGAGAAAGCCACCGAAACAGGTGGCCACATATTGAGCGGTGCATGCATAGAGACTCATCCAATCGATGAATTGTTTCCCGATTGGAAAGACGATCCTGACTGTCCAATTAAGCAACCGGTAACCAAAGATAAGATGATGTATTTGACTGAGAGTTCTAAATTCAGTTTGCCAGTATTGAAGGGAACACCAATGTACAACCATGGAAACTATATTGTACGTTTGGGTCATGTTGTTCGATGGTTAGGCCAGAAGGCTGAGGAATTGGGTGTTGAAATTTACAACGGGTACGCAGCACAAGAGATTCTATACGACGAGAAGAAGGCTCATGTCAAGGGAGTGGCCACGGGTGATGTGGGTGTTGCTAAGGATGGTTCTCCCAAGTCACAATTTGAGCGTGGAATGGAACTGCACGCTAAGACCACTGTATTCGCCGAAGGATGTCGTGGGCACCTGGCAAAAGAGGTATCTAAAGCGTTCAATCTCACTAAAGATAGCGATCCACAGCATTACGGAATCGGCATCAAGGAGTTGTGGTCAGTTGGAGACGATGTAGCTCACAACCCGGGCCAAGTGGAACACACCATTGGCTGGCCATTGGATAAAAACACCTACGGAGGTTCGTTCCTGTACCACCTGAAAGACAATGGACAGAATCTGATTGCTGTGGGCTTCGTTGTTGGACTAGATTACAGGAATCCCTATCTTTCTCCGTACAGAGAATTCCAGCGTTACAAGCTTCATCCGGCAGTAAGACATTATTTCGATTCACCTCAATCGCAGCGTATCGGCTACGGAGCTCGTGCCTTGAACGAGGGTGGCTTTCAATCTATTCCAAAGCTAGCATTTCCAGGCGGCTGTCTCATCGGTTGCTCGGCAGGCCTATTAAACGTGCCTAAGATCAAGGGAACGCACAATGCACTGAAGAGTGGTATTATAGCTGCAGAGGCACTATTCGATGCATTTGAGGGAGATAGGCTAAAGGATTACGGTTATGAGCCGAAGGAGTACGAGGAACATTTGAAGAAGAGCAATGTATGGGATGAATTATACAAGGTGAGAAATGTGAAACCGTCTTTCAACACAAGCCTGGGTCTGTATGGCATGCTCGCCTATGGAGCTGTGTCGCAACTGATATTCCGCGGTAAAGAACCATGGACACTGTCCCATTCGAAGCCAGACCACGAGAAACTGCTTCCAGCCAGCGAGTGCAAGACAATAGATTACCCAAAACCAGATGGGAAGATAACCTTCGATTTATTATCATCAGTCTCTCTGACTGGAACGAACCACGAGGGCGACCAGCCAGCGCATCTCACCTTGAGGGACGACAGTAGACCAGAGGCGGTGAATTTGCCCAAGTTTGCTGGGCCCGAGTCTCGATATTGTCCAGCAGGTGTGTACGAATATGTGCCAGTCGAGGACGACAAGAGCAAAGGGGGAGAAAGTTTGAGACTGCACATTAACGCTCAAAACTGCATTCATTGCAAGACTTGTGATATTAAGGACCCGACGCAGAACATCAATTGGGTTGCCCCAGAGAGCGGCGGTGGTCCAGCTTACAACGGAATGTGAGCCTATTTTTTAGCAAAGATATAAGAAATATCAATTTCATCTCATCGGATTTTTGCGGCAATCAGAATGACATTTTGGTTGATACTGATAATAATTGTCTAGAGATGTTGGGATAGAGATAAATTTATTCAGCTAATAAACTTTCTTTTTTTTATACAACTGATTGAATGCATCATTGTGATCAGGGTGTCCTGAGAATGAGAAGACTAGAGGTTATTATTAAGCGGAGTGATATCAAGTCTTAACTAATTGTAAACTAATTTGCTGCTAACCCTTAGGTCCAAGATGCCGTCTGCAGTGATGGGCGACGCTTTGCTGAGCTCGCCACCGACTTGTTTGTCCAATGTTTGGTCTGAGTGGTGATTCTTGTTGCTGTTCGAGTGGTTGTTTTCGTTCGAAGCACTTGGCGTGGGTCTGTCCTTTTCCTTGGCGCCTTTGCTGCTCTTGTTGCTTCCACTGTTTCCATTTGCGCCACCTTTTGACTCGCTGGCGCCGCCACTTCCGTTGCTGCTGGTCGATCTGGGGCCCCGTTTTCGTCCATAGACGTCGATCATGAGCTGGGTGGGCTGGTGTTTGTACTTGCGGAGGTGCATCTTGAGACTGTGCACGTATTTCGTGGCATACTTGCAATCGCCGCACTGATATTGATACACTGACGAGTGGCTCTTCATGTGGCTGTTGAGCATGGATTTGTTCACACAATGGTAATCGCAATTGGAACACTTGAACGGCTTCAGGCCCGAATGATTCCTCAGGTGATATTCTAAATGGTGTTTGTATTCGGTGACAAATTCACAAAAGCCGCAGGACAACAATTTGTCCGGTTTGATGTGCTTGCGAGCGTGTTGCCAGTTCTCGTTCTTCTTATACGTCTCAAAGCGACAATGGCGACACTTATATAGGCGCTTGTGTTTGCTTTTGCCTCCCGAGCTCGAGCGGCCGCCCTGAGTGTTGTTGCCCGCCTGATTTGAGGTGGACGACGAGCACGAGAAGCCCCTCTGATCCTGAGCCATCCTAGTCTCAGCGGCCTCCTCCTGGTGCTCCAGTTGGCCCTCGGGAGGGTCTTGGTGTGCCGTTTGGGGGTCCACCAGTGGCTGGGCTTGCGCCTGTTGGTGCGACTGTTGCTGGTACGGCTTGGGGCGGGCCTGGTGGCGCTGCGGTTGGAGGTGGGCGAGCTCGGCGGCCGAGGGCTGGTTGGTGGTGGGGGCAATTGCAGCTGAGTTTTGCACTTGTTCCCTGTGGGCTGGCCGATTTTCGGGCCGGGTTGAAGTCGGGCCGCAGGACTGCTGGTTGTGCGGGGTCCAGAGTTCGGGCTGGTGGGCCCGCAGGTTGGCGGTGCGCGGGCTGAAGTCGGCGGGCTGCACAGGTGCCTGTTGGTCGGGCGAGCCGAGCGGCAGCCCGAAGGTGAGCGCGAACGGGAATTCGTGGCCGGCCGTGTGCGCGGACCAGCCCTCGTCGGGCGGCACCTTCAGGTCGAGTGGGAGTGGCGCGGGGCAGTGTTCGTCCGCGAACACTGCGCCCTCCTGGTGGAGCGCAAGTTCGCTCGCGCGCGGGCTCAGCTCCGCGCCCGCCGAGTGGCCGTCGCCGAAGAGGGCGTGTCTGCGGGTCTCCTCCAGCGGCTCGTCCAGTCTGTCCGAGTGGGGCTCCTCGTCGGAGAGCAGCCCCTCCAGCTCGAACAGGCTGGTCTCGTGCCGCTCGAGCCGCTCGCTCTGCTCGCGCTGCAGGCGGCCGAAGTGCGCGTGGTGGGCGTAGTGGGCGCGGCCGGCCGGCCCGCAGCCCGCCAGCGGCGAGGGGGCGGGCGCCGTGGTGCAACAGGCGTAGCTGGCGGCCGTCTGGGGCCCGGCCGGCGCCGAGGCCGAGGCGGAAACGGCGGCCGCCGCTGCCACCGCCGCCGCCGCCACCACCACCGACTTGAGCCGGTCCTGGAACGCCGAGACCAGGTCACAGTTGGCCGCGGCGCCGGCCCTCTGCTGCGCCTGGCAAGCTTCAGAGCTCGCGGCCGGCGAGTGGTCATCTGTGGGCGCAGGCGAGCAGCTTGGCGAGCTCGAGCGCGAGCGCGTGCGGCCCGCACTTGGCGCGCGTCCCGGCGAGCTGGCCGCGCTTCCGCTCAGGTAGCTGGAGGCCGGCGAGCTGGTGGCGCGTTCGGCCGAGTCTGAGGCTGGGCTGAGGGGCGGCGACTTGCTGCTGGAGGTGGGCGAGCTTGGCGCCTGCTGGTGGGCGAAGGCTTGCTGCTGAGACTGTTGCTGCTGCTGGCCCCGAAAGGCGCCGGCCAGCACTGCTTGCTGGCAGTGGCCGAGCGGCTGGCCACCCGCCGCGCTGGCGCCCACCATTGCGCTCACCAGCTCCAGCCACTTGGTCTGCTCGTCGAGCGGCCGGCGAGCCGCCGAGACCGCCGCAGTTGCCGAGCTCGACTGGCCGCCGGCGGCCTCTTGCTGCTGCTGCATGTCGCTCATCTGCTCACAGCTGCCTCATGTGTCTGCTCCTCTTTTAGGGTGTCTCTGTCTCTGTCTCTCTCGTCTTGCTAGCTTCTGGGGGCCAGTGATGCAATCTTGCGCTGGTGGACTCTGGGCTGCTGGCTGCCGGCGGGCGACAACATCTCGACCAAGCACTGGTGTCTCGCTCTGACTGGCGTCTATAGAGTGGCGCCACTTGGCCTTGCTGGTGCTGGTGGTGAGTGAAAAAAGTGGCCCAAGTGGCGAGGAGGCGAAAAAAGTGAAAGGGAAAGTGAGGAGTTGGCGAGGAGGGGCGGAAAAAAGGGGCCCGGCGGAAAACTTTCACTCACTGCGCAACCGCCGCCCGCAGGCTTGCCTTTGCTTTCCTGCGGCCGCCAGTCTGCCCTCGTCTGCGGAGCGACCGATGCCGCGCAACAAGCGCGCCGCAGCTAAGGAGCGGCGAAAAAAGTGAAAAGTTTAAAGCTTTGGCGCGCGCTGCGCACGCGCACCGAGCGGCGCTGGAAAAAAGCGCGCAAGAATAGGACGCGCAAAAGGTGGGCGAAAAAGTTTCAAAACTTTGCTCTCAAACTAGTGTTTTGCTCCAACGCGCCTGCGCACTGGTTGCCCAAAACTGTCCACTACGAGCTCGATTGAGCGCCGATTTGGCGCCACTCCTAAGGGTGGGCGACCATCCGAACGGTGCGCCCACCCTTAGGCCGGGCCGCATCATGACGCAGAGCTGGCCTCTGCCAAAGTGCGGCGTCCGCTCAACTTGGGCGACACTTTGGGGCGCAACAAGGCTCTTTGTGTGTGGCTGGCCCAGTGGCGCCTGGAGCCAGTGGAGTATGAAGAGAGCGTGAGCTCTTAGGGCCGGCTGGCAATCCGGAGAGACAGACTGGAGCTATGGGCTAGCGAGCAGCATCCAGCAGCCTTTGACCCAGTGGAGCGGCTTCACGAGGAGACGAATGGTAAATATAACTCGACACTGCGCGCGGCTGAATAATAATAATAATAACAGTGGATGGAAAATTTTGAAACACCAAATGAATGATCAAAATGGGATGAGATGTGATTTGGGGCCCGCTTTTTATTGCCTCCACTCAGCTGGTGGTTGTGTGTGGCAGAACTGGCAGAACTAGAGTGCAAGTTGCCGCTTTTGCAGCCCAGCAACAGCGCCACAACTCTGATGCTGTTCAGTTGCGCTCAGAGAGGCGCCTCACAAAGACCAGCTTTGGCATGATATAAATTCGCAGGAAGCAGCGAATTTATATTATGTCTAATGGCAGGCATATTGACAAGTTACATAAATAAAAGAGATCGCTCGTGGCGCCGTAACGGTCCCCAAATGCGAGCACGAGCACACGAGCAGGAACGCACACAGAGCGACACACAGTCTGAGGCGACATTGTGCTCGGCGTTGCTTGTGCGCCGCCCACGCTTTGCTCTGCGACGCTCACTGCGCGCCCACACCTAAGGGCCGCCCGGCTGGCTCGCATAACGGGCCCAGCAAGTTGTTTTTTGGCCGCCCAAAAGTGTCCAGTTGGCGCGCCCAGAGCAGCTCTTCTGGCCGGAAGAGCGTCCAAAAGAGTGCCCCTTTTTGGACAGCCTTTTTGGCCACACAAAACGGGCGCCCAATGGGGCACATTACTTGTTGTTGGGCGCCTCTGCAGTTCACGCTTGAGCAGAAGAGATTCCCGCCGGCCGATAAAGAATTGGATAAAGAGGCGCCACTTCGGCCACTGTTTGTCTCTGGGGCTGCTGAGCGAAAATTGTGGCCGTGCAAAATGGTCCTGCTGCTTGATGGTCAGCGCTGCAAAATGGTTGCCCAAAAGGAACAGTTTTCAGCCGCCCGAGCTGAGCCGTAATTGATTCGCACCAATTAGTCATCTGCTGCCGCTCTTTGGCTCTGCGACTTGCCTGTGTCTCTCTTCAGCGCTAGACAGTCTCTGTTCAGTGCTGGACTGTCTCTGCAAAGCCGCAGACAGTCTGCCGCCACCGCAAACTGAGCCAAACCGGAACGAGCGACCAAGCTCAGCGCGAGCACGTCACTTTCAGCTGCATCCTTTTCAGTTTTTCGCCTCCCCAGCTCCAGTCTCTAGGATCGAACAACTGCAGGAAACTGCGAGAGAGCTAGAGACTGGCGAAATCTAACTCCTTCCGGTCCAAAACAACGGCGCGTGTGGCCCTCTTTTGAGTCTGCCTTGTGCATTTCCGGTCCGAATTTCGGGCGAATTTCAACTCGCCAAAAGTTGAGCTAAAAGAGCTGGAGAGAAGCCCTCTGGCTGAGCTTAGGGCTGGAAACCATTTTGGAGCATTTGGACTTTCTCAGGCCAATTGAGCCTTTTGTTTTGCGGCCACTTTGGGTTTCCTGAGCTGGCTAGTTGCAGACAAGAGTTGGCGCGTGGAATGAGCGCCACAGTCAAGGCCAGATGGACTCAGAGCGACGCTTTGCTGGCCAGCTCGAAGGGGGCGAATCGGGCCGAAAGAGGAAAATAGGGGCGACCCTAAGCTGCGAGAACTCTCGGTCAAAAATGCTCAAAAGTTTTCTCTTGCGCGGCTGGAAACTTGGACGGAGAACAGTCCAAGTTTGAGGGGAAAATGCGGCTCTTTATAGGCGGAAATTGGATGGATTTCTCCTGCCTTACGAGAAGGCCAATTGCGCAACAATGTTACGTGAAAATGGGAAAGAATTTTCCCCAAATTAGAGCCAAACGAGAAGCAAGTTTTTTCCGCCTCGAGCGCCTCTTTTTTCTCCTCCTTATGATGAATTGGCCGTCGCGTGGTGGATTTTTTCTCGCTCTTCTCGAGCCACTTTTGTCGCTCTTTGGGCTCTTTGGGCAAGCCGCGTTTTTTGCCTCTTTGTTTGCAGCCAACGAGACTTTTAGTAGCGAGGCTGAGCCGCCGCGCAGGACGAGCTCTAAGGAGCAGGAAAGGAGCCTTCTCAGTGCTGGAGGGCCAAAAAGCTGCAAGATTTTTGTGAAAATTTTGGAAAAATCTGCAAAAATTGGCCAAAAATGTTGCACAATTTTGGCACAAATTATGCCCAACTGGGCGAGTTGAGCATAATTTCTGGCTGGCGAGCGCGAGCAACAAGGACAGAGCAGAAGTAGCTCGCCGGAACGAGAGAGAGAGAGAGAGACGGAGAAGTGGAGATGAAGTGAGCTAAGGGCGAGTCTTGTGGCGAGCAGACAGCTTCTCGTTACGTCTCATTTGTTGCACGCTCCTGAGGGTCGTTTGTTTTGATGGTTCGGCGTGCGTGTGGTCGCCGCTCGCGACTAATTGTCAAGCCGCGTCCAATTGTTTCGGGACCCTTTTCACTGCTGCCGATTGGCCGGGCACCGTGCAGTTGAGCTTCGGGCGAGAGGCCACACCAGAAGCCAAGGAGGGTGGAAAAAGTTGAAAATGGATAGAAGATCCGCTTTGAGGGTGGCGAGGAGGTGTCAAAAGTGTGGCAGACTTGCGGGCGACTGTGTCAAGTTGGGCCGAAATAAAGTGCGGCCGGCCAGCAGGCCGAGCTAATGGTGGCCAAGTTGCTCGCCTGTAGTGCAACAGCACGAGCGCCGCACTGGTGGAGGCAGTGTCACTTGTGGCGCGGCGCGACTTGTGCAGCGGCGCGCAGTGCAAAGTGGACGCGGCGGGCGAACCACAACAGTCTGCGCGCATCATCGCGACGAGTCACACTTTTTGACTCAAAACAATGGCACGCGCCAACTTGCTCCCCAGCTCAGCACTCGCCACACAGGCAAGCCGTTGAGGCGCGCCTGCAAGTCTGCACGCGGCTTGACTCCGCCACTCTTCAAGTGGCGCCGCTGCTAATTATCCTCCTGAGTGTCCAAGCAAAACGGCGGAAGTCAATTAGTGTGATTGAGTTTGTTGTCCGCGCGAATTTTGCCCGCTGGTGGTCGTTTGTTTGGGCAGAAACAGGGCCCACAAACAAACGCCTCAGGCAGCCCCTTCTGCTGATGCGAGACTGGCCTCTGTTGCTGCATACTGTTCTAGATACTTCAGACATTGTTGTAAATACTGTTGTAAATACTGTTGTAAATACTGTTCTAGATACTGTGTGAACTCGGGGCCAAATTGTGCATGTTTCGGAAGCGTCGTCTTTCACTTGGAGCGACTTTTGGCCAGCCAGAACTGGCCCAAAGTATCGAGAAACTGCGGCCAGAGAGGCGCCCCAACTGGCTGGGAGTTTGCTTATGAAAACTTTCGCAGACACTCTCTGGAGGGGCCAAATGAGGGAGGGGAAAAAAGGAATAATAAAACTCCTTTTTCTCTTCCAGTTGGCCGAGAGTCGCCCGCAAACGAACAAGATGGAGCACCCAAATGGATTCTCCTCCAGCCAGAAGCCGCAGAGGAACTTCCTATGTGCTCAGAAGAAGACACAAAACAAACACAACATGGCCTCTTGCGCAACTGCAACTCTGTCGCTGTCTCTCTCTTCTCCACTTCGCTCTGGGCGCACAAATTAACTTCTTCCCAATCTGGCGCCCATTAAAAATGGCAATTAAACCTTTTTGCCCCTCTGGCTGGTCGTCTTGCTGGCCAGTTTGTGTGCATTTGCCTGTCTCAGTGAGAGCTGACTAGAACTGACTAGAGCTGCTCACTCACTGCAACTACTAACTGACTACAACTGCCCCCCAAGCTCTTCCGTCTAACTGGCCGGCTGGATCTAACTGGCGAGTGCCCACTTCCGACTGCGAGGGGGCGCAATGGGAGAAGATAAAAACTCTTCTGGGAATTATTGGTGCGCGCCATTGTTGTTATTGTCATTCACTAATGTTCCGGCGACTCTGAGCGGCCCAGTGGCCCCCTTCTTGCGCCAAGTGAAATCCATTGCCCACTGCAGTCTGTGCACTGTGCATTGTGAACTGTGCACTGTGCATTGTGCATCGTGCATTGTGCATTGTGCAGTCAGTCTGCGGGATGCTCGCCTGCCGCACATCGCAGACTAGGGCCCATCTTGCAGCGCAGAATTTGCTTGGGCCGCGCGCTGCAGACTGGCCGCGCACAGGCCGCTCTGCTGTAACGGATATTTATTAACTCCGATCTTTGGCCGAAGATAATCACCGAGATGATCAATTGGCGAACGGCCGTGGGCGCAAAAGTCGCCGGAAACTGCGCCCCAAGATGCACCAGAGCCCACCGATGGCAGTGGAGAGCCGGCCGGGCATCAATTAGCGCAACTGGCGGGCATATGTGGCTGGCGTTGGGGCGGCCACTTGGTCTGGCTGCTCGGCGTCTTGTGGGCGTCTGGTGCCAGTGTCTGCAGACTGTCGCTCGTCTGCTGGTGCGCGACACGCCCGATGACAAACAAGACACGCAACGGAGGCCCAGCCCGGTCCGCACTTGCGCCCAACTTCACTCCAAGGCCGATCCTGGACGCTGATTGCCTGTCGGTGGCGCCGGACAGCCTCGAGGAGACTGTGGTGCGCCCATTTGGGGCCCATTCGTCGATGGAGCGTGGGCGTTGGCCACTGAGAGGGACAAAGAGGAGGCAGTTGGAGGATGGAACTTGGAGGGGAGATTGGAAATTGGAAAAAATTTAAACCAAGTGGGAAGTTGCAAAATGGATGATGCAAAAGTTGTCGCCGATCGTGCAATTGTGGGCCGAGCGTGCGCTTGGCTTTGGCGGCGGCTCAAAGATGGCTCAAAAATGGTTCAAAAATGGGCCCAAATGGCTGAGAATGGGCAGCATCGAGAGTGCAATTGGCGGCCAAAGTGGGGGAAGAGCAGGGCGAGTGTGGCGCTCATTAGAGGCGGCAGATGCGCACTGGCCGATCACAGTCGCTGATTGGTTCTGCTGAGCTGTGTTCGTGGGCGAGTGTGTGCGAGAGTGCGCACGGAGCTGAGCTGGGCCCAAGTGCGTGGAGCTGAACTCTTGTTGCGGCAATTCGACTGAGAGCGCGCCTCTGCTGCCGCGCGTTACAATGTGCACACTGTCCTCAGCGAGAGACTGAGTGCAGCTCCACAACTGCAGACAGTCTCTAACTGTGCGCAGTTGTGCGCATTCGAACTGGGCTCAGCTCGGCGCGCCTAAGCCCAGCTGAGCCCCGCGACAGACAACAACAAATCGGCCGCCTCACTGCACCGTCCACTGCGATCGCCAATCTATATGCAAATTTTTTCTCTCAAAAATGGCTCCAAATCGGCCATCGCCGAGCAGAGCAGCGCCCCACTGGCCACCAGAGCCCAGCAGCGGAGGCCCCACGCTCGGCCGGCGCGACCAATCTGGAAGCGTGAGCGGCGTTCATTTGCGCCCGTGTGACATAACGGAATCCCGATCGGACATGGCGGCGCTTTGGGATGAGAGAGCAAGAGCAAGAGACAGACAGACAGAGAGCAAAAGGGACAGAGAATGGGACAGAGGAGCCGAATGGAATGGAGCAAAATGGAATAAGCAGCCGCCCACGCGCCAAATTAAGGCGACGAAAAAGGCACACTTTTCATTTGATGTTTGCCACGCGCCGCAGACAACCAGCTGACCAGTGGCGGCCGGCTTGTTTGCCCTCGGCGAGTGGACAGAGAGGCGGCCTTTGTCTGAGTGGCAGGCTGGTGGCAACGAGCAACGAGCAGTGAACAGCGAGCAGTGAGCGGCCAGAATTGGTCCTAAGGGCTGGCGGCGTGTTGCGCGAGTGGGGCTCGCATGTTGGCGATTATTTTCAGCAAACAGCCAGTTCTCCAGCGAGCGGCCTGTGTGCCAAGTCGAAATGGGGGCCAAAAAGTGGGCCTCTTGCATCACGCGCGGCCCGCCAGCAGTCCAGAGGCTGCACTTGAGGCTGGGCCAAAGGCGACTGGCTGCCACGAGCACGAGCGGCCCACGAGCACCAGCGAGCCGGTTTGCGCGGCCGAGTGGCCGGCTGGAGATGTAGAATTGGCGCTAATGGGCAGCGAGCAGAAAGTGGAGAGCAGAAAGTAGAGAGCAGAGAGCTTGCAGGGCAGCAACTCTGAGTGGCCAGTTTGTTGTGTCGTCAGCTCGACTGTGCTCTGTGCTCTGTGCTCTGTGCTTTGTGCTTTGCGCTTTGTGCATGCAGCACTGTGCACTGTTCTGTTCTGTGCAGCACACGCGAATGAACCAGTGCAGTTTAAAGTGTGCAGTTGAGCGCGCACACTGCAGACTGTGTGCCGCACAGAAGAGAGTGAGCAGCGCAGAAGTAGAAGCAGAGCAGAAATAGAAGCAGATCAGAAAGCAGAGCAGCCAGTCTGCATCACTTGCGCGCCTCCTCAGCGCAGCGCCATGTGCACTCTCGCCCCCGCAAACTGGCCGTGTCGCCGCACTCTCGCCGCCAGCTGAGAGCTCAGAGTGCTCGCCCATCGCCTCCTTTGACAGTTTTGCATTTTGCAATTGTTGAATGGGCCGCCGGGGGACTGTGTGCGGGGGCGGCCGGCGTGGGGCGCGTGCCAGACGCGTGTGCACCACCGGCCGGCTGCAGAGGCGCCCGCTCGGCCCCGCTGGTCACTGACCGGCCGCTTGTTTGGACGCGGCGCAAATCCAAACAATCGGGCCGCCCCATGCGCCACCGGCGACAGTCTGCGGCGCGCGCCAATCGGCCACCAGGCCCACACTGCACACAGACGCTCACAATCGCCCAGAGACTTGGGCAAAGCCACTCACAGACAGCAACTGGTGGCCGCAACAGTGGCCTATTGGCGCGTGAAATGGCCACTCGGCGGGCCAACTTTCCTCAAAACTGGCCCCCAAAGAGCCGCCCGCTCGCCCTCCTGCCTGCTCCTCTGCGGCCCATCCGCATCCGCCGGCTCGACGGTCGATGACCTTGAAAATTGAAGTTGTCGCGCCTCGCGGAACAACTTTCGCCCCGCCGGCCCGCTTCCTGTGGCCCAGTCTCTGCCTCTCAGTCGTGCCCAAGTGAGCCGTCAACTGAGCGGCGTGTCTGCCGCCCCAAAGGCTTAGGGGTGCGCGGGTGGGCGTGGCTGGCCCGCGCGGCACCTAAGCTGCGGCGGCGTTTCGAGTGGCGGCCGGAAGTTGAGGGGCGAAAGTGGAAAGTGGAGAGTGGAGGAGAAGGACGGACGTGATGGCAATAATTGCGTGCTCCAGATTTGGGCCCACGTTGCGCGCGAGGAGCAGTGGTGGCGCGTCCAGCAGCTCGGAAGTGGCCGCGTTTGGGGGCGGCGCTTGGGGTCTGGGCTGGGCCGACGAGTTTGGGGGACAGTTGCGGGGCGGCGCAAATTGAATTTGTGAAAAATGTCCGGCCCAAAAGAGGCCCCAGTTGGGCTGGAGGGGAGGAAAATGAGCAAAGCGCGCAATGGAAATGAAGGCCGCCCGCGAGAGGCAATCTCCGCACGTCTATATCTCGTCCGAATCCCCTGCGATCGGCGCGTGTCTCCAGTGCTTTGCTGGTGCGCTTTCATGCAATGGTGCGCTGTGCGCGCCGCGCGATCGCTTCATCATCGCGATCAGTTTGCGCGCGCCAGACCTTAGGGCGCGCGCCAGTTTGCCAACTTTTACCAATGCAACAAAACAAAACACACGCACGCGCACTTGACGAGCATTCTCGCATTGCGCTCCACTCTCATAAACTCTTCTTGCCGGCCACACTCCGCCGGCCGGCTGGCCAATTTCTGCCCCTCTGTTTGCCTTCCGATTCACTTACGAGCTCTCGGCCTTTGGCGGCAACACTTTTGGCAAAAATTCAAACACACTGGCCCCCCGCTCTCTAAATTGGGCATCGGGCGGCCCCAAAATCGGACTTTGCCTCAAAAGAAGAGCAAATGAAATGAAAACTCCCAAGCTGGCGCCCCTAAAGCTTGGCAGCTCACAATGGGCCCCAAATGGTCTCCACCAACTCACTGGCCAAGAGAGAAAGTGGAAACAGACAGGCCCAGAAGTAGAGGAGCCCCCAAGCGGCGCTTGGCCACTGGAAGAGCCGAAGAGTTGGGGCTCTGCTGCAAGGCAACTGGCGGGGGTTGCACACGAGCAGAAAAAGCGAACACTTTTGGCCGCGGGCGCCTTTATAGGCCCAAAATGTGTGTTTGTTGTTTTGAAAATTGAATGGTCATTGAATTTTGGCCACCAGCTTTGTGTGGAGAAAAGTTTAAATCTTTATATTGAATCATTGGCATTTGCAGTTGCAGTTGTTGCAGACCAAAGACTGCATACTGTTGTGCGCGTCCATTCGGCGCGTCCACTGTGCTCCAGTGCGTCTTTGTGGGCGGCTCTTTGTGCTGCAGTTCGTGCGCTGGCGCTGCATGTCTCGTCCCATCATTTGGGCCGCAAATGGTGCACTGTGCGCGCGGCTGCACTGCACTCGTCTGATGGTGTTTGCTGCCCGCTGCTTGCCGCTTGCTGCTTGCTGCTTGCTGCTCGCTGCTCGACACACACTTGCCGCAGCTTCCCGGCGGGCCCAAATCTCGCGCAAGGGCGCATCAATTTTTAAGCCTCTGGGCCCAAACTGGCTCCTCCCCATCCAGCCGCATCGGGGCGGCTCGCAAGCTCCAGAAAATCAGCGCCAAACAAGGCCGAGCTTGCCAATTTGCCAATTTGTTGGGCCCCACGCGCTCCGCTCGGGCCACTGTCAGTCTGGAGTGGGCCGATTGGAGCGGCTAGGCTGCAAAACGCACCAAATACGCCCCCTCGAGCTGGCCGCCAACTGGCCGCCAACTGGCCGCCGAGTGGCCGCCGACGAGCCGCAGACTCTCTCCCGCGAGCCGCAGACTCTCTGGAGCGAGTGCTGCATTGGACTCGCGAGAGGCGAGTTTAATTTTGTTTCGCCTCCTCTTTGCAAAATGTCCATGCCCACCGGGCGGCGCGCAACGCTTCTTTGCGCAATTTGAGTGACCAATCGAGTTAGTTTGATTCGCGCCCACCCAGCGCCACAATGAGGCCCCAAGAAGCTGGCTGGCCACTGGCCGCGCCCAGTCTGGCGCAGCTCATCGCCGGCAACACTCTCTAGCTGGAAGGGGCCAGCGGGCGGCCAGCAAGCGGCCAACAAAACTGGCACGCGATCGAGTGAGCTCCAATTTCTCTTTCTCTCTCTCTCTCATTCGGCTAATTGGAGCGCACCAGCACAGCCCCAATTGGCCCCACACTGCGCCAGCTCGGCCAGGCGCACCAGTGCCTCTCTGCACTCTTCTCTGGCCACTCTTTTTGGCTGAAAATTTTCCAATTCCAATTGGGCAAACCACTGGCTCAGCCTCCCCAAATGGGCGTGTCGGTGGGCGCAAAAAGGGGCGCGCCGAATTGGGCCTTTGGGCTGGGCGCGCGCGAGCTGCAAATTTGATTATGCGCCCCGCGCGCCTCTATATGCGCCACCTGGTCCCCGGCGTCTTATAGAGATGGGCCGGGCGCCTTTTTGCGGCCCCACTGGCGCCGAGAGGCCGGCGGCGGCGGCCGCTCCTTCGAGAGGGGCCGCTTTTTTGCCCCAAGGCGCTCGATCGGGCTCGAAGGCGCCCCTTCCGGCCGCTTATAGGCGAGCAGGAGTGTCGGTGTGTGGGGCCGGTTGGCGCTGGACGGTCTGTGGCTGGCAAAGATTGGGCGCGACTCTTGCTTGCGGTCGGCGGGTTGAATTTTAAACACACGCAAAGCGGCCACTTTTGGGCCCAGCACTGAGCTTCAATGTGCAACTGTGCGCCATGCAGAGTGCGTGTGTCTGAGGCCGCAGTGCAAGTGTGACGCCAGTCTGCCCCAATGTGCAACCCGAGAACACTTGCACCAGCCGATCGTCGCTGATAAGATGCTGCCCTCCGTCTTCTTATAGGCAAACTGGCGCCCAAACTGCGGCCTGGCTGCCCAATGGCCAATGGCAACCATTCCGAAGAGTCAATAAGGCCAAAAAAGGTCCGCCCGCACTCGGACTTGACGCTCTCTGGCCTCACTTGGACTCTGAATGGGCAGCTTTGGATGGGAAACTGTTCCCGATGCAGTTCCAGTTGTCGTCCATCATCAACGGCGCCCCCTTTGTGCCAGCCAGAGGGACCCTTTCACTGTTTGCCCTCCTCCAGTTTCTCAAGTGAATGGCGGGCCGAATCTCTTGCGTAAACACTTTTACTCATTAAATAAACAAACAGGCCTCCAATTGTCCAAGCTGGAAGCTGGAAAACAGTAGTCCACACAGTTAAGCTTGCGAGCAAGAGAGAGAGCTTGAAAAATCGCCACCCAGACCACTGTGCTCCTTCTTATCACCTTGTTTGTCTGTCTGTCTGTCCGAGTTCCAGCCAAGCGAGTGTGCAGCACTCTGCTTGGGACCCTTTTCGCTCCCCCTCCCAGACACAAGCCAAACCGACACTCAAATGCATAGTCTAGTTGAGAGATAATGCCCAATGAGAATAAATGATGCAACATTGCGATAAGAAAAAGGCTCGTCTCCCTTGCTTCTGTGTGGTGCCTAACAGCCAAACAGACAGGAAACAGTTGCAGCTTTAGGGTGACGCCAAACACATCCAAGAACAAACACTTGCCTCCTCCCCTATAGAGTCCATATCTTACCCACAGCTTGGCTCTAAAATTATCCCTCTTAGGCTCATGCCATAAAATAACCACCACGAATGTCCATCTCTCTGTGCTGATAATTGAATCTTGATCTTTTCTCCCACTAGCTGCCTCTTCCTTTAACTCCAGTGTGCCACATTTAATTCACTCTCACTAAATGACTTGTTTTCTTCCTCAGCCCTCAGTTAAACAACTTGGAACAAAACAACCCATATAACAGAATAAAGACTACAAATAAACTCTTAATGTCGGCTCTCTGGCCTCCACCCAAAGAGGACTAGTCAGCCTAACGGCCCATTGTTCTGGGAGAAGTGGGCGAAAAATCTAATGAATCCCTCGCTTAACTGCCAAGTTGATTTACTAACTTGCAAAAAGGACATGTGTGCACTGCTCTTTATTTAATTTGTACATCATTGTCCAACGACCATTCTCCTTTCTACTCTGACCAGAATCTCCCTACGACTTAAGAGGGGGGCGCCATCTGCGCCCGCTCAAAGCTCATCATCGATCACCACCTTCTCGCCGGGCTTGAAGGCTGGCAAACCCTTGTATGGACAAGAGGCACATCTAAATGCATCACCCAAATGGCAGCTACCACATGAACCGGTCGTTCCGCTCGCTTTACTTGATTCAACTTCATCCTTCATGTCCTTCAATCCGCAGGTACAATTTGCACATGGTTTCTTCTTCACCGTAGCTCCAGATTGATCTGTCTCTGGTTTGGGCCTCTGTCTATCCTCTTCGGACAATATTTCGTCTTCCCTCAATAGTCTCTCCCCATCGACGGGTCCCTCGTCGACGAGTCTCTCAAATGTATCTTGTGACATGGGTGCCGATAAGATTTGTCAATGCATCAATTGCTTCAAACTAATGATAATCAAGGTGTCTAAGGATAAATAAACAATGAATGTCTGAATTTGTGGCTTTTGAATGATTTACCGGCAGACCAAAGGGGTAATAACCAATAGTTAGTCAGATTGAGTCAATCACAGTCCAGGAGAGCGCGCAGCAAAACATAAATAAATAAAAACGTCATTCTGCTCAGCAGAAAAAACGCGGCTGCAACGGAGCTCTAGTTAGAGAGTTGCATGAGGGAAAGGCAATGCACGCTCACATTGCAAAAGTATGTAGAAATAATAACAGTTCTGGGGGGAGTAAGGAATTGCGTTGCACCTCATTTGTAATTATGAGAGAAGATAAGATAAACTAGGCTCTTCGAACAAATTAATTCTCACATCTTTTTTGCATTAATTTTCTATTCACCTAGACCAGTCCTCTTTATCTTTAAATCTAATCATGGCCACAAACACAACTATTAATCAAAATCCTAGCCTGGAGCCACCTGACAAGCGAATCAGACATGGTAAAGAACATTTAGCCAATATTGTGATAGAATACTCAAATCAAATTGATCAAATTACAGCAACTTTAGAAAATAAAGAGAAAGAACTCCAACTGAGACCTAGTGAAGCTGACCTACAAGATTTATCTCTCGATCAACTAGTTAATGAATACAGTCAACATGAGCGATATATCACCGAGTTAAGCGAATACTGCCACACCATCATGAGATCAAAAGAGGAAGGACAAGAGTTGAAAGATAATGACTCATTAACCGAAGAGGAACGTGACGAGGCCGAAATCAAGATGGATGCCATGTCTGTTTTCTATGATAAGTTGAAGATTTTGTCCACAGATAGGCTTAAAATGCTCCAAAGGCTCATCGAAGCCAGACAAAGGTCTAAAATAGAACGAGTTGAGCAATGGATTTCCAGTATGGAATCCAGATTAGAAAATCACGATAACATAGGTCCAGACTTCGGAGCAATCCAAAGACAGATCTTCGAAATTAAAGAATTTAGAGACGAGTTGAAACAGAAGCAAGAGTTTCTCAATTTCATTTCAAAAGTGATAATATTCGACGACATCGATTCAGAATCAATGAATTTGTATAGCCGCTCATCGGTTCCCCTGGAAGAACAGCTTGGGGAAATGAACAAACGATGGACACGGATATGTAGGATGGTCGAGGAGCGGTATGCCACCTTGAAGAAGGCAGAATCTCTCTGGAAGATGCTTGCCTTAGAAGGACCTCACCTCTTCGAATGGCTGAGGAGGGTTCAAGCAGACCTGAATGAGCTTTCTGATGCAACTCAGAATATGACTCGATCAGAGGTCGATCAAAGCTTCGTCATGAAACTACAAGCTCGGTCTGAAAAAGTTGAACAGGCAATCAAGAGTAAGCAATCGTTCTTAGGCCAGCTAGAGCACGCGGTTCGTGAGCAGATTAATGCATTTGACGACCCATGTTCAATGCTTGTGATTGAATTAGAAAAGAAACTCGAGGATTTGCAGCATCATTGGAACACAATTCTAAGACAAAAGAGAATGATTGATTTTTCATTACATGCCTCATCGAATCCTGATTCGATCCTCAACACCGAACGTCCCATGATACCCCTTCCTGACCCAATAACTTCAACATCAAATAACAGAGAAATATTGAGGAATATCGCGTTTGATGATCTAGAGGACCCGTCGAGCAAGTCATCGTCCTTCGCAATTGACGACAAAGAGTCTAGTCTGCAGCTGAATGGCTCACTGTCTGATCCTTCAAAAGTGTTTGACACAAGTATATCGTCCCAGGAAACCAAATCCATGAGCCTCCATGATAACATCAAGGGAAATGATGAACTCTCTCATGATGAAATTTCCTCGAGAACTAATATGACTTCTCCACAAACCGGTGGCATTGAGACTTTATGCGAAGA
>Ga0058701_10000222_pt1 | contig 45983 bp, 45 predicted proteins | sample AgamicOrMae_FD_97039 | JGI IMG/M metagenome (GOLD analysis project Ga0058701, IMG submission 97039) | Agave microbial communities from Guanajuato, Mexico - Or.Ma.e | ecosystem: Host-associated > Plants > Phyllosphere > Phylloplane/Leaf | place: Guanajuato, Mexico | collected 2012-06-04
ACTTTCACTTTCTCGCCCAACTTCCAGCTCCCTCGCAACTAGGCGCTGGGCGCGGGCGAGAACAAGTCCAAGAGGAGCAACAAGCATTTTGTGTGGGAGTTCTGTGATGGGCCGCGCTCAATGGCCTAGCAACACTCGGCTGCCTCCGCTCTTCGGCTGGAATCAAAATCAGCCTTACACTCAAAGTATCTCGGCCACATGGCGCAACTGGCGCACCTAGTCTGCGCCGCCGCCGCCCGACAACTCGACCCACCTCGACACAATTCGGGCGACGACTTCTGCCCACCAAGACCGGCAAACAGACGCCCAGGTGGATCCCTAATCTCGCAGTCTCGAGCTTTGGGCTTCGAGCTTCGAATTTGGAATTCGGAATCAGGAATTCGGAATCAGGAATTCGGAATCAGGAATTTCGAACTCGAAGACTGTGGGCCCGGCTGGCCAGAAGTGTGTGGCCCTAATCCGGCGGGCTCGGCCGCACTTTGCCGCTCGCCCTCTGCGGACTGCAGTCTCTGGCATCACGCGCGCCAGTTTGTTGCTCCCCAACAGGCACACCATATGGCTGCCATCTTGGACTAGCTTCGGCTGCAAAACTTAGGCTGCAAAACTTGGCCAAGTTGTGGACGAAAACATCGGGCCAAAACTGTGAACACAAACAAGCTGCGTGTTGGCGATTTTTTATTAAACTCCTGTTCCCAATTCGATGCAAAAAACCCAGTTCGAAAAGCGGAGCTCTGTTGCCCCTTGAATGGCGCCTTTGTGGAGCCGCAGTTGGTCTCTGGCAATCTGCTCGCCTCCCATTCCAACCAGCTGGCCACACGCGCAACTCATGCCCGCTGACCTTGTCTGTGAGGCAGTTGCATATAAGAGGCGACTGCATCAGAGGCAACTGCCAGCCACAAGCGAGAAAACACAGACTGGCCACCGCCACTCGACACAGTCCGCGGACCAAAACCATGGAAATGGAAAGCCTCATTTCCGGTCATTTGCGTGCCACACAAAATTTGTCTTGGTTCCTCGTTCGAGAGCCGGTTTCAATGAGGGCGGCCACTAGTTCGTGTTGTTTTCTTTCTCCTCTTTCCTGGCCTTTTTGTTTCCCTGCCCTCCCCTAACCTTCAGGCTGCAGAGACCATTGTTGGCGCAACAATGGCACGCCCTCGGGAGCGTGTGTTTTTGTCGTTGATGAATGGCTTTGTGATTTTGGCTCCAAGTGGAGAGCAATGATGGTGAGCGAGTGGCCGCACGACGAGTCTGCAGGGGCGCCGCAAGGGCTGCACGGCACACTTTGGCCGCCGGGACAGATTTACCTGTGCTAAGGTAAGGAAATTTTTCATTTTTCGCCCACATGCACCCCCAAAGCCGAGCATTCACGCCGCCCTTCATCATATGTCACACTGAACTGGCTGAAATAGTGATCTTGGTGGGCCACAAGATCAGATTGTGTCTCTTGAGCCGACTCGTTTCTCATGCCGAGGACGGTCGGTGCTCCAATCCGAGTTCCACGCGACACGGAGCGAGTTTTGCTCGCTCCAATGCTCTCCCTCATCATCTGGCCAGACTGGAGGCTGAAACCGTTGGAAATGGGGCGTAAATATTGGATAATTCTTGGAGTATAATTCTTGGAAAAAAGTCAAAACCGCAGTACAAACTAACGCGGTCCACGTGACACATTGCGTCTTGGCAAGTGCTGAGAGTTTCGCGGAACTCAATTATCGGCTCGCCCGCTTCAGTTGATCCCCCTCAAGGATTGGCTGACACTTTTGTTGACTTGAAAATGGGACACCAAGCTGGCTGCTCAAAGCTTGTTTATCTGCCAGATACTTGAAGACTGCTGAGAATGAGCCACTCCAGCTCCTCGTTTGCTGGAAGTAGCTACAAGCCGTCAAACACTCTGCAGCCACTTCTGGCAGCCGATCTCAGTCCACCGTTTCATCTTGTCTGCCAAGCCAACCAATCAGAAAGATTCAGCCTCTTTCTTTGTAGATTGCGGCTCGCAGCTTGCAAGTTTCGAGTTGCAACTTGCAACTTGCATCCAGTTCAATCTAAGCGTGCCGAGCTCCTCACTGGAGGACTCCCACAAGTCTCGCAATTCCAATTGTTCTTCAATGGATGATGGAGAAGAACAATTCTCCATCATCCATTAAGATTCCTGAGGTGAGGTTGGCCCTGATTTTTCTGCTGCTCTTTCGCCGCTCGTCGTTTCTCCAAACGCCCACACTCGAGCCCAAGTGGCTCACTCCAAAAGGAGACGCGCACTTTCCAATCTCAAGGATACCAATCTCGTCCCGAGGCCGAGCTGAATGGAACTTAGTGTCCATTTTGACCGGAGCTTTACCTCGAGGCGATCCAAAGTGGGTGAGCCGCCCACGAGTCACTCGGAGCTGGTTGGCCTCCCACGCAAAAGGCAGGTGAGGATTGATCGATCTCTGAGACTGGCGTTACCTGAGCCTGAGAAAGAAGGATCACATGATTGACCAAGAGAATGCAGATGGAATCAAGAGGAAACAAGGAATAGAGATTCGTACTAGTTTCAAGTTTGGAAGTAATCCAGTGATCAACATAGGACGAGTTTAATGATTACAATAAGCAGAGCAACTGCATAGACCGCTGCCACGATCCATTCTTCAATCATTTCGCAGTGGTGGTAGGAGTAGTGCGTCCTATTGACCGATAGCAACAAATAGCCTGGACCCAATTCGGCAAACTTGTGATTGTACGAGGAGACGGTGATCTCTTCTGTCGTGTCGATGGTATCCTCATCGTCTGGAATGATAACCTCTGATCTTGGATCAGACAGTTGCATGCTGGTATGCTTGCCGACGGATGAATTCCGAATGGATGGCAATTGGTGCAGCATGTGACACTGCATGTGGCTGTGTCCTGAGATGACCAATCGGGGTCTCAGTTTCTCCAACAAAAGTTGCGAAGATGTCCTGTGCAAGACCTCATCTCCCTCTACCCTTGGTTCCAAGGCTCTGTTGCGCATCTGCAGCGGATATTGGCATACATCATCGTCTCTCCTATACAGTGGGATATGCTGCAAGAGCACAGGCCTAGAGTAAGAAGCTGAACGATGGTTCTGGGGCAGTTTTCGTGATATTTGCTCGGTTCGCCAAGATGCCTCAGAGCAGAATGAACAAGAGTCGTTATAGAATACCATAGAATTGGCCACAATCAAATTGAGCGGTTTGAGCCTCTTATCGTCCAAAAGTTGGATGCTGGAGACCGACTTAAAGGTCCTAGTGAAACGTTTGAGGTATGCATCAGATTTTTTTATGCCATCATGCAATCCAACGTCATGATTTCCGGGCAAGATGACTCTCTTGGCGACGCCTCCCACTTTATCCATATTGAAAATTACCTCAAAATCCTCGCGAGCTACATCAAATTTATCATCCGGTTGCCATACATCGCCTTCGTCTAGAATGTCACCTATGAACACAACTAGATCCGGTTTCAATATCCCGGTTGAGATTCTAAAAGTTTGTCGCATCTGCCACTCTCTGAGGATCTTATCGATTAAGTATGATCTACTTGTGCCCATTATATGAGGATCTGCGATAACTAAGATCCTCTTAGAATTGGCATTATTGAATTTGCCCTCGCCATGGCCGGGCCAAGTGTCACAATATGTGTAGTTCACATAATAGTAGTAGCCCCACTCACACCAGGCAATTGCCAGGAGGGCCAAAAGAACACTCTCTATTAATGAACAAGCACTTACCATCTCTTATTGCTAGCTCACCAAATAAAGCATCAGTGATTGTCACCAGAGAGGAGCCTGTCCCATGGGAGAGGTGTGGTCCTGTGAGTGAAATTTTAATGTCAGGACAAATTGGTCCATATTATTGGACAGATTTTATTGCCCTAATCGGGGGAGAAAAACTTCTCGTATGCGCTCACTGGCGACAACAGTCCAACGATTTTGCATCGTTTTGCTTCCAATTGCGCGTACCAGTTGATTTGGCAAACATTTGGACGACCCTCAACGATTACCATGGCCCCCAGAATTGCACTCCCACAATCTCCGCCCATTTTATCGCCAAACTTTTGATCTAACAATTAATATAAGCGACGTGGAACCTCATTTCATGCCAGTATTCTCGCCGGGGCAACCGATAATCGAGCAAGCTCTATCAGAGCCGTCGCTTACAAGTCGTACTTAGGATTAAAAAGAAGCCAACCCATTGGCTTGGCAACTTCGAATCACTGAGAGGCAACATTTTCTCCCTTCGATCTGAGTTTACCGAGTCTACCAATTAGAAAAATCGAGCTTCCTACTCTGCACCTTGCTCTTGCTTTGACTTAGCTGAGCCAACTTTCCCGATAGACTCGCAGGAGCTGCCTCCTCTGGCACGGCGGACAATCCTTCCGATTGTTCCTCTCCATCATTCTTCGAGATTCCTGGCTCGACACTGGCTCTCTTGATGCTCTTAAGCTGCTCGCTGTCTATGTAAACGCCCACACCTGAACGGAATTTCTTGGCCGCCTTTGTGGGCCCAACACCTGTGGCGGATGCTGCGTCTCGTTTGGCCGCTCCATTGCGCCGATGCTCGTCTCTCCTCTCCTCTTCGATCAATTTTTCAACTTCCTCAAAAGGATCCACATACTTGTTCACAGCGAGGATCTTGATCTCCTTTTTCGGCCGGTCGTTCTTATCCACCTCGACTTCCACCTCGATCCGTTCGAGAGTATCCAAGCCGCCCACAACGCGCCCAAACACGGTGTGCTTACCATCCAGGTGGCTCCAGTTACCTTTGAAAGTGATATAAAACTGTGACTTGTTCGTGTTTGGGCCCGAGTTTGCCATTGCTACCACCCCCTTACCTTCGTGCTTCAAATCTGCGTGACACTCATCATGGAATGCCTCGCCCCAGTAAGATTGGCCTCCGATGCCGGTTCCGCTGGGGTCGCCGCCTTGGAGAATGAAATTCTTGATCAAACGGTGGAATATTGTGTCATTGTAGTAGCCACGTGAGGCCAACAATAGGAAATTGTGGCATGTCTTGGGTGTTCTATCACAGAAAAGCTCTATATTGATGGGACCAAAATTGGTCACTAACTGTACGTATCCTTTTTTCTTGATACGCGGATATAGTATTTGTTCCTCACTCAACAGGGCAGCTCTTTGGCTGGTGACGACAGGGGCCACTGTCGACGTCACAGAGCTTGCTAAAATTCCATCGGAATATACTGCGCTATTTATCTTGTCCAGCTTCTCCTCCTTCACCTCTTCCGGCCCTTTACCGCCAACGATCTTGTAGAAGTCCGATTCTATTTGTTTCTCCTTGAGTTTGAATTCCTCTAGGGAAGATTTCAACACACCCGACTCATTAACATCCCGAATGTTCGACTTCTCTTCATCATCATCTAGCTTTAGATTATTCTTGACGTAATGAAAATCGGTTACATTCCATTTCTTTTCTGCTATCTCGGGGTCTTGGATTGTCACTATGTCCTTAGATTTGTCAAATATTTCGTCAGTCAGTAGATCTCTAAAATTGTTTGGCTTCAGATTCAATTGCTGATATGCATCGTATGAGTACACGTGTCCGGATTTCCTGTTTGCTATGATTTTCGAATATTGATTGAAAATTTTATATGTCACAGGACAGTGATAGACACTGTCGTTGTTCCTATGGAAATTTAATTCGATGAGATCGCTCACGCCGACATTTTGTCCCGTGATTGGATGAACCTTAAACTTCTCTAGGAACTTAATTATATAGTCACACTCAAAGACGTAACAGTAGTTGCTCTGATCACATAATCCCATAGGTTTCTTGGTGATTGCATTTAGTGTCAAGCAGCAGTGGTCAAACTTGAGACGCCGATGGAGGACTGATAACTCAAGGTCTCTATTAGGGCCAGAATGATGGGATGACAACTCAGTCACAGTTTTGTGCAACTTATCTTTCGAATGCTTATGTTTTCTACCCATTGTGTTCAGGTGATATCTGGCACCACGGAAAACATTTGAAAAGCAACTTAATTATTGCCCCGTCTGGGCCAACTTTGGTCTGAACCTCAATTCTTTACGACTACGCGCACGTGCGCTATGTTGTTGAAGTACCTGGAATAGTTCAGAATATATTCTCATCCCAGTGACTAATATTGTTTTCCTAGTCGATCTTGTTCAATTTGGACATTATGCCTTTCTATGAACTTGCAATTGTTGTAAAACCACTACCTCGAAAGGAGACAGTCGCGGCGCTTAGGAGAGCTGCACAATTGCTCTGGAATGAAGATGGAGTTCTGAGAAAGGTTGAATATCTTGGCTACAGGAAATTCCCATTTAAAGGGGGGCCGTTTACCGACGAAAAAAATTATACCGAGGGCGACTACTTCATTTGGCATGTCAGTGCACCTCATTTGGGACTCAAGAAGATTCTACCCGAGTTGAAGCTAGACACAGATCTCATCAGGGCCGTTTACTTTGATGAGGCGGACACCAGGTTCCCCGAGGGCTATGAATGTACCCTTGAGGAGGAACTTCAGACTCCCTTTTACCGTAAAAGTGTTCAGCCATTATTGGGCAACAAGAATGTTAGACTTGACGTGAGAGATTTCGAAAGTGTAAAAAGATTACCTAGGTCATAGCCATGGAGAAATGCGACCATAAACATTGAACCTTTTTCTGCTAGTGAACATACAATGTAATCTATGTACACAGTCCCACGTGCGACTTTCTTCTCTGCCATACTGATTATCGTTCGCCAATGAAATCCTCTCATAACTTTTTACATCATAACTCGGTTATGGCCTTATCCAACGTGACTAGATCTGTTTGCCACACTTTGGAAAGATTTCACCCAATAACCTGTCTCAGATTTTTCCGATCCCACGCAACTTTAACGTCGAGATCAGGCATGTCCGATTCGGCTCGTGAAGTCAGCGACTTCAAAGGGGACCTACCGGTGAAGCCTCGCAACTATTTGAGATTGCTAGAGAAGAATCCGAAAAGATGGAAAAGGATACATTTTCTTGGAGAATTATTCAAGTCCCATGGCTTTCAGCTAAGGATAGCTGGTGGTGCGGTTAGAGACCTGGTTAACAGCGTTGAGCCTCAAGATATAGATTTCGCGACCGACGCTCGTCCAGAAGAGACGTTGAAAATGGTCGAGAAATATCAAGATTTGCTGAGGATTATAGTGACAGCGGCCGGGCAGAAGCATGGAACAGTAGCGGTCAAGTTCAAGGAGGTTGCTGTAGATCTCCATAAGAGGCTCAAATTGGATACCACAAGGGAACCGAATGATACGGATCAGAGTGGGGCATCTAGAACTGAGAACAATCCTGATTATGATAACGAATCTCCTTATGAAATCACAACCCTTAGGTACGATAGAATAACTGATGGTAGGCATGCTGAAGTGGAATTCATAAATGATTGGAAGAAAGATGCCGAGAGAAGGGATCTCACTATCAATTCTATGTTCCTAAGTCTAGATGACGGGAAGTTGATAGACTATTTCGGTGGCGAGCGGGATTGTCATGAAGGCGTGGTGAGATTTGTAGGTGAGCCAGAGCAGCGAATCAAAGAGGATTATCTAAGGATATTGCGATATTTTAGATTTTGGCTTCGATTTTCGAAACAAGATCCCGAAAGAGAGCAGCTCGATGCCATCAGAACAAATCTGGAGGGTTTGAAACAAATAAGTGGCGAACGAATCTGGCAAGAGCTTAAGAAGATATTTAGCCATCTGCCTTGCTCGAGAGTTGTAGAACTTATGCTCGATATAAGACTATTCGACTATACGGGTTTGGCTCAAAGCGAAACGTCGGATTATCAAACCTATATGAAAGATGTCATGGAAGAACTCAAGGAGGTGGAATCGAACGTGAAAAGATATCATGATGAACATCTTTGCCACATGCTCAAAGATACCCCGAATGATACACGGGTCAAGCGTACCAAAGATCTCCTCCCTTGTATTGTATTTTCACCTTGTGTTCGTGGTGATGAGTCTTGTTTTCAGGCCTGCAACAGACTCAAGTTTTCCAATCTAGAGAAGGATACAATTCTCTATATTCTGTCAAACAGAGGTGAAGACCCATCAATGGAGTCCATGAAGTTGCAAATAGCGCTTGCCAATGCGTCCGACCGGCATCAAGCTGTACAGCGTCTCAAGGCATTCCTCATCCATAGGGGTAAATTTGACTGTATCAAACCGATTGAAGATTGGGTTGTCCCGACTTTTCCCCTTAACGGAAGAACCGTGTCCAAGGCGATCAAGGAAAGAAAGCTTCCCAACTCTAAGACAAAGGAGGTGATTGACTCGGTCAAGATAGAATGGGCGAAAGGGAACTATGAGGCAAGTGAAAGTGAGCTGAACGAGCTCATGTTAGACATCGTCAATAAAATGGTTGCTGAGAGAAAGGAATAAATCGAAATAGGTTGTTCAACGAACTTTCGGATGAACTGTGTTCAAAAGTATTTAGCCATTGAACGGCAGGTCCATTGATTGAATGGCGATATAGCCTTTGACAAGCAGAATTCTTAGACAAAAGAACAATGCTTGTCTCCATCCATGGAAGCCTCAGATCGGTTAACTAGATGTAGTACACTCTGGAGTAGAGGACAATAAAGATAAGGTTCCTTATTTCGGTAGTATGTTTATCTAACGCTTCTTATCTACGTTTAACAAATCATCTCCTAATAGATGGCCTGGCCGCAAACTGTTTGGGCATATCTATCTTGGATAATATTGTGTTGGGGTTGAAATTTGCCCCAGGAAGCTGCTCACTGGTGGCCTCTTCGGTGATGTCGACTAGAGCTTTGAAGGTTTTTGGCTCATAGATGGCCAGTCTCGCTAGCATGCTGAAATTTAGTTGGATTTCCAATTTGGCAAGTGTAGGCTGAAATTTTTTGTATGAGCTGCCGTGCTCTTCACAAGCGGCGGCTATTCTACCCCTGTTGATATCCCTCTTAGCCTCACCCTTCTGAGCCGCATAAATTTGCTCGGCCTTGAGGAAGTAAAAATATCTATTGCGCGCCTCTTTGATACAACTCCAGCCCCTTTTCTTGTGAAACCTCATCATATAGAGGAGAGCTTGTTTCTGGAAATATGTTGAGGGACCTCGACGGAGGTGATACCATTCGGGGATAATTTTGTACAGGGTCTGTGTCAGCCTAACCATGGTGAAAATTTGTGTCTGTCCGTGAGTGTTACTATAGTATCGGGCACAGGAGATTATATAATATAGTTCGCAATATGGTTCAACAGAGTGTGAAAGTTTGGTTTGTTTGAATAGGCTTCCTTTTGAAAAATATAAAAGGAGAGTCCGAAACGGGCCGAGTGAGTCTGAGAAAGATCAGCCAAGATATCCACGTGAGACGAAGCTAGAATGTAAACATTGGAAAACGTGCTGGAACTTGGGTGGGCAATCCGCGCGCGGCCTAAGCACAACCGAGGCAAAGCCATTGGAGTCTCATAGTGTATAGTACACTCAGCTAACCTATAGGATCTCAGTGGGCGCTCAAGGCGGACATTTATTCGCTCGGATGTCAGCTTATGTTTGGCTACAATTTGATCATGATTCTGCTTATCGATTTTTGATCCATGAAAAATACAGCAAAGAGGCAGGAGAGGCGGAGTTTGGCCAGGCAAAACTCAGGTCTTTTGCTCGTTTTGTTGTTGTTGTTGTTGTTGTTGTTGTACTATTGGAGCCTGAGCCTTGGAGGTCTGTGTGTGGTGCTCCATCCTGGGCTGCTGGTTGGGCGAGAAGGACATCTGTTCGCTGTACTTGATTCCGGGAATGGCGTCCAGGATGAACGAGGTGGTGTGTCCCGGGTTGGCCTGGCCGGCGCCCGAGCCCATGGGCAGCTTGGCTCCCAGCGCCTGGCCCAGCGGACCGCCGGCCAGCGGCTCGAGGGGCAGCAGGGAGCTCTTGAAAGCCGGATTGGTGAGCAGGCCGAGCAGCGGGTTGTTTGCGCTGGACACTGCGGCGTAGTCGTGGCTTTGGGCGCCGCCGCCACCACTGCCGAGACCTCCCAGGAGGCCGCCAAAGAGCGAGCCGCCCGTCAGGCCCGAGGAGGAGCCGTGCGAGGCGCCCAGCTGGTGGGGACTAGAGACTAGGTGTTGCTGTTGCTGTTGGCGCTGTTTGGTCGCCTCGTGGTTGGCCGCCGACTCCTGTTGCTGCATGTCCCAGACGAGTGGGAACAGTTTGATGGCCGAATTGACGTCCTGGCTAGTCTTCTGGAACATGTTTCCCAAATTTTGCACTCCCTCGGTGGCCCCTTGCAAAATTTGACTGATTCCCTGGCTCTTCAGCGCCTGGCCCTTAGCCATCAGCTGCTGGCCCGTCGAGTCCACCGCCTGGGCAGTGGCGCCCTTCATCTGGCCCACGCCGCTCAGCGCCTTGCCGGTCATCAAATCCTTCATGGCCACCACCTTGACGGGCAGCTCGATGATGCTGGCGATCTTCTGGCCCTTAGGAGCGGCCAGCATGCCCAAATTGGGGCCCCCCTTGGTCGCCGACTGGGCCTCGTCGGTGGTCTGGACGATTTGCTGCTCGCCCTTGGTCTGGCTTCCGGCGGGCTGGGAGGCGCCCAAGTTGTGCTTCATCTGCAGCCCATTGAGCATCAGGCCGCCCTTGAACATGTTTCCGGCGCCCGCAGTCTCAAGCAGCTTGGCGTCGAAGCCAAGCAGAGCGCCGCCGCCCCGCAGACCGCCCCCAATTCCGGCCAGATTGCTCCCCTTGAACAGGTTGCCCAGACCGTTGGCGATCTTGATGGGCGGGCCGAGGATGTCGTTGAGGGTGCCGCCCAGCTTGAGGCCGTTGCGGTCGTCGTAGTTGAGCTGCGACGAGGACTTGCCCTCGAGCCCGTAGGTGGGCCTGCTGAGATCGTGCTCGATGCCCACGCTCATCTTGATGCAGTGGCACAGTTGGAAGAAGATGGCGCCCAAAAACAACACGGTGGCCATGGAAGTGGGCGCCACTCGAGCCAAACTGGTCCCACTTGGGCCTCTGGTCAGCCTCTGGCGATTGTGGTGCATCATCGCAGCGCAAAGCATTCGACACTTAGGATCACTGTTTCAATAAACTGTATCACTTTGTTCTACTTATTACCTATATAAATGAGCCCCTCTTCTTCACACTTTTCCTTCACGAACTGCAATATGTGACTATGGAAACTCTATGAAGCAAGCGATTAACTAGCAGTGTGCTATTTCGAAAAGAGACGAATCTTTTCCCGGAGACTAAAGCGCGATTGAGCTCAGATTTTCACCCAATTTATCAGTTTTCCTTAGCTGGTCTCAGGCTGAAGTTGACGAGAAGGCACTGACGAGAAGAGCTAGACTGCCAGAGTTGTCCTCAAATCGACTGAAATCTCAAACACAGACAACTATTCGTGCAACTTTTGCAATCTGTGTCCTTTTGGGCCCTCTTTCAGTCCTCTTTTAGTCTCTTTTGAATTGCTAAAAGCGCATCGGGCCATCAGTAATTTAAAGTTCCAACTCGATGGCTCAGCCCACACGCAGACCGGCACCAATTTAGTGTGTCGAAAATTACAAAGAGCATTCCCCGAGGACTGTCACTTGTCACTTGTCGGTTGTCGCCTGTCGCTGGCAACCAGCCTCTTGCGTGCCACCTGCCAGATCAATCCGGACGGGGCCCAGTGAGGAGCGCTGAGGGCCGAGACGCCGGCCGCAGGTGGGCGCTAATTAGATTAGCGCCGGCTCGAGGCGTGTCCGTGATTACATAATGCGATTGGCAGCTGTTGGGAGGTGTGAAACGGCCAGACCAGAGGGGCCAGGGCGGGGGTTGAAAGTGAGTGGAGGTCTGCAGTTGGCAGGAATTGGCGCCCGGCGGGTGAGCGGAATGAGAGGAGACGGCCGGCGAGGGCAGGTCCCTACCAAAGGGGCGCCCCTTTGGTCCGTTTGGCTCATGGTTGGCCAAGAGGCGTATGCTATAACGCCGGTCCTTTATTGGATTATACCTTAGGACCAGTGGAGGGGAGTTGCCCCGCCAAAGCTTTTGTTTTGCGGCGCGAGGGGGCGCCAGTGCTGCGCCAAAAGGGAGCGGCGGCGGCTCGCAGTGTGCGCGTGCGCAGACGCGCCGCGCAAATCTGGCATATGGAAAAGTGGTGGCCGCTTGCGCGCGAGCTAAGGTGCGCCCGCAGGCAGAGCAACGCGCGTCCAGTGGCCAGTTGGAGAGCGACGAGTGAGGAACACTTCAGTTTTTGTTCAATCGCCGTTCGTTCATCTTTGTTTACCGACCATTAGCTGGAGCCAAGTGGACGAGATTTGCTCCCAAGCCAGCCAGCAAGTTGGGCAAGAGAAAAGGAGAAAAAGGAAGAGGAAATAAGGGCCCCAAGAGAGCGGCTTGAAGAGGAAAACTAGACGAAAGCAATCAAGAAAGTAAGAGAGAAGCAAGAAACAAGAGGCTCAGTTTCGAGAAGAGAGAGCCACTCGAAGGAAGAATCGAAGTCTCTTAGGAAGAGGAGAATGCCCAGCAATTGGTGGCCATTTGAAGCGGCTGATAAGAATGAGAACAAGTGGATCTGATTGAAGCTGGAAATCCAACTTTAGCTCAAGTTTAGCTGAGGAAGTTTTGTGAAAATAGACAGAAGGAAAACACTTCCGTTTGGAGAAAGTTGTCCACTTGCAAATTCGCGCAAATTTGTGCAAATTTTCGCAAATTCCGCCGAGAAAGAGGCCCAAAAGAGGTCCAAAAGAGGAGGCAAAGTTGGGCCAAAACAGAGCCAAATCAAGATGAGCTTCGGCCAGAGTCTTGTGGGCCAGTTGTGGCGCTTGAGTGGCGAGGAGGCGCCGCTTGCCAAGTGCAAAGGAGCGCGGCTCGAAAATGATGATAATAATTCTAGAGACTGTGTGCAGACAAGTTTGCAAGCGATGCAAGAGAGGCAGCCAAAGATGCAAGAGCAAAGAGGCTGCAAGGAGGAGAAGAGGGAAAAAATGGGCAAAGAAAGAGGAAGAAGAAGAAGATCCTCAGTGGCAGCTAACGCTTTGAGGCCCACAACAAATTTGGGCCCCAGTTGTTTGCTCGTGTGGGCGGCCAGTGTTTTGGCCGCCACCATTGTGACCAGTCCTGAGGGCTGGCAGAGCGAGGCCGCCAGACTGGCCGACATTTACTGGAACTCGTCGAATCCAATGTAAGTATTTGCAACTGTTTCTGAAACTGTGTGTGTGATCGACAAAGAGAGAGACTCAGTGAGAGAAAAGCGGCCTGGAAGTGGCCATTTGGCACGCTTGTGTGTTGCTTGTCGGCCAGTTTGTATCATGCAGTATACATTGTAGAGCGTGTATCATGGAGCGTACATTGTGTGTGTGTATCATATTTTGGACAAAGTATGTCCGAGCAATTTGCGAGCGGCCAGCTCAGAGCCGGAGCTTAGGAGGAGGAGAAGTGTGCTGATCGCCGCCGGCTGGCAGTCTACGCCACTACTAAGCGGTGGGCCTTTAAGCGGAGGAAACGGGCGACGGTCGGCGGTCGGCGGCCTCTTTTGGGCGCTTTTCCTTTTTCCTTTGGCGGAGGAAATGTTGCGCCCGCCTGAGACGAGCGCCCTCGAGACAGCGTGACGTGTTTGAGAGGGCGGATCAATATTGGACAGTGAGCGGGAAAGTGCATTCAGATTGTGTGCATTATTGGGACTGTCTGCAGGAGTGTGTGCAGGACTGTTTGCATCAATTTGCGTCCAGTTTCCATTGGGTTTCCATTGGGTTTGTGCGCCTCCTCATTGTGCGTCCTTAGTGCTTGTTGTGCGTGCTCACTGTGCACGTCCAGGCATAAGGCGGCCGCTTTCCAGGCGAGTAAGCGCGCCGGCGGACGCGCCGCCCGAACCTGGCGAGTGGGGCGGGCGGCGGCGCGCACTCCGCCCGCACTCCAAATCGAATTATGCGACTCCATAAACCGCGCCGCTCGAGTGGGTCGGTCGCGCCGGCCCGCAGCCTGCCCCAACCTCCCGTCCAAGCTCCAAAACTGCCCCCTCGACCCCGATCAACAATTGTCCCCCAAAAGACTGGCCGCCACTCGACTCCCGCTCAATGGGCCCACTCACATGAGGCTCTCTCGGCGGTCGCTCAAGCCGAGCGGAAGCCCGCCGGGCCATTGTTGTGGCGGCCTGAAATGAATCTGGCGCAAACGGGGCGCAAGCATAAAGTACATCTGGCCCCTTCGCCTTTCATCGCGCTCAATCGGGACCCCATTCGAGTGCAATCAAAACGGGCACGCACTCCAGACAGACCCACGCGGCACAACAATGGACCGGTGGGCAAAAAACAGACCCCGAAGAGTGTCTAACAGAGCCGAAGAGTGTCTAACAGACCCCGAGGAGTGTCTGAGGGGCACTGAAAGGAGAAAAGTGAGTGAGTGGAATAAGCATCAAGTGGGCAGGAGAGAGAGTTCGAGAATAAGAGAATAACAGAATAAGAGAGTTCCCTTTTTTTGGTAATTGAGTCTGCCTGTTTGTGCGAGCGGGACGCAAATCTGCGCCGACCACAGTCTGGCGTGTCGTGTTGCGGGCGCATTCCGAGCGGCCAGGCCAAATGGGGCCCAAATCAGAGCCAAGATGTGTCGCCCAGTTCGAGTGGTTCGAGTGGTTCGAGTGCCCAATGGAGCGCGAGCGAGTTCGTTTTGCTTTTTTGAAAAATGAAACTCAAACCAGAGCTCGTCCTGTCGAGTTGCCTCTCGGCCCTTAGGTGTAGGAGCGAGCAGGAGCAGGAGAAGGAGAAGAAGAAGAAGAAAAAGCGGGTTCCAGAAAGCGATCGTTTTAATCGACTCGATCTCGTTTCCTTTCTTCGCCGATAAAGTCCCAAAGTTTTCCTCCAATTGCACTCCGCCAATTGGCCATTCCAAGCCCGAACTGCAGTCCACCGCCAACTCTAGTCACTCTCCGTTTTCCTCGCTTCTTTCTTTCTTTGTCTGCCAAAGCTCACACACACACACTGAGGCCTCTTTTGGGCCTCCTCTGGGCCACCAAAAGAGGGCCCAAAAGAATGAGGGAGGGCCAAAAAATGAACACGTTCTCGGTTGCTCTTTGGTTTGTTGTGGCCAAAAAATGCTCAACTTTTCGCCAATGACCAGCCTTCACGAAATGCACCGCTTTTTCCTTTCCTTTTTCCCAAATCTCCCACCTTTTCCACAACACTCTGGCTGGAAAGTGAAGCAACCAGCACTAGTCCTTAGCTGCGGACGCCAAAAGAGGCCCCTCGAAGTTCTAATGCACTTCTGCCGCACCTCAGCTGCAGTTCCAATGCACTTTTGCTGCAGATTCGCGCGCACGCAAAAGCCAAATGGGCACCTTTTCGCCTGTTGATCCCAAAGGCGCTTTGCATACAGTCTGTGGCCGCAGACTAGCACCGGCCCACTGCACGACTGCACGACTGCACAGAGCAGAATTGCAGAGCTGCCATTGTGCGCTCGGCCGCTCGCTGGCCAATGCACTGCGCCCGCAGTCTAACTAAATCCCGCCCGGCCAGCCTCCATTAGCGAGCGCAGGAAATGGACTCCATTAATTATGGCCACACGGCGGCGCAATCTTATCAATTGGCGCCGCCGAGCGGCCATTTGTCGCCAGCAACACGGCGCCTGCAACTGGCTGCCGTCTGAGCTCAACTGCGAGCCGCTGGCCAGCTTCTGGGCGGCTTCTGGTGCGCCGCCGGTGTCACTCTCACTCCACTTGGCGCCGCCCGGCCCACCAGCAAGCCCGGCCGCACGATCATTACTGAGCCGCACACGCAAGCCCGCCCACCGCCAGCCCTAAGCTTGGGGCATCCTCTGCTCTCGAGGCTCAATTCGCGCTCAAGTCGCGCTCCACTGGCTCCAGTGGCTCGTCCGAGGGCAGCCAGTGCTCTGTGGCCGCGCGGCCGGAGGTGTTCCCGGCCTGGAAGCGCCAATTGGAATTAGATTATCACCTTCTGACACCTCGGAGGGGCGATTGAGCCGCCAGCGAGCGCGCCGCTCACACACTGTGTGTGGGACTCTCCCACGGACAGTGTGCGGCCGTGTTGGCCACTCGGCGCCACACACGTAGCGGACCTTAGGGGCGGCACCAGTTGCGCGTCCACTTCTTGCTCTGTCCGGCTCGACAGACCTGCTCTTCTGCAGCCTTAGTGCAGCTCTGGTGCAGGTCTACTGCGAAAGCAAAGCGCGCTCCAGTGCGCGGAGTGTGCACCGCGCGTCAAAAATACGGTTACATTGCTGCATAGCAGTGCACGGGAATTTATCACCATACTTTTGGCGGATAGTGTGCGCCCTCGTGCGCGCGTCTCGCAGCCAAACTGAAACTGAAACTGGCAGCTCCAAGTGGCGTGCTGCCGGCCCATTGCAGAGTGCTAGTGTGTCGCGGAGAAAGCAAGTCTCGGGGAGGAAATGGAGCCGAGGAAATGGAATTATCACTTTCCACGTCGCGAGCCATTTGCATCAAACTCGGCCCGCGGACTGGCCGCCGCTCGCCAGCAGCAAAGTCGACCTTTCCACCGCCGCATTGCAGTGTCCATTGCTGGGCAATAATTCGGGTAGCCAAATAAGATAAAAAACACAACAACAGCAACAAGCGATCTTGATAAGCGACCCCTGCAAGTCTCTTTGCTTTGGATCATTCCAACTGTGTGCTCCGAGGGCGGAAAGTCCGGCAGCAAATCAGACGAAGTTGATGGAGGCCCGCTCGTGTTTGGACCTTCGAGCTGAATGCTGTTAGGCTGAATTCTCTTTGGCTGAATGCTGTTGGACTGAATTCACTGAAACTTCTGTTGGACTGCTCCTAAGCAGCGGCCAGAAGGCTGACACACGAGCAGAGGAGGGCAAAAAACTGGCGTCCATTAGGCGCCGCAGACTGTCTCTGCTGCAGAGTGGGGCCGCTCAGTGTGCGCGAGTGCACTTTGCGCGCTGTGTGACGCGCGCCACGCGCGCCGCACAACTTGCACTGCGCTGCGTCTCTGCTTGTCTGCGGCGGCTACTCTGCGGCGGCTACTCTGCAGTTGAGGCGCCAGTGTCCAGCGCGAAGTGCGGCCTCAATGGACGCTGGCGAGACAGTCTTCCGGCGGCCGCATTATCGCGCGCCCGATCAGCCTGGCCGCGCGGCTTCCGCGCAGATTGGGCCCCATTGAGACGGTCTGCGGCCAGAGGGAGACGAGCCCGAAAGCGACACTCCTCGAGGAATCCGGCGCCACTTTAGCGCCGGCCGAACCGGAATTTGCTCCTCAATGCGGCCGGAAACTTCCATCTGCCTCCAAGGTCCCCCCACAGAGCCAGTCTCTGGCCGAGAATGCGGCCCAGGTGGCGCCTTTCCTTGAGGAGTGGGGGCTCAAAAGGGGCTCCTCGTGGGCCCCTTTTGAGCTGGAAAAGGGGCGCTCCTAAGGCTCCTAAGACTCCCAAGGTTCCGAAAGCAGCGCTCAAAACTCGCGGGGTGCAAATGCGGAAAAGAAGCCGCCGAGGCTCAAAGGCGCCGCCAATCAGCGCTGGCGGGTAATTGTTTTCGGCCTTTCCACTCGGCGGGGCGCCCTCGGCGAGGCGGCACCTGTGCTGTGCTCTGAGAGTGTTTTTGGGCTGGCCGCACGAGCAGATAATTGTCGGCGGCCAATTGTGCGCCCCGCAGACACTCTAAGGCGCGTCGGGCGGCCCATTTTTCTGCCCGAAAGTTGTCAGAAATTCTCTCACAGAGAAAAGAGGAAAACAAAAAAAACACGCCCGCTCCTAAGGGCGCCCATTTGCGCCTCCGAATCTCTCTGGGCGCCTTATCTGTTCGCCGCAATCAAGCTTTGGCGAACACTTGTGTGATTTTCCCTCCAGTTGGCCATCCAACAACAGTTTCCACTGTTCTTCTAGGGCCAAGGTGCAGCTTTGGAAAACCGCAAGCGCCGCCTTTTGCCGTCAAAACAATGCTCGTGATCGGCGGCCAGCAGAGAAAACCAGCTGGGGGAGCAAATTCCGGGCCACGCTCGAGCTGGACGCCTTCGGGGGAGGCGGAAAGGGCGGCGCGAATGAATAGATGAAAAATGTGGCCCAAAATTTGCAGTGGCCCGAAATTTGCAGTGGCCACTCTGCAGTACAAACTGCATAGTGCAGTCTGCACTGTGCCGCAGACTGTCTGCGGCGCAGAGAGCGCAAAGCGCACTGTGCAAGGCGCATTCTGCACGCCGCGCACTGCAGTCTGCAGAGCGCACGCAGCGCCACAGACTGTCTGCGGGCCGCAGACAGTCTCTAGGACGGCGAAGTGGCGCTCGGAAAGCGGCTGAAATGCAGGAGAATAGAGCGAGGCGGAAAGTAAGCTAGAGACTGTGGTGCAAAGTAAGGCCAGAAAGCAAAACGAGATACACAACAACAAATGGCCGCCTGTCGAACAGCTCAATTAAGCGCCGCCCGATCGGCGTTGGCGGAGATTGATGATGATGCTCAGGTGAGTTGCTCTTGATTTGATTGCGGCTTGCTTGGTGAATGCCTCTTACCGCTCGCCCAGAGCTCCATTGGGCCATTGGGCGGCGCTCCAACTTTGTTCCTCTCCTTAGCTGTGCTCTGCTTCCTCGAAACGCCAAGTGGCCGGCGGCTGCCCTTTGGCGCAGGAAACGGCGGCCAGTCTTTCCCACACGCCGCTCCAAAGGCCCACTTCGGCCGCGCTCAAAGGCGCCCGAAACAATGGCCGGCGCTAATTACTTTCCACTCTGCGCGCATTGTTCTCCCAGCCCTTAGCTGTGGCCAAGTCCGAGCAAAAAGTGGCCAAATACAGTTCAAAGATTGGCCAAATTCAGCTCAAAGAGTGGCCAAAATCCGCTCCAAATGCACTGGCCTCTAGCTCGAGCCAGAGCTAAGCTCCGGCCGCTCATCCAGACCGTCTTGCCCCTTTTCCAAGTGCCACTGCAGCCGCTCCATGGCCACCGAGTGGGCGAGCTCGGCGGTGAGTCGCTCGAGCATTAGCGTGTTCTTCACGTGCAGGTTTGAGATGGCCTTCAGGCGCAGTTTGTGCTGGTCTGTGGGCTTGCCCACTGGATTGGCGGCCAGCAGTTGGCGCTCCTCGTGGTCCAGATCGTCGTCGAGCGCGAAGATGTCGCCCATCCGGTTGATGAGCAACCGCTGCTGCTCGCTGATGGGCCGCCGCTGGTCTTGCAGTCCGCTCGCCTGCAGCACCTGCCCTAAGGAGCGGCCAAAAGTGTTTCTGGTCGCCTGCTGCTCGTCGGCCGCCAAACAGAAGCTCGCCAGACACAAGCTCGCCAGACACAAGCCTGCCAGGAACAAGCCCAGCCGCACGAGCACACTCGAAGGGGTGCCACTCGAGGGCGAGCTGGCCGAGCTTAGGGCGCTCCCTCTCTTGCTCGATCGGCGCCGCCTCTCCGCTCGCAGCTCCTCCATTTGTCTGTCCGAAAGTGTGTCCATTTGTCGCGCTAATTCGTGTCCTCTTCTTTCCAAATTTTTCTTACTTGTCGCCTCGCTTTCCGGCCCAGTTTATTTATCGCCCTTAGCTGCAACTGTGCTCCACTTGCCAGCTAAAGGCCGCCGGCCCTCAGCTGTGGCGCTGCACTGCACACTATCCGCCAAAAGTACGGTTACAAATTTCTGTCCAGTTCGGCGCACAAATGTAACCCTATTTTTGACGCGCACAGCACAGCGCACTGCACAATGCAGTGCAGTGCAACAGCGCGCCGCCTGCCCGACTGCAGTCCCGCGCGGCCGCGCCCCCTCGCGAGTTGCGGCCCGCACGGCGCGCCGATCAACGGCAAGTACGCGTAGAGGGTGGATTGGTGGCGCCGACCATTCCTTGGAAGTAGGCCGCCACTGCCGACAGGCCGGAAGAGTGTCGGTCGTCAGCGGGCGGCGCGACGACGGCGCCAGAGTGGCGTCCAAAAAGGCCGCCCGCACTCCTTCGGGCAGGGGCGCCTTTCGTCCTCTCACTCCTTTGGGCCGCCTAAAAATAAACACCCTCGCCCGACTGGCAGTTGTCACAGTGCCATTTACACGACACTCAGCGAGCCGCGTGACACCTGCTGCTCGACGAGGGCCACTCAATGTCGTCCGACCATTTTCTCCTCCAACCATTGCGCCACCTCCGGCGAGCCCGCCCGGCATGACGTCCGACCGTTGAGCCGGCCTGGAGTGTCGCCTTTAGCTGAAATGTGTCGCCCTCAACTAGAGTGTGATGTTGTTTGTCGCGCGTCGTGTTTCAATTTGCGGCCCGCCTGTCGCTGTTGCGCAATCGGGCATCAATCACCGTTGCGCTGGCGGCCGGCCGAGCAGCGCCCAGTGGCAGTGATCGGCGCCACCTTAGCGCCACTTCAGTGCCCGCCAGCTTGTTTGTGAAGCCGGCCGATTAATGGGCGCCGCCGAGAGTTCATTAGCGGCCACTTGGCGGCTCAAAACTGGCCGCCACTTGGCCGCAGTCCATCTTCGGCGGCCGCCCGATTTGTGCTCGATTTGCGCGCCAGACACTTGACACAGTCTCAATTCTCGGCCCTCTCGGACTGGCGCTAAGCTGGCGCCCATAAGCTGGACCACTGGCACTCGGCGGCGCTTCTGCGGGCGGAAACTGCGCGCCGGAAGCGACGAGCCGAAAGGGGCAAATTTGCATCGTTCGGCTGGGCTTTTGGAGCCGCAGACTGTGTCTAGGGCGCGCCGCACGCACCGCCAGCGCATAATGATATTAGGCCGCCAGATCGAGCGCCACTCGCGGCCGCTCGGGCTCCATTTCGGCGTAATCATCATGTCAGACCTGAGCTCAGGCCGCGCTCGTGACTCGGCCCACTTTGGCCAGCTCGTCTCTCTTGCAGCTTGTCTTGCAGCTCGTCATGCAGCTCGTCATGCAGCTCTTCTGTAGCTCTTCTGTAGCTCGGCTCTTTGTTCCGCTGCAGCCGAGACAGTGTCTGGCCGAGGCAACAGAACAGCGACCGTTTTGTTGGCCGAGTTGGCGGCGAGCGGCCGAAAGGCGACCAGCTTCCCACTCCTAAGGGCCGGCCGGCCATTCCAACGCTCGCCAGCTCCCAACACTTCCTCCTCCGAAATGAGCACTTGGCCGCGCGCGTCGTGGACCGGCGCTGGCGGTTGTCGCGGCTGACGGACGAACGGCGGCCGAGACTGAGATTGAGATCGAGATTGAGACCGAGACGAAGACGAAGATGGAGACGGAGATGGCGATGGGGAGGCGGCCAGAGGGAGTCTCTGGCCAAGAGAGGGGCGCAGAGACAGCCCGCCGAGCGGTGGAGCCAAAGCGGAAAAGTGAGCGCCGAAAAGTGAGCGCCGAAATCAGGTGAAGGAAACGGCAGCCGAGGATCGAAATGTTTATGGCCGGCACTTATTATTATTATTATTATTATTGTTGTTGTTGTTGTTGTGTTAGCATCATTGGCCCGTTCAGTGTGTGCGAGGGGTTTGCAAAAATTAGTGCGCTCCGGGGCGGCTTCTGTGCTGTTCTGCGTGCATTAATATTTGCAAACCGCCGGGCAGCCCCGCGCGCTTCTCGCATTAACTCGGCCCGATGGCCGAGCACAACAACAACAAGTGGCCATTTCGCGAGCCCCAACTTGCCACACTTGGCCCACCGCAACTCTGGGCCAGTCAGCGTCTTTCGGGCGAGTGTCCAGGCGAACGTTGGGAGCGAGTGTTGCGCGGCAATCGCGGCCACTGCGGCCACAGGTGAGCCCGTTTGAAGGCCCGCTCGGTTCCCGTTGCTCGTCTGCAGGCCGTCTCTCTGCCGTGAGGCTGGAACAAAGGCCAGTGCAACAATGACGCGCGCGCCCGAGCCGCCAAGTCTACGTCAGGCCAGAGGCTCAAGAAGGATCAAACGTCTGGGCCAGGCGGAGTCCAGCGGAACAGTGGGAGCAGTGGGAACAGTGTTGGCCCGGTGCTTGTCCGTGCGTCTGAGCAGGAAAGTGCACAAGATTGGCTGAAGGAGATGCAGAATATCGGGCCAGCCAAGTGGCTTGGGGGCAGGCCAAACGGCGAGCCTAAGGTCTGGCCGGCTGACTGACAAGTGGCCCGGTTGTGGTTGCCGCGAGGCAGGCCAAGTTGGCGGCCTGATTTGGGCCGAGACGAATTGGTTGCGGCGGCGGCCGAGGCACACGAGGAGCCAGTTGTTGGCCTCTTCTGGGCCGCCTCTCGAAGTCACCGAGAGCGGCGGCCCAGCCCAAAGGGAGCCCGAAGAGCGGGGGGCCTTCAGAGAGAGAGAGACTGCGGCGTGTCGGCGGCGCGCCCAAGCAGACGGCTGGTGTATATTTGATTGGGCGCACAGAGCGCAGAGGGCGGCGCACAGAAGAGCGCAAAGCGCAGGGCGAGAGAAGGCAGTCCGCGCCGCATTGTGCGCCATGCAATGCAAAACATGCGCTCTGCACGGGAAAACAGTGTAAAGCAGTGCTGCGCTGGCCAACGCGCGTGAAGAGGAGCAAAGAAATTTGCATTTAGCGAGCAAATTGGCAACCGGCCTCACTCTCTGGCCCGTCCACTTGGGCAGCCTTTTTTCCAACAATCCAATTCAATCTGATTGATTCGCACGCTTCTCTCTCTTCGCGCTCTCAGTCTGCAACCTTTCCTCTGGCCCAATCTCACAGCCTGAAGCCAAAACTCGAGCCGCCAAAAGCACAATTGACCACTGGGCACGCCGCTCGGACGCCCAATTGTTCAACTGGAAGCCGAGCTGGCCCACAAGTTGTCGCGCCAACCCCTGTCTGTGGCCTCAAGTGGCAGAAACTCGCTTTTTTCCACTCGCCTTTTGCCACTCCAGCCCCTCCGGGCTCACCTTGGCCGCTTGGACCTCGAAAGGAGGCGCCTCCCGCGGCTAAACCTACTCCCCGCCGGCCCCACTCGACACGCCGACACCTCCTGGCCAATGGGCGGCCTCTGATCGATGATCGAGCGGCCGGCCGGCCGGAGACTGTCTCTCTGAAGCTTGGAGGCGGCGGCACAACCCCGAGAGGGTGCCCATGTTTTGCAAAGAGGCGCCTCTTGAGGAGGGAAAATCTCGTACGAGTCGCCGCGAGCTGAGCTGCCTCGCGACTGGGAGCTGGCCGCCAGCTCGACTGGAATCGACAGTCCGAGACTCGACTGGCTGACGAGCGGCAGACCTTGAGCAGTGCACTGCTCTAGTGCAGCAGTTCGGCGCGCAATCCAGTTCTGTGCGAGCAAGTGTGTCGCGCGACTCGCCGCGAACTGGGCCCAGTGCGCGAAGAGTTGAGCTGTGCGCGTGCTGAGCGCGAACGCGGCTCGTGCGACGTGCGAGCGTGCGCCCCAGTCGCGCACTGGCAAACACTCTTCACGTCAGACAAGCGCTCGAGCAGTGCAAATTGGGCGCCGTTCGAGCCACAGAAGAACCGGAACTCTTTAGCAAGCGGTTCAAGCGGTTCAAGCAGTGCAAGTGGCGCCAGCAGACCCAGAAGAGCAGGCAGTGCAAGTGGCGCGATTGCTGCAAGCGCTGCAAGTGGCGAAAGCCTCGCCACGGCCCATTTGCCAGCGCTAACTGCTGGCGGCCGCCCGGCTCACCTGGCGTCTCTACTTGTGATCGAGAAGGACACTCGAGTAGACAGGCTCGCAAACATGCTCGCAGAAATGCTCGCACACTGGCACCCTTGTTCCAGCCAGTGGCAGTGTCTCGTCTCGGGCGGCTGGTTTTCGCCGCAGTCGGACCACTTTGTTAGCCTGAAATCGGCTCCGAAGTGGCGCAATAAGGGCCCGCGAGCGGCGTCTTGGAGTCACTGCTGCCTCGCGCCGCGAGGCGCCACTGATCTGGTTCGAGGGCGGCCCAAATCACTGCCTCGAGCGGGGCCAGAGACGAGGAGTGGCGGCCGACAAGAAGGCGCCCGAGTCGTACGAGGCGGCGGCGTGCTTATGCGACTGGCAGCGACGTGCGGCAATGTGCGGCGACGTGCGCTACACCTTAGGGCTGGTGGAGGGCGCGGCGAGTGTGCGACGTTCGCTGCCAGAGACCAGCTGCGGGCCGTACGTGCGCCCGATTCCAGTTTGCGCGCGTCGTGCAAAGGCAAACAAGTGGCAGCAGAGCGCTCGCATCGCGCTTGTGATGAAGATGGCGCCGATTAGTCTGCCTTTAGAGAGTGGGACTGATGTCGGGCGGCTGAAACGAGACAGCGCGCGCGGCTCCCAAGCCAGAGTTTAGATTAATTCGAGGATGGAAGGAAAAAATGTTTCTAATTTGCTTCACTCTTGTTTGCTCGGCTCGCCTTCTAGACTCTGGCCGTCCTTTCGGGCTCCTTGTCTCGAGCTCAGTTGTTTGCAATAAAGCACAATGCAGCCAGACATGTGTCTGTACACACAAGAGGACGCAACTTTGCCCCTCCTTAGCTCTAAGAGCACTCTCTATCTCTCTAAGCGCTTTCTCCAAGCGCTTTCTCTCTCTCTCTTGCGACTGCCGAGCTGGCTCAGAGCCAAGAGAGCGGGCTGGGAATTGACAATTCCGCCTAAGCGGCTCCACTTGTGTCTCCCCCAGCAGTTTGTCGACCTCTGGCTGCCTAAACGCGCCGCCCACATCCAATGCCACGGCCACCAGGCGGATCAGACAATCGGGCACGCTCTAGAGAGTCTCAAGTCGCGACTGTGTGCCACAGAGCGTGCTCAAAAGTGCGCCCACGGGTGCGCCTAAGGAGCGGCGGCTTATTGTCCCTGAAGGGGGCGACTTTCGGGGAAGTTGTCACCTTGTCGTGCCTGTTCCCCTGAATTTCGGGTATTCAAGCCCCTTTTGAGGGCATTTTTGCTCCCAAGCCCCCAGATTGCGCACAGAACGTTTAGCGAAAGCCCAGCGCTGCGCGCGAGCAGGGCGCTTCGCCCTGATTGGCCGCACGTTGCGGGCGGAAATCCCGCTGTTTCCCCGCGCGACTCGAGCACGCACTTTGCGGCACTGGGCCAGCACCAGTCGCCAGCCAACAGCCAACAGCAGTCACACGGTTGCCGTGGGGCAGATTGCGATCGCGAGCTGGTGTGTGTCGGTTTGTCGCGCCGAGCGGAGCAGAGAGCGCGCCGCGAGCACAGCCAGTCGAGTGAGAGAACTCTTGGGCAGAGCACCAAATGGAACCAACTAGCAACAGTCCCACAAGCAGCATGGAGCCGAGGCCGAGCGCCAAGCCGGTGCGCTGGCCGCCCCCGCTGGGCCCCCGCGCGCCCTCAAGCAAGTCGGGCGCCCAGTCGAGCCGAAGAGTCAAGCAGGAGCCCGCGCAGAGCCGCTGGAGCTCGGGCAGAAGCAACAAGCATTCCGGAAGCAAGGAAGCCGCCGCCAGCGCGCCGCCCGTTCCGCACACAGTCTCCAGCGACGAGGAGGAGGAGCAGCACGTGGAGTGCTTCAGCAGACGTCTGCTGCCCACTGGCGGCGGCTCGCGAGTTCGCCCGCCAAGCCAGAACAGCGACCCACCCAAAGGAGTGCCCCCAGCGAGCTCGCTCGCCTGGTGGCGCCTGGCCGCCCGCCGTGGCTGCCTACTGATGCTCTTGATGGCTGCCCTCTCGCTGCTCGTCTACGTGTGGCCCCTGGCCGAGCCCTTCCAGGTGGAGCCCAAGGTGGCGCCGCTGCGGCCCCGGCCACTGTATGCGGGCGGGCTGGCGGTCAACGAGCGGCTCGATGTGGCCGCCGAGAAGCTCTGGGAGGGCCAGTTCCACGCGCCCGAGTCGCTCGCCTGGACGGCCGACCGGCGGCGCTTCTTCACCGGCGTTGAGGGCGGCTTCATCCTCCTGGTGGAGCCTTACGCCGAGCGCTGGACCGTGGCCGCCCGCCTCAACGGGCGCCTCTCCGTGGAGGACCAGACGGCTGGGGTGCTCTTCCGGGGCAGCTCTGGCTCGCGGCTAGTCCAGGGCGAGCAGGAGCGGTCGAGTTGGGCGCCCACAGGCAACGGGACGGAGGCTAATGGCGAGCCAGTGGACCTGTTTGCGCCCTTTTGTACGAAGGACGTCCAGTTGTACGGCAAACGTGCGGAGTTCGAACCGGCGCTCGTACGACTGTCGCGCTGTTCGCGTCCGCTCGGCCTGCGACTCTCGCCCGACGAATCGCGCCTCTACGTGATGGACCCAATGTCAGGCCTGTACAAAATTCGCCTCCTGTCCCACTCTTCGACCGCCCACCACCAAGCGGCGCCCAATTCAAGCTCAAACTCGCCCAGTGATACCCAATGGCACCCCTTGGGCAGGCTCAATCATGTTATCAAACTATTGGACTTTACTAAATTAACTAGAGACTCCAAGCAAGCAAGCAGACCCACCAGAGAGAGTGAAATCTATTTTGGCGACGATATTGCTGTCCAATTTAACGACCAGGACAATCGTGAGGATGTTGTTTATTTTACAGATTGTTCCAGAAGATGGACGCTCAGATATCTCATCTGGATGATGTTGGAAAATGACGATTCCGGCAGGGTGATGAGATTTCATGTTGGCAAAAAGGAGCTCAGCAAATTGGATGCCCTCAATTTTGGTGGCCATGCTGCCGGTGGTGGCAGTGGTGGTGGTGGTGGCAGTGATGGTGGAATGGAATTGGAAAATTTAGTAGTGGAAAAGATTCCAAGTGAAGGCAGTGGTCCCAGTGGACTGGCTCTAGACTTGCATCGGAGAAATTTATCCTTCCCCAATGGGCTGGAGCTGACAGCAAACGGCAGCGCCCTTCTGGTGAGCGATCTCAACAATAGGAGAATTTTGATGCATCATCTTGAGGGCCCTCTTAGGGGCCAAACGAAGCATCTCATGTGGGTGCCCGGTTTCTCTGACAATATCAAACGGGGTCTCGACACGGAACAGGGCGAGCCCACCTACTGGTTTGCCTGCGGTTGTGCCCTGCCAGATGGTCGTTTCGAGTTGTTCGAATTCCTCAACTCGGTCCCATGGCTCAAGAGGCTCGCCTTGCGCTGGTTCCATTTCTTTGGCTCGGCCCTCGACTGGCTGGGCACTGTCACCAGTTCAACCACGTTACGCGATCTCGGGCTCGAAGTGGGCGCCCTGTGGTTGAAACATGATCCCTATTGTAGCCACGGTTTGGTGGCCCAATTCAACGAACGTGGCCAAGTAATACGCTCCCTGCACGGGCCCAAGTTTAGCTCCAATTTCAAGCTCCTGTCCGAAGCCAGCGAGGTGCCGAACCTTAACAGAGTTACCAATGGAAGCGCCCGCTCCAGGCCCAGTTCCACCCTCTTCTTGGGCTCCGTCTACTATTCCTACTTGGGCCGGGTCCATTTGGACGATGACGACGACAACAACAGCTACTAGGCCTGATGGTGCTGCGCCCAACAGAGGCACAGTCGAAGAGACTCGACAGAGAGACAATCACAATGGCGGCCGGACCACTGGCCTTCAGTAACTGTGAGGAGGAAACCAAAGTGATCGAACGGCAGCCTGGCCAAAAGCGGCCAGCGGCTGAGATATGAGTGCCGTGTGCTTGGGGTGGCCAGCGAGAAGAAACGACGATTAGAACAGACAACAGCAATGACGACCACGACGACCACGAGGAGCCAGCCAGAGAACACGATTGACTTGTCAAAGTTAAACGAGCACGCACAATATTAATTTATCGCCTGAAATCAGCAGCAGCAGCAGAAGAAGCGGCATAGTGGAGAATGGAGACTGGCGAAGAGAAGAGAAGAGAAGAGAAGTGGGAAATGAAAATGACTAAGGCATGTCAAACGACGGCTTGTGTTGCCTGCCCGTAGCTAAGGAGCGTTTTTGTTGTTGCTGTCAGCTGTTTGTTGGCCGCCGTTGTTAGCCCATGTCATTGGGCCTTTTCACTAGGGACCATTTTGCGGCGGCCGAATTTGTGTGCTTTTGCCTGTGTGAATTCCAACTCGAGACTGAAGAGACTGTCTTTGGCTCTGCTCTGAAGAGACTGTCTGTGGCTCTGTTCTGGGGCTTGCCCTTCGGTGAAAAGGCGCTCAGAGGAATCCAATCGAATGCCAGATGATGGGGCAATCGAGAAATGTGCCACGGCCACTTGGAGATGTTTCAAGTGCACCTGTTAACTAACTTGACTGAGAGAGAGAGAGAGACTTGACTAACTTAGCTTAGCCTCCGAAGAGTGTTTATTTGGCCCCTCGCCAATCAGCCTCGCTGAAGCTTCCGTCCGGCTGGAAAGTGATTGCGCTCCAAGGGCAGCAGTTTTGTGCAAGTGCAGCTGGGGGATTTAATATTTCTTTGCCGAAAACTTGCCAAAGAAGAAGCACATTGTAAGTGTCCTAAGGGCAGCTCAGGATTTCACTGGGCTCGTGGTGGTTGCTACGCTTGGGTCTAGATCTAGTGGCCAATAAGCCAGCGAGTTGGCTTTGAAAAAAGAGCCAGAGAAAGATGCTAGTGTGTTTCAATTGTGCCAGACACGCAACTTGTTTTCGGGCACGCGAACTTGTAATCCAGAGGGGAACTTTGGCGCCTCTTTGGCAACTTTGTGCCAGTGTGTTGCCGCAGACTGGGGCCCGTTTTTAGAGCTTATTGTATGAACTGGAGAACATGGTTGCAGAATATGGCCTTTTTTTGTAATTCCAAGTGAAAGCTGAGGCCTAAAATGTGAGCCCAAATCGGACATTTGCTCGCTTGTGCAGTCGCCAAGCTTGCGGTTTGGACTGCCTTATGGCAGAAAAATGGAGGCTGAGGAGAAGCTCCAATGGCTCGTCTTCGTTTTCGTCTTTGTGGAAAAAAGCGGAGCAACATTTGGGGCTAAGGTTTGAGGGGAGGCGAAAATTGGGCAGCGAAAACCAATGAAACTCGCACCTGAGTTTTGGCAAAAGTGGCAAGATGGTCGCGCACTTGGTCGCATACAGTTGTGTTTGAGTGGGCCAAGCAATGGTGGCGCATCTTAGAGTGGAAAAGGGAGGCGAAATGGGCGAAAAAGTGGCCATTGGAATGGCGAAAAAGTGGCCCAAGTGGCGAAAGTGGAGGCCAACTGTTTGCCTGTTTTGGCGGCGATCTGCAGCCGACTTGTAGCCATTGTGTGTGGCCACTTTGTTGTGCTCTGTGGCCTCGTGTAGTTAGTGGTGGTTACTACTAGTTACTAGTGGTTACCAGTGGTGGTTACTGGTGGAAGATGAAGAAGGCCCAAAAGAGGAGAGAAAATTCTTTCCTTTCCTTTTCGCTTCTTTTTCGCACCAACTCGACACTTTTATCCCAATTGTTGCTCATCTTTGAGTGGCACAAATCCGACGTTGACGAGCAATAATGAGCGACCAGCTGAGGCAGCTTCTCAGCCTTGAGATGAGGGGAACCAATTTGAGGAAAACAAACAAAGAGAAACGGCAATTGTTTTTCTCTCTCTCTCTTTGTTTACAAACAACTGGCCCTCCTCCAACTTCAGCCTCTCCTACTCCCACTCTCTGGCCACTTCTCGGCCGGCCCTAATCTCTGCCGAGAGCCGATTTGTGAATTGTTTTTCGGCCGCCAAGTCCACGCAGTTCGCCACCACTTGGCCGCCACCACTTGGCCACCATTTTGCAGCCGCTTGGCCTTGCAAACTGCTGCCGCATGGCAACTGGTCTGAGGAAGTGCTCAGGAACGGGCGAAAAGTTGCCGATAATTATCGTCAGCCCTAAGCTCTGAGGGCCGCCACTTTGTGCACACACAGAGACAGGCTTTTGTTCCTTCCAGACAGGCTTTGCATTTTTATTGTCTAGTCCACACTTGTTGGACGGTCGTTCACCAGGACGGGCGAAAGAGTGTCTCTGGAGGAGTGTCTGCGGAAGAGTGTCTGTGGAAGAGTGTCCACCGAAAGACTGTGTTTTGTACCACCAGAGACACTCCAACAGAGTGTCTCTAGCAACAGTGTCTGGCGGAAGAGTTGGCCAATCGAGTGGGCCAAAATGGAGTCGAGTTTGCCGCAAGCTCGCACAAGAAAAGCGCCCGCAAGTGGTCAGTCGGCGTTGCTCATTTGTCCAGATTTGGCCGATTTCATCTTTGGCTCCCAACGATCAACGATGGACTATGAACGATGGACGATGAACGATCGAAAAGCAGCCTAAGGGAAACAATGAGCTTGTCAAGCGCGGCCAGCAAACTGGAAACGGCTGCAACTGTGTCTGGCAAATGTGGCCGCCCGCTCGCCAACTGCTCGGCCGCGCTCACTTGGGCCGCTCAATGCAAACAATGCACTCTCTCTCTCTCTGAGCGGCTCATTATTCATTTGGACCAGCATTGTTTGGCCGCAATTGGCGCAACTCGAACCCTGTTTGCACTCTTGCTCATGCAACTCTTGCAACTTGCAACCAGCCAATCGGTGCCCACTGGCCAGCCGAGCGGCCAATCTCACCATTTCACTTTTCTCCCACTCTCGCGCGGCTTCCACCTTGCAGCCTTCCACTTGCAGCTTGCCACTTGCTACTTGCCACTCTCTGCCGTCTCGCTCCTGCTCACCGACACCAACGAGCCGCCCGCGAGAATCCTTTCCTTTGCTCCTTTGCTCCTTCTCTTTCTCTCTCGCCAAACGAGACGCCAAACAAGCTCACTCGGCCACTCGCTCGGCCTGTTTGGCCCAAACGCCAACTTAATCAGACGGAAGCCGTGCAAAAGATACTCCCGCCGGCAGCTCTTGATTGATCGGGCGGCCGCAAAAGGGCTGCCGTGCAGCGGTGGCGGCCAGATTTGCCACTTTGCAAAAATTAGTGCGCCTTGATACTGGCATTTTGCACTCACTCTGCGCGCTAATATTTGCAAAAGCCGCCTCCCGCCAGCAACTTTCCACGCAAACACCGAGACGCCATTGTTCTGGGTCCGTGGCGAGTCCGGCGCTGAGCTTGGGCGCCACGCATCAGCGCGCCACCGTCGCCTCGCCGCCGCCAAGCTCGCCACCAGCCGACCAGCTGAACGGTCTCGCTCTCCGATGGCCACTTGACTGGCCGCGCGAGCAGTGGCCCTTCCGTTCGCCAGCAGCCTTCGTTCCTCGACTTTTGCTCCTTCTGGGCAGCCTTCGAAGGCTCACAACTCGCTCGCTGCGCCCCCGAGGAGTCGCCAAGCGAGACGGCGCGGCGCGCCAAACGGGCTGATTATTCATCGGCCTGCGGGCGGCCCTTAGCTCCAGCTGCAGCCAGTCGGCCGCCGTGGCTTATCGGCGGGCGCGAGAGGCTTTTTGTCTCGCCCGACGGCAGCCGAGCGGCCGGCGAGCGGCCAGCAGACCGCCAAGAAGGCAAGCTGGCCGGCCCTTAGGTCCCGGGCGGCCGAGAGCGTGGGCGAGCGAGCTTGGCGGCGGCGGCGGCGGCGGGACCTAAGGGCCGGCCGTGATGGATGCGCCGGCCGCCTTGGGCCTTCACCTGGCCTATGATTGATTGCGGAAGAGGAAAGTGGCGGCTTGGGGCTGGCCACTTGGCGCAGTGGCAGGCAAATTGGCGCTCAGGTCGCCAGTGAGCAGCCCGAGCGAGTTGGAAATAAATCACAGAATTAGACAAATGGAGCCTTTTTTGTCTTGGCCAGTTGGCGGGCCAACTTTGACTCTTTGTTGTTTGTGGCCATTGTGTGCGGGGGACAAGTGCGAGCTCGGGTAGCTTGTTGTGGCTGATGATGGTTGCCTTTGGCCGCAGATTTGAGCCGCCGGGCCGCTGGGCTGCACACCATCCGCCAAAAGTATGGTGATATACTCCCATGCAGCGCTATGCAGATATGTAACCGTATTTTTGACGCGCAGTGCACCTAAGGGCAGGCTGCGGGCCGCGCGGGTTCAACGACTGCGCTTAGACTGCGCTCGGGCGGCTTTTGTGCGCGCGTCTGCAGCCAGCGCGAATCCCGCACACTAACGCGCCAGCCACTTCTTGGCCTCGGAACTCGCTCGCCAGCCGGCCCACCACAGTCCCCCGCCGGCGGCAATTAATTTGGGCCTCCTCGCAGACTAGAGGGCCACACTCTGGCCGCCGGCCAACAAGTGGACGGAAATTGAAATCATGGCGGCCGGCGAGTGGCGGCACTTTGCAGGGGGCTCTTTGCAGTGGGCTGCTTGCACTTTGGAGCGGGCACTTTGCACTTTGCAGTGGGCACTTTGTTTGCCCAAATGGGCGCCTGGCGTGCGGAATGCGCACCGGCGTCTTAAGTGGATTGCACAAGTTGACAGGCGACCAAGGGACCTGGGGGCTGGGGCGGCAAAAGTGGAGCGCCGCACTTTGGCGGCTCTGGCCGGGCCAGTTGGCCCAATAATATTTTGTAATGGAAATATTTTTCACACACAACAAAGGAAATATGTTTATTGTGCGCCCACTGGCTCGAAGAAAGCGGCAAAAGAGCGGCAAGAGAGCGGCCTCGAAGAGAGCGGGCGACTTTTGAGTGCAAAATGGGCCGTTTTGCGCCCGGCGACGCCCCCCAGCGCGGCCGCCGCAACACGCTTTGAAGTCGGCCGCCCCGCAGACAAGGCTCGGCTGGAGCGCGCTCCGTGCCCGGCTGCTTGGCGCGGCCGCCCACTCTTTGTTCAGCGCGCGCGGCACTGCGCTGTCTGCAGACGCGCGCCGCTCTGACCCCGCCGCCCACTTACACACAGTCTGCGGGCCTGCACTCTGCACTTTTCCACTCACGCCGAAGCGGCACCACAACTTCTCCACGACTCCGCCCATTTTGAGCGCCTCCAAATGGGCCCCGCCGGCCGAGAAACAACTCGCGCCTCCGCTCATCATTATCCCCCACTCCTCCGATTCCATTTTCCTCCTCCTCCCATTCCATTTGGCCCCCAAAGAGGCCCCACTTGGGCCCCTCCCAACGCTTGGGGGTGTCGCCCTGAGCCTGAACCATCTCGCATGTGTTCCCCAGCACGAGCACTCCTTTCAGGGCCCAGCTGCATGGGGCTAACTGCGAGCTGCCCCAGTCTAGCGCCACTCTCAAAGAGCCGCCGCCAACTTGTTTCAATGGGCAGACTGGGCGCAATTTGCATCCCAGTTGCGCGCAAGGCGATAATTATTTTATGTGATAATTGTTGTTGGCGCGCCGCCCGGCTCTAACATGGACACTCTGCAGCGCCACTCCACCACAGACAGTCTGCTGGACAGCTCTCGTGCAGCTCTCGTGTGGCCACCGTCCATCTGGCGGCCACTTCTGCCGCTTTTCCGCTTTTTTCCCCGACTCTAAGCGGCAAATCTGCGCCCACTTGGGCCACCTCCAAGCTCCAGGCCCCGCCCACTCCCAGCGACGCTCCCCCGGCGACTTGGGCCACTGGGGCCTCGCTCTTGGCCAAAAAGTGTCTCCTCGGGGCGCCGGACGGACACGAGTTGTCCGTCCGCCTCGAGAGCGGCTTCCGGGGAGCCAGAATGGCAGGAGAATTATGACATCAGTCGGCGGAACAAATTCCAGTTGGGCTCCAGTTGGGTGGCCGACTGGCAGGACCAAACTCCTACTCGGGAGCTAAGGGCCCCCAGTGGACGAGCTAAGGGTCGGCGTCGGTCGGGCGGCAAAGCCGATCAATTTGCGAGCGGGCCTTTGCTTTGGGGCGCTGTCACGGGCAGAGGCGGGCGGGCCACGTGCCCGAAGCGCGTCCTTGTCAACATGAATTGGGGATGTCGCGGGCCGCGCGTGCACGCCCGCCGCCGCTCAGTTCCCGCGGCCCGCAGACTGTGTGCGGGCGACACGCGGCCAGCGGCGCGCGCCGCCACAGTTCGCCTCGGTCGCCGCGCCCTCGCCCGCGCCCGTTCCCGATTCCGCTCCCGGTCGGCGGCCCGCGTCAGTGGCGCAACTTTCAATTAGGGCTCCCACTCAATCGGCGAGCAGCAACAAAGGCCGCCCGGCTCGCCGGCCCCCCTCTTTGGCCCCTCTTTCCGGCCGCCGCGCGAATCACGACCCGCGCGCCACGCCCCTCTGGCCGCGCGGCCCGCCTGCAGTTCGCTCGCAGGCCGCCGCACACTGCCCGCGGGCCCGCCCCCCAGGTGCCCAAATTCAATTTGCGGCCCGCTCGCACGCTGGACCAGCGCGCGCCGCGCCCTCTGGCGGCCGAGCGGCGCGGCTGCTCCGAGCTCTCCATTTGCTTGGCTGCCGAGCAGGCTGGGCAGCCCCCGAAGCTAGTCCCCCGCACTCTTGCCCCTTTTCTCGGGCCGGAAATGCGCTGGCCACACTCCGAGGCGAGTCTGCGGCGGCCGCGCGCCCGATTGGGCCCACTGGGCCGCCCGATCGGCCGGAAATTGGCCCATGATGAGCGCTTTCAATTAACTGATTGGCGCCCAAAGAGCCCAAAGAGCTCACACAGCCGCACCCCAAGAGCTGCTCGCAAAGAGGCGCCGCCCACTAGCTCGCACTGGGCCCTCTGGCGAGCAGCCGGCGAGCGAGCAGCACTGGTTTTGGTCTAGCGAGTGCGCGGCCGCCCAGCGAGCGGCGACAATAATAATGATGACGAGCGGGCGGCCCGCAAAGCCACTTGATTAAAACCATTCCGTTTATGTGCCCGCCAGCTCTGGGGCGCCGCCCCCTCGCAGCCGAAGCAGAAGGGCGCCATGATGAATCATCGGGCCCTTTTGGGGGGCCACTGGGCGGCCAGCTCGCTGGCGCCCAGCAGCAAGACGCGCTCCGCTCCATTGGCTTTCAGTGGCCGCCGGCGAGCTCCAGTGGGGCCACAGTCCAGCGGAGCAAGTCGGAGGCGCCGCTGGCCAGCCGGGCCGAACAATGCCCGATTGAAATCGAGATCCGAATCTGGCCAATGGAGCCGAGCTAACGTCCAGCTCGCCCTCCCAAAGCATCGGCTTGCTGCTGACCGGCGCCACTGGGCCGAGGGGCGCCGACAGAGGCCAAAGATGATAAATGATACCATTTGAATGGGCTTTGTTTCTAGGGCGCCTTTGCGGGTCCAGCTCGGCGCTACAGACAGTCTCTGAGGGGCACTGCAAAGGCGCACTGTAAGCGCGGTGAGCACTATCCAAAGGCACTAGCCAAAAGTCGGGCGATAAATTTCTGCGCAAAGCAGCGCACAAATGTAACCCTATTTTTGACGCGCAGTGAGCAAGCAGTGAGCAAGCGGTGAGCACGCAGCGCCCGCTGGCCGCAACGCACACAGTCGGCGGCGCAGAACAGGTGCTGCTCGGCCGCGCCAGCCAGTCTGCGGCGGCTCAGCCAAGGCGGCAAACTTGGTGCGAGCAGCGCCCGGTAATTAAATAAATCTCCGCCGTCTCGAGCGGCTCAATGGCCAGTGGACACTTTGCGGCCGAGCGTGCGACGAAGGACATGGTTTGGCGGGAAGCAGAGGCGAGCAAATTGCAATTTGCAGCCAATTGCTCCGGGTTCTTCACCTCGAAAAAGGGACGCGCTCGTGAAAGGGAGACGCTCCACACGTTTTGGGAGTGGAGAAGTCTCTCTCAAAACGGTTTCCACCTCCGGAACGACACCCGGAGAGAAACAATTGCCACGACTGCAATTAGGAGCGGCCATGCATGCGAATGGGGCGCGCAAAATGAGCCGCGCAAGATTGTCTGGCGCCAGATTAGAGATTAATATTTTCCCCTGGCCTGCAGGAGAGATTGCAGTCCACAGACAAAGAGTGAGAGAGGAGGCGGCTCAAATGTGCCCTTTCGAGTGGGGATGATGCATAAATGTCGCCCTGTTGCTGGTGGTGGACATTCGAGTTGAATGGTTTGGGAGGAAATCCAAGAGCGTGCAGCTGACGTTCTAGAGACAGTCCATGATACACAGTCTGTAATGCAGCATTATAAACTCTGCACTGCACTGTAGAATGGGCTCCGTGCGTGCAACTCTCTGCGGCAGACTGTATGCGGCAGACTGTGTGCGGCAGACTGTATGCAGTGCGGCCAATGCAGTGCAGCGCATCCACACAGCACACAGTCTGCGGGGCGCATCACAGCTCACCTCGAGCCGTCTTCGTGCGGGACAAAGGCGGCTCGGGCAGGAAGGAAAAGAAATTAGCATTTAATTACACTGCGCCGGCGGTCGCTTGGCGAGAATTGGCAACAATTTAGAGGAAAAGCTGACAAAAGTGGCCCTGCGGAGCCACTTTTGGCCGCTTTGGGGGCACTGCGCGAGGGCGCCCACAAGCGAGCCAGAGAGACGAGGAGGCGCTGGAGGGGCGCGTGTCGAGCTAAGGAAACTCGTGTGGCTTCCATTGCAATGGAAAAACTCGAGCAGCACTATATTGCAACAGGACGCCTCCTGAGCTTCCCTTTGGGCTGCACTGCAGCTCGTCAGCCTGCAAGACTTTGCACTGCCGCGTTCACCTTTGACTAGAACAAGCTGCGGCCAGAGGGGCGTCGTGGGGCGGCCAAAGCTGCCATATAGGAAAGGCGGCCGGTTTGACGAACGTGTCGAGCACTGACACAGCTTAGGGCCGGCTCCAGCGGCGCGCCGCCTCGCCTAATTGAGTGTCCGAGAAAGGAAAAACGATTAGCATTGAGAGCAACGAGCTGAGACAGGCGACCCAAGGGCTCCAGTTGGCGCCTCGCAGTGGCCTGAATACTTTTGCTCGAGCGTTTTTGGGCAGCTTTTTCGAGCAACAGAGAGAGAGAGACAAAAACATTAGCCCATTGGAGAGCTTAATCTTTGAGCACTTGATGCTCACAATTTGGAGCTGGCAACTCGGAGTTTGCGAGTGGAAAATCGCGACTTGATGCTCGCAACCTGATGCTTTATGGCTCTCCGAGCGGCCAGTGCTGCACGGCGCCTGCGGTGTCGTGCGGCGGCCAGTCTGCAACTGTCCAAGTCGTGTGGGACGATGGAGCGACCACTGTCTTGCCGAGGCTGCTGGGCTGCAAGAGGGCCAAGCTAAGGGCTAGAAGAAGAGAGAGAGAGAGACTATCTGAGAGCAACTGAGACTAACCAACTTGCACAATCCAAACGCTCATGCTCACACTCACAAACACAGATTCAGAATCGACAACACGGATCACATTTTTGACGTTAACAAAAAGCCCAACGATCACGACCAGGTGGACCTGGTCTGCCCGCAGCAAGTGTCTAGCTCGCCGGGCTCGGAGGGCGCACTCAACAGGAGCAGCAGCAGCAGCAACGCGCAGCCGGCCGACCATTCGGAGCGCTACGTCATCTACAGCGTAAGTTCAGCTAATTTCGCTCGCCTCTTTTTGCAATTTTCCCAATTTTCGGCCCATTCTCTTCCACTTTCCGGCTCGCCGGCGGGCCAAAAAGAGCGCTCAAAAGGAAGCTTAGAAGCGCCAAAAAGTGCCAGGAAAGTGCCGCACCAAGTCTGCGGCACCCTCTTGGCACCTGCGCGCTTGTAAGCCCCAAACAATGGCCCATTTGGCGCCCCCGAACGGCGCCTCTTTCACTTCTGGCGCTCGTCTTGCGGACGCTTAGGGTGCGAATTAAAATTGGAATTCAAATTTAAACTCGCCGCCCGTGGTGCCCGATGGGCGCCGCTTGATGCCGGCCGGACGTGCTGGGCGCCCAGTAAGACGAGGCGGCGGAGAGAAACTGGGGCCGGCAAATGAGTGGCGGCCACAAATTGACTCACACGCCCTGGGGATTAGGACAAACTGTTTGGGCTGAGGCGCCTTTCTCGTTGGGGCTATTCTCATATTGTTTTCATTTTGAGCCACCCTTCGAAATGAGAGCCAAAAGTCGGCCAGAGCCTCCCAGTTGGCGCTCGACAAACAACTCCACGGGCGCCCTCCAGCTCTTCCCAAGGCTAGTCTCGCGCCCCTTCATCTTGGCCGCCTTTGTTGATGCTTTACTCATGCCCGCATTCGACACGCCCAGCCTGCGACCGCGCGGCCAGCGGCCCGCGCGCCGAATTCGCCCCCGTTCGCGGCGACGAGCAGCGAACCCGCGGCCACGCCCACCCGCTGGGAGCTCGGCGCGTCGGGCGGGCAGCGCGCGGCATGACTTTGGAAGGGCAAAAGTGATCAAATTTTAGTCTAGAACTGGACTCGATTGCGGCGGCACGATCTCGACGCCGCCCGTCTCGCCGTGTGGCCGTCCAGCGAGCTCGCCGCCGCCGCCACCCGCCCGCCAGGCCGTCTCGGTGGCCAGATAATCGATTAATGCACTTGCAGCCGACTCAATTAAACAAGCTGGCGCCACTCTCGAGCAGACACTAACCCGCAGCCGCCTCCAATCATTATCGACACCAACCTTCACTTGGCTCCTCTGGCTCGCCCGTGCAACCGTCTCGAATGCACTCCGCTGTTCTGGAATCAAATCGAATCAAATCAACTCGACTCGACTCAACTCAAATCAAATCACTTCCCCTCACTTCACTCGCGCTCACTTCACCCCAACTGGACTGGACTCGCGACCTGCGCTTGCAAATAATCGCAACCTGGCCAACACGTCGCCTCCAAACGGACCTAATCGAAAATGGGAAAACAAAACTGGCCCAATAATTGGCTCGTTCGCCTCTTCCACTGTTGCTTCTGGTCGCCTTTCCGACACTTCTCATGTTCTCTCTCTCTCGTTCAATTGGCGCCCAATCGACCAATCGAAAATGCCTAACGCTCAACAACAGGTGTCCAAGGAAGAGTACGACACTTGCCGGCTGAACGCGGCCAATGGGCAGCCGCCGGCTCGCGTGGTGGCCCTTTGCGATCAGCCGCCGCCGGGCAAACCGCAACGACCCCCATTCACTGTCACCTTTCGCTCCTTCACGCCGCAGCCCAATGGGCTGGAGTTCAAAGCCGGCCAGGACTACTACTTTATAACCGCCCTCATTGGCCACCAGCTGGAGCCCAGCAAGCGCTTTAGTCCGTGTCGCGAGCTCAACATGAAGGTGATCTTCAAGGTGTGTTGCAAGAACCAGCAGCCGGGCGGCCAGACGGGCTCGCAACTGCAATCCCAATCACCATCACAATCACAAGCTCAACAGCAGCAGCAACAACTGGCCAGAGTGAGACTCCAACAACAACAACAACAACAGCAGCAGCAGCAGCAGCAGGCCCCGCAAAGCCTGCCGGGCCCCAGCCGCAGACCCGCCTACCCGGCAAATGCGGGCCAGCCCGGCTCTGTGATCACGCTGCGGCCCTCGCTGGTGGTGCCGCAGGAGCCCGAGTCGGGCAGGAAGCAGGAGCAGCCGGGTGCCGGCCAGCAGCCGCAACCCATCACGGTGCTGCCCATCGAGGTGCTGCAGCCCGCCGGCGGGACTGACTCAGACCAGGACACGCCCCCGTCGAGTTCGACGGCCGCGCCGCCCGCGCCCAACGGCGACAACGAGCGCAACGACATAGTGCAGAACGAACAGCCGGGCCAGGGGCCTGCGGGCCCGTTCGGTCGCGCGTCCATCGGCAGTGCGGGAGCGGGGGCGGGGCTTGGGTTCGGCGCGCAGGGGACGCGCGCGGCGGCCCGCCCGGCCGCGCCCTCCTTCCTCCCGTTCGACCCGCGGGCCGCGCCCGAGGTGCTGCGCGCAGACTACGGGCGCTGGGCGCCCACGCCCCTCCCGCCACGCCTCACCGCTGCGGCGGGCCCGGCGGCGCTCGGCCGCCCGCAGCCAAACAATAACAATAACAATAACAACAACAACAATCTCTTCGCCCAGCCCCAGACGCCGGCCTTCTCGCCGGCCGCCCAGGCCAACGAGCCCGCCCCCTGGCGCCTGCCGCCCCTGCCGCGTCCACCTCTCCAGCGCCAGGCCCTGTCGGCGGAACAAGTGGCCGCCAGTGGCGCCGGCCCGCAACAGCCGCGCACTCTGGCCGGCCAGGGCGCCCAATCGCGCATCAGCCTCTACCCTCATGCTGTGTGGTCGACGTGTAAGTATTTGCCCAAATCTGCACCCTTCTTTTCGAGCTTCCCTTCCGAGCTTCCCTTTCGAGCTTCTCCCCTCGAAGTTATCCTGCGCAGCTCGCTCATTTGTGTCCGTAATTGATTCTCCGACTCATTCGGAGCAGCTCCCGCAAGCTCGTCCACATTGCCATTCTTCGTCGTCTGCTGGAAGAAAGCTAAGACCTTTTCCTTTCTGGCAACCATTTCGAAACCAGAGCCACTCTCTGGCCGTCCAACTGGAGCGAGTGGGCGAGAGCTGAGTCGAGCTGAGCTGAGCTGAGCTTCTCTTAAAGCGCCAAAAGTTGGCATTCTTCCTCGCTCTTTTCATTATTATTATCCATCTTTGCGCCCATTTTTTCCCACTTCTCCAAGGCAAACTTCGGCCCATTTGGTCTGGCCTGCATTCAGCCCAAATGCAAGCCCAACTTTGGCAAACATGTGGGCGTTTTCCGCCCTTCTGGCTCCATCCTTCTGCCTTCGCTAAGGCGCCGCCCAAGCTTAGCCGCGGCCGCTCGTTGCCGCTCGGCTGGCGACGAATGGCGACCAATCTGAAAATCGATTCCGCTTTCCATTTGCCACTCGGCGAGCTGCCAATAAAAAGGAGCCCCCAAGCAAAGGAGCAATGAGGAGGCGCAGCTCGCAAGCGCCAAAAGTGGAGCCCAAATTCGGCCCACACACACTCTCTGGGCGGCCAGTTTGCGCTTGTCGTCGCCCAACTCGCAGCCCAAGTGGCCCAACGGCCAAGCAAACCGGCCCCAAAGCGGAAGGGCCAGATTGGGCGCCCAGTTGAGTGCTCAATCAAACTAATTGCCGAGCGGCGGCGCGTCGGACGGACGGGTGGCAGTGGCATTTGCATGGCACTGGGCCGGGCCGGGCGCTCAGGTGCGGCTTTTATTATCTCTTCCGGTCGGCGAGCCGCGGCGGAGTGTCTGCGGCGGAGTGTGTGTGCGCCCGAAAGAGTTGAGAGCCCGAGTGGAATTAATTTGGCCCGCTCGGGCAAGTCTCCGGGCGGAATATATTAGCCGTTGGGCGAATGGGCCAACTGGCGGCACAAATCAAGCGGCGACCGAGAGGCAGACTTGCCGCCGGGCGCGCCAAGCAATCAGAACGAGCGAGAGGCAGAGAGAGAGAGAGACACTTGGAAAGGATCCGGGCCGGAAGTGGGTGGACTGGAAGCGAACGGTTGTAAATTGAAACTGGAGTTTAGATTTTATCTGGCCGCTAGCTTAGATTTGGCCGCTTGGGGAGTGGCTGCCTGATTTGGGAGCGTGCGTCTGGGGGCCGCGCTGTGCCGCGCATGCTGCCGCCGGGCCGCACCTAGTTGGTAGCGCGCGCGGCACGGTGCTGCCTGCAGACGGGCGAACAAATTGGCGACAACGCGCCGCAAACCTGCACAGTCTCTGGCCATAGACACTCTCTGGCCATTGGCAGTCTGCGGCCACAGTCTCTCTTGCCATAGACACTCTCTACTGGAGCCGCACACAGTCACACAGTCTGCATATTGGCCCCGTCCGATGGCACTTCTTTATTTATGGTTATTATTATTCGCCAAACGGCGGCCAGAGAAAGCGAGAAGCCACTTCCGAATGGGCGCCCCCAACTCGCCTGTTGTGTTTGGCCGGCGCAAACGCTCTGGGGCGCTTTGTTTGCTCTCTCGGCTGGCATTTTTTGGCCGCCCTCCCGCTGCCTGCCCATCGTTGCGCCTTCCAGTGCCCCTCCACGTTGGAGCCCAGCGAGCGGCGCCCATTTGGCTCCCAGCGGCGCCCACTTGCTGCCGCCAGTCGTCCCACTGGCTGGCAGAGTAAACACGCCGCTCCTTACCAGCCGCTCGCCGCCGCTTAGCTCGGCCCCAGCTGGAAGGGAGCCCAAAGTGGTGCTGCCCTCCATTTGGGCCGCCAGAGACGCTTGCAGGCGGGCGAGCGTGAGTCACACTCGGCGCGCCGGATGTTGACACACACGGCCGGCTGCAGTTGGCCCACTCGCATGGGCTGGCCAAAGGGAGCCCCCAGCTCCCTTTCACTTGTCATCGGGCGGCAGTGGGCCGGCGCGCCACAGTTCCTCTGCGGCGGATCAATCAAATTGAGCGACCGGCCGCCCGCTCGGACGCGCCCGATAAGCATCTGGAGCGCCGAGTCTGCGCCTGGCCATGTCTCGCCGGCGAGCTTGGCGCCCTCCCTCTCCTCTGGCTCGCTTTCCGTGAGCTTTCCGTGAGCTCTCTGTGAGCTTTTCCTCCCTTTTCTGCACACTTCCCCTCCGCTTTGCCTCTACTTTTCGCCCACTTTCGGCCCACAAAAGAGCCCTAATCTCATCAAATTTCCCGGCCCACGTCTCTGGCCGTTTGGGCGAGCCGCAAAGCCGCGGGCCTCCACCGGCGCCCACTGGAAGCCCCACAAGCTCGCCCTAAGAGCCGGGAGCTGGCCACAGGCGAGCTCTGCGGGCGGGCGGAAGTTGCACCGAGACACACACTGTACTCTCTGCACACCATACTCTCTGCACACCATACTCTCTCTACACACTATGCTCTCTCTACACACAGTCTCTAACCACCGCCACCTGTCTCTCTCTCTGCTTCCAACCTCCACCTCACAACAACCAACCGACAACAATCCTCGCCGAAACTGGATCCCCGCTGGCTGGCAATTGGCTCACACACAAATGGCAACTCGCCCGCCGTCTGGCCACACACAAACGCTACCGGAACCAAATGAAATTCGTCCAATTTGCCTCATCCAATTTCTCCATACACACAATTTCTATACACAAATATACACACAAACAGACGACCAACAACAGTCGCCCGCCCCACAGGCCAGAGATCTGATCACTGTGCAGGAACAACAGCAGCAAGCCGCCAACGCCACACCTCAAGGGGCCCCGCCCACCTTCGCGCTCACCCTCCTGGTTCCGCTCTTCGTGCTGGCCGTCCTGCTGGCGCTCGGCCTCGAGCGGCGACTCAGGTGAGCTGAGCAGGCCGGAAGTGGATTGGGGGCGCCCCTGGAGAGCGCGCAGTTGTTGTTGTTGTTGTTATGACTATCATGCTTCGGGCTGCCTTCTGGGGGCGACCACTGTCTCCGGAGGGGCCCGATTGTTTGGACCAAATGTGATACTGATCAACCTAAGCTCGAGGGGTGAGATTTGGCAACTGCGCAGAAGCAGAGCACAGCAAAAAAAGGAGCTGCAAGGGAGGTCCCATGGACTGTCTTTGGAGCAATCTGGAGGTTAAAAAGAGGCCAAGTCTGCGCCAAATTGGAGCAAAAGAGAGAGAGAGAGAAAGAGAAGCACTTATTTAACTATTCTGCCCAATTGGACCTTTTAACGAGCGCAAACTAACTCAACTGTGATACCAAATAGAGACTTATAATTATTAGTATTATTATTATTATTATTAGCAGTATTATTGTCATTGTATAACGTGGACTTGCTGCTCTCAGTTGCGCCCAGTTGGACTCGCTCAAAGCAAATGGGCGCCCATTTGGCACTCATGAGACTGCCAAATGCACTGTGTAACAGAGGTGCGTTTAATTGCACGCGCTAATTAAAAGACGTCGGCGATTATTCATAAAAGAGCCTCAGGTCGAGAAGCTGGAAGGAGCAGAGACTGTTAAACAATGGCCCACAGCAATGCACAGGCAAACACACTCACACACAAGGGCCACTTCGCGGGCCCAACCAGAGCAATTTAGGCGCACAATCAAATGGAGCCAACCTTTTTCCCATACCTTTTTCCAATAAACGGCCACAATTGGAAGCCAACCTCCACTGGCGGCTGGCCTCCAATGGTCATGATAATAAATTCCACTGCCTCCCCGCCTAGAATCGACTCTAATCGAGCTCCCGATTGGAGTTCGAATTTAAATTCAATTTAAACTTCTGAAATTCTGAACTTCTAACTTCCTCGATCGGACAAAGTTTGCTCCAAACTCGGTTGGCATTCTCACTGGCGAGCATATTTTACTCTCGCAAACGAGCATTTCATCTTCCTCCCATGCACAAGTTTGCAACTTTTTCCAAAATCTAATTACGACCGTTTGTTTGTCTGGCCCCAAAGTTTGCTCCCCTCTTTGCAGTGGTGCAAAATCCATCAATACCAGCCAGCAGGCCGCCCCAAACTTTGCACCTCCACGGCACACCCGCAACTTTCGGGCGGGCCCGCAAGCGGGAGGTGGGCGTGTCTGTCGGGCGCGTTCACTTTCTGCAGCCCGAAGCGGGCGAGCGACGTGCGGCGTCGCTCGCGCAGACCCGACGCGTGCGCTCCGGCAGACTGTTACCCAGTGCGCGCGGCAATGGGGCCGCCGGGCGACAAAGTGGCAACAAGCGAACACGGGTAGGCAATTGGGGCCAATTTTGCGGCTCGTTTCGCGCACTGTGGCCCCCGTGTGTCGCCTGAACAAGGCGGCAGTTAATCATTGATGGATGGAGACGGTGCAGTGGGACTAGTTTGAGCTGGTGTGCGGCTGGTGTGAGGGACTAGCCCTAGTGTAGGGCTGGGAGTGCGTTGCACTAGGATGAAGTCTGCGAGCGGCGCGCAACTCTGAGGAGGAAAACGGGGGCCATGCAACAGGGCTGAGGGCTGAGGATAGTCCTCCGCTAAGGCTAGTCAGCCAGTCAGCCAGTCGGCCGGTCGGCGTGTTGGGAGGCGGCGCAGGAGGGAGCGAAATGAGCAACAAGAGGCGGCAGAAGGACACGAGAAACACGAGAGTGGCGGGCGAACAAGAAACAAAACAAGACGAATGACAGAAGCAGGAGGAAGAAGTAACACATCGGGCAAGCTTTGGGGGGCAGCTCGAGCAGATTAGCCGCTCGTTAGGCGTCGGAATGTGCTCGTGGACTAGTGTCTAGCTGGAATGGTTCTCGTGCCTTTCGATTGCGGGCTGCTTTTCGGGGCCGCGAGTTGCGACTTTTGACTTGCAGACTTGCAGTCCTTAGGCTTCCTCTGCTGGCCAGAGGTTAGCTTTGGGGCTTGCTTAGAAATTGGGCGAGATTGCGGGCGAAAAGGTTGGCCAAATGTTCAATTGAATTTCCTGCCCTCTTTGGAGCCGCAATGAGAACGAGCACGAGCATGGAGCGCGCCATGCAAATGGGCCCGCGCGGCTAAGCTCCGGCGGCCACTCCTGCGCCTCTCTCTCTCTCTCTCTCTCTCTTGCGTGCTCCCCCCTGGGCTCTACATGCATCTATTCGCATTCAAATGCAACGCAGGCCGCCAACTCCACGGGAGGCCGACGGGCATATTTGTCTTGCTTTAAGGCGCAACACGTCCGCCTGTGGCGCCTCCTTCGCGCCAAAGCCAGTCCCAAATGCACTGCCAAAGCCAGTCCCAAAGGCAACTCTCCAATGTGGCCTCCAGTGGGAACAGGGCCGGCCACTGGATTTGGCGCTGGCGGGGCGTCCCCGCTCGGCCTGTTGCTTTTGGTGTCTGCGGGCCGTTTGCCGCCCTCTGGCCTTCTGCTGGTGTGAATTTGCAGCTGACAAAAGGGCCACTTCGAGTTGCCACCTCCGAGCCACGCAGCACTGGACTGCGTCGGGCAAATCGGGCCAATTCCACCCGCAAATCGGCCCGTGACTTTGCAAACACCTCCAGCTGCCGGCCGGCCGCCACTCGACCGGCCGCCTCTCGACGGAGCTCGCTTTAGACTGGCCCGCGCGCCTCCAGACTCGAGCAAGGGCCGGAGATTGCAATCAGATCGATCGGCGGCCAGAGAGACAAGGTGGACTGGCTTGTTGGCCGCCAATCGAGGCCAATTGGGGCCAATTTCGGGGCCAAATGTCATACTGCACGCACTTGGCAGGCGTGTCGCGCGCTGCTCACTGTGTGCGGCGGCACTAGACACTGTGTTTCGGGCGGCAGAAATAAACAGTGTTTCGGGGGCCGCGCAGCGCACGGCACAGAGCAGGCCGCAGACTTTGCAATGGGGATCTTCCTATGGGAATTGTGCACTGTTTTACGCAGTGCAGTGCAGCGGCCAATGCAGAAAAGCCGCACGTGGGCAATAGAAACCCAATGGAAACAATGGGCGGCCATTGGAAAGCTGTAGCAACTGTAACAACTGTAACAACTGCAGCAACTGTGCAGCTCTGCCTCAAGCTCTTCAGATGCAGACTGTGGCTGCAGGAGAGCCGCAGGAGAGTTCTGGAAGCGGCGATTCGAGGCTAAATAATCCAAAATTTGGATTATTCCAAATTTGCCTCTTCGCGCCGCATCGAGCGGAAAGTGGCTCGTGAGCAGTGCAAGTCCAATCATGGACGAGGAATCGTGGCAGACAAGCTTTCCCGTGCAGTTTGGGGCAGAGAAAGTGGGCGCTCGAAGCTGAAGGAGCTCAATACTTGCGACTAATGAGCGTCTAATGGGCCGAGGTGAGCGCAGGAACAGTGTTCGGCCAGATTGGAGGATCACGCGCCCACTTCGTTCGAGGCTATTCAATTATTTGGGGGCCACTTTCGGTTGCTGGCTTTTGGTTTGGCGTGAAATTAGCTCCTCGAGA
>Ga0058701_10000223_pt1 | contig 45946 bp, 42 predicted proteins | sample AgamicOrMae_FD_97039 | JGI IMG/M metagenome (GOLD analysis project Ga0058701, IMG submission 97039) | Agave microbial communities from Guanajuato, Mexico - Or.Ma.e | ecosystem: Host-associated > Plants > Phyllosphere > Phylloplane/Leaf | place: Guanajuato, Mexico | collected 2012-06-04
AGAGAGAGAGAGAGAGAGAGAGAGTAACAGTCTCAGCTGGCTGCCTGCTTTTTGGGGCAACTATCAATTGAAATTTGTTGCCCCTCGGCAGCCAAGCGGAGCGTTACGGCGAGACTCTCCAGGCCGAGAGCCAGCCGGGCCAGCAGAGCGGCGCCGTGACCGGCCACCTTTGGCCAGATTGTCCGAGCAGTCGGCCGGCGGCGAGTTGGCTGTGCAGGAATGCAAATGGGCCCGCCGGCCAGCGAGGGTCTGGCCTCGGACTGGAGACAGAGATCGGGCCGTGTGGCGAGTCGCTAGCTTGAAGTCGCCCGCTTGGAGTCGCCCGTTTGGTCTCGCCAGTTTGGAGTGGCCCCGATTGGATTGTGGCCATGCCCACAGGGCCACAGGCCCGCGAGGGGGCGGCCGTGCGAGAGGGCCAGTTGACTTTTGGCCCCGTGGTGTGGGCCCGTTTGCGCCGCTTGGTGTGGGCCGCAAGCTGTCACCTTGCGGAGACGATAATGTTGCGCCGAGTATCGAGTGGAAAAGGGTGCCACTGTTCACTTGGGCTGAGGCAGAGGCTTGGGCTGAGGCTGAGGCTGAGGGCATTTTGCTGGAGGGGCGCGCCCAAGTGCAGGCTGCACTTGGGGGCCCGCAGACTGCAGGCTGCAGACTGCAGTGCGGCCGTGCGTTTGTGCTGCGCTCGCGGATGCGGACAAGGAGCGCCCCGCAGACTGTCTGCGGGCGGTGCGCGCCGCCACTCTCGCATGCACTCTCGCCTCCCAGTTGCCCTCTTGCCCTCTTGCCGCCTCCGCCGCCGCCGAGCCCCCTCCGCCCGGGCCCCAGACTGCGGCCCCTCAAGACGCCGGGCGCAAAAGTTGCGCCTACAGCTCGCAGCTCGCAGCCTCCAGCCTCCAGCCCCGGCGGCCCAACACAATGCGGGCCACTCCGAGGGGCGCGCCAATACGTGTCAATAGTGGTGGAACCAATTTGCATCAAAAGTAGTGGCTTATTCTATTTGGGATACCATTCAATCGCAGCCCAGGCCAAGCCGCACGGGCCAGCCACCGGCATCCAGCCGAGCGGGCGCCTCCAGCGCCAGGCAGCTTCCTTCCTGTGGGCCGAGCTCGCCGGCGGCCCCGAACACTTGCGCCCGGCTCTCGCGAGCCCAATTGGGGCCAACTGGGCGCCTTTCTCGGCGCGGCTGGCTGCCTAGCCGCCTAGCTGGCTGCCTAGCCGCCTTGCTGGCCAGCGCCTCGACTGCGGCCGCCCGCCAACTCTGGCGCCCATTTGGGGGCCCAATTGGGAGCGGGCCGGGCGCCGCGCCGCCCAATTGGAGCGGGCGGCCAGATTGGCGGCTGGGCTAAGGGTCGGCCAAATAGAGTGGAAGGCGGCCCGCAGAGACGCCCGCGAGCAAGCCAGCGGGGCCCAGGCTCAGTGGGGCCAACTTTTTGGCCCCTCCAGGCCACAAATTACACAGGCTGGGGGGCGGGCGGGCAAAAATGCGGCCCGTCAAGCGGCCAAAGTCATTGCACGATGACGACTAACTTATAAGAACAAGCGAGATAAATGAGAGCCGCCCGTGTTCTTGTTGAGTTGCCGTTTTGCTCTCTCGCTGGCTTTCTTGCCTCCTTGCTGCCTTCTGGCCGCCTCAGCCTCATGGCGCCTTCTCGCGGGCCGCGCTCGCCTGCTGGCCGGCCGCCTCTTGCTGCTTGCTGCGTGCTGCTTGCTCTGCGCTGCTTGCTCTGCGCGCTCTGCCTGCAGTTCTGCGCCCAGTTGCCGCAGACTAGCCCTGCTCCTGTCAGGCGCGCGCTGCCACAGCGCCGCCTGCCAACTGCGGCCGCCCTCAACCGTGTCTCCTTCGCCGTCTCGCCCGCCAAGACGCCCGCCGAGACGCTCGCCAAGACGCCCGCCGAGACGCTCGCCAAGACGCCAGCCAAGACGCTCAGCCGCCCGCCCCCTCGCGCCCGGCCAGACGGTGGCCGCCGCGACTCAGCCGGCAGCTTTTTGCCCCGCGCCGTCGTTAGTCGCCGCCGGCCGGGCCTTGTCTTTGTGTCCGGGAGCTCATCGGCGGGCGCCGAGCGAGGGGCGCGCGCGTCCAAGCGCGAGCTCGCCGCTCTCCTGGCCCCGCGTCTAGTCTCTAGCCTCTAGTCTCTAGTCTCTAGTCTCTAGTCTCTAGTCTCTAGTCTTCAGCCTCTAGTCTCTAGCCTCTGGCTGCTCCTAAGAACAACTCGCCCTTTCTTCTGGCCCCAAAAGAACACTGGCGGCCGAAAGAAGTTGGCCCCCGAGCGGAATTCGCCGGGCCAGCCGTCGCGCTGGCCCGGCCAGCAAGACGATCAGACAGAAAAATCTGTTTCTCTTGGCCATTAAAGCGAAACGAACTAGTTGCGGCGCCCTTCCGCCGCCGCCGCCGCCTCCTCGGGGCCCAACTTCATCATCGGGGCGGCCGCTCGGCTCGCGGGGGCGCTCAGCAGCGCCCGAGAGGAGCCCAAGAGGAGCCCGGAGGCGCCCCCAAGCAGCCCGCTCGGAAGGGGGCCTTTTTTTGGCCGGCTAGCGGCTGGCGCGCGCGGCCGGCCGCCCGGCTGCAGACAGACCGGTGCCGCGCTTGGTTTGCGGGCCGAAATGTGCGGCGCGCACCGCGCTGTCCGCAGCCGCCCTGCCAAATTGCACACTGTGTGCAGAGCGCAGAGTGTGCACTGCACACTACGCTCTATGCACTACGCTCTATGCACTGTGCAGCAAGCCGGCCCCAAAGGAGAGAGCTGGACGGGCTCAAAAGTGACTCCTTCGGCCGATATGGAGCGCCGTCCGGCGGCGAGCTGGCGAGCAGAGGGCCCAGGCTAAGGGCTGGCCGCAGTGTGGGCCCAGCTCGTGCTTTTGCAGCGCGCTGGGCGCCACGATAAATCAGTCTCCATGAATGAGTGGTGGATTTTGCGCCCGGCGCGCCCACTTGCCGCGCGGCCGCACTTCCTGCTGGCCTTTATGATGGTCTTCTTGTTTTTGTCCCAAACACTTGGCGTCATTTTCTCCCTCCCATCTGGGCGGCCCAGATTGGTAGCAATTTCCAGCGCCGCCGCCGCCGCCGCAGGAACCTTCTGGGGGCGCCCCACGGGCGGCCGGTGCTTAGGCGCGCCGCTGCCCCCGCCTCTGCCTCTTCCTCTCTCGCTCTGCTTCCGTCTGGGCGGCCAGCGAGGGCGCGCGTGGCCAGCTTGCGGCCGGCGGGCGCCAGCGGGCACCAATGGGGCGCCGCTAATGCTTTGGCGGGCGCGCCTTGGCCGCCTTGGGGCGCCTTGAATGGGCGGCCGGCGCGCCCTTAGGGCCGGCCGGCGCTTAACAAATAGTCGGCCGCGCGCTGGCGGGGGGCCGTCTGCGTGGGGCGCGCACAGTGGCCGCTGCAACTTGAGCGCCGCTTCGTCTCTCGCGCGCCCTAATCGCGCCTCCCAAGGAGCGCCCCTCCGCCGCCGCGCTGCCAAGCGAGCGAGCGAGCAAAGCGGCCAAGCTAGTCAGCCAGCCAGCCAGCCAGCCAGCCAGCTAGCTAGCTAGCTTGCGAGTCCAAGAGCCCAACAGCAAGCCCAACAGCAAGCTAGCCAGCCCCACAGCTAGTCCCTCCCCCTTTTGGGCGAGTCGGGCGCTGCGGGAGGGCGTGGCTACTTTGTTGTTGTCTGGCCAATGAGCGAGCGGGGGGGCTTTTCTGCGCAATTTCCACTCAATGGTGCCAACGAGCGCTCATTTGTGCGCCCGCTTGCATCAGACCGCAGGCCGTCTGGGACTGGGACTTCGGTGTTGGCCCTCGAGAGAGAGAGAGAGAGAGTGCCACTGGCGGCCAGCTAGCTCGCCGAGGGGGAGCCTGAGACTGGCGCAGGGGCAGCTCGGGCGCACCGGCAAGCAGGCGGCGCCAAGTGGCCAAGTGGCCGGCCGGGGCGCTGCTTATCTCGGGCCCGCGACCGGGCCTCTCGGGGGGCCGCGCGGGCAGCCGGAAGGGAGCGGCGGCGGCGGCGGCGAGTCGATAAGAGGGGGCTGGCGGCGGCGAATTGGGAGGCGCCGCCGTGTTGCCTCATCAACGTGTCCAATGAGCCGCCCCGTTTCCGCAATCTCCTCGCGCAGTGAGTGGGCGCGCTGGCTGCACTGGGCGCGTGCATTGGGCGCCCGCAGTGAGTGGGTGCAGTGAGCGCACAACAAGCACGCGTCTGCCGCACACAGACACTGGGCGGCCGCGCAGAGTGCTGCCCGCACACTAAAGCGCACACTAAAGCGCGGACTTGCAGCGCACACTGAGAGGCCCTCCTCTGACAGCAGCGCCCAATGCTCATCTCCTTGGCCCCGCCTTGGCCGCCCCCTCGGCTGGCCAGCCGCCGGCCGCACACAACAAAGGGCCGCATCGGCCGCCCAGCAGCAGCCCGCCCGCGAGCTCCAGCGGCCCGAGCACACAAACTGGCCGCCAGCCAGCGCCAGAAATCCATTTGAGCCGTTTCAGCCGGCCCCCTTTGAGTCCTCGAGCGGAATGCCCTAATCTAGAGAGAAAAGTCTAATCTATTTGGCGGCCCTGCTCGCGGTTGCATTCTGCTCAGGCCGCCCTCACTGGCCAAGACGCCGCCAGTTGGGCCAACTGGCCCCCACTGGCTCCAACTTGGTCCAACTGGCTCCAACTGGCCGGCGAGCGGCGGCGGCGACGTGCGCCCCTCGCGCGCCCCCCAAACACTTGTCTCGGGCAACATCTTTTTATAGGTTGATATTGGCCTGCTTTAGAGCGGCCTCGACCTGGCCAAGCGTTGGCTGCATCTGATAGCGCACCGCCGGGCCAGCGGGACCGCAGCTCAGCTCTGGCCGCCCGGTGGGCGTGTGCATGCCGATTAACTCTGACCGCCGGCCTGTTTGTCCGACTCTTGTCGGGCGGCGGACAAGACAAAGCTGGCCACTAGTGTGTGCCTTAAGTCGCCTTCGGGCTGGAAATAATGAAACATTTGGCCGCTGCAGGGGCGCCGCAGACAGTCTGCAGGTTGCGCGGACTGTCTGCGGCGCGCTGGCCACTGCGCGCGGCTGCAGCCTGCTCCGTGCCCTAAGCACTGGGCGGCAGCAGCGCGCTGAGCAGTGAGCAGCACACAGCACACAGTGAGCGGTGAACGCGCACTGTGCGCTCCGTGCCCAAGCACAGGGCACGGAGCAGGCTGCAGCCGCGCGCTCTTGCCCGCCGCACACCTGCCCCCGGCGACAGGCGCCCCCATGTGTCCGGCGCGGCTGATTGATTGATCTATTGACTTGGCCGGCGTTCGGGGCGCCGCTCGGACACTCGCCGCTGGCCGCAGACTGTCCGCGGCCGCCAAGTGGGGGGGCTCCCAAGCCGAAGGGTCGGCTTCCAGGCCGAGGCGACGGGCTGGCCAGAGGTGAGCGGGCTTGTTTGTTGTCGTCATATTTTGCTCAAGTGCTTGTCGCCCCTCGCCCCTCGCCCTCGCCGCACACTTGGCTGCGTGTTTGAGCGCGCCGGCCACCACGACGGCGGCCAATCCACTTGACACGCGCCCCCCTCCCCCTGGCCCATTTGGGCGCATTTGTGTGCACCGCCGGCGCCCATTAGACGGCGCGTGCAGGCTGGGCTCCCCCCAGCTCCAAGTGGGCGCCCTCGGCGGCCGCGGCGCCCCAGTGAATCCAATTTGGCCAGCCCGGCGAGTGTCTGCAGAGAGCGAGCGGGCAAGGCGAGGGGCGAGAGGCGAAGTGCGCCTGGAGCAGTGCGCGCGCGGGCCAGTGCGCGCCAGTTGGCCAATTTCATTTGCCCCTTTTCACTTTGTTGCCGAGACATTAGGCGCCGCCAAGGGTGGGCGCGCGCGCGAAGCATGTCCACGATTTGTCGGCCCGCCGAGCCCGAGCGGCTCCAATCGGGCCCTGGCGAGCGGCGGGGGCGCAACGGGCCACTGGGCGCCCCCCTGGACCCCGCTGGTGGACGCGCCACTTTGGGCCCCACTGGCCAAGAGTTGGCCGATCGTGTGCGTGTGTGACCAGCGAGTCGTGTACATGAGACATCAAATGTTGCTCGGGCGCGGCCAAGTTGGATTTGAGCAAAAGCAGACTTGAGCAAGCGGCCGGCCGGGCATCAATTCTTCATTTTCATTCCAGCGCTGGAGGCTGCTCCGTGCCGCGCGCACTGCGCCGCCCAACCTAGTCTAGTGCAGTGTGCGAGCGGCGAACACTGCACTGGGCCGCTCGCACACTGCACACTGCACTGTGCGCCCATTGGCCACTGCAGTGCGCGCTCACCACTGGGCATTGGTCTGCCTGCAGCTCCGCGCGCGCGGCCAGTGTGCAGCCAGCCGCGAGCTCGCCCGCCCACAGGCGCCCCCTTCTTGAGTGGCCGCCGCTTTTTCGCCCCCCCCCCTTCTTCTGGCCGCCGCTAACTAGCGGAAGGGTAAACACATTAGAAGGGCGCACAACAAGCCCCCCCCTCGCTCCCACTTGGCCAGCCGCACGCACACAAACAACCAGCGCCCAGTGTACGGGCGCCGCCGGGGCCCCTTCCTCTTCCTCCTCCTACTCCTCCAATTGTCTGCACGGCGCTGCTCGTTTGGCCGCTGCTTGCTCGGCACTTCTCGCAGGCGAAGTGAGCCCGCGCTTGGCGCTTAGCTCTGGCTGGGCCTCGCGAGAAACACAATCTAGGTCACGTTCGCGCAACGAGCCCCAAATGAACAAGGGCGCAAAATGAGCCACATTTGCAACTGCAAGTGCCAGCGGCCAGCTTGGCGGCCTTGCTCCCACTCGACACACGCCCCAGAGTGTCTCCGGCCGGCCGCTGGACAGGCGCACGGCAGACAGTCTCTGGCCTAGGCGCCCACAGAGCCCCGAGGAGCATCACACACTGGGGCGCTCAAAAACAATTGCGCTCGCATGTTTCATATTTTCGCTCGCCCCAAGCTCGCCTGGAAGGCCGCCAAGTGAAGGAGGCCGCCGTGGGGCGCTTGTGGGCTGAGCATTAGCGGCGGCAAGCTCATTTGTCTGGGCGAGAAGTGTTTTTTGGCCGCTCGTGCGGCGCGTGTCTGCCGCAGACTGTGTGCACTGTGCACGCAGACTGCAGACTGTATGGTGCACTGTGCAGCGTGCGACAAAAGTAAGATAATAATTTTAGGCAGCATTGCGCACAAATTTATCACCTTACTTTTGCCAGATAGTGCGCCCGCTACATGCTGTACGTTTGTTTGTTCGTGCAGCGCGCGCGTGCAGCCCACTGCACGCTGGCAACAGCCAAGCGCCAGCTCCCAAGGCCGCCCTCTGGCGCCCGAGCCGCCCGAGTGGCCCAATCAAACTGCGGCGCCGGCCGCACGCAAACAAAATCAATCAACACACTAACCACCCGGACCTCTTCCGCCCCCTCTGGATGCGCGCCCAACAGCCCTCAGCCGCGCCCCTCTCACGAGCGAGCCCCTAATCACAGCGCCCCCAACGCCGCCTGGCCACACCACACAGTCGCCCAGGCGGCCGCCGCCCGCCCCCACCGAGCCCCTGCAGGCCGGCGCCACGCCCCCCGTCTCCAGCCAATTTCCAGCTACGCGCCAGGCTCTCCACCGGCAGCTCGAGCACCACAGTGGCCCCGGAAGCAGTGCCGGCTCCCCGGCCGCCGCCAGCCCCGCTCCGCCGCAGCTCAGGCCCCACTGCAGCCCCGGGCGGCCGCCTCTGACGCCGGCCACATTTGGGTGCGATTTTTTGCAATTATCTGGCCTGCAGGCGAGCGCAGAGCCGCCCGCAGAGCCCAAATCGGCCGCCCAACCGAGCTCGTCGCCCCAAGATGCTCACTCGCCCTCTCAGCCTCAGCCTCAGCCTCGGGGCCCATTTGCGGCCTCCAAACTGGAAGTGCCTGGAAAAAGTATAGCCCACAATCAAGCGGAGGAGGCCGGAATTAGCGGCTGGTCGCCGGCTGGTCGCGCAACTGGTTCGACCTTCGCCAACCAGACGCTCGAGCTGGGCCCCCGCTCACTGTCCGCCGCCAAGCAGGCCGAGCCAATGGAGCATGCGACGAGGGGCCAGGAGCGGGGAGTGCAAATTAGGAGGCGCCAGGCCGGCTGGGCCGAGCTGGAGGAGCAGCGCCGGCGGGAAGGCGCCCCCTCGGCCTCCGCAGACTTGCGTGCAAGCGGCAGCAGTTTGAACGCGTCGCACACTGACGCGTCATACACTGGCGCGTCGTACGCGGGCGGCTCGCACGCTGGCGGCTCGCACACAACACTGGGCCTGCCGCAGAACAGCACCGGCTGGTCCGCACAGCACGGCCACTCGTACGCGCTCGCACAGTCGCACGCGCTCGCACAGCCCCTCGCGCTCACACAGTCCCAAGCGCAGGCCCAAACACAGTCCCAAACACAGTCCCAAGCTCAAGCTCAAGCCCAAACTCAAGCCCAAACTCAAGCCCTAACTCAAACTCAAACTCAAGCCCAAGCTCAAGCCCAGTCAAACTCCATGGCCCTGGGCTATGCGCAAGCTCAACGCCACAAACAGGAGGCCAAAAAGCTCAATGCACAACTGTGCAAAGACTTCTCGGTCGGCAGCCAGAACGAAAACGGGGGCGTCTTCACTTCGCCCGCCTTCCCAAACTTGTATCCAACCAACCTGGTCTGCACCAAAGTGATCGAAGGTGAGTGCCTGGCCGAGCTGCAAGAGAAAACCGCCCCAGACACTGTCTGGCCAAAAGTCTGCCCAAAACTTTCTCCCCAACGCTTTGCCCAATGGCGCCCCCCAAACGGCCCGCTGGCCGTTTCCACTTCCGGCGTCGTTTTCCATCCGCCGGCGCGCCTTTACGTTGCCGCCGGCAGTAGTCCATAGTGCATAGTCCATAGTCTAGAGTCTAGAGTGAAAAGTCCATAGTCTAGAGTGTAGACTACTAGAGACTGGAGAGTTGAGAGTGCGGACTGTGTGTGCCCACTCGGCGGCCACTCCGAAGAGCTGACCGATCCTTGGCCGCCTGGCTCATTCAGGCCAACGTGACAAACTTAAGCGACCACTTTGGGGCTCATTTCTAAATGATGTGCCCCTTTATTTGTCTATCCGGCTCGCTGGCGGGCCTGCAGACAGGCGGCTGAGCGCGAGTGGAAAAGCGAGTGCAAGTGCGAGCGCGAGTGGAGCTGAGCTGAGCAAACAAGAGTCTGTTTGCCTTTGGGAGCTGCTGCGAGCGGCAGGCCTCAGCTCCGCGCGCGCAAATGGGCCCACGCAGTTCGCTGGTCTGCGCTCTGCTCTGTGCGCGCTCCTCTGCCTGCGCCTCTGCACTGCCAGTCCCAGTCCCAGTCTCACTCGCGCTCTCGCTCGCACTTCCACAAGTCAGTCTCCGACGCAGCCAAACACACTCCTCCACCAAGACAAACAGCGCCCCCACTTCTGCCCATTCATATCGATTCAATCACTTCCGGCCACTCGCAGCGCCCAAATTTCTCTCCCCGGCGGCGCCCTTGAGTCTGCGATGCCGGCTCGGCTCGGCCGTGCGGGCGGAAAGAGCCACCACTTTGGTCTCTTTTCGGCGGAGACTTCGGTCCTTTCGGTCGGGCGCCGCTCGGGCGCCTCGGAAGCTGGCCGGCCGGGCGCGCAACATGATGAAAACTGAGCCATTCATTTGTCACTCATGGAAAACAAATCACTTTTGTCGCCCGACCGCCAGAGGCCAACTGGCGCCGGCCGAGGCGCGCCGCTCGAGCCGCGCAAACAGACACTCGCCCAAGGGCCAAACGGCGCCGCCAAGCTCGCCCAAAGCTCGCCAAAAGCTCGCCCAAAGCTTGCCGAAAGCTGCCCAGAAGCTGGCCAGACTCGCACGGGCAAGGCAGACGGCCGGACGCGGAAGTGGGCCGGCCAAGTCGGGCCAACTTTGTCTCGCTCGTGCGCGCCAGCGCGTCCAGCTCGCTGGCCCGTCCGCTCGGCTCGCCCAGCTTGCCGGCAAGCTCGCCAGCAAGCTCGCCAGCAAGCCTCGACTTCTCGCTTCAAACATGGAGCTCCATTAGGTGAGCATTAGGCTGCAGCAAATAGGGCGGCCTCTTTATTATGCTCTTAAAATGCCATCGCTCTCGGCGCTGATTCTGAAAAACGAGCCAGATTAATACAGTGGGCCGGGCGGGCGAGCAGTATTCTTTTCCCATTTGTTTGCCCACCATTGTCTCTCAGACTGTCTGTTTGTGTGTCTGTCTGTGTGTTGCGAGCTTGGCTTGGCCGAGACTGTGTGCGCTGCATTGGCGCTGCGCTGCTGCATTGCTGCATTGCCACTGTGCTGCACTGCCACTGTGCTGCACTGCACTGCTGCCGCACTGCAATGCTCTGCAGCCCTTAGGCTCTCCATCTCGCGCCTGCAAGTGTTCGATTTGGAGCGCTGCGTGCGCGCCTCTTGCAAGTTGCAACTCTCTCTCGCTCGCCCGTCTGATTGAACGGCCAACGGCCAACACACACAGACACACAGACACATAGACAGACTGCAACGCCTTTCTCTCTTTCTCTTTATATTCTGGCTCACAAGCCAGACCAGAAACTGGCAGCAAAATGGGTGGCAATTTGTCAGATTGTTGCCGAAATGGGCCTAAATTGTTTGCCAAGCGGTATTATTGATCTTTTTCCCAGACATCTTCTCCCACGAGCCGCCGCCGCCGCCGCCGCCGCCGCCTCCCCCCAATTGCATCGAGCTGGCCCCTCTCGCCCACTGCCCACAGCCCACCCCCAAGCGGCCCAATGAACCGCCGGGGCCACTCTCCAGCCAGCCCCCAACTGCCCCGGCCAGTTTGCGGCCCCCCGAGCAACGTTGAGCCCCAAAAGGGCCCCCGAAAGGGCACCCTCCCAGCCCGCCCAGCCAGCTCGCTGCAGCCACTTCCGGCCCACTGGAGCTCACTCTCACCTCGCGCCGCCGCGGCTTAGGGCGGCCCCCATCTGAACAATGTGTCCGCGGCCAGGCGAAGTGTATCAAAAGGGGCCGGAAGTGGCGCGGGCCGAGCTCTGGAAGTTCCATTTGGAGCTTGGCGCCAGAGACAGTCTCTGGCGGCTTGGCGGCAGGGGCTGCAGAGGCGGCAGTGGCGCACGCACACGCACGGGCTCCCACAGAGTGTCAGTGGCGCCAAGCTTGCCAGTTGCCAGTCGCCAGTTGCCAGTTGCCCAGCTTGCCAGTTGCCAGTGGCGCCCGCTTGGCCAGTTCGAGTTTCGCACATACGACCAATTGGCGCCCGCGCGCACACTGAGACCTGGCCCGGAAGGAGAAGAAGAAGAGGAGGAAGAAGAGGAGGAGGCGGGCTAAGCAGAGGCAGTCACATTGGAATAGCTAGTTTGCTCTACGTGATCCACCTGGGACTTGGATGATGGAGCCAGCGGGCGGGCCGCTTCTGGGGGACGCGAATTGGTATGGAGCGCGTGTGGGCCTGGTGACAGATAGTGTTAGAATGCCGTGTCGTTGGGCCCGCCGGTGCGTGTTTGCTCGCGCTTGGCCGGCCGAAAATGATGCAAAAAGGGGCCCTGGTGGGCGCGCGGGCACGTAGTTAACAAGTAGCGAGTGGAAAAAGTCATTTACTTGCCTCCTGCAGTCGCCAGAGACTAGCGACTAGCGACTAGAGACTAGGCAGGGGGCGCAAGGCAGCCTTGGCGCTGCTCTCTTTGCTCGATCTCTTGTTGTTGTTCTTCTTCTGGGCCTCTTTGTGTGTGCGCCTCTGTGCGTCTCAATAGGAGTTTGTGTGCTGCACTGCTGCACTGCAGTGCTGCCCGTCCAATGCACTGCACTGCACTGCACAGAGTCTGTGCCACAGACAGAGACTATCTCTAGCACGCTCGCACACTGCACACTGCACACTGCAGGGAGGCCAGTCTGCAAACTGGGCCCCTCTGTCTGCGCCCCTCATGGCTTGTTGGCCAAGGATTTGCTCGCCCACCCACATCGCAACCAAACAGATCCGCTTGATTTGTTGTGACAACATTCGCCCCCCCAACCCCCATGCAACCAGCAGCCATTTATTACCATCCCCCGGGTTTTTGTGGCCCCAAAAGGCGGCCACAAAAACCATCTTAGCCACCGGCTAGAAACAAAATATCTTCGCCCCTCTCTCTTGCTCGCTCGCTCGCCCACCCCAAGCCACTCTCGTCTCCTTCCATTCCCATTGGCCCTCTTTGGCCCCCCTTTTTTAAGCCTAATAGAGGCCCCAAATCAGCCAGAGATTATCAGTGCCCATTGGCCGAGTAGCCAGCCAGCCAGCCAGCTACAGAGAGTGGCGCTGCTCTCTCCACGGCCGCCCGTCCGCAACTCGCGCCTCTCCAGCGCTGGCTTCTAGCACTTCCACTTGACTTAGCATAAGCCCAGCTCAGACCTGTCCCTTTTTTGCCCCTTGATTTGACATATAGACCCGCGTCTGGGGGGCGCCCAGCACTGTGTTGCCACTGTGTCGGGCAAACCGCACCACTGGAGCCGCCACGTCCAATGTGGCCACTAGCTTGGCGGCCAGGCTAGCTCGCCAGCCAACCAGTGGTCTGGCAGCCACTAGCTAGCTTGCCAGACTTGCCAGACTTGCCAGACGTCCTGATGGGCGCACAGCCGCAAACGTCTGATCGGCCGCGGCTCAGCTCCAGCCAGTGGGGCCACTTTGGGGGCCCCTCTTGCCCTCTGGCGATGGAGTGGCCTGTCTGTCTGTCCGTCTGTGTGAGTGTGTGACTGTGTGTGCAATAAAAGTGCGATAAATCAAGTGGATGAATTTTTGATCGTTTGCAATTTGCAATCATTTGGCTTGTTGCTGGTTGGGGGGCCGATTTTGCGATTGGTTGGAAATGAGTTGGCCCTTAGCGCTAGTCTGCGGCCCATAACGCGCGCACAGCACACACACACACACACATGCACACTGCGTGCATCAGGCGCACGCACTACACACAGTGGCCCGCCCGCCAAAGCACACACTGCCTGTCAGCCAAATGGCCGCATATCTCCACTCGGCCGCCCGCCAGACACCGTCTCTGGTGTCTGGCCAACCAGAGCGAGCCTTGTGGAAGGCAAATGCTGGCAGAATGGCAAATGCTGGCAAAATGGCAAACTGGCAAAATGGCAAAACATGGCCCCATGAAATTGAATATCATCTCGGCCCAAACAAGTGCGCTCTGGTTTCCCCAACTCGAACGCCCACACAAATCGGCCCTCCTCATTGGCGCCCCTCCTCATTGGCGTCATTCTGGCGGCCAGGAGACGCCAGTTGCTTTAGATTGGCGATGAAAAATTAAACTGTCACTTTGGGCCCAACTTGGCGCCGATTTGGCTCCGTTAATGATGATCTGCTGGCCAACACAAGTCGCCCCCGAGCGGCGCCCGCTTGCTGGCAACTGGGGCCAAATCCGGCCGCGCTTAGCCGCCGGCCGGCCCAAGCTCGCCGCCCCTAAGCGGCCGGACGACATTTGTGGCCAGCGCAGCTTTGGCCACTGCTTGGTGGGCGCTCGCCGCTGGCCGCTAGCTCGGCGCTGGCTCGGCGCCCATTTGGGCCGCCCGGCGGCGCCAAAAGGGCATCGCGGGCGCTTGTTCCTTGTTGTCGCTCTGGGCGGGCCAACAAACGATTTTCCAGACACAGACTGGTCATTAGTTTGGCCGAATTTAAGAAGAGCAGCCCGGCGAGTAATATGAGGCCACTTTCTCCCCCATTTGGCCACTCGAATGACTAAAACACAGCCAGCAAGCCCAGTCCAGCCGCTCACACACAGACTAGCGCGCCGCCAAGCTGCCACTCTCTGGCCCTGATTGCTCCGGGCCTGCACCTACCGATTGATGGCTGGCTCGCGGGCTTGGGCGCCAGAAGGCGCCTCCTTTGGGCCGGCCCCCGGCTTTGGGCTGATCCCCTCGCGCCTCCAGTTGCAAGGACGAGCAGCCCGCTCGTCCACTGGGCTGCTTGCCCTAAGGACTGCTAGCTCAGAGGACTGCTCAATCGCCCACTGGCCAGCCAGCAGATCTTGGCCGCAAAGTTGGCTCATTGGCCGCCGGTGTTTGTGTCTGTGGTGTTTCCACTTTGGCCGCGCGGGATAAGCGAGCTAAGGGCCCGCCGGCAGCCCAGCGGCGTGCTCTTAGGGCGCGCGCTGCACTGGCGCCTGCACACCAACGCGCACACACAACAACAACAACAACACAGCCCCACTCTCTAGCTTGGGCCAGTTTTGCGGCCGGCCAACTTGGGCCCGCTGGCAAAAAGTGGCTCCCCCTAATCCGTTGCTCTAAACGCTGATCTCTCCCCTTCCTCCTCCTCCTCCTCCTCTTCCTCCCCCTCGCCGCTTCCCCTGGCGCCCAGCTCCTCCCGTGGGGGCCCCTCCGAGCTCGTCAAATTTGATGAGGCGTGATGATTCATCATCATCCAAACACATGTACCAACAACCAACAAGCAATGGAACATTTTTACTTTTACTTTATTACTTGCCCGCTTCACCCTCTTGGCAATCTTTTTCCTCCCTCCTTCTGCCTTTGCCTCTCCCTCCCTCTGCCTCTCTCTCTCGGCGCCTCTGACTCTCCAGACTCTCCGCGTGTGGAGAGTCTGGCATCGGAAAACAGCTCCACAAAGGATCGCGGCCGACCCTCAAATTGCAAGTGTCTCCCTCGCTCAGTATCTCTCTCTCTCTCTCTATGGCCCTGCAGCCGCGCTGGCCAAAAATCTTTGGCCCAATTTCCGTCTCCGGAAGTGGGGCCGCACACTCGAGCAGAGAGGCAACGAAAAGCGCAGCTCTAGAGGCCTCCTCTTGGCAGACAATGTGAACTCCAAAAGGAGCTTCTGCCAGATGATAAAAGCCAACCAGATCCACTTATATTTATATTGTCCAATTTTGCTCTTCCTCTTCAAAGCTTTTCCCTTTGTGTCCTGTGGCAGTCTCGTGGCAGTTGCAGCGCTGCAACGCTGAAACGCTGCAACGCGCCCCAAGCGGCCGACACTAAGCTGCAGAGGGACAAAATCAATCAATCAAGCAAATCCTAATCGACTAAACCCATACACTCACTTGCCACCCACCACGATTGCCCCTGACAATTGCATTACGCATTACGTATTGCCTCCAACAAACAACAACAACAACGAACCCAATAAAAAAAAACTACCATCGCGCACGAAAAATACATCCCCGGCCTCTATTGCAAAACTCTCCACTCGCTGGCTCATGGTGGTCCTCAACTGAACTAAACTAAACTAAACTAAACTAAACTAAAATGAACCGAAATTGATGTGCCGAAATTCAACTGTCGCCAAACAACAGCCCCGCCTGGCCACTTTGTGGTGCTGGACTTTCGTGATTCCTTCAACATTGAATCAGCGGGAAACGATTGCGACAATGATAGGATTGAAATACGTGATGGAAAATTTGGCTACTCGAAAACTCTGGCCCGATATTGTGGGGACAAATTTCCGCCCCAAGTTCGTTCGAGTGATCGATCAATGTGGTTGCGTTTCGTTAGCGACAGTTCAATAACTCTCCAAGGCTTCAAGGTGGTCTACAGGTTCGAGAGGCAAAAGAGTAAGTATTTGGCCCCCGCCCACAAAATTGACACTATTAATATATTTAATTTGACTCCATTCGCGCTTTGTTGCCTAAAATTGGCCCTCTCTGCTCCTGTTGGATGTGGGATGGTGAAAAATGGATAAATATGGAAATTTCCAGCTCAAGAGCGAAGTGGCTCTCGAGCGAGAGAGTGTCTCCACTTGGGCTCTTCTGAAACTTGCTCGCTGGCTCCATTCGGCCAACTGAATGGACCGAAATAGATTGAAATGAAATGGAATAGAATAGAATAGTTTGCCCATTAATAATGAGAGACAATGCCAGAGGAGAAAGGTGCCAGCAAAGAGACCAACTGGCAAGGAGTTGAGTAATTTTGCTCTCTTATTAACAGATCGTTAAACATCATCTATCATCCATGGCAACCTGCCAACCTTCCATAAATCATCATGTCAACCTTTAATTCTCTCCTTGGCCGAACAACAACAACAACAACAACAACAACACGAACAACAACGACGAAAAAATTACCCAAAACCAACAATCTCTAATAGAAACCAAGCCAATGCCCCCATTTGGTAAGTGTGCATAGAATATAGTTTCGAATCAGCTAATGTATAAGACGGCCGCCCACCAAGCCATCTTACACATCAGAGACATTAGTTCGCCCAAGAGGCCTCCTCAGACTATCGAAAGGGCAGGAAACAAAATACCATTGGTACTAATGTAATTGATCCACCAAAACACCCCACCAATACCCCACACTCACACTGTCTCCCTCTCACTGGCTGGCCTGGTCTTTCCTTCCTCTTGGTCTTGGCGCGCGCGAATCTGCACACAATCACCAAATGTAGACTGTCGCTTCAATGTAACCTCCATGCCATCAGTTTCAAGTGGAGTTAATGGTACGGCAGATAATCGAACTGGAATCCATTCTGGTATCATAAGAAACTCTGACGTTCCGGATAAACTAATTGATTACACGAAGGAGCATAACATTTCCCTGGAATGCATCTGGAACATAACTGTGACACCAGGCTGGAAGGTTAGTTTCCGGATGTTTTCTAAGAATTTGGGCTAGCTTTGCTCTTCAGATACAGATGCCTTTAAGGCAACTTATATTACTATGCGAGTAGAATGGCGATTTGAAGCGAAAAAATGTGGCGAAAATTCCGCTCTTTCGAGATAAAGCTTGGAAACAAAGAACTAACCTAACATTTGGGCCTCCTTTTTTTACACGTTTCTCTCTCTCTCTCTCTTTGGGCCCCAATTTTTTCCCCCATTCTTTCAGATATATTTGACATTCTCTTATTACGAAATCAACAAACCAAATGACTGCGATTCGAATTTTATCGAAATCTACGAAGAGGATCTCACCGAAGAGAATAGGACGGTTCAATTTTGTGCAACCAGAACAGAGCCACAACAATCAAAATCGAACGTGTTCAATATTAGACATCACGCTTTGCCTTCCTCCTCTGGGTCTCGTTTTGAGATTATATATACGGCTTTTAGGGAAAAAGGAACGGGCGGTAAGTGTCTTATGTTCTTTAGGATGTTAATCCAAACACGAAACATTCCCTTCTTCTTCCTCTCCTTTTCCTCCTTCACTTCCTTCTGTCTGGTCAGCCAAACTCGTCCCCGTCCATAAAGCACTAGATTCTAGAGAAGTCATTGCCCATTTCAAAGGCGCTGCCAAGCTTAGTTCAGGAAGCTTGCCTGAAATAAATTAAACCCATTGCGCTCCACTACTATCCGCCCGCCATTGACCGACTTAGAGCCCCCCTTTGGCTTGGTGCCCCCCTGAAGAATCTGCTTTATTGTTTTCTCCACAATCTTGACCATAAGATGAAAACGCTTAGTGTTTATCTCTCTCCCTCTCCCCCTTTCTCTCTGCGAGTTTTCCCCTCCACTTCCTCCGCTAAGTCCGACTAACAGGAAGTCTTGAGCCGATGGGCAATCTAAAAGAATTGCTGGAAGTGGAGTAAAGTGGTTTTGGGGGGAGGAAAGAGGAAAGAAAAAGAAAAAAAATAAAAAATACTGCCCAAACCAGCATGAGGGTAATCGAATCGCCGTCAACTTTTCCTATGGAGCACTTCCTGATTATTGATACCAATATCAATAGCCAGACGGGGGGTGAAAAATGCCCAAAGAGCCCCCCTCTCTTGGCTTGGTGAAAAATATTTAGATTAGATTGGGCCGAATTCAGTGGGCTCAGTAAGCTCATGGACAATATTGATTCCATTGGGGGAGCAAAGTGAGAGCCAGACAGAGAGAGAGAGAGAGACAGGGAAAACATTGGTCTACAAAATCTATCATCATGATTGCTTTTTGATTCACTCTCTCTCATTGGGCCAAGCACCACTGGTGCCAGCGCCGATAGTGTGGCCCATTATTCTATATGAGATAATAGCAAACTCGCTCCCACTTTGTCCACTGGGAGGCAAATTCTTGCGCCCCCGATTCTAACCGGCCAGCCAAACCCCATTTGCGTTCCCCTTTTGCAGGTTGCGACGAGAAGGAGTTCGACTGCGATGATGGAACTTGCATTCATGAGTCATTAAAATGTGATGGGACAATAAACTGCAAATATCGCTACGACGAAGCCTCAGAAACTGGTCCATGTCAAGGTGAGTGTTTGTGGCCGCTTTCAATGAAACCAGGCCGCCAACGAGGGGGGAACAAGAAGCTTTCTGTTCCCCCTCAGATCAGGCCCAAGGGAGGCCCAAGGGAGGAGATGAAGAAAATGAGAGATAAATCTCTTCGATTTTTCCTCTCCCTTGCCAGCCCTCCCCCGCCCCCTCCTTTTTTCTCTGTCTCTCTGTCTCTCTGTGTCTCTCTCTCGCCCATGGGGGCCACCAACATGTCCTCGCCCTTAGCTCCGCCCTCCTGTCTCGGCGCGCCTCAGACTACTGCTTGACCAACTTCCGGCTCACGCAAAACAACAACAATAAGGCCCGCCTGCACAATGGTGCCGCCGGCTGGCCAATGCCAGGCCCAGATGATGGATGATCTCTCTGGTTCGCCTTTAACAGTTCGTGGGCCTGCTGCTTTTGGGTGGCCTGATGAGAATTGGTGGCGCACAACTTGATTTCCCCCTAGCCTGCGCGCCTCTTTATACCAACTTAGGCCGAGCACGTAGTTTTCCGAGACACCAGACAGACGAGGGGGAGGAGCAAAGGGGCGAGAAGAGGGCCCCTTACGAGGCCCAAAGGAGATTGTTTCTACTCGCGAGAGTAGCATATGAAATCTAGACAGACTGATTCTAGGTCCGAAGGGCGAGAGAAAGTGGGAGAGAGAGAGAAAGATCATCCTTCATCATCCTAACAACAAGCTAACCCGATGCAATAATAATAATAATAACAACAACAACAACAATAATGATAATAGGCGAAGATGTGCAACCATTCTTTGAAACCGAGCACATGGTAATAATCTTGATTGTTTTTCTAACATTAGTAAGCGGAATGTGTGCCTCAATAATAGTTAGCTGTTGGGGCAAAATTCAGGAGCGTAGGCGTCGAAAGCTTGAATATCATATACGCAAGTCACGGGAAGCTTCCATGGAAGGCCAGCTCAACAAGGTTGATCAGCTATACAACAACAACAACGGCAACAACAACAATAATAATAATGCAATGGCTAATGAGAAGTCCATGTCTGTGGGAGCTAATACTCTCAAGCAAAGGCTTATGGCTGTTCCGGTGGCGCCTCTAGAGCGGTCAATAAATGACCCACTGAGCAGGCAGCAGCAGCAGCAGCAGCAAAAGCAACACGAACTCTACTCGAGCCAATCTTTGGAGGCCCACAATAAGCTTCCCATCATTTCGGCCGACCCTATGGAACAATTGCAGGCGTCCGCCTACCAGACAGGGCCCATGATGGACCAGGCGGACAACTATAACTCATATCTTGATAATAAGCTCCAATTTTATCAGACAAAAGTAAGTGACCACAACCAGAGCCAAACTGCTTATTCAGCAACTAATCCGCAACAGCGTCAGCTTGCCCGCGCCAATGCAGTCCAATTGGCTAGGAGACAACAATTGATGCAGCAGCAATCCGATAGCAATGACACTAGTGGTAGCCAAAACACAAGTGCTCGCAACAAAACACTGCCAATTAGTTTAGCCAGATTCCAAAGCATGTTTCAGCAACAGCAACAACAGCAGCAGCAGCAGCAACAACAACAACAGCAACAACAGTTGCAAAGAAATCTGCTCGATCAATCTGACCAGCAAGCTAAATATCACAACAATAACAATAACGAACCGTCACAAATCAACCAATCTGGCCTCCGGCGTCCCCTAACCACCGACCCAAACCCACGGGCTGATCTGGTGACTCTATCTGCCTTGCATCGCCCCACCGACGCCATATACGATCTCCAGCAGCAGCAGCAGCAGCAGCAACTGTATCAGCAACAATATCCACAACAAAGGAATGCTCAAATGATATATGGCCTAGATCCGAGAGCCACAAGCATGAATCGTCAGCAACTTTTGCAACAACATCCCATGTCGTCGTCCATAACTTGTTGCAACATGATTGGCGCCGATTCCATTGGCGACACACCCGCGATGCTTGGCGATCTGATTTCCAGACCCGGCCTGATGCAACCACAGACAGTCAATGGGAACAATTTGGCAACCAGAACCATGATACAAGTGCCCCAACATAATTACAGGCTCAATGAGCTTCGTGCTGCCACTCTAGCTCGACAAAACCAGCATCAACTGTCCATCAATTCGGCCACCATCAGGAATCAGGGCCCCATTTCGGCGTCCACTATTCCACGCTCCTTGTCAGCCCACCAGTTATCGAAAGCGCACCAGTTGTTGCAAAACCAACAAATACTTCAACAACAACAACAACAAGAGCAACAGCAACAGCAACAGCAACAAAAACAACCTCACCACCAGCAACAGCAGCACCAGCAGATGACCTATAAGTCGATGAGCGATGCTGTGCAACAGCAGAGGATGCAACAGCAGCACACTCAGATGCCCAACCAGTCGCTGTCCTATCCACACAGCTGCCCTAGGGGCTCGCACCAGCAAGACTCGGGCGACTCCAATTCGCTTCCGCCGCCACCGCCGCCACCAAATCTCGTTCAGGTGAGGAGTTCCACTTCCTGCGCCACCTTGCCCTCAATAATGGCCGCCAATCAGCAACAGTTGCAGGCTAGCGATAATCGTCGGGCTGCATTCAGGTGCTCTCGTTTGGATCCAAGCCAGCTCACGGGCGACACACTGCCCGATTCGGATTTCATCCTGCCACTTGGGGCCATGAATGCCAGTATGCAGTTCGACGACCAGAGCACCGAAAGCGATGCAACCTTTGGTCTCCTTCTCGATCCAGTTGGATTACCAGCCAATGAAATGCTCCAGCAGCAGCAGCAACAACAACAGCAAGCGAACATATTGGCCAACACTGTAAATGGGAAGAATGTTAAAAATCTGCCACAACGATACCTGAGCCATTTGAACAGTTGCAATCTGGTGCAGCGCCGTCGGCCAGAAATGGGTCCAGTTGGCTCGGCTGGCCACAATGTGCAGATTTCAAATCAGCCACTGATTTGCGATTGCGGTGCACTGGAGAGGACAAATCAACAGATGAAACAGCAACAACAGTTGCTGGGTCAGCAGCAGCTCCAACAAATAGGAATGGTGACAAACTCGAAACAAACTCCGAGGGGATTTGATGGAAATTTGCTTGGCAGTTCCACTGATGAACCAGTGCAGCCGCCAAACAAGCCCTATTGCATCAATCTGGCAATGGTCAATCGGCCCAATTACAACGGTCCAATGCAACAACAACAACAACAGCAAAGATTCCACAAGTTTCGGCAACAATCGTCCGAAATAACGGCGGACGAGGACGAAATTGAGGACGAGCTGGAGGACATTGAGGGAGAGGAGGATGGAAATGCCGATGAGGACGAGGGTGTGCACAATATGCTGGTTGGTGGCTATGGAACCAATCGTCATCGGTCGATCATCGTCGACAATGGAGACGATGAGGAGGTGGACGAGGACGATGAGGAGAGTGGCGAGTTTCTGCTTCAGCATCGGGGCTCTGTCTTGGCCAGTGAACAGAGGCCGACAATTGTGAGCAGAAATGAACAACCACTGAGAGACGCCTCCCAAGTGGGACCTCAAAAGGGTCAGCAGCAGTATACGCCAAAGAAGAAACACCATGGGTCACAAACTAGTCTGGGCTGCCACTCGTGCACTTGTGGTAGCTTGGCTGGAAGCCAGTACAAATTGAACAATCCCGAAGCAATCACTCAAGATGAGTCCTCAGAAGAGTCTCGAGCTGCTTTGGCCAGCCCCATGATTAAGGGACCGCAACAGCAACTCAATAATCAAGAGGATACAACAAGCTCAAAGACAAAGACCACAATTTCTTCCAATAAAATTGAAGGTAAGCTCAAGCAAAAGACAATCAACGATCAACAGCAATCAATTATTGTTACAAACGATGCAAAAACGTCATCTGCAAGAAATGTGGATACATGTGATTAGGCAGCATTGCCCGGCGAGAGGCAATCGAAATAAACTAATACATTTAGGACAAAATATTCAAAGGTTATTATCTTATCACCAGCACTTATATCACTGTGGTGCTATTCAGACTATTTACTAAGGTGCACAGAATAATGGATTCATTTGGTAAACGATGGCCTGAATTATTTACTGTTACAGATTAAGAAACTGTTAAGAGTCTGCACTGTTTTTAAGAAAATAAATGCTCATTTCAATTGTGGTATCTAAAAAAATATATCTTCCCCACTGAAGTTGTCTTTTAATCTGGACAATCTAACTTAGCATCGGAATCCTCCCCGTTGGAACATTCTTGCTTGACAATACTTCGGATTGCGAACAAGCCCTCGTCGTCGACGGCGAACGGGATTGAATGGCCTATCCTGCATATGTTATGTATAGTTTTCATTATTGTAGCCATGCATACTGTGGCCCTAGAATTGTTAACCTTGAATACACTAGAATCGTGAATTTTGGAAAGTTTGATCTGGTGGTCGACGGCATTGATCCAAGACTTTCTTAGGTTCAAACTCGTCTCTGAATTTGTGATCACTACGATTGTGTTCCTTGTTTGAGCAACATTGATCAGGAGTCTCATCACCTCACGTAGATATACATCTATTAGATCGTTGGCAGAAACATCCTGACTAGTCGTCCTGTTGATATAAGCTGACAATCTAGTGAGCTCGTTTCCATCGCTCAGATCTGCAGTCTTGATATCAAGAATATCATCTTGTATTATGAAAGATAGAGAATCAATTATTACGCACTTGACGGAATTTTTCCTATCAGTATGAACTAGAGAGTTGAACAGGTGAGTGAGCTGAGTGAAAGTAGTCGGCCTAGCTACGTCTATACGACTTAAGCACTTATAGAGATCATCTTCATCTAAGAAACGATTGCCCGCCTTTGATTTGGTATATTTCAGAACCTTTTCGTGGTCGAAATCGTGATCGGAGGCTACGTAGAGGATGTTATAATCCTCAAAATGGCTCAGCAGTTCGCCACAGAGTAGATAGCATAACTCGGTCTTACAGCATTCACTATCACCGAAGAACTCGACAATTTCTTGTGTCTGATAGCCACCGTCCAAGGCTGAGGTTAACTCTGGCAATCCTGTCGGACATATCTTGCACTCCCTAATGGACTTCTCTACCATGAAACCGAGATCGTGACAAGGCAGGGTATAACGTTTCTTGACATTATCCACCAGATCCTTCAGTACGTGGAATTTAATATTGGTTGCCCGTTTGACGTCCATTAAGTCGGCCGAGCATAGGTCATTGATGGTCCAATATCCGGCATCCTGCAGGGCGTCGAGATGCACCTGCTCTAACAGGTTGCTCATATCCAAATTCAGGAAAGCCATTGAAGATGTGACCTATTTCTAGAATTGAATTGAACCTAGATAGAGTTAACTTGGTTGAGCTTGGAGTAGACCATTTATGGATTCACAGGATCACATGCGATTTGCGTGCCGGTTTCTTTATTTATGTTGATTTGGTGCGCGATGCCGATAGTGTGAAAACAGGCGCGTGCCTCAATATATCTGGCATCGCTATGAACACCACTTTGCTCCCTCTAATGAAGCAAGAGTTCATCTTTGATACGCTTCCATCCCTATGCGTAACTGTCACATTTGACATTTGTAAATTCATTGAATCTTCGGCTTCCACGAGTTGGCCTCTGAAGCTCTCACCCTCGACTGTTTCGCAAGTTATTATGTGTCCCTCAGCCTCGTGCAATATCTTGATAGTTGCCTTGATCGACATGATCGTATTGTCAAAATAATGGACTAGGAGAATACGACAGTCCAAGTGCTGTAGGTGAATATGATAGAGGGTGATCTAGAATATGGGAAAGCTGAGCGTAACCAGGAACCCCCTTCGTTTGCAAATTTTGCCGCTCGTGTCGGTGGGAAACCATCTAAGAGGCGCGCGTTCAGCAGTTTTGTGAACGCCGCTAGTTGAGCAGAAAATATGCCAGGAACGAACTGTGGCCACAATGCAGAACCAAAGGCGTGCGCGTCCGCACGGTTAGGGTGAAAACTGTAATTGGATAAGAAACTTTCGCGTCTGCACAGAGGCCTGGCAGTTCTGATCAGATTCGAGACTGACTAGTCACGAGTGGGACTGGCCGCGCAGATGTGCTCTGAAATCCGACGAGTGCGGCGCGAGAGCTCTACCGTAGTCTCACCTCGGTGATGGTTTATTTTCACTCGCACTCCTCAGTCCATGACCATTCTGAGCGGCCCAGCTCATAAAACTAGCAGACGGCTTGGACACGTTTGAGGCGGCATCTTTGTCCGTGGCAGAGTCCATTTTGGCGGTAACCCGGATTGTCAAACCCCAATTACTGACTACCACAATGCCCATTTCATCACCCTGTGGATGGTGAGATAAGAAAGAAGGTCCGGCTGCCTCAACTCCAAAACAATTGACCCGCAAGATGTCTCGAGACTCATCACCGCCTCCACTGTCGGATGACTCGGCGTTGGGGTCCATCACAAGTGCCGCCACCAACAGTGCCCTCCCCAACGGAACTCAAAATCTACCTGATATTAACAGACTAGGTTCGATTCATCTCCACGGAAATAGACCCATCAACCCGACAGATAGGCATCCCTTGGTCCAACACAGACAGACGCATATTAACCATATCAATGATCAGCCATCATCCGTTGCAACCTCACACAAAGATACAGACGACAGCCAACCTATCAATGGGAGCCAAAATAATTGCGACAACAATGCTGAGCTTATAAGACCCGAGGAGCTGATGCTTTCAGCCAGTAGAATGCGATATAACAACACCACATTAACGTCCAGATCTATAAGGACAAACTTATCGTGTTTCAACGATTTAGATGTCCAGCGCTTTGACTCATCTCCAGATTATCTCGTGAATTTTATCTCAATCGGCATTAACAAATCTCAGCAATACATCCATAGGCCAGTTTCCATATTGTGGCCAGATAATTATGATAGTATGATTGAAGGCTTATCCAAGCTAGACGCCTACCTGATCAATACGGAGTACAAAGAGAGGCCTATTGATTGGATGATATCCAGAGGACTAACGGTTTCTCCCAACTGCCGACAGTGCAATGACACTATGACACTGAAGTATCAGCGTGATAGTGTCAGTTGGCACTGTTCAAAGACACCTGCATGCCGCAGTCTCTACACTCCTGTATTGCGCCCTTCCGTATTTAAGGGGTTTGAGAATGAGGGTTTGATGAAGCTACTATTTTCAGTTTACTACTGGGCCACATGTACCCAATGTGATCTACTATTCGGTCAATTGAAGCTCGATCCGAATACTCTGCACGGAATATGGAGAAACATTCAAAATATTTGTAGGATAGCACTGGAGAAAGCTTATCCCCGTTTCAGGCTATGTAATAGTCTAGATAATAATGATATAATGGCACCTTGTCAAACCGATCAAGCACAAGAACCTATAGATCTAATCTCAATCAAATTCAATGGCGATTATGTGGTATGTGCCAAGCATCCTAAATCAAACTGTGTTCGGCTTGGTTTGTGGATCCCGAGAGTCTCTCAATACACTTTTGCTGGTTTAACAGAGTCGTGGTTCGCTCATGGTGCTCACATCCGAGTCTGTGAAAACAAATTCATGGATTTGGAACGCTTGAGGAGTGACTTGAAGATAGACAAAGTTAATAGGACCCAAATGGTCACTAGGAATAACAAATTTAATAAGGACTCAGCATTTGGTTATCTAGTTTGTCAACTGACACACATCTTTAAGGATTTCGATTCGTCAGCCGTATCCCGCGAGTCACTTAAATTAACACTGGCTGAATTGGAATGGAGAGAATTGTATGGAACTAATCCTTATGATGCTTTCACCAAGATTGTGGAACATATGGCAACCTATCGAAGCTCCACAGCTTGTTATGACGAGCCTACAACCACTCCCGCAAATCTGCAAGAAGCCAACTGCCCCGAGGACTCGGACTATGTCTATGCTGAGAAGTACTTTTATGCCACAATGCACCCTGTTGACGAAAAAGGGAACATAATCCAACGATATTGTAATAGAGAGCAACAGGATGACCATCCAGCCCAGATAGTCCAGTTTCGCTGTCACTTATGTAAATTCAGGTACGAGAGTTTCTATTTTAGCATGCACCTCGTTGCTCACGTAGAGAAGAATAGGATGGAGGATGAAGAGAGTGAATATGCTAAATCGAAGCGGGTCAAATGTAAGCACTGCTTCAGGTTATTCACGAAGCGAGAAATCATCGCCCATAGCAAACTTTTTCGAACTGATTACCAAACTACCAGCTTCGGCTGTCGCATATGTTGTATAAAGTTTGGTAATAGAGCTCGTTTCCTGGAGCACATGCGTAGACATCATTTTGAGCACGAGATGCCCTACAGGTGTCCCAAATGCAAATTTGCCAGTTCTTTCCAAAGGGAGCTTTATATACACTTTCAGGAGGAGCACCAGCTAGAGTTTTGCATACTATGTCCATTTTGTAGTAGAAGTTTTACTGTGATTGACCCATCGAAAATGGACGAGGCTTCATTGGATGAAATCTCGAGAATAGTTTATAATCATATATCACAGCACTATTTGCTAGCCAATTCATATTCATGTGATAACTGCTGTTTGACATTTTTAGACAAGAAGAATTTATTGAAACACAAACGCCTGCATCACAATCCATTGGAGAGGCTTAAAGACGGACACACTATCCAGCCATTCATAGTGACTCGATCGGAGGAACACTTTTGTGTGCAGGCTATGCCGATGGAACTATTTATTCCCAACAAGCAGCCTAACATAGCTATTGAGGAAGCCTCTCATAGGGCTGTGGTTAGAACTTCGAAAATAACAGAAAAGAACGCAGGTAAAACAACTGGCAAATCAACCATCTCAGTTAACGAATCAACCGGCGAAGACGATGATGATGATGACGACGAGGAAGAGGATGATGGAAACGACAAGGGATTCAATGAAACCAACAGTAATAATCAAGATAAGCGCAAAAAGAAGTTGAAGAAATCCGACGAATCAAAAAGCCAGCAAGCACAAAACTCGGTTGCTTCCAGATTTCTTGCGGGTGGACAAGCTTCAATTCGTGTCAACCCAAAAAAGAGTTCTACCCTGACCACCGAGGAGATTATACACTTGATGTCCAACTTTAAGAGAGCTGATTGCATCATACCTAATCAATCGGTAATACTGCACCCGAACGGTGGTCCAATCAAGTGTTTAGATTGTGGAGAGCACATAACGGTAGATCATTTGGTGTCGGCCATACAATGTAAACCATGCAAATTTACCACCCACTGTCCTAGAGCTCTCAAGAAACACAAATTGAAGTATCACCCAGATAAATGAAATGCGCATTTCCGGAATGCGCAACCGATCCATAAGCTAACTCTGTTTTTATACCGTTAGATGTTTTCCCCTTTTATAAATTGATATCCATTTGCATGTCCCTGTTAGCCAGTCGTCATCCATTTTCCCACTCGAACGTTCTCAAGCTTCGAATCACTATGATGTACTTTGAAAAAATCTAGTATGATTGATTGATTCTTTGGCTCTGGCAAGATGCATGTAATTATCAATGAAACAGTTTTTCATCCTGATCTTCGAAGATTGGGAGATCGATCGGTGAAGATAGCTCCAAGACGTCTTGTAGGATAGAATAATCACCAATCGAGGAAACCTGGAAATGCCTTCGAGTAGCAAACTGCATGAGAGAAACATAAATGGGCTATCTCAGCTTGACATCATGGTACAAACAATCGACGCCTTTTATCATCTCGCCAAACCGCTTCTGGTGAGCGACAGGAAGAGAGTCATCGATGATTAGTTGCTGATGTCTCTACTCTCATGGATGACTCGGGAATCGGTCGCAGTAATCGATCAATTTAGTTAGCAATCTGCAAGAGAGGCCAGTGATGAGTTGATTCCCTTGGATATTGCGTCAAAACCCTCAGCCATGAACTCGTGCGGCCGCCACATTTTGAGCACGTGCACAAAGTCAATTTATGTCTGGATGCTGTTGCCGATCAACAATCTCTTCCAATGGGTCAATTTTTGTTAAAAAGATGAACCAATTTTACTCTTCACTTGTAGTCAATGGCAAGAAATTTCCTAATGTTCATCAAGTGTTTAAGCCTCGTTACAATAAGGAATATTACAAGAGGATCACAGCAAACATACACGATTTGGAGAGACACATAGAGCTAAGATGTAAGCGTAAATCCGACTATCTGAGCCATCAACGCCTTGAGCTTGTTAAGGATAACTGCAAAAAGCTGCTTAGATTGAAAGATGAATTGGATAGGTTAACTAATCAGGAAGATGATGCTAGACTCCATGAAGTGCAACAAAAGGTGCATGAGCTTGAGGAGCGTATTATGCCCACGGTGGTTAGGATTCCCAATAGATCGAGTAAAATCGTTCCAGAATGTGATGAAATTATCAGTGAAAAGGATTCAGATTTTCAGCAGAGGCAGAATTTGACGAAGATTCTAAGCCATAGAAAGCTATCTTATATCAATAATTGTTACTCTAAATCCGTTGTCGGTCCTAACAGTCACTATTATTTTGGTATCGGCGCCAAACTACAGCTCTCACTGGTGGATTATTTTTCGAAAGAATTGGATGAGAATAATTTTGTCCCACTGTCTGGACTCTGTCTAGTCAAATCGGCCTTGGTTGAAGCAGCCAACTCAGAGGAACACAAAAGCTACACCAATGACCCATGTAGAATTTTATCAAATAGCCCCAGCCCAACAACGCTACATTTGTCCGAGGCCTCAAGAGAATCTCTGGTCGGCTTCATGACCTCATTGGGGCACGTCAAGTCGGATGAACCTCAGCGCTTCTACACGACAGGCTCCTGTTATCGTCAAGGAACTGATTGGTTTGATGGCGATGAGAAGCTCGTTAGCCAATCTGAGACTGCTCACGCTCTCATTCTGAACTCTTCAATAGAATCTTATTCAATGAAAGAGTATCAGAAAGTCAAAGACATGGTTTGGAAGATGTATGAAAAGCTAGAGCTCCCCGTTCGTTTGGTTCATTGCTCGTTGGACTCTATGCTCAATCATGAATTTGATGCTCACCGTATCGAAATCAAGCTTCCAAGCCTGCGGGATTGGCGACAAGTAAGTCGCATAAGTCATTATAGAGATTACATAACAATTAGAGTTGGAATGCGACGCGGCCACATGATTGACTCCCAGCTATACGATGGTCAGACTCTAGCTGCCGCGATAATTGAAAATCGCCAGACATGCCTTGGTGCATTCATAGTACCAAAAGTGCTAGAGGAACACATAGAGAATTATTTGAGTAGTTCAGAGAAGGATAAGTATTTAGCGTTGAATCCTGCCCAGAATCGTCCAACAATACTGATTAATCACGAGCAAAGACGCTATCTGACGCGTCGAGATTATCGATATGGCCATGCAAAGAAGAGATACTCTGCTGAGAGAGCTCCATTAGGTATCACCCAGCCGGTTGTTCTATTCCTCACAATGGCCTTCTTCACATGGACCATCCTCGATTGGACAGAGATTTGGATGAGTTATGTGCCGGAACCCATGAGGGAGTTTCTCTATGACTACATTTACCGGCCGCCACGAAAGCTGTTCAACGCGATAGCTTATTACGGAATTGAGGAAGAGCTCTGTCCCAAGGACACACCATGGGCTGAGATTGATAAAACGCCATACATGATGACTCGAGCTCAACGCTATCGTGGCGCTGTTCTAGAGGCTCGATATGGTCGAGATGGTAAACAATATGTACTGGAGCAGACTGCCAAGCGAGCTCTAGAATCGGACAACAAGATTGAGGACAAAAAATGATATACTTGTAATGTCACACACCACTCGATGAGTAAGGTAGATTTTCTCATTGTATCTATCAAGCGATCAAGGATGTTGACAAAGGCAAGCATGAGCAACGACTAGTCATTTGAAGGAAAAGAAACGAGCAACTTGAATGTGATTTCCCCTTCCTGTTGTCTTATGATCTTATTCAAGCCCATGGACACGCATCATTGGAGACAGAGAGTGGAGCATTTGCACTGCCCCCTGCAAGTGCTAATAGTATTCTGCGAGCAGTGGACATGGTGCACTGCTCGAAGAGCATAAGATCAAGTGGTCTGTACAAATGGAGAAAAAAAGGCCTCAATCAAAGCCTCTATGGAAGCGGTGGGAAACCACAGAGGCCACTGGTCGGCCGGTAGTCAGTGGTGACTTTCAATTGGATTCCGGAACACTATCCGCCCAGCCAACCAAGGAAGTGGGCGCGCTTTCAGCCCGGCCGGACTGGTCACTCTGTTCAAGTATAAATACTTTTGGCATCGATACAAGATTGAAGTAGATGATTCGGACAGTCTGGTGTTCAACAAGTTGATGTTGGTCTGCACTTTAAGTCAAAATCAATCTATAATCTCACGTAACAAGTGCCTGAACACAATGGAGCAAAAACCTCAAATTTGTCCACCCACGATGAGCCAAAGCAATCCCAAGCTCATCAGATTGATTATGGTGTGTTTTCTTCTGCTGGTTCTGTTTGAGGCGCTCGTTCCAGCGATCATCACGCAAGTGGAGGCGGGCGAAAAGGGACGAGACATCATCATAGCAGACGGCAAAGTGATCCTGAAGGGGGGCAAGAAGAAGGGCAACATAATCATCTCGACGGGCCAGGGAAGTTACAAGTACAAGAAGAAGTACTCGGACTATGGCGGCTACTGGAGGAAGTAGAATTGGAAAGCTGAGGAGGGAGCATAACACTAGGAGGGTGGTGTCCAGTGTCAGTTCATGGACCAGTTTCATGAGAAACTGTCCCCCTCGCTGAGGATCATCATTGTTCTCGTTATCGTTGGGATATATAGTTTTGGAGTTTCATTGCAAGAGAAGGTGGAAGAGACCATCTGCGGGGCATCATCTGGAAGCAAATGTTATTCAAATTTAGCAAGCCTCAACCACTTATTATCGGCCTCCCTCTTGGGGCGCAACTCTGAGCTCTGTGTGGGCAAAGATTTGCTGGAGCAAAGATCGCGTGCCTCAAGTTCATCTGAAGCTCGTCTTGTGAGATCATCGGCAACAATCAAGAGAGATTTGGGGAAAAATAAAAATAAAGAGCCGCCACTTGGCCTCTCTCGGCTCGTCGCTAGACAATGGTAGACAGTGGGCGCAAGTGGCGAACAGTAGTAGTTGAACCATTATAATACTCTCATTTGAGCTCTCTCTCTCTTTGAAGATTTTGATCATTTTGAGGCCTTCCAATAGGCCATAGGATGAGTTTTAAGCTCGAGTTTTTATAGAGCAGAAGAGGGCAGGAGAGGGAGGCCCAGCCAAGCCCCTCGAATGATTGGAGGAAAATGCTCTTTCTCCTGGTTGAGCTGAGCTGAGCTGAGAGGCGTGTTTTTCTTTTGAAATGTGAATTTGCAACATGGTAGCAAAGTGGCCACTTGTTGCTAGCCCCAAGCGGTGCAAATTGTGTGGAAATTGTGTTGGCGGCCACCGCTTTTAGTAGTTGGGGTCCGAGTGTGGCGTGTATGGTAGAGACTGCATGTAGTACATACAGTGTATGCAATGTTTTGCGGTAGCTGCGGCGGCCAAACTCCGGCCGCCTTTTGTGTGCGTTTTGCGCGGCCCGAAAGCACAGCGTAGTGGGTGCACTGCCCGCACTCCTGCTGCATCAACGCACGAGGCTCCTCCACTGGGCCGCCCTCTGTCTGCCGGCCCAAATGATCGGCCCAACTGGCCCAACTGGCCCGACTGGCTCGAGACTGGCCCACTCTCGAACACGCCCACCGGCAGCAACTGCCCCCACGAGCCAGGGCGCTGGACGCGGCCGCGCTCGGGCCCACCCTTAGCCGTTGGGGCCCAGTGGAGTTTGCTGCGGCCGAGAGGTGGGCCAGTTGATGAGGGCGGAGGAGTGTTTGTCTGGCTTTTGGGGGCAAAAAAGGAGCCAGAAAACGGTTCTCCAGCTGCAGGTGGGTCGAGGTTTCGCCTCCTTTTGGAGACCTTTTTCGAGAGGCTGGGGGGGCAACTGAAACGGGTGCTCGTTGCATCAGAGACTGTCCTCGGGCGGGGCGGGGCGGCGCGCGTGGCACGTCCACTCGCCGCCGAGGGGCCTCAAGGTTGGGCCTGCGTGCTCTTGCGTGCCCGGAGGCTCGTTAGCCGGCCCAGTTATCCTCAGTGTGCTCCAGCTGGAGCGGGCAGGAGCGGCCCTGGAGGGCCGCAGACTAGCTGCGGGCGAGCCAGGTGAGCGTCGGCCGGGCGGAGGCCATGCAGATGGGGCTGGTCGGCGTTGCGTTGCGCGCAATTCGGGCCGGCCGGGCGCTGTTCCCGCGGCGGCGCAAGCCTGTTGGACGCAACACAGCACAACAAGTGGGGGACAACGGGCGAGAGGAAGTGGCCGGCGGCGCGGCAATGAAACGGGCGCTCGTAATCGTGGCCGAGCGGCGGCGGGAGAGCCGCAGGTAAGCCTGGTTGGCGTGTTCTCCTCTGTTTTGTGTTCTGTATTCTGCTCCCTCTGAGTGTGTCTCGTGTGAGCGTGCGGCCGGCCTGGCCGGACTGGCGGCGGCGGCGCGGCCAAGAGTCTGGCCGGGCGCCCCAGACTGGCCGTGAGTGTGCGGGGCGGCCCGCAGACTGTGTGCGGGGCGTGCATCGGGCAGTGCGCGGAGAGCGCACAGTGGCCGCTCGGCCCGAGCTGCAGTCTGCAGCCGGCAGTCTGCAGCCTGCGGGGCGGCCAACGCACGAGAGAGTGTACACAGTGCACAGTGCACAGTGCGCAAACTTGTTGCACCGGCCGCCAGCTCGACGAGAGGGCGGAGTCGGGCGGCCAGATGATGATTATTATTATTATGAGTGGCCCACAATGGCCCATTAGGCCCGGCCGACTCGAGGCGGCGCGGGAGCCGAGCGCACCGTCCACATCTGCCCTCTCTCGTGGCGCTTTCTCCCGCCACTCGCGCCAGAAAAGCCAGTCGCCTGCAAGACTGTGGTGCCCTTGGCCGTGCACCTTTGCCTCCAGCCTGGCTCCAAGTGGGCCGGCCCAGCAGAGTGGCCGCCAGAGAGGGAGGAGCAGAGTGCGCGAACGTGCCAACAAGTGCCCGCCGGAGCTTTCCTCTCCTTTCCGCGGCTCCTCCTCGATGCTCCCTTTGCAGATTGTGGCTCGAGTTGTGCTCTCGCTTGAGCTGGACTCGCTCGCCTGTGTTGTGCTCGCTTGCTCGCTTGCTTGCTTGCTGTCGATTGAGGAAGATAATCGAATATTTTTCGCCCGCCCTTGTCTCTGGGCGAGAGAGAGAGAAGCCGCGAGGAAGAATTCTCTCTCAATTTGTTGCCCTCCTCCAACTGGAACTCGGAGGCACCATTGCAAAGGTGAGCACGCCGCTCACTCGGCAACCGCTGGCACTTGTGCTTGGGCCAAATCTCTGCTCGCAAATCTCAACTTTCGACTGGCAGCTCGCAGATTGTACTTGGCAGCTCGCAGCTTGTACTTGGCAACTCAAAGCTTGTAGTTGGCAGCCCAAAGCTCACAGCTTGCGAGTTCCAGGGCGAAAAAGGCCGCCACTTCGCGCCGCCTTCGATACTGTTCGAGTGGTCACGTCGGGCGCAAATTTGCCGCTCGCCGGCCGGCCCACTCGCATTGGAGTGTGGCGCTAATCGATGATCGGCTCGCTCACACGACCGCCGAGCAGCACCAGCGGCAACACACAATCGGCCGCCAGCCATAAGGCCCCGCCCGGCACGCAGGAAGTGGCTCCGCTGCACATCCGACGCACGGCGCCCCCACCATTTCCAGTCCCAATTGTGAGGCTGGTCCGCTCAGGTGGGCCCAGCTCGATGGAGCGCTGAGGATGAGGGCTAAGCACCGGCTTCAGGCTGGCCTCTTCTACTAAGGGCGAGCAGCAGAAGAGGGCTGCGCGTGCGCCCGCCAATGCAGTTCTGCCTGAGGTGCAGTTGTGCCTAAGGTTTAGTTCTGAGCAACTCGCAGCTCGCAGTCCATAGCCCTAAGCACAAATTGGCCCAAGTGCGCGCATCTCAGTCTGCGCGCTCCCACTTTCAGTCGCCCGCTTTCACTTGTTGCCTCCTTTTGGGCCGCATTTGTTGTGCAAAACTGCCCACCAGCCCACAGCTCCACTGGTCAGTTGTTGTGATTTTCAACAAGCTTTCTCTATTCACTATGCTCAAATCGCCATTCGAGTCGCTCCATTTGAATCAATGACCAATTTCCAACAGTGACAGGCCACCAAGAGGCGCCAAAGCGAACCATGATTTCCGTGGGGACCAATTTATTGCCAAACCATTTGGATGAGCAATGCTCTTGAGGCATTTTCCAATTTTCTATTAGAAATTGATTCACTTTATTCGCCATTATTTAATTCATATAGAGAAATATAATCATCGATTGCAATTGAGCAAACTGAACAGTAAAGCAGGATTAACTTATCGCTAAGTATCGGAAAATCGGATTGGAAATTGGCACTGTTTGAAAGAATTCGCACCATTTGCACCATTTAAGCAACACTCACAGACGCAAGGAACACAGTTAGATATATTTGCACAAGAGATATCGATTTGTAGTGGAAAAACAGACGCTTTTTGAGCACTATTTAAGCACAATTCGAGCACTATTTGAGCAAGAAATTGCTCGAGCAAAATCATTTTAGCAACAATATTCTAGGAACAATAATTTAGCAAATTCTGAAAGCAAAAGTTTCAGAGTGAAAGTTTCAGACTGAAAGTTTCACAGTGAAGGACAGTCTCCAGCTGCGAGCCAATTGGCGAAGAATTGGCCAAGAGACAAGCAAAGAGAGAGAGAGTGGAAGATGCAGATCAAGTGAGCCGAAGGGCAACTCAAAAGTGGCCGCTCAAAAGAAGAAGCAAATTTCGATGATATTTGATGAAATTTCATGAATTTTGATTTCACGAATTAGCGAAAACATTTGCAATTCGAACAGAAGAGAGAGAGCCAAGCAGAAGAGCCAAAGACAGTCTCAAGAAGCGGCCCGAAGAAATGGGGGCCAAGCAAGGGGCGAGCATCAGTTTCAGATGCGAAGAAGGAGCAAGACAAAGAAGAGGAGGGCAAGCTGCTGCAGAGTGGGGCAGAGGTGTAAATATTTCCACAGAGAGCAAATGTAAACAAGTACATTACAAGAGCAATTGCTCGCACCGAACGCTGAGGCTCCTCCTCTGTGTGGGCTACTGTTTGTTGTTGCTCGAGCTGGCGGCCGTCAAGTGTGATAGAGAGGCGGCGGTGGCGAGACAGAGACTGCAGGAGAGCGGCGAGGAGGAGCAGGCGGCCGAGTTGGGCCCCAAAGCAAGTGAGCAGCAACTTAGTCAGCAGGCGGGCGGCGCCACAGCCACCAGGCAGCAGCAGCAGGCGCCCCTCGCGACCGGCGCCCCCAGAGCGAGCTCCGAGCGGGCGCCCCCCGCAAGACAGCCGAGCGGCCGGCCGAGGGCGCGCCCCAAGCCTGTGGGCGCCGTTGGGGGCGGCGGCGGCGGAAGTGGAGGCGGTGGTGCGGCGGGCGAGGTGCAGTTGCAGGAGGCGCAGCAGCAGCAGCAACAGTATTCCGCTGGTCTGCAGGCGGGCTCGCAGGCGGACGCGATGCAGGACGAGATGCGCCGCCTGCTCGAGTACAGGAACACGCCGCCCCTGTTTGTCACGAGCACGCGCGACCTCTTCGTCGACCTGGCTCGCCAGCCGGCCGGCCTCAAGCTGGCCACCATGCAGGCCATCGACTCGGACGGCGACCCCATCGAGTACAGTCTGCGGCCGGCCCAGCAGCGCGACGCCTCGCCCTACCTGGCCATCAACGCCACCAGCGGCGAGCTCTGGCTCGGCCCCAAGCGTTTCCCCGCCCTTGCGGATGAATCTAACACGAGCGAGCAGCCCGAGCCGGAAGCGGAGGCGGCCGAGGAGCCGGAAGGGGAACTGGAGGGAGGCCAGAGGGCCGCGGCAGAGCAGGCAGAGCGGCGGCGCAAGTCGCTGTATCTGCTCAATGTGGTGGCAAACGACGGCAAGTACAACTCGCTGGTCGAGCTCCAGGTGCACGTGTTCAACTCGTCGCGATTGGGCACGCGCGCGCCCGTCCAGCTGACGCCAGAGGGCGGCCGCGCGGGCCTGGCGCCGGCCGAGCGGCTGGAGGCGCTCATGCGCAGCAAGACGCACCACTTCCTGGAGCGCCTCTACCAGCAACAGTCTGCGCTGGGCGCCCACTCCTCGCAGGCCGCAAACGACACCCTCGTCTTCCCCAACTTCGTCAACCCCTCGCTCGGCCGCACGCCCCTCGAGCCGGAGGCCGAGCCCGAGCCGGAAGCGGAAGCGGCCAGGGAGCGCGCCAGACAGACGCCAGGCGGCCGCTGGGCCGCGCCCACCCCTGTCTTCGGCTCCACCGCCTTCGTGGACCTGCATTCTTCACAGTTACAATCTCAACAGCAACAGTTACAGTCTACACAGTCACAATCTCAGCAGCAACAGTTACAGTCTACTCAGTTACAGTCTCAGCAGCAACAGTTGCAGATGCAGCAACAGGTGGCCCACAAGGCGCCCCGGAAGGCGGCCGAGCGGACCAGTTTGGCCTTCGAGCAGCTGGCAGCTGGGGGGCATGAGGGCGGCCCCAGTCAGCAGCAGCAGTTCGTGTTGGGGGTGGCCATTTTCGCCTGCTCGGTGGCCATCGGGGTGCTCGTGCTGCTCATCTTTCTGGTTCCGCTCTCGGTGAAGCGGCTGCGCAGGCGCCTCAAGACCATGGAGTCGTCCATGGTGGCGCACCATAGCCACCACAGCCATGCGCATGGGGCGGGCCACAAGCTGCGGCTGCAGCAGGGCCAGCTGGCCACTGGCAAGGCGCCCCTCTCGAGCCAGAGCTCCAGCGGGGCCGGCTCGTCGAGCGCGTGCAGCTCGCCCTCGAAGGGCTTCTTCGGGGGCGCCTTCCGGCGGGGCGGCGGCGGCGGAAGTGAAGACGAGGGTGGGCGGGCGGCGAGCTGCAGCGTGCCCTCGTCGTGCGTGTCCCAGTTCACGCTAAGCTCGGCCACCAACTCGTCCACCGTGATGCACCCCAACCTGCCTGGGGGGCTTTACGCGGGCGCTCTGGAGGCGCGCCACCTGCAGCTGGCCAACCTGCAGCTGGCCGGCCACAGACAGTCTGTGGGCCGCCAGTGGTCGCTGGACTCGGCGCTCAGCTTCGGCTCGCCCCCCGTTGGGCTGCCCGCCGACCACTGGGCGCCCCAAGGGAGGCCGGAAGTGGGCTCGCTCGTCGCCCCCTCGAGCCAGCTGAACCGGCTGGACAACGGCTCCATCGTGAACCCGCTCTACTTGGGCCAGCAGCAGCAGCAGCAGCGGGTCGAGTGGGCGGCGCCCCTGCCCGCTGGGGGCCAGCTGGGCGCCCAGACGGCCGGCCAGCTCGCGTCTCAGCAGAGAGTGTCTGCAGCCCAAGAGGTGCCGGCCAGCGAACTGTACTACCCAGTGGACGACGACTTCTACAGCACAATAAACCCGCTCAACGAGACGGGCGGAAGTGGTGGCGCCGCCAGGCTCGCCACAGAGCGAGACAGTCTGCAGCAGCTGGACCAGTTCGGGGCCGGCAAGGCGGCCTCGCTGGAGGGCCAGACGGGCGAGTCGCGCGCCTACTTCGGCTCGCAGTGCGCCCAACAGGTGGGGGCGAGCGCGAGGGGCGCCAGCTCGCCCGACTCGCTCGGCTCCCGGCGCTCGTCCACGCGCTCGCTCGCGCGCTTCCTCTCGCTTCCGGCGCGCCACGCGGCCCACCAGCGCGCGCCGGAAGCGGAGCCGGAAGTGCCGGCGCTCGGGAGCGGGCCGGAAGTGGGCGCGAAAGCGGAAGCGGAAGCGGAAGTGGAGGTGAGGGGGCAGGAGGGGGCCAAGTGGCGCAGTTTGGTGGCCGAGTTCGACCAGTTGCAGCCGCCAGTTGGTGCCAAGACGATTGCGCGCGCCCACCAAGTGGAGCGCGAGACAGGCTCTAGACAGAAGCAGGGCCGGAAGGAGCTCGGCTGGGAAATTGAGCGCTTCCGGCTGCGCTTTCTCGACATTCTGGACGAGGGCCAGTTCGGCCAGGTGTGGCGCTGCAGACTGTTGGCGGGGCCAACAGGTGGCCGCCGGCAAACCGGAAGTGGCACCGGAACCGGAAGTGGAACCGGAAATGACGATCCGGCCTCGGGCAAAACGGTGGCCGTGAAGACGCTGAAACGGTTCGCGGCCACCAAGCAGCAGGAGCGCGACGAGCTGCTGGCCGAAATTGAGATCATGAAGCTCGTTTGCGGCCACCCAAACGTCGTCCGTCTCCTCCACTGTTGCACCCTAGATGTGGGCCCCAACAAGCCCATTCTGCTGGTCATGGAGCACGTGCAGCTGGGCAAGCTGCAGTGGTTCCTCGAGCGGGCGCGTCTCGGCCACCACTACGCCACTTCCGCTTCCGCCAGGGAGCCTCCTTGCGCGGGCAGCCAAGGAACCACCTTGGAGCCGGCGCTGGTGGCCCTCGAGCAGCAAGACCAGTTGCCGGAGAGTGTCTCTGGCGAGGAGGAGCAGGAGCAACAGATGCAGGAGCAGCTGACGTCGCGCGAGCTCATCAAGTTCATCTACCACATCGCCAAGGGAATGGAGTTCATAGCTTCCAAGTGCATTGTTCATCGCGACTTGGCCTCGCGCAACATTCTCCTCAGCGAGGGGCGTGTGTGCAAAATCGGCGACTTTGGCATGGCGCGCCACATGCAGTCCGCCGCCGACATCTACCAGCGCCACTCGAGCAACAGCAAAATCCCCGTCCGCTGGATGGCACCGGAAGTGCTGCTGAACAACTCCTTCACCACCAAGTCGGACGTGTTCTCCTTCGGCATTCTCATGTGGGAGATTGTCACCCTTGCTTCAACGCCCTACAGACACCTGAGAACTGAACAGGTGCTGCAGGCGGTGGCCAAGGAGGGCCAGCGACCCAGCAAGCCAGACTACTGTCACGCGCTCCTCTACAACCTCATGGCCGCCTGCTGGGCCCACCACCCCAACGAGCGCCCCTCCTTCGCCCAGCTCGTCGTCCAGCTCGACCGGCTGCTCATGAGCTCGGACGAGTACATCCAGCTGGACCAGTACCCCGACCACGACTACTACAACATTCCCGCCCAGTTCGCGGCCAACGAGCTGCTCTGAATGGCTCGAGGCAGATTAAAGCTTATTAGATACCGTTTCCGGTATCGAATTGTTCCAAAATTTGAAATTCTTCCAAAATTTATCCAAAATTGTTGCAAAATTGATCCAGAATTGTTAGACCTAATTGTCCGATTCGGATTCGGATTCGGATTCTAATTTCCAATTTGGAAACCCAACCTCCTGGCCGCTTCCTGTCCAGCAGGCTGGCGAGCTCGACGATGATGATGATGATGATCATCATCATCATTGTTCGACCTGATAATGGCCCGCTGACCAGCGACGGCTGGCCGACTGGCTCGACTCGGCCCGGCCCGGAGCAGCTGCTTCGGGCACGTCTGCCGGAGAGTGAGTGTGTGTGGGAGAGAAGCACCGGTGGAACAGTTGCGAGGGCGCCAGAGGGCAGGCCAGCGGGTGATGAGTGACTGCAGATTGCAGTTTGCAGTTTGTAGTTTGCAGCGCTGGAGCCACAGGCAGAAGGGCCAGGAAGTGGAGGCTTGTGTGTCTGCGCCTGAGACTGTGTGCGACAACGTCGACGGTCGAGCGCGACAACGCTCGCTCGCAACGCCTTCTTCTCCACAGACAGACGCCTGCCCACTGGCGGCGGCCAAACAATGCATGCAATGGAGCGGCCGCCCTCCTCTGCAGACTGCAGGCGGCGGCCAGTCAGCGTCTCTGGGCGGCCGCCAGTCAGCGCAGTTACACACAGTCTCTGCTGCTGTCGCCGCTGCTGCTCCGTTGCGCCAATGTGGAAAATTAGCAATGCTTAAGGCAGCTGCGCCGCTCTCTTGTGGTGTGGCACACTCCCTTGCGCGACCAGTGCGCCCACTCCGACCAAGACCATAAGCTCGACGGGCACTGCCTCAAGTAACAACGTTTTCTCTCCTCACTACACATCGCTCTCCTCGCCTTTTCTAGCTAACATAAATATATATATATATACATACATTTGCGCACACATACATAATTACTCATAATAGACACACACACACACACTCACTCACTCACTCACACCCTCATACATCATTGTGCGGTCATCCTCATTTTGCAGCAACAGTCCACAAATTATCCATCCTCAATTACACTCTCTCACGGCCCTTATCATCGTCTTTATCGTCGTCACACTATTTCGCTGTTCACACACACACAATTGACCAAACTATCACTATCGACTGTTGATATATTAAACAAACTGATAACGAAACAATGGATCATCATCATCATAATAATGAAAAATCTCCCTCGGAGAATCAGACATCCACTGAGAACACTAGTAACAATTCTGTTCAACAACAATCACAATTATTACCCCCATCACAAACTCTCATTCAACCAACACAAACAACCCATACAACATCATCATCATCATCTAATACAAACCAATACACACAACAACAACAACAACCACCACCACCACTAAAGACACCATCGCAATCGCATCAGCCACTATTGAATAATGTCGATGTAAGGATGAAGAGGCATCCTGAACTACAGCCTTATATTCCCTGTGATAGATTTGTGCCCATAAATAAATCCTCCAATCCGCCAATCAGACGAGTGGACACTCCCTCTGGCGCTTGTTCCAGTTTAGCCCCAACCAGTTACTGGAATCCTGGTGCCTCCCTAGATAATTCTAAGCCAAAAAAATATGTTAGCATGACACGCCTTAATCAGCTTGCTCAACCAAAAAAGACACACCAACCCCAAACACAGACACAAACACAACCAAATGGCCAACCACAATCCCTAACACAAGCTCAGTCGCAGACACAAGCAAAACAACAAGCATCTACCACCAAACGAGCATCCCAACAATCTAAGCCAACTGTCACCAATAACAAGAGACCTCCCCAAGCTAGAAGCTCGACAGCATCACTGAACTCAACCAGAGGTTCAAAGAGCACCCCAACTACTGTAACCACCACTACCGCAGCGGCCTCCTCCACCAGTGGCCCCTCCAATAAGGCCCCGTCCAGCGCCAAGGCCGCAAACACCACCACCACCACCACTAACACTAGACCGAACTCTGTCAGACGAATATCTCGTCAATCACTCAAAGAGTCCACCCCACTGAGACACGATTTGACCTTTGACACAAGTGAAAAAGAGCATCAGACTAAAGTAGTACCAATTAGGAATATTAGTCCCATTAGAACTTCTAAGAGTTCGCTCAAGGAGGTGAATACAAAGCTAGAACCTGTTGATCATAACACTTCAACAAGCGGCACATCTCTCGAGCCAAGGGCCTCATCGTCAGTTACAAGCCAATCACAAGATGAACAATCGATCACTAGCTCGCAGAGGATTCTATCTGACAATGAATCACTTAAACAGGAGCACTCCATACAGGAACAGAGACAACAACAATACCAATCGAGGGACAGATTAGATAGTAATAGGTCTAGTATTAGCAATTGTTTGTATGATGATAGTAGTAATTTTGCAAGTATTAGACAGACGGCCGATGATGCGTCGACCAGTTTGGCCGAACAAATGTCAGAGGTATCAATGAATGATCGCCATTTTCAATCAGCTGCCTCGGAATTGTTAATGCCGGAAAATCTTCAACTAAGCACCACCACCACCAGTGAGACCAATATGAAGCAAGAGAATCAATCTGTTAAGGAAAACAGCGGCATCAAAGTGTCGGAACACAATTCACAATCGTCCACAATGAATAATGGAACAGTGAACCTATCGGACAGGAATCCAGATAGTTTGCTTCGTGAACTAAAGGAGGATCTTCTGTCCAAAGGTTTAGCTCTAAATGATGACTTTGGACTCGATTTTTCCCCGAGGGTTTCAACTACCACAGCTGTTGATAATAGCGAATACAACAACAAGAATACCTTAAGTGATGAATTGTTTTCTCTTGAGTGCCAACACCAATCGACAGCCACCACATGGTCGCCCAAAGTGAGCACTGGCGCCCTAGTAAGTCACCAGCAGTCAGGAGATTTGGGCAACATTTCGAAGTCTCCTGTGATCAAGCCCAATGGTTTATCCGATAGTAAGCTAGAGGAAAGTATTAGACGCCAGCGAGAGGAGGAAGAGGAGGATCGAAGGTTAAAAATTGAACAACAAATTCGTGAACAGGCTAGATGTGAGGAAGAGGAAAGGGAACAACGAGGAAAGTTGGTCGAGAGCATTCTGTCGCGTTTCAGTCAGGGTAGTCCATGATGGATAAACGATATGTTGTGTGTACTATTGTACGTTAGATAAGCTGTACACAAGAGCGCTAACATTTTGCCTTAACTCATGTCCATAATAAGGTTCAGAAAACCAAAAATTGGAGCGAAAAAATAAACGATGATGTATGCGCAGTGGTTGGAACTTCGAAGAGGAGCTAGAGGTCCGCCCCCGAAGATTTCACTCGCTCTAAGTAGAATTTTATTCCAAACTAGGTCCACGAATCGACTCTCTTCGGTCTTAATTATCTGCAGATCCGATTCCAGTTCTGCAGAGGAAGTCGCCGCGCTTGCCAAGGGTTGCCATAATTAGGAGCATGGGCGGACGATGACAGTTCACGCGGGAAACAAAAAAGCGCATTTTGGGCGGGCCGGAAAATCGTTGATAATGATCGTGTCTCTCGCTCTCTCTGATGATTGTTTCTCTCTATTTGCCGCTAGAGTTTACACTTATCTGATTCCTGTGAAGCAGTGCTCAATCCAACGTCCGTTGGCGAGAAGCTTGAAGGAGGAGAAAATCGGTTACGTCAGCAATGCCTTTTCCTGCCTCTACATCGGCGCCACTACTTGGCCATGGGATCGCTGCAGTTGCCACGCTCTTCCATGGAGCTAGACCTTCCTAGCCCTAGCGTTTCATTGCGGAAACAGCCAGCCCAACCGAGTGGGCTGGCCACGAGTTCAGGGCTCACAAAATGATAAATAGTTGCTCGCGATCACAGTTTTGTTGTGAAAATGATTGCCCTCAGCTCGTAGGGGCACTATGCGCGCTTGGCACCAGTGGACATAGGCGAACTCTGCCCCTAACAGTGTGCACTGCTCCATGCGTGCTCCATGCATAACGCCCTCGTCGCCAGGTGAACGACACGCCTCCCGAGAATTGGGCCACCGCCTCGGCCAGAGGGCCCTCGTTGTAGTCCAATTTCCGTCCAGTTTTGTTTCCAAACTCAGTCTCGAGTGGCCCTTGTTCTGTACGGGTCAACAAACCATGACTATGGGGATCATTCAACTCGAGAGGCCAGCCACCAGCAGTTGTTGTGGGCGCGCGTCGCCCATTCTTTATGCTCTGAGGTCCAAATGGCGTGCCTCCCAAGTGGCCTCCCGAGAGACAGACTGGTGCCATTTAGTGTCCATTTATCGAAATTGTCTCGCTCGTGAGCAGTTCATTTTGTCTCTGAAGCGCTGGATTATTCCAAAATGTTTCTCAACCTAAGCCCTGATGAGACGTCCCACAGAATCTTGCCGACTATTTTAACAAACAAACCAGCCCTTGAACAGAGCCCAGACCATAGGATAGTTTACAATTTTTCCAAAAACTGCGACAAAAAAGCACACAGCCAAGGACCAGGCTCGGAAAGGCCAATCAATCTACCACTTCTCAAGGACTGTTCGCAATTCAACTCAATTGGCCAGCTCGGCCAACAGGCTGCCAACGGGGCCAGATTGTTGGCCAACTCTGCTCGCGTCCACCAAGTGGCCTCGGTGGCCACCGAGCTGGCCGTTGCAAGTGTTCCGGCGGCGGTCTCGTTGCCTCTGATGATTGGAGGCCGCTCAAAGTGTGTGTTGAATTTGCTCGAACGAGACACTAGCGCACCACAAGTGCCCCTGACTAGCACCGACCAGAAGGAGGCCAAAATGCAGCCGAGCCAACAGATTCCAACCGGACCACAGCATACGGCAATCCGGGCCGAGCAACGACGCTCAAACATGGTCTCGGTGGTTAGGCCAGTGGTGAACAACACTGTGGGGACCAATTCGGAGTTCAACCAGAAGGACAGTTATCATTCCATGGGCTCCAAGAAGTCAAGCCTCATTGATGAGTTAATCGAGTTCGATAAGCGATTTGGTGTAGTGCCAAGCCAGAGGAGCTTGGTTTTCTTGGAGACGGATCATTTTGCTCAAAAATCAGCGGGGTTTCAGTTCGAAAATCAGGCCTCAGGACTGACGGCGGCGAGAAATTTCATCAGAAACGAGCAAGAGATCAAACAGCAAGTGAGTTTGTATAGGAGAGAAGAGTTTGAGTTGAATCGATCGGTGAGGAAACAGCATCTGTTTGTTCTCACCAAATTGGAGGAACGTCGAAGGAATCTGCTCATCGTCCAATCTGTATGGTTTCAGCGCGACTTCAAGCATGCAATCGAGAAGATGGTCGACCTCTATCACCAAGGGCTCATGTTTGTACCAGAAAAAATCCACGAAGACGATCAAAACGACTCGAATGGCAAGATTCAACGCAGAAATCCGCCACGAAGGAGCAGCCATCATCAATTGAACTCTCTGAATACCTCTTTGGTTGTTGATGTTTTGTCCATCATTTTACTCAGACCCAAACTGTGGACTCTGGAAATCTGCCAGCTCCTGTTGCCAATCATAATCAACGATCTACTGATGCAAGTGGACCTGGAGTATTATGTGGAAATCGGTCTGAAATCAATGAAGCTGATTCTCACCCACTTTTCCCCCGTTATCAAAGCATCTCTGGACACATTGGCCAATTCCAAGCGGGCCGAATACTCTGACATTGGAGTGGATCTCAGTCGAGAGGACAGATTGAACAAATGTTTAAATTGTTATAAATTCATCCTGGAGGCCAGCAGCATAATTTCATCGCGGAGAAGAGATCATAAGAGAAGTCATTCAGATAACAGCAGTCACAATTGCAAGCTGAGAGCATTGTACGAGGATCTGGCCGTTTTGCTAAGCTCGCTCGAGTCTTCTATAGATTTGGATCCATATGTGATGGCACGCAAATTGCGAGCCAACAATCATTAGAGGGAAACTTTCTTTCTGCTCTTTAACACACGAATGTTTCCACAATCAATTAAATCCGATGAAATCTTTTCAGTTTTCATTCAACTGAAGTCCGGGTCCTTTTAGGATAAATTACTTGAACACTTTCGAGCAAGTGCCTGAGATGAAGTAAAATTAGGCCAGTTGAGTGCCAATTAGTTTTTATGGCTTCTTGTCTATGGAGAGTGATGTATTCACTGGTATGTCTGGGGTTCCCCAGGGGGCCCAGCCATGAGTTATGGGCCTCAACTCATGTTTGGCCTTACACAGACTAGAATTCTTCGGACTAGGATTTCTCGTGTCCCTTCGTGGCGGAATTCATCCATCAAAAAGAGACACGAGGAATTGGCACGGTTGTCTCTTTGAGTGAGAGAGAGGCGGCACGAGCCTCTCTTACTCTTGCTTACTTTTGGCGGGTCATGGATCAAGTTGCTCGTGTAGGGGTAGAAGAGTTTAGCGTGTGAAGGTAGTGAACAACAACAAAAAACACGAGCCAGTCTGTCTGTCTCCATGGGGGCGCTCTACACAAATAGTGCAGAGTGAGAGCATAGCTCAAGCGGTTAGTTCTGGCTTAGCCTTTGTAGCTGCGTGGCGGCGCTGTTTGACATTGAAATGAACGCCATGGGAGCTAGGCACCCCAAAACCACCCATCTAATCTACACAACATACATCACGCTACTTATGCTCTTTTGCCCAGTTCTCCTCTTTCCCCCCAGTCATGAGTGGGCGCAATTGGGCGCAAGAACAATCCACTTTTGATGAGTTCATCTCATCATCATCATCATCATCGTCGTCATGTTAAATCGCTAATTAGTTATGGTTTTCCTATGCCGCTCACTGTCACTCTCTCTCTCCCTCACCAAT